>JAEEGL013214138.1_pt1 | contig 11019 bp, 9 predicted proteins | sample 9134231 | NCBI WGS metagenome assembly JAEEGL01 (sample SAMN16246548, study PRJNA631951) | gut metagenome | biome: gut microbiome; feature: rumen; material: fiber-attached | host: Bos | place: Iran: Karaj | collected 2018-10
CCGGAAGCGAATACGGTGTACATCAAATCATCCGCTGTAACATTCCGGGTATTCACGGTGACACACATCGCGGCGAGCGCGATATCCTCTTCCCCCATGGTTGGGAAATCCAGCTCCCGCACTGCCTCGATGAAGGCGTTTGTCCGCCTGGCGGTTTCTTTGGTAATCTTAGCGCCCAGCCCAAAGAACGGAGCGATCTTGTCGAGCGATTGGCGAAAGCGGTCCGGCAGCCCGATATCCGCCGCGATGAGAGCGAGCCGGTCCGTAAAGAACTCCCTGGAATAGCGGAGCATATCCTCCAGATGGTTCCGGTCCATCTTCGGCTTCGCGAAAGGCGCGTAGAGCAAAAACTTGTCCTCCGGCCGGTCATGCTCCACCATCAGCTTGGTGCGGAAACTGTTCCGGTCCGTCAGATGATGGATGGTAACGCCCGGGAGGTTCAGCTCATCCACCTGCCCCTCGAAGGAAGCGTCCTTGTCATACCAGAACACGATCCGCTGCCCCGTGGCGAACTCCGTATAGAGTTTCTTCTCAATCTCCGTCAGATTCAGCTTGTCCATTTTACCCTCACTTGATTGGCGCCAAAATCTTGAATTTCTTGCCCTTGCTGTCGGTCTGGACCTTCTCGTAATTGACCTTCACGCCGTCGTCCAGATCAATGTCAATATGCTCATTGGCGATATGGTCAAGGACTTCATCATACTCCACGATTTCGGCAATCTGGTTCTTCAGCTTTGTCTGGCGCTTTTTCTCCCGGGCAATCATGCGGTTGTCCGTCATGTGCCCAATCATCGCGTCAATCGCCTTGACCTCGTTCTCATACTTTTCCTGCGCTTTATGCAGATAAAAGGTGCGCACCCGCGCCTCGATGTCCTTGTTCCAGCGGTGCATATACACCAGCGCCTTGAAACCGTTCTTCTTGCCGCTGTCAAAGAGCCAGTAAATCGGCCGCTTCTTGTAAGTCTTCACATGGTCGGCAAAGAAACCGGAGAGAAAGTAGCCACGGATGATCTCCCGGGGCGTGCCATTGCCGCCGAGGGCGTCGGCAATGAATTTCAGATTCGCTTCCAATGTGTCTTTACCGTAAGCCGCTTCGACAAATCGGACAAAACAGGACACAATATCATCATCGAAATACTCATCGTCGCATATCGGAATAATCGCGTCACTGTCCGGCTGGAAGGTCTTATATTTACTATTATCCCAATCTCCGCCAGCGTATGCAAGCCCGTCCACGTCGAGGGAATAGCGGCCCATCATGCAGCCCACGGCGTAAGAGATCAGCGACTTCACCACGTCCTGCTTTGTCAGCACATAGTTGTTGCCCTTCATGCTGTCGGGGATTTCTTCCTTCGTATCGTAGATACGGGCGACAGTCACGTCCTTATCGGCCACATCCGGCGTGAGCTCGTCCTGCAAACCGTAGATGTCGATGAAGATACGGTTCAGCTCTTCCTCATTGGCCTTGAGCTTGTCGAAGCGGGCGTTGGTCTCGGCTTTATAGGCTTCGTATTTGTCGGAAACAAGTCTTCCCATGCTCATCCTCCAATCTATCTTTCGCAGGGATATCTGTCCGACTCCCCGTCGTAGTCCAGTCGTTATGAATATAGCGAATGCCGCGCGTTGACGGCGCGAAGAAAGCAGATTATAATATAAGTGAAGAGGGAAACTCGCGGAAGGGAGTGAAATATATGGCGACCATCAGCTTTGACCGGCGCATTGAGGTCAAGCCCGAGGATATGGATCGTTTCCTCGACGCGTTGGAGGCGGATTATCCCCCGATCACAGGGCTGGACAAGATTGATGATTCGTTCATCGGAGAAAAAGGACTTGAAGCCCTGAGAAAGGTAGTGGGGAAGCAGAATGGGACGGCATGAGACCCCGGTTCTCGCCTCGCTGCGAAATCTGCAAACGGTAATGCCTGCGAAATTGCAGGAGGCAACGGCAAACTTTCGATGCCGGAAAGACAGTGAAATGGCGGTTTTTCTGAAAAGCCGCGCGTTCCTGTTCGAGGAAAGAGGGAAAAGCCGAACCTATTTATTGCTGGACAACGATGCCCTGCGGCAAGGTGAAACAAGAATCATTGCGTTCTTTTCTGTCGCGCCGCAGGTCATGTTTGTGCCGCCCTCCTTGCCGGTACGTCAAATCCAACGATTGGACGGTTTTTCCGGAAAAATCCACGGCAGGAAAGTTGAGGCTCTGCCTGTTTATCTGATTGGACAGCTCGCCAGGGATGATGCCTATGCCAATGCGATTACCGGCCATGAGCTTCTCCTTCATGCGTGGAAAATCTTAAAACTGGCGCAGGATATGGTCGGCGGACGCATCGTCATGGTGGACGTAAAGACCTCTGCTGATGGATTGATTCGCTTCTATGAACGGGAAAATTTCCAGTTCATTTCCGAGAGTGAAGAGACGGGATTGTCCCAGCTTATCTATATGCTTGGCGATTGAGGATTGCTTTTACGCCGCCTGCAAATGCGGGCGGTTTTTATTTTCTCCCCATCCTTTATTACAGTCTTTCAGAGTTGCCGGTATAAGGATACGCCTTTGCAAACTTTACGGCTTTTTCGTGAAACTCGCCGGGTTCCATCGCGTCAAAGTATTGCCGCTGCCAAGTGGTGAAATCAAAGTTCTCCCCAATCACATCAGAAACAGAATGATCTGCCTCGCTTGTGCCGCACATAGCGCCCAGTTCATTCATCGGCAATCATTCCTCCCTTTCAAATTCTATCACACTAGCGGATGCCGCTTGAAGTCCCAAGAGGTCTCAAAGGAATCCCAATCAGTTTTTGAACAAACATAATTTTCTTGAACCATCTTTTTTATCAATGATTCTTTACAAGGTAAAAAGATAATAGGAATGTTTGCAATATCCCCAGCCTGAAAATTGAGCGTGGGCGATAGAAGCTGTAAAAATTCTTCAGAGACCCTTGTATTTAATAATGCCAATACAATAAGAAGCATATCAATAGGAGCATAAATTGACATACCTGCAATATCGCACAAGGTATTCTCTTTCCCTCTAAAAGAAGGCTTGCCTGATGAAATTAACGACCATGTCACAAGAGGAGCGAACTTTAATTCAAATGGATAATCCTGTACATTTCTCTTCTCTTTCTTAGCATTGTGGAATATTTCATAACCTTCATTCTTCCAATTCACAACATAATCATTATTCCCATACCATTTTCGATATACTCCGCCTTTATTATACAAAAACCATTTTTGGGAACAATCCTTATAAAACTTGAAACAAATACTATGAATAATAACTTCATGCCAAAGCCTTAAAAACTTGTCATTATTTCCTGTTTTCATTCCATTTCTTGTGATGGCTTTCTTTCCGAGTAATTCTCCTTTTGCATAGCTATTAAGGAATGTTTCGCTTGCCCAATAAGCCACCGGCGCACCGGGAATCTTTGCGAAGTTCTCCGCCGCAACCTGTGCAAACCTATTCCCCTTAACAGGAAATTCAATAGGACTTCCATTCACGATATCGTCCAAGGTGATATGATTGTATATTCCTTTATATCCATCTATATGAACATTTTTCAAAACAGTAACCACAGTACCAAATGCAATTCCCAACACCATGTTTTCCATGTGCATCAAATTTGTGATTGTCATTTGGGAAAGTATCTTTTTTCGCATTTTCTCCAAACTGGACAAAAACATCCAGCTTTGCATAGTTACCATGCAATTATACGCGTTCGGTTTTGCCCAACCATTTCCGCGCTCCATAAAGCAAGCAAATAAATCACTTTTACTATCCATATACTGCTTCTTCACGAACGTTGACAGTTTTACCGCCATTTTGCTGCTTCCCATATACGGCGGATTCGTCACCACCACATCATACTTCTGCGAAAGCATCTTCGCCTGCGCGATTATCGGTTCAATCCGCTGCTCTATCTCCTCCATCCATGCGGAGAAAATCAAATTGCCGCCTTCCTGCTTCATGCGCTCGATGCAGTCCAGCAGACCATCATAATTGTTTTCCCTAACCGTCAGAAGCGAGCCGTATTCCTTCGCGTCATGGAACGTCTCAATCAATTCATCCGCCATCTGGATATATTGGTCATCAAGAGTAAGCTGTCCGGCGAGCATACTGTCCCCAGCGGCCTTTTTCCATGTTTGAAGCCCGTTGCTCTCCTGTATCGCCTTCACATGGGGCTGCAACCCCCGCCGGAAAAAGCCACGGTCATAGCTCCGTGCCTTCATCATCACAGTAAAATAGGCAAGCTGCCCCGCGCGGTCGTCAATATCGAGACCATAGAGATTCTTCGTGACGATCTGCTCCACTGCGTCCCGGGCGTCATAACCTTCTTCCAGATAAATCTGCATCAGCACGTCGAAAAGATAGCTTAAAATATGGCCGCTACCCATGCAGGGATCGATGCAGCGAATATCCTCTGGCTTCAGGTCGGCGCGGGGCTTGCGGAGTTCCGTAAGCTGTTTTTCAACCGCTTCTTCCTGCTTTGCCTCCGGCAAATAATACTTCCAACCGAAGCGCTCTGCCGTCGCTCTTTCATCCAGTTCCGGTGTTTTTGCCCGCAGATGTTCAATCCACAGGCGTCCGAGCGAATTTTCCACCATGTAGCGGACAATCCAATCCGGCGTGAAGAGCTGGGTAGCCGATGGCAACCGTTCTTTGGTGACCTTTATGTTCTTCTTCAGCCGGGCAAAGGTATCGTCTTTCAGCTCGGAATTGTAATACTGGTACATCCAGCCGATGATTTCCACCTGGCCGCCCTCGGTGACCTTGAAATCCTCTTCGGCAATATCATGAACCAGATGATAGATCACGCCGTCCGCGTCCACGACCGACAGGCGCATCAGGAACTCCGTCGCGTCTCCCGCTTTCTCGAAGAGCCCCGGCAGTATCTTGTGAAGTTGATGGCAGCGCTTGAAGAAGAGCAACCGAAAGACTTTGTCGGTCTCGCTCTTCAGTTTGCCCTGAATGATTTCTTCCCGCTCGGCGTCGGTGAATTCCAGATCGGAGTCAAAAGGCGTCGTCACGATATCCGGGTCATGCTTCCCGGCCTCCTCGGAGGAAAGCATACGGATGCCGTCGGAAAAGTAGCCGTTGACTTCCATGAAGCGGATGGCGACCAGCCGGTTGAACCAGGCGGAGGCCGCCGTCTCCACCAGGCTCTCATAGGCGGTCTGGTAGCCGCTCTCGCCGGCGGCCCGCTCCAACTCCTCGGCCAGCCCTTTGCGGGCAGTGATGTCCTCTCCCGTGAGGGAGGCGGGCTGTGCCCCCGCCGTCTTGAAATACTGGATTTCCTTCGTGGACGAGGGCAGCGGCGCCGCCACGCCGGTCTCGGTGATGCCCACAAAGCCGAGCCGCGTCCTGATATCGGCCATCAGATTTTTTCTCGCTTCTACGGCGAATCTCTTGATTGCTGCCTTGTTCATCGGCTGACTCCTCGATTTCTCAGAATGTTATCACTACGGTATGGTCGTCATCCAGTTGCTTCAGTATCTGTTTCTTCATCGTGTCCAGATACTGGTCGATGTCCGCTTCGCTCTCTATGGTCCAGTTCGAGGTGATGGTACGCGCCAGGACCGTTTTTTTGGCCTTGATTTTCTTTTTGCCATCGGTTTCGTTCCCTTTCCCGTGATCCGATAGCGGCTCGTCCGCACTGGTTTCCGTATCTTTCATCGCCAGCACGTTTAGCCAGGTCTGGCATTTGGCATCAGCCCGGTCCTTGAAACTCAGCAAAAGGGAAATATCGCTGGCTTTTTCTGCTCGTTCTTCCAACTCGGCGAAGTCCTTGACGACTTTGTCCTTCAGCTCATCCTCGTACTCCTTCCCGGCAAGATGATCGAGCACGGTTTTCCGGTCCTGGGCGATAATCTGCTTCACCGGCTCCATCTTTTCTTCCAGGATGGCGCTGTAAAGCTCGGCAAACGTATCATAGAGGCCCGGCAAGTCCTTGATTTTTGTGTAGGGCCGGTCGTCACTGACGATGGCGCGAATCCGCTTTATGACCTTTATGAGGGTATCGTCCGTGATGTGCTCCTGGCTGCTGTCGTAGAATTTCAGTGCCCGGAGGCCCGATTCGCAGAATATCTTCTTCTGGGCGTCGTTGGTGTAAAATGTACGGACCGGATGGAAATCCTCCGCCAGATCGAGCAGGCGGTCCTTGCCCTCCGCCAGTTTCTTGAAGAACTGCCCTGTTTCTGTCACGGATGTAATCTCCGTCAATAAATTGCCGGCATCTTCGATGACCTTTTTCCCCGGGAAGCTGTATTCCGGATATTGGGCCGCAATCTTGTCATGCTCATTGCGCATTTCCTGGCATTCCTTCCGGAGCGCGGCCGCTTTTTCGCCGAATAGCGCCATCAGCTTGTCCGCGTCGTCGGTGCTTTCCGTTGCCCGGAAAAGCTCGCGCATGACTTCCTTGCAGGCTCTGATCCTGGCGCCCGAAATCGTTTCCCGCACCGCGAAGAGTACCTTTTCCAGATATTTCTTATTGGTGAAATAATCGCCCAGCTCTTTCGGCCCGTGATTGAACAGCGTGACCGGCTCTTTGTCCACCGTTACACTCATATCTCCGGCCCGGAAGAGCTCCGCCGCCAGATATCGGATATCAGGCTCTGTATATCCATAGGGCTTTCTGACAAAATGGTCGATGATGATCTTGAGGGAGACCTTGTTATGCGCGCCGGATTGCAGGGAGATGAACTCCTTGACTTCCTTGCGCGCCTGTTCATTCGAGTCCGCCGTGTCGCCCAGTTGAAGGGTTTCCTGCGGGTCCTTCTTGAACAGGTTTCGGATATCCTCATCCTCTTTCGACGCCTGCATATAGGGGAGCTTGAAATAGATATTGTCCACCAGCCGGCCCAGCGCTTCCATCATCCGGCCGGCCGCGTCATGAGTCGTGATGTCCGTGACGGCATGGCCGTTGATGAATATCTTCGCTTCCCCGATGGCCTCTTTCAACGCGGCCAGCGCGGCATCTTTCGCCTGTCCCGCTTCCGATTGCTTGGTTGCGCGAATGGCGGTTGATTTCCCCTTCTGCGGATCGGCAACCTTTTGGAGATAGTCCATGATTTTCAGGGCGTTGCCCAAATCCTTCAGGTAGCGCCTCTGCTCGGGAGGCAACACCAGTATGGCTTCGCTGTTTTGGGCGGAGAGCATGACCATGTCGCCATCATCCGTCGGGCCATCATAATCAGGCGTTATCAGCCGGAGACCGATTTCATTGGTTTTCACGGCCCGCTTTGGCCGATTATCCACGGCCTGGTTGAAGGCGAAGGTGTATTTTCCGCCCCGCCCCGATACTTTATAGCGGGTCACGGTGCAAATGCTGTCAAAGACCACATCAGCAGCCGCGGCGATGATATCCGCCGGCTGCACATTCCTTCTCTCGATTTCCCGGTTGATGTCCTGCTCTTCATCGGTCAGGAATTCATAGGTGTCCTGTATCTGCTGGACGAGCATCTCCTTCATCAGCAGGTTCAGCGCGTCCCCGATCCGGGCCTTGAGGTCCGCTTTCCGTTCCTTGATTTTCGTGGTCATGAGCGCCTGGATGTTGTTGATGGTCATAGGGACGCCTTTAACGTATTTCAGCAGGAACAGCGTCTTCAGGACATTGATGGCGAAGCAATCCGCTTCGTGATTCGGATTCAGCTTCTCATTATCCTGGGCGCGCTGGATGACGCCCGCATGGATATGGTCGAGATGCTTGACCAGGTCGTCGTAGAAACGATAGAACGGCACCAGGACGCCATCCTTTTCTTTTCCCAGGCTTTTCGCGGCTTCCTGATAAGCGCCGAGCATGGACCGCTCGCCTTCGGAAAGATTTCTTCCGGAAGCGGCGTTCAAGCGAATCGAAGTCAGAACATCACCCAACAGCTTGAACTGGTACGGCAAGAACGGATATACGGCGGCAAACTCTTCCGGTGATGTTACTTTCTTCATCTCTATCGTGTTTCGGAAATCCACCACATTATGGATGTCCGTCTCATTTGCCATGTACAGGGCTTTCAGCGTGTCCTCCGCTGTCTTGTTTTTCTTCAATATCCTTTCGCGGATGACCTCGTCCACATTCACGGACGTAAGGGAAAGCCGCGTCCCGAAACGGCCCTGAATCTTGGAAAAGTCAAGGCGCCTGTCCTCTTGCTTCATTTCATCCGTCATGGAGTCAATGTCTTGCTGCGCGGTTACGATGACCCATACCTTGCCCTTGCATCTGGTGCCGAGCTCCTCTATCATCGTCTGGAGATTCAGCATGAGCTGGGAATCATCGCTGATGAACTGACCAATCTCATCCACCAAAAAGACAATGCGCTCCCCTGTCTTCTCGACATACGCCTGCACTCTGGCCGCAAAATCATCGATGGCGATGCTGTAGTTGTTTTTGGCTTCTCTGATCCATACCGTTGCAGACTCTTCACTCATACAGCCACTCTGTACCAGAGACTGCTTGACTTTGTCCCGGATTACTGCAAATTTATGCCGGGATGTAATCCAGGGATGACCATATATTTGTTCAAACGCTTGCTTGAAGTCATCAAACTTCCCCTGGTTATCCATCTCCCGCTCCAAATCCGCCAGCGCGGGGATGGCGCCACAATAGCCAAGTTTCTCATTGAAAACCCGGTTAAAGACCAGAACGATGGCGTTGCTGTCCGACTTGCCGGTAGATGTGGCTTTGGAATCCACATTGAAGAGGATGGCTTTTGTTTTCGTTCTGGCGGCCAGCGCCATGTTGCTGATGGTCATGCCGTCGGCCGCCAGCGCATCTTTGCCCTCGAAGTAAGACGCGGCCTTTTTCCCCTCGACCTCCGTATTGCCGAGGATATAGGAAAGTATCTTCAGGAAGTGAGACTTACCGCTGCCAAAGAAGCCCGAAATCCATACGCCCATCTCGTCCGTCGGGTTTTGGATGCTGGCGCCGTAGTTGGCGAAAAATGTGTGAAAATGTTGCGCCAGTTCTTTGGTCACCACATATTCGACCAGTTCTTCTTTTTTATTCTTTTCCTCGATCTGGCCCACCTTGATGACACCGGTGATCTTGCGGTTGATGTTTTTGGCAAACATTTTCTCGATGATCATAGTGGTCTCCTCCAGCCTCAATGCTCTACGATAGGGAATGCCCGGTAATAATTATCGTCTTTCAGGTCTCCGAAAATCCGGAGCTGGTTCCAGTCATACCGTCCGGGAAAGAACAGGATGACCGGGCAGTGGTCCATCACCTGATGAAGATTGTTCAGTATCTTATGGGAGCGGATGATGGGGAAACATTTTCCCACGCCCGTCAACAGGACTACGGCATCGTCCGGCGTATGCTCCTTGTCCGCGATGTAATTCACAATCAGGCTATCCTGCTCGTCGAATTTCAGGATTTCCGCGATAGCTTCAAATACATACTCGGATCCGTCCGTCTCCTCCAGTGTCAACAGCTCGTCAAAGGTGTTTTCCTCCTTCAGGAGCTGTATCATCAGCTCATACAGGTCATACTCAATCAATTCATACCCGAATTTCATCTCGGTGCCCGTGGATTTGAGCTCTCGTATTCTTTTCCGCACTTCCAGCTCTTCTTCCGGCTCGTAGTCGAACACATAGTAACCGATTTCATTCCCCAGGCCCTTGTTTTCCCGAAAATGCTCGGATCGCATCTTCGCCTCCAGGATGTCCAGCCGTTCATGTATCGTTTTCATCATCGTTCTCCTATGAGAATCTTCCGTATGGGCAACAGGCCCTGCGCGTCGAGGAAGCTGGCTGTTCGCTCCGTGAGCAGGGGCCGGAGTATCTGCCTGTCCTGCCCGGTGGCCGAGATCAGTCCGCCGTCACGCAGTATGCTCTTGAAGTTGTCCCGCAATTTTATGATTCCGTAGTCAGTCCAGCTGGCGGCCCTCTCGTCCTGGGCCTGGAGTTTGTGGAAGAAGGCAATGAGGTCATCCTTGTACAGCAGGGACTCGCCGATAATCAGCTTCTCGCGATAGACTTCATCCATGAAGGTGTAGAAGGTACGGTCCTCGAGCATTACCGTTACGACGCAGAGGATTTTCTGCATCTCTATGGGCTCCGACAGGAAGAAGGAAAAGAACGCCGAATCCACCTTGGCGAGCCGGCGCCGCATGATGCTCATGATCTCTTTGGCCCGGCTGGGGGATACCGCGCTGAAAATGTTTTCCTCAACGCTCATCCTTTGCAGGTCTTCTATGGTTTTTCCCTGTGCCAGATGCGCAATCGCTACCCTCATTTCCTGAAAACGCAAGGTATCTTTGGTACGGCAGCGAAATGGCGCTTCCAGTATGTCAAATCTTATCATTAGCCGCTATCTCCTCCATGCCCTTGTCTTCCGGGATGATTTCCAGAATGTCATCCACCGAGCAATGAAATAAAGCGCAAATCTTCCCAATGCTTTCCAAGGAAAGGGGCTCTTCCTTGCCCATCTTTGCCACAACATTAGAGCTGACTTGCGCTTGCGAGATCAGGTCGGTCTTTTTCATCTTCTTGTCTATCAATAGCTTCCAAAGCCTGTCATAACTTACTTTCATGCCTATCCCTCATGCTTTCCGGGCACCCCAATGATGTAAGGCGCGCCAACAATTTGCTACATACAGGATAGCAGAAAACAGGCGAAAAAGCTATATTTTTTGGAATATTCGCAAGAAAATATCACGATATCTTGATTTTTGCAGTCACTTCGAATTCAATATGGTACAATTTAACACAGAAAAAAACAAGGGCGTTTATCACATAATCCCGAAACGGTCCCGAGGGGACAGCGTCGCGGAGAAACTTTCTGTGAGAATACCTGCCTGTTTCGCAAAAAGTCGTTTGAAAAAAATGCAGATTGTCGAAAAACTCCATTGAAAAAAATGCAAAATAGTGGAAAACTCCCTTGAAAAAAATGCAATATTGGATATCACGAAGAAAAAGCGGGTTGGACGGAGGGATTCCCTTGCTGGAACGCGAAACCCAGGAAACGCGGCACCGGTGGAAACAATCACAGGATCGCCTTCCCATGATTGTAAAGGGCTGCCGCCAATGCGGCA
>JAEEGL013942090.1_pt1 | contig 11019 bp, 14 predicted proteins | sample 9134231 | NCBI WGS metagenome assembly JAEEGL01 (sample SAMN16246548, study PRJNA631951) | gut metagenome | biome: gut microbiome; feature: rumen; material: fiber-attached | host: Bos | place: Iran: Karaj | collected 2018-10
ATGTCTTGACTTTTAAAAAATTTTTTTGTATAATATTTACATAACCAAATGGTTAAGAAAAATATTAAAAATACTTATTATTAAAGGAGAAATTGAATTATGGCTATGAAAGAAAATACTCGTAAGGTTTTTGAATATCTTCGCAGCATTGCTGGCGAGAATGTTACCTCTGGTGACGTAGCTGAGGCTCTCGGCCTTGAGAAGCGCCAGGTTGATGGTATCTTTACTTCTGCTATTCAGCGCAAGGGCTACGGTATCCGTGTTCCTGCTGAGGTAGAACTTGAGGATGGCACCCACAAGGCTGTTAAGTTCCTTCAGCTCACCGATTCTGGCATGACTCTTGACCTTGACGCAGATGCTGAGTAATTTGTAAAATACAAATAATTAATAAGGGGTAAGTTTATTACCCCTTATTTTACTATCATCATGAATATTTGGTTTGTCGCAATTGGTTCAGGAGTCGTTGCTTTTATTTTGGCTTTTGTTATTGCGTATATTCTTCCAAAAGAAAAAGTAAGAGCGGCAAACCAATTGCTTGAAAAGCAAGAAACTGAGTAGCAGTTAAGAATAAAAGATTTAGAGAAAGAATATATAGAAAAACAGAGTAATTTAGAAAAAGACTATATTAATAAAGAAAAACAATTAAATCAAGATTATTAGATAAAACTAAATAATTTAACAGAAAAAAATAATTAGTTATACGAAGAACAACAAACTTTAATTCAACAAATAAATCAAGATAAAAATTCTTGGGAAAAAGAAAAAACGCAAGAAATTTTAGACCATACTAAATAGGTTAAAGATTTAGAAATTGAAGTTAGAGGGTTGGAAGAACGTAGAGATAATATTATTCAAACTCTAGAAAAAGAAGCAAAAGAGTCTGGATAGATTTTTAAAGATTAGCAGATTCAAATAGCAGAAGAACAAATTGAAAAAGCCCGTACCGAACTATATGAAGAATATACTAAGGCATAGGAAAATGCTAAAAAAGTTTATTTAGAAACTCTCGCTGATATGGTTGCTGAAATTACACAAAATTATGGAGTTAAAACAAAAGAACTAGAAGAAGTTTTGTTTAAATTGTCTGAAGCGCAGGCAAAGGCTAATGCCGCTGTTGAAGTAAATAGACGAGCAGCATTAGATAGAGAACAAAAAGACTTCTATCGGTTACAACTCTCACCAGAAGATTTAGATGAAATTAAAAGACTGCGTGAAGTTGAGCCTTTTTTGCGTGATAAAGAGCCATTAAATAAAGTAATTTATAAATGCTATTATGAAAAACCTTACACTGATTTAATTGGTAGAGTTTTTGGAGTTAAAAAACCAGCCGGCATTTATAAAATAACAAATTTAAATAATGGTAAATGTTATGTAGGGCAAGCCACTAATATACCAGAGCGTTGGCGCCAACATATCAAGCGTGGCGTAGGCGCTGAACCAGTTACTCAAAATAAATTATATCCAGCAATGAAACAAGAAGGAGTAGAAAACTTTATGTTTGAAATGATTGAAGAATGTAAGGGTGTAGATTTAACTCCTCGTGAGAAATATTGGACTGATTTTTATCAAGCCCAAAGCTATGGATATACAGTAAAGAAAGGATAATATTATGTATAGAATTATTGAAGGCCGTGGAACCGGTAAGACCAGTAGATTAATGTTATTAGCAAAAGAAAATAATGCTATTTTTGTTTGCGGTAGCCCATCTGCTATGAGATATAAAGCAGAGCAGTATGGATTAACTGGTATTGAATTTGTCTCTTATCATGATTTTGTTACAAATGTATATGATAATAATTATGTTATTGACGAACTTGAATGCTTCCTTTGCGCAATTATGGGAGAAAATCAATTAATCGGTTATACATTAAGTCTTGAATGATATAGTCATAGATTGGAAAATAATATAATAAATGTCTTTCAGTTGATTTTTCTAAAAAAATATGATATAATATTTATAGAAAAATAGTGAAAGGATTTTAATATGAAACAAGAATTTCTAAACTTTGTAAATACTTTAATGAGCGCTAATCCTGACTTGACCGAGAAATTAATGACTGAAAATATTCAGGCTTATCTTAATCTCTTGGCTGATATTAAAGAAGAAAAGCCTGAGATTACAGAAAATGGTAAGATTATTCTTAGTTATCTTCAAGAGCATACTGATACACTTCTTTGGAAGTCAAAAGATATTGCCGAGCAGGTAGGTTTAGCATCTCGTAGTGTTTCTGGAACGATGAGAAAATTAGTTAATGATGGTTTTTGCGATAAAATTGGCAAAGACCCTTGTGTATATATACTCACCGAAAAAGGAAAAACATTTGTAATTGAAAAAGAATAAAAAATATAGTATAATAATAATATAGATGATTTAATTAAAGGAGATTTTAATAATTATGAAAAAGATGATTAATTAGACACATATTGAAGGATTTCTTTATCAACATTCTTTAAGTTTAAAGACTTCTGGTGAGAATTCTAAGGCACCTGGCACTCAGTTCATCAATGGAACTATTGATATTGCGACTGATGATGCTTGCTTAAATATTGTAAGTGTTCATTTCACTTATGTAACCCCCAAGTATGCTAAGAGTGGCTCTGATAATGCTACTTTTGCCACTCTTCAAAATATTATTAATGGAACTCTTTGCAATGTTATGGAACATGGCATAGATAAGGCAGCAAAGGTTCGTATTGATTCTGCTGTTGGTGTAAATGAGTTCTATTCTAATCGTAATGGTAATGAAGAGTTAGTCTCTGTCCGCCGTAATGAGGGTGGATTTGTTCATGTAGTTCAAAATCTTGCCAGCGATGAAAAACTTCGTAATACTTTTAAGTGCGATATGGTTATCACCAATGCTCGTGAGATTGAGGCTGATGAAGAGAAGGATCGTCCTCGTCAGGTAAAGGTTAAGGGTTATACCTTTGACTTCCGTAATGCTCTTATCCCTGTTGAGTTTACTGCTGTTAGTGAGGGTGCTATGGATTACTTCCTTGGTCTTGATGCAACTGAGAGAACTCCTTGCTTCACCCAGGTTTGGGGTCGTCAGTTATCTCAGACCACTATCACTAGAACTGTTACTGAGTCTGCTTTTGGTGAGCCAATGGTAACTGAAACTCCTCGTACTAATCGTGATTTTATTATCACTGGTGCTCTTAGTGACCCATATATTTGGGACGATGAGACAACTATTACTGTTCAAGAGTATAAGCAGGGACTTGCTGACCGCGAACTCGCTCTCGCAAATATTAAGCAGCGTCAGGATGAGTATAATGCTTCTAAGGCACAGACTCAAGCTCCTGCTCCTGCAAATGGAATTAGCGGATTTAACTTCTAATTTAATAGGAGGTAAATCTTATGGCTATTAATCTTTTAGGATTACAGCCTCATAAAGTAAGCCGTGACCTTTCTGGTTATATTACCTTTATTTATGGGGCACCAAAAGTAGGTAAAACTACTCTTGCTACTCAAATGCCAGGAGCCCTTCTCCTCGCATTTGAGCGTGGTTATAACGCTATCCCTGGTATTATCGTCCAAGATGTTAATTCTTGGGGCGAAATGAAGCAAATTTTCCGTGAATTAAAAAAGCCCGAAGTCCAAGAAGTATATAAAACCATTGTTGTTGATACTGTTGATATTGCTGCAGACCTTTGCCAAAAGTATATCTGTAATCAACTTGGTATTGATAATATGGGCGACGGTGGTTGGGGCACCAATAGTTGGAGTAAGTATAAGAAAGAGTTTGAAGATGTATTCCGCGGACTTACTATGATGGGTTATGCCGTTGTATTTATTTCTCACTCCAAGACTGGTACTGATAAAGACCAAACCGGTAAAGAATTTGGTTTCACAAAGCCAACCACTCAATCTTCTGCTCTCCAAATTATTGAGAATATGGCAGATATTTATTGCTATGCTCGTATGTATTTAGGTTCTGATGGCGAGGAAAAGCGTGTATTGACTCTTCGTTCTCCCGCAGGCTCTGGCATTTCTTGTGGTAGTCGTTTTAAGTATATTACTCCTGAAATTCCACTTTCATATGATGCTCTCACCAAAGCTATTGGTGATGCAATTGATAAGGAAGCAAAAGAACATGGTAATAAATTTGTAACTAATGAGCGCGAAGCAACTCCTGTTGTTAAAGAGTATGATTTTGATGCTCTTATGGCGCAATTTGAAGCTACTGTTGGAGATCTTATGAGTAAAGACCAGTCTTATTATGCTCCTCGTATTACTCAAATTATTGAGAAATATCTTGGTAAAGGCAAAAAGATGTCTGGCGTTTCTCGTGATCAAGCAGAACTAGTATACCTCGTAGTTTCTGAAATCAATGATGATTTGGTTAATGCTCCAAAGAAATAATGAATTTAGAAATTAAAGATACATTAGAAATATCTAATTTATTACAAGCATTAGAAAAAAATTATGTATGTTCTAAATGCGAAATAGATAATATTTTACATTTTTCAGAGGAAGATGTTTATGCTACAATGACACGTATTCCTACTAAAAAAAATAATCTTGAAATAGCATTTTGGGTAAAATGTCCTGTTTGTAACAGAGCGATTTTGATTTATAGAACTGAATAATTTTAAACCCCCTGGCGTAAAACCGTCGGGGGTTGACTTTTTATAAAAAATATGGTATAATATTTATAGAGTATAGAATAATAAAAGAGGGATGCCTATGGCAACTGTTACCTGTAAATATTGTGGTAAAAAATTTAATAGAGAAAAAGAGCCATATATTCAAATCCCAGCCGGGACAAGATATAGATACGGGCATGGCCAATGTTATTTAGATGCTGTAAATAGTGGAAAAGAAAAAGAATTTTATGAAATATATGACCCAAAGAAATTTGTAAATTGTTTTTGGTGTGCGAAAGCAATGCTTCCAACAGATGAAGATGTTGTAGAATTACCAGATTTATTTGGACGATACGCACATAAGAAATGCGCGGAAGAACACCCAAAAGATGATAGAGAAAAAATGATGGTTTATCTTATTCAACTTTATAAATTTAAAGATGATATGACTTGGCCGAATCTTTTACAGCAAGCAGAAACTATCGCAAAAACTTATAAATTTACATATTCTGGGATGATGAAAGCATTAGAATACTTTTATAGGGTTAAAGGAAATCCTGTTGATAAAAGCAAAGGGATAGGAATTATTCCATATACTTATAAGCAAGCATATGATTATTATTATAATCTATGGATAGCACAAGAACATAATAAGACAAAAAATTTAGAAGAATATATACCAAAAGATATAGTTGTGACAATTCATCCACCACAGCGCCAAGTAGAAAAAAGACCATTATTCAATTTTTTGGATGATGAAGAAGAGGAGAGTAGATAAATGCCATCAAAGTATGTAGATACTCCTAGTATAGTTCAAGTTATAGGCTGTGTGTATAAGACACCACAATTATTAGATTATTCAGATAAATATCTCTTAACAGAAGAAGATTTCCCAGACCAATTTCATAAAATTGTTTTTGGAGTTGCTTTTAAACTTCACGAGTTAGGAACTGAAAAGATAAGTATTAATAATGTATTAGATTATTTATCTTCACGACCTAAAAGTGAGGCTATTTTTATCAAACAAAAGGGTGAAGAATGGCTAACAAAAGCAGTAGAAAACGCTCAGCCATCTTCATTTGATTATTATTATAATAGAGTTAAAAAAATGACTCTATTACGAGCATTTGATGATTTTGGCATTGATGTATCTGATATTTATGACCCTGATAATATTGTTGATATAAAAAAGAAACAATTACAAGAGGATCAGTTAGATAATGCTACATTAGAGAATCTGGCTCAAATAGTTCAAGATAAGATAGATAGAATTAGAGCAACATATGTAGATGATGAATGGGGCGAAGCAAAACAGGCTGGCGACGGTATTGATGAACTAATTGAAAATTTAGAAAAAACGCCAGAAGTTGGAGTTCCTTTATATGGACCACTTATTAATACAGTAACGAGAGGTGCACGACTTGGTAAGTTTTATTTAAGAAGTGCGGCAACAGGTATTGGTAAAACTCGTAGTATGATAGCAGATGCATGTAATATTGCTTGTAATCGTATTTATGATGAACTTTTTGGCTGGATAAAAAATGGAACTTGTGAGCCAACTTTATTTATCGCAACAGAGCAAGATTTATCAGAAATACAAACTATGATGTTAGCATTTCTTTCAAATGTTAATGAGGAACATATTTTAAATGGTAAATATGTTGGGGATGAAAAGCAAAGGATTCAAGAAGCTGCTAAAATTATTAAGAATAGTCCATTATATGTTGAAGTATTACCAGACTTTTCGCTCCAAGATGTTGAAAATAAAATAAAGAAAAATATTCGTGACCATAATGTATCATATATCTTTTTTGATTATATCCATAGTAGTTTAAAAATTTTGGAAGAAATTACCAGACGCGCTGGTGGAGTAAGATTGCGTGAAGATAATATTTTGTTTATGTTATCTGCTCGTTTAAAAGATATTTGTAATCAAAATAATGTATTCATTATGTCAGCAACGCAATTAAATGGTTTATATACAGAAAGTGACACACCTGATCAAAATTTACTGCGTGGTGCAAAAGCAATTGCTGACCGTATTGACTGGGGCGGTATCTTATTGACTGTCACAACAGAAGATACTGAAAATTTAAGTCAAATCTTAACTAATAATGCTTTTAAGACACCAAATATCAAATTGTCTATATATAAAAATCGTCGTGGTAGATATAAAGGCATTTATCTATGGTGTGAAGCAGATTTAGGAACTTGTAGAGTTAAACCTATGTTTGCTACTACATATAATTATGAGATAGTTCAAATTGATAATTTGAAAATATTAACAACAGAGCCAAGTGCTTTTAGTGATGATTAAGGAGATTAAAATGTTTTGTTCTAATGAAAATGTCCATGAAAGTCAAGAGAAAGAACTCCCTTGGATTTATAAAGAAAATGAAAATAGACAATAAGGAGATTTAAAAATGGCAAAGATTAAAGAAAATGAAGCAAAAAGTGTATGGGCGAAACCTTTTGAGGGTGGTATTGAATATGAAATGAGCAAAGAAATGGCAAAACAAATTCTTGCTACTCGTAAAGGTACAGACCAAAATTGTAATCCACAAGAATTTCTATGCCGTGTAGTAAATGAAGAATTTGGTATTAAAGGCAATTGCGTCCATGTTAATACTATTTAATGAAAACCTATAATAAATATGAGGTTCGTAAAAAATTAACAATTGAAATGATTTATAGTCTCCTTGAAGAATGGGGAGGCTTACCACAATATACAGATTTTGGTATTATATCCGCAACTATATGCCATAACCCACCCGGTGAAGGTAGTAGAAAATTATATTATTATTCTAATACGGACTTGTTTCAATGCTTCACCGGGTGTGGCAGTATGGATATATTTCAACTCTTGGTAAATGTTGCTAAGATACAATGGAATAAAGAATATGATTTAAATGATGCTGTTAGATATATTGCTATTAAATTTGGTTTAGCTGGTGAAGCAGAATTAGATGCAGATGATAGTTTAATAGACTGGAAAACTTTTAATGCTTACGATAGAGTTCAAAATCTTGAAATAAAAGATTATCATGTAGAATTAAAAGAATATGATTATAGTATTTTAGATAAATTAAACTATAATGTAAAACTTACACCATGGCTAAAAGAGGATATTAGCCAAGAGGTAATAGATTATAATTTAATTGGCTATTATCCCGCAACAGCACAAATTACTATTCCACATTTTGATATAAAAGGAAGATTTATCGGTTTGCGTGGAAGGTCATTATGTCAAGATGATATTGACATGTATGGAAAATATCGTCCTATTATAATTCCTAAGGGTGAAAAACCACTACAATTTAATCATCCTCTTGGAATGAATTTATATAATATAGATAATAGTAAAGATAATATTAGAACAACAGGCAAAGCAATTATCTTTGAAGCAGAAAAATCTTGTTTAAAATATCAATCATATTTTGGAATTGAAAATGACATAAGTGTGGCATGTTGCGGGTCAAATATATCAGCATATCAAATACAATTATTAAAAGATTGTAATGTTAAAGAAATTACAATAGCATTTGATAGACAATTCCAAGAAATTGGCGATGAAGAATTTAAACATTTAACAACCAATTTAACTAAAATAAATGATAGATATAAAAATGATGTTGATATATCTATTATATTTGATAAAAAAATGATAACAGGATATAAAGATAGCCCAATTGATGATGGGGCTAACACATTCTTAAAGTTATGGAAGGAACGAATTAAATTATGACAAGTTTTATGGGTGTATCAGGTATTATTTATTGTTTATATTTAGAAGATGGCAAACAATAGCTAGAAAAATTAATAGAAGATTATCAAAAGGTAAATCTCCCCGTTATATATAGAAATAATCTTACAGTAATTTTTCTTAATCAAGACAGATGGGACGTTGTAAAGGCTAACGATAATGCCAGAGGTCGCAGTTGCAATATAGCATATATTGAAAATGGTATTGATGAAGATACGGTAATAGATATTCTTGAGCCGACTGTTAGAGAGTTGCCATACCAAGCAATTAAATATTTTAGTATTTTATAAGATAATTGCGTGTTTCCAAATTTTGGAAATGCGCGTTTTTTACTTTACAAAAATAGAAAAATATGATAAAATATAAAAAAATAATATGGAAATGAAGTGAATAAATATTGGAATATAAATTAATAGCAGAAAGATAGCCTAATACTACTTTGCTTGAATAGGTATTATTAAATAGAGGCTTTACCAGTAGAGAATAGATATTACATTATTTAAGTGTTGATGAAAATGATGTGCTTGACCCGCTCCTTATGATGAATATGCGCAAAGGTGTTGCGACACTCATTAAGCATATTAGCAGTAATGATAAAGCATTTATTATTGTTGATAGTGATTGTGATGGTTATTGTTCATCAGCAATTTTATTAAATTATTTAAATAGACATTTTCCTGCCTGGGTCTAGAATCAAGTTGAATATCGTATGCATTCAGGAAAATAGCATGGTTTAGGAGATATTGATATACCAGATTTAATTAAAAGAAATTTTAAATTAGTTATTTGTCCTGATAGCGCTAGTAATGATTATGAATAGCATCAAGATTTATATAGCCATGGTATTGATGTTTTAATATTAGACCACCATGAGGCAGAACGAGTAAGTGAATATGCTTGTGTAATTAATAATCAACTTTGTGATTATCCTACTAAATCATTATGCGGTGGGGCAGTTGTATATAAGTTTTGTTAGTATATTGATAAATTAATGAAAACAAATTATGCCATTGATTATGAAGACTTATGTGCTTTATCTTTAATTGGTGATATGATGGATATGAAAGATTTTGAAACGCATTTCTTAACAAAAGATGGGTTACAAAGAATTAAAAATCCATTCTTTAAAGAAATGGTAAACCGTCAATCTTTTAAATTAGATAATAATATGACTCCTTTTGGCATTGCTTTTTATATAGTCCCATATATTAATGCTATGACTCGTTCAGGGACTCTTGAAGAAAAATATTTAACTTTTGAAGCGATGCTTGAATGGCGTGCCGATGAAATGATACCATCAACTAAACGAGGTTTTAAAGGTACATTTGAAAAACGTATTGAACAGGCTGGTCGTACTTGCTTTAATGTCAAAAGTAGGCAAAAGAAAAATCAAGATAAAAGTTTAGAGAATATAGAAGAATTAATCTATGAATTAGATTTATTAAAAAATAAAATTTTAATAATTCCAACAGAACAAGAAGATGTGGATAAAAACCTCGCGGGATTAATTGCGAATCAACTTGCTTCTAAATATGCGCGGCCCACATTAGTATTGCGCCATATTTATCAAGAAAATGGTAGTGAGACATATGAAGGTTCTGGTAGAAATTATGGTAAATCAAGACTTGAAAATTTCCGTCAATTTTGTAATGATACTGGCTTAGTAATGTATGCTGAAGGACATGCTAGTGCTTTTGGTATTGGTATTACAGAAGAAAATCTTAATAAATTTATTGATAAAACAAATACATTATTAGCAGATTTTGACACTACACCTTGTTATTTTGTAGATTTAGAAGTATCAGCAGACCAATTAAGTGATAATGAAGTATTTGCTATTGGGTCAAATAATGATATTTGGGGACAAGGCCTTGAAGAGCCTCTTATTGCAATTACAAATATTAGATTAACTGCCGATGATATACATTATTTAGGAGAGAAAAAGAATACTCTTAAATTAACATTCCCTGGCCGACGCACTAGTATGTTAAAATTTAATATTAGTGAAGAAGAACAAGAAAAATTAGACCCAAGCCAAGGGGCTATAACTATTACTGCTATTGGTAAATGTAGCCTTAATCATTATATGGGAAATGTCACTCCACAAGTTATGTTAGAAGATTTTGAAATTGTTAAACGAACAAAGTGGGATTTTTAAAAAATAATGCGGGAATGGACCGCATTATTTTTTTCCTTGACAAAGATTAAATAATTTGGTATAATATATATAGAAATATAAAAAGGTGATAAATATGGATAAACAATATTATACTTATTTGACATGTCTTGAAATAACAGAAAAGGCATTAGATATGTTAGATATAAAAAAATTTTTACAAAAAGATATTGAACTTTATGATATTTTTTGGAATATTAGAGATTATATTGAAGATGGGAACGGGCAAGATGTTTGGGATGTTGAAGAATATATGAAACAATATCCGTCTGTATTTGATAATCCACCTGATATTTTTAATTATATGAGCCAAGATGAGTTTATGGAATATTGTAAGAAAAGATACCCTGAAGTAAGATGGGGTTATGAGTTTATAGAAAGGTATTGGGTAGCAAATGAATGAAAATTACTGGTTAAAAATTTTGGGCGTATCCAGTAAATTTATTTATAATATTTCTTAATAGTAATGAAAGAAAAAATATTATAAAGGAGA
>JAEEGL015415553.1_pt1 | contig 11019 bp, 9 predicted proteins | sample 9134231 | NCBI WGS metagenome assembly JAEEGL01 (sample SAMN16246548, study PRJNA631951) | gut metagenome | biome: gut microbiome; feature: rumen; material: fiber-attached | host: Bos | place: Iran: Karaj | collected 2018-10
GATGTCCTCCGCGCTCGCAACGCCCTCCTGCAGGACGCAGACGCCCTCGTTGCAGTACGGGATCAGGATCTTGTTGACCACGAAGCCCGGCGCCTCGTTGACGACGACCGGCGTCTTGCCGATCTCGACGCAGAGGTTCTTCGTCCATTCGACGAGCTCGGTCGGCGTGTTCGCGCCGGAAATGACCTCGACGAGCTTCATCGCGGGAACGGGGTTGAAGAAGTGCATGCCGACCATCGGATGCATGAGACCCTTCGCCATTTCGGTGATCGACAGCGAGGAGGTGTTCGTCGCAAAGACGGTCTCTTCCTTGCAGAGCGTGTCGAGCCGCTGCAGGAGTTCCTTCTTGACCGCCATGTTCTCCGCAACGCACTCGATCACGAGATCCGCGTCCGCGGCCGCCGCGACTTCCTCGACGAGAATGCGGCTTAATAGATCGTCCGCCGCTTCCTGCGTCATCTTGCCCTTCGCAACGCGCTTCGAAAGGGACGCCGCGAGCTTGTCCTTATGCCGCTGTGCGCTCTCCACGCTCGTCGCGTACAGAAGCGCGGTGTGACCGATCGCGGAAAAGACTTGCGCGATGCCGCTGCCCATCGTTCCTGCGCCGAAAATAGCAACCTTCATGTTTTGTTCCTCCTGAATTGTTTTTTGGATGTGAATCGGGAAAACCCGTGATTACCGGTTCTGAAACGGCTCGTGTCTGCGCTTCTCGAGAAACGCGCCCATGCCTTCCTGCTGGTCGTACGTTTCGAAGCAGCCGCCGAAGAGCCGCTCTTCGATCACGATCGCCTCGTCCATCGGGACCTCGAGTCCGTCGTTGATCGCCTTCTTGCTCGCGCGCACCGCGATCGGCGCGTTCTTGGCGATCGTTTCGGCAAGCTTTTCCGCCGCGGGCATCAGCTCCTCCGGGGGGTATACCGCGTTGACGAGTCCGATGCGCAGGGCTTCGTCCGCCTTGATATTGCGCGCGGAGAAGATCAGCTGCTTTGCCATGCCCGCGCCCACGAGCCGCGCAAGCCGCTGCGTGCCGCCGAAGCCCGGCGTGATGCCGAGACCCGTTTCGGGCTGTCCGAACACCGCCGTGTCCGAACAGATGCGGACGTCGCACACCATCGAAAGCTCGCAGCCGCCGCCGAGCGCGTAGCCGTTGACCGCCGCGATCGTCGGGATCGCAAGCTGCTCGAGCCTTCTGAACACGTCGTTTCCGTGTTTGCCGAACGCTTCGGCCTCCGCCTTCGAAAGCCGCGCCATCTCCGCGATGTCCGCGCCCGCGACGAACGCCTTTTCACCGCTGCCGGTGAGGATCAATACACGGACCGATTCGTCGGCTTCGATCTCGCCGATCAGCGCGTCGAGGTCGGTCAGCACCTCGGAATTCAGCGCGTTGAGCGCCCTGGGACGGTTGACCGTCGCGATCGCGACCGGACCTTTTTTTTCGAGTAGAATGTGCGTCATAGGCTCCTCCGTCTGCGCGCGCCGCCCGCAGGGGGCAGACCGCGCCGTATAACAATATAATTATAGTACATTCGGGCCTGATGTGCAAGTGCGATTCCGCGTGCGGCGCCCCGAAAGATTTTATTTGCGTACGGCGTGCGGCTGTGCTATAATCGCCTGCGGATGCGGCTGAAGCCGCACGGAGGTCGGAACGATGGAACGGAACGCAGCACCGAACAAAAAACAGATCCCCGCCGTTTGGGCGCACGTGTTTGCGCTGTTTTCCGTGATCGTCTGGGGCAGCTGCTACGTGCTGACGGAGAATCTTCTGAACGCGGGCTTCACCGCCGTGCAGATCGCGCCGATCCGCATGGCGCTCGCGTACGCCGCGCTGCTCGTCATGCGTCCGAAATTCGTGCGCCTTCCCTGGAAGGACGAGCTGATGTTCCTTCTGCTCGGCGTCACCGGCGGCAGCGTCTATTTCTATTTTCAGAACACCGCGCTTGCGGTCTCGGATCAGGCCGCGAGCGTCAGCATCATCATCTCGCTGACGCCGCTCATGACGATCATTCTCGCGCGGCTGTTCCGCCGCAGCGACGAAAAGCTCGGCAGGCTCGTGTGGATCGGCTCCGCGATCGCGGTCGCGGGCGTCGTGCTCGTCGTCCTGAACGGCAGCCTCCGCCTCAATCTGAGCCCGCTCGGCGACCTGCTCGCGCTCTGCGCGGGGCTTTCGTGGGCGATCTATTCGATCCTGATGAAGCCGTATGCATCGACGCTCGACAGCTTCCTCGTGACGCGGCGCGTCATGTTCTGGGCGTTTCTGACCGCCGTGCCGCTGATGCTCGCAACCGACGGCATGCCGGATCTTGCGCCGCTGTTTACGAAGACGAACGTGCTTTTGAGCTGGATCTTCCTTGCCGTGCTCGGCAACGCGGTCTGCTTCGCGCTCTGGAACATCGCGTTCGAGCGGCTCGGCGTGGTCATCACGAACAACTACCTGTACGCGTCGCCGTTCGTGACGGTGCTCGTCGGCTGGATCCTGATGGGGGAGACGCCGCACTGGATGAGCATCGTCGGCGCGGTGCTGATCACCGCGGGCGTATTCCTCGCCCAGCGCGACAATCTTTGACCGGAACGAAAAAAACGGACTGCGGTTTGCAGTCCGTTTCTTTTCTGCTCTCAGAACAGATAGCGCATGAAGACGGGGATGCGCTTTTCCCAGTCGGCTTCGCAGTGTTTTGCGCCGGGGATCACGTCGGCGGCGACGTCCGCGCCGGCCCTGCTGAGTTCCTTTGCGGTCTCGAACATGCCCGAAAGCGCGAGGCGTTTTTTGTCGATCTCCTCCGTGCCCATGTCCAGATAGACGCGCGTGCCCGTCGCAAGGGGGGAGGTGCGGATCAGCGCCTTCAGCTTCGACGGCGAGACCCACAGGCTCGGCGACAGCGCGGCGGCGCGCGAGAAGACGGCGTTGTACGCCGTGACCGCGTAGATCGACATCAGCCCGCCCATGGAGCTTCCCGCGATCAGCGTGTGTTCGCGGTCCGGCAGCGTGCGGTACGTGCGGTCGATCTCCGGCTTCAGCATGGTCGTGAACCAGTCCATCGTGACCCTGCCGAGCCCCTCGACGCCGCCGATCGGCTTCGGAGCGTGAAAGTCCCACGGCGAGTACTCGAACAGCCGCCGCCAGCCCTCCGGATTGCATTCGACGGCGACGAGGATCAGCGGAAGCTTCGCACGGTCGAGGTATTCCTTCATGCCCCAGCTTTTGCCGTAGGTGGCGTGGGAATCGTAGAACACGTTGTGCCCGTCGAACATATAGAGCACCGGATAACGCGTATCGGTCCTGCCGTAATCCTTCGGCAGATACACGTACAGCCTGCGCGGCTTTTCGGTCGGAAGCGCGGGGATCCGGATTTTCGTGACGCGGATCATGGGAAACCCTCCGTTCGGTTTATTTCGATCCCATTTTACACGCCGTTTCCTGCGCCCGTCAATCACTTCAACCATCCGTTGACCGGGTTTTTTCGATTTCAACCGCAAATGGATGGTCAAACGGAGCGAAATGTGATATAAATACAGTATACGGACACAGGACCGAATTTCAGGAAAGGAACCAATCAGATGATACCGGATCTTTTGACAGACAAAAAATACCTGTTTGCCTCCGGCGCCAACACGGAGCTCAGAGCGCAGCGCAATCTGAACCGGCGCGTCGTGCTGCTGAACGGGAACCTTGTCAACAACGTGCAGACCGATCAGTTCGGCGTTTCCGCGCGCGTGTACGAGAACGGCGTGTACGGCTTTTCGTCCACGGGCGAGTACAGCGAGGAGACCGTAAAGGACGTGCTGAAGGCGGCAAGCGAGAACGCGGCGTTCCTGGCGGGACACGCGGGCAGGGGCAGGGGCCCGCACAAGCCGATGCCCGCCGCAAGACGCTTTACCGCGTACGACCTTGCGAACGTGGAGCAGAAAACGTACATCGCGTTCGCGCAGGCGCTGGACGCGTACATTGCGGAGAAATACCCCGACCTTCTGAGCCGCACGATCGTGGCGACGGCGGACTCGATGGAAAAGCTGCTGTGCGTCAGCAACGGCGCCGACGGACACAGCGTGCTGCCCAGAAGCTACGTCTATATCATCATGACCGCGGCGACGCCGGACGGCAAGCCCGTGGAGCTTTATAAGGTGCTCGGCGGATACGGCACGTTCGACCGGAACTTCCAGGATCCGAAGGACTGTTACGCGGCGATCGACGCGCTCTATGACCGCGTGCGGCAGAAGGCGGAGGGCGTCTATCCCGAGGCGGGCAACAAGACCGTTATCCTCGGCGGCATCCTGTCCGGCATGCTCGCGCACGAGGCGGTCGGCCACACGGTCGAGGCGGACCTCGTGATCGGCGGTTCCGTCGCCGGTCCGAACCTCGGAAAGCGCGTCGGAAGCGACCTGGTCAACCTCGTGGACTTCGCGCACACCGCGTTCGGCAAGCCGACGCCGCTGCCGATCCACGTCGACGACGAGGGCACCGAGGCGACGGACGCCGTGCTGATCAGGGACGGCATTCTCACCGGCTACATGAACAGCCGCGAGACCGCCGAGCGCTTCGGGATGGTCCCGACCGGCAACGCGCGCGCGTTCCTGTTCTCCGACGAGCCGCTGATCCGAATGCGCAACACGGCGGTGCTGCCCGGCACGTCGAAGCTCGAAGACATGATCGCGTCGATCGACGACGGGTACTATCTTACGGACACCAACAACGGCCAGGCGGACACGACCGGCGAGTTCATGTTCGGCGTGACCTTCGGCTATGAGATCAAGAACGGCAAGCTCGCGCGGCCGCTGCTCGACACCACGATCTCGGGCGTCGCGTTCGAGATGCTGAAGACCGTGGATATGATCTCGGACGAGATGATCTGGGCAAGCTCCGGCATGTGCGGCAAAAAACAGCCGATGCCCGTGGGCATGGGCGGTCCCGCGATCAAGTGCCGCGTGACCATCGGCGGACGGTAAGGAGGGATAAACCATGATCGAAACGCTGAAACAAACGGCAAAGAAGGTTCTCGACGCGCTTCAGAACGAGGGCGCGGAACAGAGCGAGACCACGGTGACCTACACCGTGACGCATGAATTCAACGTGGACGGCGGCGCGTTCAGCCTGTTCCGCACGCTGTTCGACAAGAAGCTGACGATGAGCGGGATCACGGCCGGCAAACGCGGCACGGTCTCGCAGAACCGCTGGGACGACGCGACGGTCGCGGAGAGCGCGAAGGCGTGCATGGACGCGGCGAACGCGTCGATGCCGGACGACGCATGGCAGATCGCGCCGCTCACGAAAAACGAAGACTTTACGCTCGGCGAGGTCCGGCCCGATCTCGACCGGCTGTTTATGCGCTGCAGGGAACTGATGGATACGGTCCGGGACCGCTTCCCGAAGATCATCATGGAACAGATGATCGTTTCGCACCGCGAAAGATTCGAGGTCAAAGCGAACTCGAACGGCGTGCTGTTCTCCACGCACGGCGGCAGCTATGAGGCGATGCTGATGTACAGCGCGCACGAGGGAGAAAAGGCGTCCTCGTTCTTCGGCGGCGGCGTGATAACGGACAATCTCGACAAGCCGTTCATCGCGTGCGGCTCGATCGAAACCGACCTTGAAAACGTCGAAAAGCAGATCGAGACCGAAAGCGTCGAAGGCAAGTTCGAGGGCACGATGGTGCTGATGCCCGGCTGCGCGGGCGAGCTGATCGGCGGCATGCTGATGAATTTCGCGGGCGAGCAGGGACTGCTTTCCGGCACGAGCCCGTGGAAGGAGAAGCTCGGCGAACCGATCGCCGACGAACGGCTGACCGTTTCGATTGCGCCGCTCGACGAGCGCATCGTCTGCGGAGAACGGTATACGGACGAGGGCTTCCCGGCGAAGAACTATGACATCATCCGAAACGGACGGCTCGAGGCGTTCGCGCTCGGGCTCTACGCTTCGAACAAGCTCGGACTTGCGCGCGCGGAAAACGACAGCTACAACATGATCGTGGCGCCGGGCGACAAGCCGCTTTCGGAGATCATCGCGTCGATCGACAGGGGCATCCTCGTGGGACGCTTCTCGGGCGGTCAGCCGGCTTCGAACGGCGACTTCTCCGGCGTGGCGAAGAACAGCTTCCTGATCGAAAACGGCAGGATCGGTTCCGCGCTCGCGGAGACCATGATCAGCGGCAACCTCGCGGAGATGCTGCGTCGCGTCCGCGCGATCTCGAAGGAAACGGTTGCGGAAGGCATGACCGTGCTTCCGTACCTCGCGTTCGACGGCATCACCGTCTCGGGCAAATGACCGGGGACGTGCGCGAACGCAAAAAAGCGCTGCGAAAAGCGGTCAAAGCAAGGGTAAGCGCGCTTTCCGACGCGTACCGCGCCGCCGCGAGCGACGCGATCCAGCAGGCGGTGCTCGATTCGGCGGAATACAGGGCTGCAAAAACGATCTTTCCGTATATTGCCGTGCCGACCGAGCCGGACACACGCCGCGTCATCGAACGGGCGCTTTCCGACGGCAAGCGCGTGTACGTGCCGAAATGCGTGAGCAGAACCGAAATGATCGCCGTGCGGATCGGAGGTCTCGGCGATCTCGCGCCCGGCGCGTACGGCATATCGGAGCCGGTCGACTGTTCCGAGACCGCGGCGCCGGACGAGATCGATCTGATCCTCGTGCCGTGCGTGTCCGCTTCGAAGGACGGGAAACGCCTCGGACACGGGGCGGGCTACTACGACCGCTTCCTTGCGGAGAGCCGCGCAAAAACGCTCTGTCTGTGCTTCCGCGAGGCGCTGTCCGACGAGATCCCGACGGACGAAAACGACGTGCGCGTCGACCGCGTGCTGTCTGACTGACAAAAGAAAAGCGGCAGTTTTCACTGCCGCTTTTTTTCATTGGGTTCGTCGGATCGTGTAAACGTCCGGCCGGCGCTGACGCAGCACCGGGATCTCGTTCCGGACCCGGTCGACCAGCGCAAGGTCGAGCGCTGCAAAGAGCACGCATTCCTTCTCGTCCGCTTCCGCAAGCACCTCGCCCCACGGCGAGCAGACGATCGAATGCCCCCACGAGCGGTACGACGCGGTCTCGTCGCGCGCGGGCGCCGTGCCGACGGTGAAGACCTGATTGTCGACCGCGCGGCAGCGGAACAGCAGTTCCCAGTGCGCGGGTCCGGTCGTCATGTTAAACGCCGCGGGAACGAGGAGGATCCTTGCGCCCGCGTCGGTCATGAGCCGCGAGAGCTCCGGGAACCGGAGATCGTAGCAGATGCAGAGCCCGATCCTGCCGAACGGCGTATCGAAGACGGTCACAGAATCCCCGGGCGAAAGCGTGTCGGATTCAAAAAACCGCTGCCCGCCCTTCACGTCGATGTCGAACAGGTGCATCTTGCGGTGCTTCGCGATGCAGGTCCCGTCCGGATCGAAGACGTACGCGGTGTTGTACACGCGATCGCCTTCCCGCTCCGCGATCGAGCCGCCGCACAGATATACGCGCTTTTCCTTCGCGAGCGCGGAAAGGAATTGCCGGGACGGACCGCCGTCCGGCTCCGCAAAGTCCGGGAACCGCTTTGCATCGTACGGACCGTTCCACATCTCGGGCAGCATGACGAGATCCGTCCCTTCCGGGACCGTATCGACCAGCTCTCGGATATGCGCGTACGTTTCCCGCTTCGAAGGTTTCGGAAGCAGCTGGATGCACGCGAGCCGCAAAAGATTCCGTTCCATAAGCACCTGCCTTTCCGGTCTTTCGACCGGTTTTCTCCATTATACCGCGCTGCGTGAAGAAAAGAAAGCGGTTCGGGAAAAAACGCATTGCATTCCGACGTGATTTGCTTTACACTTTAGAAAACGAGACCGCGAAAGGAAGAACGGTGCTTTTACGGGTTTTCCTCGCTTCGACGAAACCGCTTGCGGATCCCGCCGTTTTCGAACGGCTGTACGCGGAGGCGTCGGAGACGCGAAAAAAGAAGATCGACCGGTGCCGGTTTTTATCGGACCGGATGCAGCTGCTCGCCGCGGAGAGCCTGCTTCGGCACGCGCTGAAGGAGGTCGGGCGAGACGCCGGCGCGCTTTCCTTTGCGTACGGCGCGCACGGCAAGCCGTATCTGAACGACGCGGAGGGGTTCTATTTCAATTTGTCGCATTCGGGCGAAACCGTGCTTCTCGCCGTGTCCGACGCGGAGATCGGCTGCGACGTCGAGCGGATCCGGCATGCGAACGACCGGCTGATCCGGCGCGTCGCCGCTCCGGAGGAGTACGCCCGGTTCTCCGCATGCGCGGGGGATGAACGCGACGTGCTGCTTACGCGGCTCTGGGTTGCGAAGGAGAGTTATCTGAAGGCGTGCGGCGAAGGGATCACGACCGATCCCGCCGCGATCCGGATCGAATTCGGGACGGAACCGGGCGTGTTCCGCGACGGAAACCCCGTGCCGTACGCGCTGCGCGAAGGCGCCGCGGACGGATACCGCTACGCGGTCTGCCGCGCGGGCGGGCTTCCGCCGTTCGTGACGGAACCGGTCCTGCTTTCCGATCCCGACGGGGACGGGCTTGCCTCGAAAGAGGCGTTCGGACGGGAGATCCGAAAGCGGCTCGCGGAGCACCGGCTGCGGTATCCCGCCGCGGAGGCGGAGGACGTCGTGAAGTTCGTGTTTCAGGCGATGCTCGGCGTCGGGCATCTGCTTTCGTCGCGCGAGGCGGTCGAAGCGTACATCGCCCGCGAGATGCAGGGGATCGCGCCCGACCCGGACGAACCGCTTCTCGAACCGCTGAGCCCCGCATGGCAGCGGCTGAACCTGCGCCGCGCGATGGCGGAGGGCATGACGCCCGCGGACGTAGCGGAGCGGATGTTCGCGCCGCAGGACGGTCCGCGCTTTATGCGGCGCGACGTGTACGAATTCTGCCTGCGCCTTTTGCCGGAATCGGCGGCATCCCTCGGTTGGATTCTCGACGAAACGCTGCTTCCGTCGCATTCGCAGGCGTACCGGGACGCGTACCGCCCCGCCTACCGCGTGATCCCGACGGAGCGAACGCCCTGATCCGATCAAAAAAAGCGCGATTCGGGCTTGTCGAAAGCGCTCGTATGCTGTATACTGTCATACAGTCCGGACGGTCCTTTTCGGAACGGAACGGACAGAACATAAAGGGGTAAAATAGTGTGAAACGGAAATGGGGCGACCGGCCCGGCGCGCGGTACGTCAGGGACGTATCGGGACTGACGACCATCATCTTTCATCTGATGCCGAGGCGTACGGAGAGCGAGGTCTATCTCGCCGACAGGATCGACGCGACGGAACTGATGAAGTTTATCGAAAAAAAGAACGCCGAGCACGAGAATTATAAGACGACGGTGTTCCACTGCTTTGTTCTTGCGGTTGCGCGGATGCTCCGGGAGCGTCCGAACATGAACCGGTATGTGCAGGGCAGACGCATGTACGAGCGCGATTCGATCAGCCTTTCGTTCATGGCGAAGCGCCGCTTTGCCGACGACGCCGAAGAGGCGTTCATGCAGGTCGTGCCGAAGGATACCGACACGATCGACGAGATCAGCCATCAGATCTACGGCGACGTGCGCGAGGCCAGAAAGCACGAGCATTCGACCGGCGGCATGGACAAGACGGTCGATACGTTCGCGAAGATCCCGCGGTTTCTGCTGATGCTGGTGTTCCGGTTCGTCCGCATCCTCGACTTCTTCGGCAGAGTGCCGAAGTCGCTCAAGGAGGGCGATTCCAACTACAGCTCGGTGCTGCTGTCCAATCTCGGCAGCATCAAGGGTCCGGCGGTCTATCACCATCTGAACAATTACGGGACCAACAGCATCATGATCACGGTCGGCACGCTGCACAAGGAAGAGATGATCATGCCGGACGGCACGAAGCAGATCCGTGACGTGCTCGATTTCGGCGCGACGATCGACGAGCGCATCGGCGACGGATTCTATTTCGTGCGCAGCCTCCGTCTCGTGAAATACATCTTTGCGCATCCGGAGCTGTTGGACAGGCCGCTCGGCGAACCCAGCGGATTTACGTATGAATGAGGGAAACGGCATGATCACAGCAAAAACACCGTGGGCGGAGCATCTCGGCTCGGTCCCGCTGCATCTCGACTACTTCGAAGGCTCGATGTTCGACATGGTCGCGTCGGTCGCGGAGCGGTATCCGAATTACGTCGCGTTTGATTTCATGGGCCGTCCGACGACCTACCGGCAGATGGTGCACGAGATCGAGCGCTGCGCCAAGGCGCTGAAAACGATCGGCGTCCGCGAAAACGACAAGGTCACGATCGCGATGCCGAACTGTCCGCAGGCGATCTATATGTTCTACGCGGTCAATCTCGTCGGCGCGATCGCGAATATGATCCATCCGCTTTCGGCCGAAAAGGAGATCGAGTTCTATCTGAACGAATCCGAAAGCGTGACGGCGATCACGCTCGATCAGTTCTACGGTAAGTTCGAGGCGATCCGCGAAAACACGAAGGTCGTCAACATCATCATCGCGTCGGTCAAGGACGCGCTCTCGCGGCCGGTCCGCGCGGGCTACATGCTTACCGAGGGACGCAAGATCAAAAAGATCCCGAAGGACGCGCCGGTCATCCGCTGGCGCGAGTTCATGCGCCTGTCGGAGCACTGCTTCTTCAACTACAAGGTCGCGCGCAAGTCGGACGATCCCGCCGTCATCCTCTATTCGGGCGGCACGACGGGCACGACCAAGGGGATCGTGCTGACCAACCGGAACTTCAACGCGCTTTCGCAGCAGATCGTGGCGACGAACCCGATGTTCCGGATCGGCGATTCCAGGCTTGCCGCCATGCCGCTGTTCCACGGCTTCGGCCTCGGCGTGTGTATCCACACGATGCTGTCGCAGGGCGGGCGCTGCATCCTCGTTCCGCGCGTTACGGCAAAGTCCTATGCCAAGGACATCGTGAAATACCGCTGCAACTTCATCGCGGGCGTTCCGGCCCTGTACGAGGCGCTGCTCCGCCTTCCGGATATGGACGGCGCGGATCTAGGCAGCCTCAAGGGCGTGTTCTCCGGCGGAGACAGCCTCAGCGTCGAACTGAAGAGAAAGCTCGACC
>JAEEGL015682129.1_pt1 | contig 11019 bp, 7 predicted proteins | sample 9134231 | NCBI WGS metagenome assembly JAEEGL01 (sample SAMN16246548, study PRJNA631951) | gut metagenome | biome: gut microbiome; feature: rumen; material: fiber-attached | host: Bos | place: Iran: Karaj | collected 2018-10
TTCTATATGATCTTTTTTCCTGTTGTGCGATGCGATCACCTTCGCGATCCTGCCGGCATAAGGTTCATCGGCATTCTCAATGAGCATCCCTTCTATCTCGTCTAAAGAGAGTTCCTTAAGCCTTTCGGCGGCGGTTATCCCTTTATGCTGGTTCATCCTTAAGTCCAGCGGACTTTCTGTCTTGTACGAAAAACCTCTTGCCGGATTATCTATCTGCATAGATGAAACGCCCAGATCCGCCATAAGAAAATCAAACTTTCCGAATTCATCGGCAGCCGCCCTCACTTCAGCAAAGTTGATATGTCTTATCGCAAATATATCTTCTCCATATCCTTCTTTCCTAAGCCTCGCTTCAGTCTTTGCAGATTCATCCGGGTCCACATCAAGCGAAACAAGATGACCGCTTCCCGAAAGTTTTTTCAGGATCGCCGTTGAATGCCCGCCGTAACCCAGCGTGCAATCGCATCCGTTCATCCCGGGTTCGATGCATAAATGCTCCAGAACCTCATCAACCATAATAGGTATATGCATGCCTGCGGGCGTACTGCCTTTGGCCATGACTTTTTCAACTGTATCCGTATATTTTGCAGGATCCAGTTCTTTATATTTTTCTTCGAATTTTTTCGGATGAGTTCCTGAATAATGAGGCCTGCGCCTGTGCTGTGTTTCTGACATAAATCTTTCCTGAAAACAATGCTAAACTGCCGCAAAAAGAACATAATAATTATACTCCCGTATGCACAAAAAAACATCAATTTTTTTGGGATGTCAAAGACCATTTTATTCTTGTTAATAACCGTTAATTAAGTTAAAATAAAAAAGAAAATCTCGGCAGTTTCTATCACGTTTTTCTACAGTGATATGCCAAAGAAAAGGAGTGAACTGTATGACAAAGAAAAGGAACCGCAAGCTTATTTCCAAAGTCATCTACATCGCACTTTCAGCACTTATACTCGTCGTTACCATACTCACAATCATCGGTGCGGTGCAGATCAACAAGGCATACTACACCGGGTACGAATCTGAACTAAAAAATGCCACCATCCAGCTCAAAAGCGAAGTATGCCATCTTGAAGACGGAGCCGACTGGGATAGCAGCAGCTATGAAGTTATCAAAAAAGGCGGTGCCGATGTTACCGGCGAGATCCAGGAGATCATAGACTCACTCCACAAAGATACAGGTGTTGATTTCACTATTTTCATTGGCGACACCCGCGCTGTCACTTCTCTTATAAAGAAAGGCACCAATGAACGTATAGTCGGAACAAAAGCCTCCGATGTGGTTATAGCCCAGTGTCTTAACGGAGGCAATGATTACTTCGGAAAGAATCTTACCATCAATGAAGAGAAGTACGTGGTTTATTACATACCTCTTCGCAATTCAGATGATTCGATCGTAGGTATGGTATTTGCAGGTATTCCCAGTAAGAGTGCCGGTCATGCGGTTATCAACAGCATACTTTTAATGGTAATCTCGTCTGTAGTCATTACAGGTCTGATCTTTGCAGGCGGCATGTACGTTGCAAATAAAACTTCAGAAAGAATGAACAAGCTTGCCGAGCAGCTCATAGAACTGGCAAACGGCAATCTTAGCATAACAGTTGACCCCGCTCTCATAGCACGTATGGATGAGCTTGGAAGCATATCCGAAAGCACGCAGATACTCAAGGACAAGCTCAACGAAACCATGCATCAGATCACCGGCATGGTCGGCAATCTCAATTCATCCAGCGATGAACTGAGTACTTCTTCTGATCAGGCTTCAGAGGCTTCATCTCAGGTAACGACCGCCATCGATGAGATATCAAAAGGTGCTGTTTCACAGGCCGAAAGCATCGAGACCGCAACAACCGATACCGCAAATATCGGTGACAACATCGATGAGATAACAAAGCGCGTAAAGGAACTCGACACAGCTGCAACGGGAATGAAGAAGTCCTGCGACAATGCGATGCATGCCATGACTAACCTCATCACCCAGAACACAAACGTTACCGAATCCGTTAAAGAGATCGGACAGACTATCGAATCCACCAATCAGTCTGCAAAATCGATAGATACCTTCTCACAGGCTATCACCGATATAGCAACACAGACTAATCTCCTCTCACTCAACGCTTCGATAGAAGCAGCAAGAGCAGGTGAAGCAGGCAGAGGCTTTGCAGTCGTAGCCGATGAGATAAGAGCGCTTGCCGATCAGTCCAAAGAGAGCGCAGACAAGATAAAGGATATCGTTGGACAGCTTCTTGCAGATTCCGATGCATCGGTTGCAGTAATGCAGAAGCTTAACGAAAACTTCTCGGAACAGAGCACACAGCTCGATGCAACCAAGCAGGATATGCATGATATGATGGAAAACGTGAATAACGTTTCCGAAAGTTCAGAGCTCATTTCAATAAGAGTTGCAGAACTTGATAAAGCAAAAGAAAGCCTCCTTTCCATCATTTCAGACCTGTCAGCTATTTCCGAAGAGAATGCTGCATCTACCGAAGAGACCAACGCTTCAATGGAAGAGCTCAATGCAACATTCAATATTTTAAATTCTGACGCTGCACAGCTCAAAGAACTTGCGGAAAAGCTCAACGATACCATCAGCTTCTTCAAGTTCTAAAGCATAAACGACCTGAATATTAAAAAGAGACACATATGGATTACAAAGAATTATTTTCCCGCTGGTCAGAGCTTCTGCCAGCGGGAAGCTCATTAAAAAAGGATCTTGAAACGGCTGCAGCTGACCCTGCAGATATTGAAGACCGTTTCTACAAAGAACTTTCATTCGGTACTGCCGGACTCAGAGGCAAGCTCGGAGCCGGCACGAATCGTATGAATTTTTATACTGTCGGCCGCGCTGCAGAAGGGCTTGCCGAATATATACTTGAGTGCGGAAAAGAAGCAGCAGACAAGGGTGTTATCATAGCCTGCGATCCGAGACACTTCTCCAGAGAGTTCTCACTCATGACCGCAGAGATCTTTGCATCTGCAGGTATAAAGACTTATATCTTTCCCGATATGCGCCCCACTCCGGAACTTGCATTCATGATAAGAAAGCTCGGAGCCGTATCAGGAGTCAATATAACTGCATCCCACAATCCAAAGGAATATAACGGTTTCAAAGCATACTGGGATGACGGCTGCCAGGTAAGTTCATCTGTTGCAGACGGAATGACCGAAAAGATATTTGCTCTCGATTACTTTGATCACAGAGCATCGGATATAGTAAACAGATATGCCTGCGGTAACGAGCCCGACATATCATCCTATGAAAACATCATTACACTTGACGCATCCTATGACAGAATGTATCTGGACAGGATAGAGGCACTCGCCATACATTCCGGCGATGATCTGGATCTTTCGATCCCTATTGTCTACACGCCTCTCAACGGTGCCGGCAGCATACCTTTCGAACAGATGCTGAAAGACAGGGGTTTTGATAATTTCCATATCGTTCCCGAACAGAAAGATCCCGATCCCGACTTCACCTCAGTCGGCTATCCCAATCCCGAATCCCCCGCCGCTTTTAAGCTTTCGGAAGAACTCGGCAGGAAAACAGATGCGGAACTTCTTATGGCTACCGATCCCGATGCGGACCGCTTCGCCATCGAGATAAGAAACGAAAACGGTGATTACATTCCTTTAAACGGAAACCAGACCGGCTACATACTTGTCAGCTACATACTCGATGGACACAGATCCGCAGGCACGCTTCCTTCAAACGGGGCAATGATAAAGTCCATAGTCACTTCAACCCTTAGCACCCACATTGCAGAGGCAAACGGTGTGCGCATGTTTGAAAGTCTTACCGGATTTAAAAATATCTGCGGACAATTCCCCTATCTTGAAGAGAACGGCCTTGTATATCTGTTCGGCTACGAAGAATCCGTAGGCTATGCCGCATGTCCCGACATACGTGACAAGGACGGTATCAGCGCAGGCATGCTCGTTGCAGAGGCTGCTGCCTACTACAGAAAAAAAGGCAAGACCTTATCGCAGGTGCTCGATGACATTTATGAGGAATATGGATTCTATTCGGAAGATGAGCCCAATCTCGTGCTTGAAGGCATGGAGGGTGCGGAACGTATAAAACGCATGATGGAATTCATAAGAAAATATCCGCCTGCAGAAGTGGCCGGAAGAAAAGTTCTTGAGATCATCGATTATACCGACGGATACACGCCTGCTGCAGGCCCGCGCATTCCGTCCACCAACGCGCTGAGATTCTTCCTTGAAGATAAGGAAACAAAAAAGCCCGATACCTGGTTCGCAGTGCGCCCCTCCGGTACCGAGCCCAAGATCAAATTTTATTTCTATACAAAACAGGATTCCCGCGAAAAAGCTTCCGCGGTAAATGAAGCCATAAAGAAGGATATCATGTCCTTCATAGAAAGCGTTAAATAAGAGATCAAACGAGATCTGCTATAAGCTTGATCAGATCCTTTGATTTCGCCCAGCCCAGGCAGGGATCCGTTATGGACATTCCGTAATGGCCCTCGCCTATCTTCTGGGCACCGTCCTCGATATAACTCTCTATCATAAGACCCTTCACCATATTCTTTATATCATCGGAATGTCTTATGCTGTAGAGTACATCTTTTGATATCCTTATCTGCTCAAGATAATCCTTGCCGGAGTTCGCATGATTTGTATCTACGATCACGGCAGGATTTTTTATTTCCTTTGATGCATACGCTCTTGCAAGATTGATAAGATCCTCATAATGATAATTCGGATGACTTCTTCCGAACTTATCCACTGATCCTCTTAGTATCGAATGCGCAAGCGGATTTCCGGGAGTCTGCACTTCCCATCCTCTGTACTGGAAACGCTGGGGATTCTGTGCAGCTATCACTGAATTAAGCATAACGTTTATATCTCCGCTGGTAGGATTCTTCATTCCCACAGGAATACCGAGGCCGCTTGATACAAGCCTGTGTTCCTGATCCTCAACAGAACGTGCGCCTACCGCAACGTACGAAAGCAGATCGGAAAGATATCTGTGATTTGAGGGATAAAGCATCTCTTCAGCACATGTAAATCCCGTCTCTGTTACTATCCTGCTGTGCATCTCACGTATTGCGATGATGCCGGCAAGCATATCCTCAGCCTTTTCCGGATCGGGCTGATGAAGCATTCCCTTGTAACCCAGTCCTGTTGTACGAGGCTTGTTTGTATAAACTCTGGGAATAATGAATATCTTATCCTTCACCTCGTCTGCCACTTCTTTCAGCCTGTGCATATAATCAAGCACCGCAGGCTCATTATCGGCAGAACAGGGACCTATTATAAGAATGAACTTGTCAGACCTGCCCTCAAAAATATCGGCGATCTGTCTGTCTCTTTCCTCTTTTATCTTCTCAACTTCATTAGGTACAGGAAACTGCATCTTAAGCTCACTGGGCTGAGGCAGTTTTCTCACAAACTTCATCTGCATATCCATAGCTGATATCCTCCTGTATTACGCTCATGCCGCTAAATTGTATATTCAGCCGGCGATATTTGTCAATCTGCGTTTTAGGCTTTGTGACCGCCTATCTGTCCGTTGCGCTCTATGGTCATGGCGCCCTCCTCCAGGTTCATCCCTTTGATGACAGCGTTCTTTCCGTATTTCTTTTGCATCGAGAGCACAGCTCTCTGAAGTTTCATCTCCCGCTCTTCCTTTTCGCGCTGCAGACGATTCTTGTCCTCCATATCATCGGTATAAGAAAAAATATCCATCTGCTCATATGCAGACTCCACTTCGGCCACATCGGATGCACGCTTTACATGCTCCGCCACAACATATACCTTGCGAATGAGCATGTCATAATTTATTATCCTGTCATACAGGCGCGTCACCGCTTCACTTATCATCCGGGTAGAAGCCGTGTAATGCGGAAGATTTTCAGTGCCGTGCGCATGCTTGGGGACCTGACGACCGTAATGATCATATTCCACCGGCCCATGATAATTCTTCCTTCTTTCCGGGTCATTTAAATTCTCTATATCATAGATGACCGTAAGCACCATCTGATTGGTGAGCAGTTCCTTATCTGTAAGATCGAGAGTCAGAAGATCTGCCATCTCCCTGACTATAAGCCTGCCCTTCTCTGCCGTGTATGGTTCTTTAAGAACCTGCCCGGTGCTTAAACTGTTATCTTCCGACTTGTAGTTCTTGGCCTGTTCTATAGTGCAGGGCTCCACGCCCCATGCATGATCTATCAGAAGCTCCGCATTTATCCCGAACAGTTTATAAAGAAGATCTTCATTATGAAAATCCGTATTCTTTCCTACCGAACACTTTGCCACATCACCCATGGTATACATATCATAGTAAGCAAGCTTTCTCGCCGTACCCGGACCTACCCTCCAGAAATCGGTTATGGGTTCATGTGTCCAGAGGGTACGCCTGTAGGTTTTCTCATCAAGTTCTGCAATGCGCACCCCATCCTTATCGGCCGGCATATGCTTGGCTGTGATATCCATCGCTATCTTGGCCAGATACATATTTGTGCCTATGCCTGCCGTAGCGGTTATCCCGGTTGTCTCCAGCACATCCCTTATCATTGTCATCGTGAGTTCCCTCGGGCTCTTCCCGTAGACTGCCGAATAATGCGTAAGGTCGATAAACACCTCATCGACTGAGTAGGCCATCAGATCCTCCGGTGCAACATACTTAAGATATATAGAATATATCTTTGCGCTCACATCCATATAAAGCGACATGCGCGGAGGTGCTGTTATATAAGAAAGTTCAAGTGTCTTATCGGCCTTCAGCTCCGCATCGACATATGAACTTCCCGAGAAATGTCCGCCTGCTTCCTTAAGCCTTAAAGCGTTGACCTCCTTCACCCTCTGCACAACTTCAAAAAGCCTTGCTCTTCCCGATACGCCGTAAGCTTTGAGCGACGGGGAAACAGCGAGGCATATAGTCTTTTCCGTACGCGAGGCATCAGCAACAACAAGATTGACACCAAGCGGATCAAGGCCTCTGTCTGCGGCCTCAACGGACGCGTAGAAGCTTTTCAGATCTATAGCTGCATATATATGAGGGCTCTTTTCCATAGTGTTTTCAGAATATCACAAAGGCTTCTACAAGTCAAACAGATGTTCGATTGTCATGATATGGGCGTGCTTGAATGTAATACCGCCTCATGATATACTTGCAATCAGCGCGGGTAAAAGAGAATACCCGTGTTTTAATTATTTATAATTGAGGTTAAATTAATGACTCAGAACGCGGCAGCATTTTCACTTACGGATTTTCCCGGTATGGAGGAAGATCTCGAAAAAGTCAACGGGCACATTAAACGCCTGCTCTCTTCCGACCTTCCATCTATGCAGGAAATGATGGATTACGTACTGGGAGCACGCGGCAAACAGATCAGACCGATACTCACAATACTCTGCTCCAAGCTTCACGGCAAGCAGAATTCGGATGCAACGGAGATGGCTGCCATCGTGGAGATATTCCATACAGCCTCTCTTATACATGACGATATCATCGACAATGCCGATACAAGAAGAGGACGTCCTTCCGTTCAGCAGAAGTTCGGACGCGACATGGCTCTCTATGCCGGTGATTTTATGATATTCTCAACACTTGCACAGACTCTGCTCACTGCAAAAGTCTGGTACAAGGATATCTTCAAGAAAATGAATGTAATGTGCACCGGTGAGATAGCACAGTACGGAAAGAGACACGATCCCGGCATCACCGAGGAGCAGTATCTGAATAATATAGTAGGAAAAACATCTGCTATGTTTTCCGCCGCATGTCTGATGGGTGCATACAGCGGTTCCTGCACACAGAAGGAAATAGCCGCTGTTGATGAATACGCCAAAAATTTCGGACTTATATTCCAGCTCAGGGATGATCTGCGTGATTTCCTCACAACGGAAAAAGAATCAAAGAAGCCCGTACACAGCGATTTCAGGAACGGATACTTTACACTTCCCGCGATCGTCACATTCCGCGATGAAAAGTACGGCCCCATGCTCCGCGATATAAATGCAAAGCTTGAACGCGGCGAGGATGATCCTTCGATAGACGAAGAGCTTCAGAAGCTCATGACGGCATCCGGCGGCTATGAATATTCACTTAAGAAGATGCAGGAATGCAGAGATGCCGCAATAGCCGCTCTCGAACCAATAAAAGAATCCGACGCAAAGAATAAGCTTACGGAAATAGTAAATTACTGCTACGACAGCATGGAAACGCTTTAATAAGCCTCTCGCGGCTTTGGAGGAAAAAATGAGAGAACAGATTATCACAAGTCTTCTTGACAACGATCTGTACAAATTCAACATGGGACAGTGTCTGCTTCATCAGTATGCAGATGCCAATGTTGTATGGCAGTACAAAAACCGCGATGCAGAGACAAGAAAATTCTCACCTGAAATGGTGGAAGAAATAAAAGAACAGGTCAAGGCTTTCTGCGCACTGCAGTTTTCAAAAGAGGAGCTCGATTATCTCAGCACCTCATGCCCCTGGCTTTCCAAAGACTACATATCCTTCTTAAGCATCTATCATCCCCAGTATGACTGGTTCGATATTAAGCTTGATGACAATAACCAGCTCTATCTTACAGTATCAGGTCCCCAGTTCCTTACAACTTACTGCGAGACCCCTGTAATGAGCATCATCTCGGAGACATGGTTTAGGATGGAACTTGCTCCGGATGCATATACATCGGCTGAGGAAGAGCTTTACAGACGTACGGATGAAAAGCTTGAAAAACTTAAGACCGGTGAGCTTGAGCTTGGCGCCTTCTCCGACTTCGGATCAAGAAGAAGATTCTCAAAAAAGACATTCGACGAGATAATCAGAAAATTCTCTGAAGCAAAGAGCGAATTCAAAAACAGCATCTTCGTTGGTACCAGCAACGTTGAGTTCGCAAAGAAATATAAGATACGTCCTGTAGGCACCATTGCCCACGAGCTTATACAGACCATAGGTCAGGGTTATCCGGAAAGAAATCCGGCTTACTCAAACAAATTCGTCATGGATGCATGGCACAGGGAATACGGCACCGAAAACGGAACCTATCTTACGGACTGCATAGGAACCGATGTATTCCTCAGAGACTTTGACAGGGTAAATGCAAAGCTTTTCGATGGTGTGCGTCACGATTCAGGTGATCCCTATGAATGGGGCGAGAAAATGCTCAAGCATTACGAGAAGCTCGGCATCAATGCACACGAGAAGACACTGCTCTTCTCCGACAGTCTCAACTTTGAAAAGGCTCACTCTATCAGACACGCCTTTGCGGATAAAGCCAAGGTTGCTTTCGGAATAGGAACCTATATCGTTGCCGATACAAATGTAAAATACATGAACCAGGTATTAAAAGTAGTAGAGGTTAACGGTCGTCCGGTTGCAAAACTTTCCGATGTGGAAGGCAAGAATATGTGCAGGGATCCCAAGTATATCGACTACCTGCAGCGTGCTATCAAATGGAGAATGGAACACTGAATGGAAACACAGAAGGCGCTTAACGCATTTAAAGAACATTTCGGAGACGCAGACGTTTCCGTATTCAGCGCTCCCGGCCGCACCGAAGTGGGCGGCAATCATACCGATCACCAGCACGGAGAAGTGCTCTGTGCCGCAGTCGACCTTGAAGCACTCGCTGTGGCTGCACCCTGCGAAGATGATACCGTGCATATTTACTCAGAGGGTTATGGGATGCTTGAAGTATCCCCTTCTGTTAAACCCGAATGCGGAACAGCAGAATCGATCATATACGGCGTACTTAAGGAAGCCGAAAAACGCGGTTTCAAAACAGGCGCTTTCAATGCATATGTAATATCAAATGTTATCGGCGGCTCAGGACTTTCATCCTCTGCCGCTTTTGAAATTCTGATCGGCACATGCATATCATATCTGTTCAATGACGGAAAGATCGATGCCGTGACCAACGCCATCATAGGTCAGGCTGCCGAGAATAACAGTTTCGGAAAGCCCTGCGGACTTATGGATCAGATGGCAAGCTCGGTCGGCGCACTCTGCCATATTGATTTTAAAGATCCTTCAGAACCTGTTTTTGAAAAGATATCATTTGATCTGGACAAGGCCGGCTATGATCTGTGCATCACCGATGTGAAGGCCAGCCACGCAGATCTTACAGATGAATATGCGGCAATCCCTGACGAAATGAAAAAAGTTGCCGCATTCTTCGGCAAATCCGTTCTCAGGGAAATTAACGAAAGCGATGTGTTTGAAAATATCCGGGCTCTCAGAAAAGAACTGGGAGACAGACCGGTGTTGCGCGCCATTCACTTCTTTGAAGAAAACAAAAGAGTAAGACGCGAATGCGAAGCACTGAAAAACGGAGACATGCCTGCCTTCCTTGAGAATGTAAGACTCTCAGGAAACTCCTCTTTCAAATTCCTGCAGAATGTCTACCCTTCATCCGATCCCACACTTCAGGCTGTATCAATTGCACTTGCAGTAAGTGAGACAGTACTTGATGAAGATGGCTCTTACACCGGAGCATGCCGCGTTCACGGTGGCGGCTTTGCCGGAACAATACAGGCCTTTGTAAGAAAAGATAAGACAGAAGCTTATGTATCAGCCATGGATTCAGTCTTCGGAAAAGGCTCCTGCCTTGTGCTTCATATAAGGGAAGCAGGCGGAATAAAGATCATGTGATCCTGCGCGACAGGTCATCTACTTATCGCAGTACCGATCACCGTTTTCAAAAATTCATATACTCTTTCAGATGATGAAATGCTAAGGCGCTCATCGGGAGTATGAACATTCTTCATATCAGGGCCGATGGAAACAGCATCGAGCCCTTTTATTTTGGAGCAAAGCAGCCCGCATTCAAGTCCCGCATGGATGGCTTCAACCTTCGGTTCCTTCTTATACATATCCTTATAGACATCTGTCATATGTTTGCGGAGCGGCGAAACCTGCTCAAACTTCCATCCGGGATAAACTCCGGCCACGGATATTTTTCCGCCTGCCATTTCAGTTATGCATTTCAGTTTCTTTAAAAGTTCTTCCTTCCTGCTGTCAGTCTCACTTCGTACGGAGAA
>JAEEGL016892257.1_pt1 | contig 11019 bp, 8 predicted proteins | sample 9134231 | NCBI WGS metagenome assembly JAEEGL01 (sample SAMN16246548, study PRJNA631951) | gut metagenome | biome: gut microbiome; feature: rumen; material: fiber-attached | host: Bos | place: Iran: Karaj | collected 2018-10
AATCTGGCGATTTCGATGCATTCGCTGATCAAACCCTTGAAAAAATGCATCGGAAGTCAACGATAAATGAAGAAATCGATGTAATCGCTGATCAGGGGAGAAATAATTGCATCGGAAGTCAACGATGAGAGAAGAAATCGATGTAATCGTTGACCAGGGGGAGCAGAAAAGAGCTAGAAAGGGCTAGAAAGGGCAAGGGAAGGGAAAGAAAAAGCTAGAAAAAGGCTAGAAAGGGCTAGAAAGGGCAGGAAAAGGGTCAGGGCTGCGGGGAGTCAGGCGCAGAAGTGGGTGGGCCGGGCGGCAGCGCGGCCCGGACTTTGCGAAGGCAGTAGCGCAGCGTGGGCCACAGATAGGTGCATGCGGCGATCCAGGCAGTCTGGTCTGCCCAGCAGATCGCATTAAAACCGACCAGCGGTACAAAAATGAGACTGACAAGGATGCGGGCGATCATTTCGGATACGCCGGAGAAGATGGCGCGGCCGGAGAAGCCAAGTCCCTGGACCGAGAGTCGAAAGATCGCAAGGGAGCCGAGGATCCAGTAGCAGGTGCCAAGGCAGGCTAAGTATTTGGCGGCGGCATCCAGTACGGCGGCCTCGCTTGCACTCATGAAGAGCATGGCCATCGTGCGGCCGCCAAAGATCAGTGCCAGGCCCGATAGGATGCCGTAAGCGATGTTGATGATAAAGCCCAGGCGGATGCCTTTTTTGATCCGCGCAAAGAAGCCGGCACCGTAGTTTTGTCCGCAGAATACGGAAACGGCCGTTGCGATCGCATCAAAGGGGCACATTACAAACTGCTTGATCCGGGTGCCGGCCGTAAATGCAGACACATAGATGCTGCCGAGTCCGTTGTTGGAGGACTGCATGACCATGCTGCCGATGGCGGTGATGGAGAACTGCAGACCCATCGGGGCGCCCATGAGGATCATGGTTTTGATTTTGCTGCCGCTTAAGTGGCAGTTGTCCATGCCGATATGCAGGAGCTTGCTTTTGCGCAGGATGACGATGAGGCAGAGGATGCCGCTCAGGAACTGCGCGAAGACCGTTGCAATGGCAGCGCCCGCAACACCCCAGCCAAAAACTGCGATGCATACGAAATCAAAACCGATGTTTAATACGGTTGAAACGGCAAGGAAGATAAACGGTGTCCGGCTGTCGCCGACCGCACGCAGGAATCCTGCAAGCAGGTTATAAAGGATCGTGCAGGGGATCCCGAGAAACAGGATCAGCAGATAGATGTATGCATTTGCAAAGATCTCATCGGGGGTGTTCAAAAGGTGCAAGATCTTGGTGGTCAGCAGGGCGCACGCGGAGGTTAAGACTAACGCCATTACGGCCGAGAGCACATAGCCGTGAAACAGATAGTCCTTCATGTGTTTGTAGTCCTGCGCACCAAAGCGCTGCGCGATCGGGATGCCGAATCCCGAGCAGGTCCCGATGCAGAATCCCATGATCAGGAATTGTACGGATGTGGAGGCACCGACACCCGCGAGCGCATTTGCACCAAGGATGCGTCCGACGATGGCCGCGTCCACGACGTTGTAGGTCTGCTGCAGCAGATTGCCGAGGAGGAGCGGCAGCGCGAAATTTAAAATTAGTAACAGGGGATTTCCCTGTGTCATGTCTTTTTGCATAGTTATATTATACTATTAAATCAGAATAAAATGTGTTATAATATCCGAAAAGAAGCGAGGAGATCATCACCCATGAGGGAAGTGACTTTTCCGGCAACCGATGAAGCCCTGCAGGATGCCAATGAATTCATGGAATCCGCGCTGGAAGAAGCCGGTTGTACGATGAAAAACCAAATGAAGATCATGGTCGCCCTGGAGGAACTGTTCGTGAACGTCGTGCATTATGCGTATGAAGACGCCGGTGATGATGTCGACAGGTACGTGAAGCTCGCGCTTGATTTTGACGACGATGATATGATCCTAAAGATCATCGATTCCGGGAAACCGTTCAATCCGCTGAAGAAGAAGGATCCGGATATCAACTTAAGCGCCGAGGAGCGCAAGATCGGCGGCCTCGGGATCTACATGGTGAAGCAGACCATGGATGAAGTGGATTACGACCACGACGACGGCTGCAATATTGTGACGATCAAACACAAGATCAAATAAAAATAACGAAGTTTCAGTAAGCATATCAACGAGGAGGAAAAACATGACTATCAACAAGAATCAGGAAGGCAGTGTATTACACATCGCACTGGAGGGCAGACTGGATACAACGACAGCACCTTCGCTGGAAGAGGAACTGCAGGGGTCCATTGAAGGAGTCACGGAACTTGATTTTGATTTTTCCGATCTGGAATACATTTCATCCGCAGGCCTGCGTGTGCTGCTCAGTGCGCAGAAGATCATGAACAAGCAGGGTTCGATGAAGATCCGCAATGTCAATTCGGACATCATGGATGTATTTGAGATCACGGGATTTACCGATATCTTAACGATCGAGAAATAATCAGAAAGCGTATATCATGTCATACACGGAAGATTATCTACAGTATGTCGCCGCCGCCGTAAGTGCGTACCAGACGGTCCATGTGCAAAAAGAGATCCTTGCGCAGGCCGGCTTTACGCAGCTGCATGAGAATGCAGCCTGGAAACTGAAGGCAGGCGGCGCTTACTATGTCATCAGAAACAGCAGTGCGATCATCGCATTCCGGATCCCGAAGAAGCCGTTTTCATCGGCAAGGATCGTTGCGAGCCACGCGGACGCGCCGGCGTTTAAGATTAAGAATGCGCCGGACATGAAGGTGGAGAATGCATATGTGAAATGGAATGTGGAAGGGTACGGCGGTGCGATTTTGTTGACCTGGTTTGACAGGCCGCTGTCTGTTGCCGGCCGCGTTTTTGTTAAGAGCGGCGCCAAAATCACGGAGCGCCCGGTTGATCTTTCCCGCGACATCTGCATGATCGACAGTCTTGCGATCCATATGGACCGCGACATGAACAAGAGGCATGCATGGGAGATTCAGAAGGAACTGCTGCCGCTTGTCAGTACCGATGCGGATGTGACTTTGACGGAACTGCTTGCTAAGGAACTGAAGGTAAAAGAAGATGCGATCGTAAGCTTCGATCTCTTCCTTTATAACAGACAGGAGCCTCGTGTCTGGGGCGCGAAGCAGGAATTTTTATCCGCGCCGCGCATTGACGATACGGCCTGCGCCTATGCGGCGCTGCGTGCGATCACGGATACGGCTGCGCCAAAATCACTTGCGCTGCACGCTGTTTTTGATAACGAAGAGGTCGGCTCTTCTTCGATGCAGGGTGCGAGCTCGACGTTTTTGTCCGATACGATCCATCGGATCGCGTTGGCAATGTCGATGAGGGATGAGGAGGAATTGTGCATGCTTGCGGACAGTTTCCTGTTGTCTGCGGATAACGGGCATGCGCTGCATCCGAATTACCCGCAGAAGTGTGACCCGACAAACCGTCCCGTTATGGGGAGGGGCGTGCTGCTGAAGTTTGCGGGGAATCAGAAGTATACGACGGATGCGTATTCGGCGGCAGAGGTCAGAAGGATCGCGCAAAAAGCCGGGATCGCCTTGCAGGATTATCACAATCAGTCGGATATCCCGGGCGGATCGACGCTCGGTAATCTGTTAACGCACCGGGTCAGCGTGCATGCGGCGGATGTGGGGCTTGCGCAGCTTGCCATGCATTCGGCCTACGAGACCTGCGGCTGCAGTGACCTTGAAGATCTCTTCCGGTTGTCCAAAGCGTTTTTCAAAGATTGAAGTTTTTCAAAGATTGAAATAGAAAAAAGCACTGCATCATGCAGTGCTTTTCTTATGTGATTTTTACGGATTTTTACCAGTTGCTGTTCCAGTTGGATCCGCCGGAATTCCAGCTGTTTGAACCCCAGTCCCAGTTTGAGGAATTCCAGTTATCGTTCCAGGAATTGTTGTAACTGCTGCTCCAACTGTCATCATCATCGCTGCTCCACCAGCTGCCGGAATCGCCATCATCGTAATCGTAACCGCTGCTGTATCCGGGAACGGAATCGTAATCGCTGCCTGTATTCAGTAAGGAACCGCATGCTCTTTTGCCGCCTAAGATGACCACAATGATAATGATGATCATGACCCAGACGAGGATGTTGGTGAGGCCGCCGGAATTCTTCTGATTGTTATTGTTGCGCGGCGGCGGAGACTGGGCCTTATGCTCCTTCTGCTTGATGAGATCCGTTTTCATTTTCTGGTAGATCTCATTGACAGCGTATTTTTCGTCTTTGCCTTCGTAGCGTACGGCGCGCGTGCCGTCGGTCTTGTTTTTATAAACGATGAAGTTTTCGGTTTCTTCATCTTTATAAATACCGATCGCCTTCGGGCCGGTGTAGTTTTCGTTCAGGAAATAGCGCATTTCCTTCAGGGGCAGGTTGTGCTCCTTCGCAAATGCGATCAGTTCCTCGATGGTCTCGGGAATGCCCGTGGCCTTTCTGACCAGATGGGAGTTGACGGCTCCGCAAAATTGACATTTCTCGTCGGTATCATCAATAAATGATCCGCAGTATTCACACTTGATCTTCATATCTGACCTTTCCCGCCGGGGATGCCCGGCTGCGCTCTTTCTTGATTATAGCACAGACGGCATGGGCGGTCTATTATGAACCCTTAACCCCGAGAGTTCATTCAAAATGAACCCCTAACCCCGTCCCCAAGCGTCCATTTTGGCAAACCCCAAGAGCTCATTGCATGTTGGGGGCTGCGGTGGTATGATGGAAATGTTCAACGGAGAACGCGCAAAACGTGTTCTCCGCTTTTTTGTTTTTTGCTTGCCGAAGGTTGGCGAGTAAAGTATACTACGTTACGAGGAGAAAAAAGATGAGATCATTTGTAGCGGAAAGTCATTTTTTTGAGGGCGTGAATCCGGAGGAACTGGTAAAGAAATTCGGGACGCCTTTATATGTTTATAATGAAGCGATCCTTCGGGAGCGGATGAAGGCTGTCACGGGTATGATCACGAAGTATCCGTACACGGCCAATTATTCAATGAAAGCCAATTCCAATACGGCGATCCTTCAGATCGCAAAGGAAGAGGGGCTGAATGCCGATGCGATGAGTGAGGGCGAGATCCGGCTGCTTGAACGGGTCAACTTCCCTTATGAGCGGATCTTCTTCGTGCCCAATAACGTTTCGGATGATGAGATGCGTTATGCGATGGAGCGCGGGATTATGGTGAGCTTAGACAGCCTTGACCAGCTTTCGCGTTTTGGCGAACTGTTCCCCGGCAGCGAGTGCTGCGTGCGGATCAATCCGGGTGTCGGAGCCGGTCATCACGAGAAGGTTGTCACGGCCGGAAAGCATACGAAATTTGCGGTGGCCATGGACGACATTGCAGGCGTTCATGAGATCGCGGAAAAATATGATCTGAAGATCGTCGGCTTAAACCAGCATGTCGGCTCGCTCTTTATGGAGATCGATCCGTATGTGAAGGCAGTGCAGAACCTGTTAAATGTTGCCCTTGATTTTCCGGGTCTCAAACTGATCGACTTTGGCGGCGGGCTTGGCACGCCGTATCATAAACTTACCGGCGAGGAAGCTTTCCCGATCGGGGAATTGCATGATGCGCTGGAACCCGTGCTGGATGATTTTGTCGCAAAATACGGATCCGCCCCGCTCTTTAAGAGTGAGCCGGGCAGATACTGCGTCGCGGAGGGTTCCGTGATCTTAGGACGCGCTTATGCGAAAAAATCAAACGCCGGGGTCAAATACCTCGGTACGGATATCGGCATGAACGTGCTTGCAAGACCTTCCCTTTATGATGCGTGGCACGATATCGAGATCCTGCGGGATGGATTACCCGTTACGGAGGGCGCGAGAGAGCAGATCACGGTCGCAGGAAACATCTGCGAATCGGGAGACGTGCTTGCCAAGGACCGTGACTTACCCGTGTCAAAAGACGGCGACCTTGTGTGCGTGCTGGATGCGGGTGCATACGGATATTGCATGAGTTATACTTACAACACCAGACCAAGACCTGCCGAGGTCATGATCACACCTTCCGGAGAAGTGAGAGAGATCCGCAGGAGAGAAACCTTTGAAGATCTGACACGACTGTTGTGCCAGTGATGATGTGAATGATGGATAATTCCCCGAGGCAGCAACTGCCGCTTGTAAAAATCTCAAAACCGCTTTGTGTGCTGGCGTTCCTGTTTGTTGCGGGGACGATCCTCTGGTGCATGCTGCATGCGAAAAATGAACGTACCAAGTTCAGTGCGGCGCAGGAGATCGCGGATCTGCCGGTTTATCTGGACCGTGAGCAGACGCAGCGGGTGCCGGCTTCTTTTGACGGGGTCGCGGGTGAGACGCAGGTGTTCTATGCGACGCTGCCCACCCATGTCACGCCGGATTCGACCCTGATGCTGCAGTCCGAATACTGCAGTACGGAAGTCTATGCGGACAAAGAACTGCTTGGCGGCTACGGAACGAAACTGCCGCTTCCTTTCGGAGAGATGGTCGGCAACATCCGCGTGCTGGTCAGGATCCCGACTGACTGCGCCGGGGAGCAGATCACGATCCGCTATACCCCCTATTACGATACCAAAACCGATTATCCGAAGCTTTCCTATGCTGCGATCGGGACGCTGGAACTCTATGTGCTCTTGCATAACATGCCGCGTCTTGTGATCTGCCTGATCCTGCTCACCATGGCGCTTGCGGCTGCCTGCATGAGCATCTATGAGGGATTCGGCGGTTCCAGAGAGATCATGAAGATGCTTGGAAGCTTCGTTCTGTTTGTGCTCTGCATCTTAACCTGGATCATCTGCAGCTCTGATTTTCCACAGTTTTTTACCAATCAAAACGAAACGGTCAGCCTGATCAGTTTTATCGCGCTATCCGTCCTTGCGATCCCGTTTTCAACGTTTTGTTCGCTGGTCCTTAAAAAGGGCAGAAATGCGTTTCGGATCAATGCGCATATCGGATGGATCCTGCCCTTGACGATCTGTCTGTGCTTCGTCACAAACATCTGTGATCCGTATCATCTGCTGATCTTAACGCATGTGTATATCGCGGCGACCCTGCTCCTTGCGATCTTCTGTGCCCTGAAACAGTGGAGAGAGGACCGCGGGGTTGCGATTTTGGCTGCAAGCCTGATCGTGCTGTTCATCTTTGCCCTGATCGGACTTGCGTTGTTCTATATTTCCAAGACCGGCGGTTATGACGCACTGTTCTTTGGCGGCGGGCTCGCGCTGTTCATCCTGATGCTCTTTGCGCTGATCTTAAACCGCCAGACGGGGTATTACGAGCAGAAGAGGGCGGCAGAGATTTATAAGGAAATGGCGCTTTCGGATTTCCTGACAAAGATCCCGAACCGTACGGCATTCGAAAAGCGCATAGAAGAGCTTGTCGAGGAAAAATCAACGCATGCGGTTACGATTTTTGTGCTCGATCTGAACGACTTAAAGAAGATCAATGACCATTACGGCCATCAGCACGGGGATACCGCGATCAAGGCGACGGCGGAGTGCCTGAAGAAAACGTTTGCCGGCAAAGGCGATCATTTCCGCGTGGGCGGTGACGAGTTCACGGCGGTCGTGCTCGATCACGCGGCGGATCCGGATGAGTGCTGTGCCAAATTCAGGGACTATGTTGACGAATACAACAAGACGGCGGAGCATCAGATCCGGGTGGCCATCGGCTATGCGCAGAGTGAGGAGATGGGGGACGAATCCTCCTACCGCATCCTGTTCTCAAATGCGGATCAGGAAATGTACCGCGACAAGGTGCGTTTAAAGGAAAACTTCGTGACGTAACGGCCCGTATGTGATATAATAACCGTTAAGTATTAACTATTAAGTATTAACCCTTTTTCGATTTGTCATCGTATAAATCATAAGGGCGGGTGAAAAGCAGTAGCCCGGCTTTCAACGAAAGCAGTTATATTGTGAAAGATAATCAGGAGGTAAGAGTATGAAGAGACGCACATTAAGGCGCATACTGATGATCGTCATGGCAGTCGCACTGATCGCACCGACCGTACTTGGTGCAGTGGCTGTCCAGGCAGAAGAAGATCCGTATGTTGACATTTATGACGAGCCCGATGATCCGGACCCGGCACCGGCACCCGATCCGGAGCCGGCACCCGACCCGGACCCGGCACCCGACCCGGACCCGGCACCCGACCCGGACCCTGATCCGGAACACGGAACCGGTTTTATCGATCCGGTATTACCGCCGACCCCTGATCCGACCCCGGACCCGGCACCGATCATCACACCGGTTCTGAAGATCCAGGCATCTCCGACATCGGTCAGCTTCGGTACCGTACAGCAGGGACAGAGCGCGACGGTTTCCTTCAACGTTGCCAACCAGGGAACCGAGGGCGCAAGCATTTCCTGGAATGAAGTGGACGGCGATGATTTCTTTACCGTATCCGGACCTTCCGGAACGGTGATCATGCCCGGAGAACCCTGCACCTTTACCCTGACCTTAAACACCAACTTAAACCCGGGCAGTTATTCCGGTTCCGTTGTTGTGGTCGGGTCTGATGCAAGCGGCCAGCAGGCTACCTCAGGCGTGACCGTTACCGCAACGGTACAGGGCGGACCGCAGCCTCATGTGGATTCCGTTACGATCACACCGAAATCCGCCACCTTAAGCCCCGGCGGCAGCGCACAGTTTGCCGCGATCGTACGCGGAACCGATCTTCCGAGTACGGATGTTTACTGGCTGGTACGCGGAATGGGAAGTACCGGTACCACGATTAGTGAAGACGGTTATTTGACGATCGGCAGTGATGAATCTGCCGGTTCGGTCGGCATTGTTGCCACATCCAAAGTGGATCCGAACGTGGAAGACCATGCAACCGTTACGATCCAAAGTTCCAAGACGCATTACGTGTCTGTCAAGGCAGACCAGGGCGGTACCGTCAGCGGCGGCGGCACGGTGAAGGACGGCGATTCCGTAACCGTATACGCATCCCCGAGTACGGGATACAGCTTCAAAGGCTGGTATGACGGAGCCGGCGGATTTGTTTCCAATAAGAGCAACTATACCATCACCAATGTCAGAGAAGACATCGCGTTGATCGCAAAGTTCAGCAGAACCACGGTTTACGTATCCACGTATTCCTCTCCGGAAGAAGGCGGTGATACGGAAGGCGGCGGAACATATAACATCGGCAGTTCCACGATCCTGAAGGCAAAACCGAAGAACGGATACTACTTCCGTTACTGGAAGAGCGGCGATACGATCGTAAGCCGTGACCGCGAATACCGTGTAACCAACTTAAATACCGACCTTAAGGTGACCGCATACTTTGAGAGAAACCGCTACAACGTATGGGCGGGAATCTCCCCCAACAATGCGGGTGCCGTTGACGGCGCAGGCTCCTATGATCCTGGCAGCAACGTAACCTTAAGAGCTTATGAAGCCGCCGGTTACACCTTCAAGGGATGGTATTCCAACTATCAGCTGTTAAGTGCTTCCACGGTCTATACGATCAGCAACATCCAGAACGATATCAGCATAACGGCTGTATTCGAGCAGAGAGGCGCCAAGGCTTATGTGATGACTTCCACCGCAGGCGGCGGCGGAAAGATCACACCGGCAGTCAGCGCACCGGTTCCTGCAGGCAGCAATGTTTCCTACGCGATCACACCGGATGCCGGATACTACATCTCGGATGTCAAGATCGACGGCAAATCGATCGGTCCCGTAGCCAGCTATGCATTCAACAACGTGCAGGCCGATCACAAGATCGAAGCATACTTCACCAAGAAGGATGATAAGAAGGGATCCCAGCCTTCCGATACCAAGAAAGACGGAAAGCCGATCGACGAGGCTATCAAGGATATCGATGGCATGAGTTCGAAGGAGAAGGAAGAGAAGATCGATGGCATCGTAGAGACCAAGCAGAATACCGATATGGACCAGCTGACCGGTGTCCTGCAGAAATACAACATGACTCCGGAAGAAGCTTACCTGCATATCAATGATGCGGTCGGTGATGAGATGTTCATGGAGGCGTACAAAGAAGGTTACATCCAGCTCGTGATCAACAACGATTACGATGAGGAAGGCCGCAACACCCTCTACAATGATGACTTTATCTACGCATCGAAACCTGCGGTTGTCAATCTCGAAGAGGTATACAATTCGATCGTAACGGATACCGAAGCGATCGGTACCCTGGAAGGAAAATCGCTCGAGATGCACCTGGATATCACCAACATGACGGGCATCACGAAAGCAGAGGATATGGATGCGATCGAAAAGATCGCAAAGGCCGAAGGCCTGGCAATTGACAACACCTTTGATATCACGGTCTTAAAGACCTACGACGGTGTAACATCGAACGTTACGGAAATGGGTGCGGAAGCAGAATTCTCCATGAAGGTTCCGGATTCCTTGAAGGGCAAAGGCCAGATCAAGATCATCCACGTCCATGAGGGCAATGCGGAGATCTTAGAGAATCTGTCGAGCGATCCGAATGAGGTTCGTTTCAGGACCAGCAACCTGTCTGCATTCGCAATGACTTACGTAACGGATAACAGTTTTGAAGCAGGCAAAATCACAGGCGATCAGGCGAAGATCTACGTGGATACACTGAATGATCCGCTGCCGAGCGCCAAGACACCCGGTGCCAACAAGACGGTTGTGATCGTACTGATCTGCGTCATCGTTGTCTGCCTCGCACTGGTGGCGATCGTTCTGGTCGTCGGTGCAAAGGGCGGCAAGAAAAAAGGTGGTAATCCGCCGGCACCGAAAACAACTTGATTTTTACAAATGAACATGCTAGAATGACTAGCGTAGTGTAGTAGAGAAGAAGTGGACCGACGAGGTCCACTTCTTTTATGAGTGGCATGAGTTGTGGTGCGAAAATGAACCACTAACCCCGTAGGCCATGTTCCTTCGGAACAGGCAAACCCCAAAGGTTCATTCATTTATGAGTAGACACGAAGATTACGAAACCAAAACCGAAGCCCTTCTGCAACCGATCCTTGAGAGGCTGCATTTTGACCTGTGGGATGTGGAATATGTAAAGGAAGGTGCGGATTATTATCTGCG
>JAEEGL011715896.1_pt1 | contig 11018 bp, 9 predicted proteins | sample 9134231 | NCBI WGS metagenome assembly JAEEGL01 (sample SAMN16246548, study PRJNA631951) | gut metagenome | biome: gut microbiome; feature: rumen; material: fiber-attached | host: Bos | place: Iran: Karaj | collected 2018-10
GATGACTTAAATGAAACACGTGAAATCCAAGAGCTTAATAAAGAAAGAATTGGATATTATGGAAGTTATGCTAAATGCCGTAATCTATCAGTAGAAGAAGCTATTAATAAAATCAAGAATGGTGAAAAATATGTAGTACGTTTCAAATCACCAGGAGATTTTAATAAAAAAATCGTTTTAGAAGATTTAGTAAGAGGAAGAATCGAATTCCCAGAAAATGATTTAGATATCATTATTATTAAATCTAGTGATGGACTACCAACATATCATTTTGCTCATGCTATTGATGATCATTTAATGCATACAACAATTGTTATGCGTGGAGAAGAATGGATACCAAGTTATCCAATTCATCATCAATTATTTGAAGTGTTAGGTTTCAAAGAACCACGTTTTGCACATCTTGGATTAGTTATGAAAATCGATGAAGAAGGTGTAAGAAGAAAACTATCTAAACGAAAAGATCCTGAAGCTAGCGTTTCATTCTATCATGAAAAAGGTATTCCAACAGATGCAACTAAATTATATTTAACAACAATTGCTAATTCTGATTTTGAAGAATGGTTAATTAACAATCCTGATAAACCACTTGATGACTTTAAATTGAGTTTTACGAAAATGAGTGAAAGTGGAAGTTTATTTGATGTTAATAAACTATTTAATATTTCTAAAAACTATATTAGCCGTATGACAAGTGAAAATTTGTATGAAGCGTATTTAAAATGGGCTAATGAATATGATCAAGAAATGTATAATTTATTAACTAAATATCATGATTACGTTATTAGTATTTTCAATATTGAAAGATATCAAGATAAACCAAGAAAAGATTATAGTTGTTATAGTGATATTAAAAATTATATTTGGTATATGTTTAAAGAATTATTCACAAATGTTACTTATGATTTCCAAAAAATAACAGACAAGGATGAAATTTTAAAAGTCGTTGAAAATTATTTTAAATCATATTATAATGTTAATGATGATAAGGAAACTTGGTTTAATAAAATCAAAGATATGTGTGATAAATTAGGATATGCAAGCAATATGAAAGAATACAAACAAAATCCTGAAAACTTTAAAGGAAATGTTGCTGATATTTCAACGATTATCCGTGTAAGTGTAACAGGATGTTCACAAACTCCAGATTTATATGAAATCTTAAAATTATTAAATAATGAAATAGACGAAAGAATTAGTTTATTAAAAGATAATTATCATTAAAAGGAGAGAAAATGAAAAATAAAATTAATATTATTTTAGCAGTTTTGTTAGTAATTGTGGTTATTGGTTTAATTATAGGAATAATTGGTTTAGCTAAAAAACCAGAAATGCCACCGGAAAAACCACCGGTAGCTGATCCTACAAAAGTAAGCGACTTTCAAGTTGAGAATGTCGATTACCAAGTAAATACAGAATTAAATTTTGATACAAATTTAATTAAAGCAATGTATTCTCAAGGAAAAGATAAAAACTTTATCTTTAGTCCATATTCTATTGAAATCTTTTTAAACATGTTAAAAGAAGCAAGTAATGGACCATTAAAGGAAGAAATTAATAACTTCTTAAATGGTGATTTAGTAACACTAAATAATAAAGATTTATTAGTTAGTAACTCAATCTTTATTAATCCAACAACAGGTACAGTTAATGATAGTTATGTTACTACAATTAAGAGTAAATTTAGTGGTGAAGTATTTAGAGAATTAAATGCTGCTAAAATTAATAATTGGGTTAGTAATAAAACTAATAAAATGATTACTAAAGTAGTAGAAGATTCAGATTTAGTAGAATCACGTTTTGTATTATTAAATGCTATTTATATGGATTCTAAATGGGAAAATAAATTTGTATGTAATAATACAAGAAAAGCTGAATTTACTAAGATTGATGGTTCACAAATGGATGTTAATATGATGAGCAAAACTTTTGAAAGTGGTGCTAAATATATTGACGGTGATGTTAAAGGAATTATTCTTCCATACAAAGGAAATCAAATGGAATTTATTGCTTTATTACCAGATGATGTTAATAGTTTCATTGATAGTTTAAATAATGATTATATTGCAAATCTTGATAATAATGCTATTCCATCTGAACAAGATAAATTAATTGTTAGTCTTCCAAGATTTAATTATGAATATGAAAATCAACAATTAATAAATGTTTTATATACATTAGGCGTAAAAAGTATGGATAATCTAGACTTTGCTTGTCCAGATAATGAATGCTTTATCAGCAAAATATTCCATAAAGCTAAAATTGATTTAGATGAAAATGGAACAAAGGCTGCTGCTGTAACTGGTGGCGTTGCTAAAAATAGTGCTATGATTGGTGAACAAACACATATTATTAACTTTAATAAACCATTTGTTTATATAATCAGAGATGTGGCTACAAAGAAAGTTGTCTTCTTTGGAATCACTTATGAACCAACAGCATATAAAGAAGCCTCATGTTAAGAAATCGCTTAGCGATTTCTTTTTATATACTACTTGAAATCAAAATAATTATTTGATAAAATGTATATAGAATAGAGGAGAAGGTTATGGATGATATGGAAAGAGCTTCTTTTGATATCGAAGAATTATCAAAGGAAATAGAAAAAAGAATTAAAGAATTAGAGCAAGAAAGCACAGAAAAAACAGAGAAAAAAGAAGAAATTAAAGAAACATATACTGATAAAAAACTTGGTCAAAATGTTGTTGATATCAATGACCTATTAAAACGTATCGATGAAGAAATCGCTCGTCTTGAAAAAGAAGAAGAGGATGAATTCACAATTGACCTAGATGAAATAACAAAAGAAGTTAATGAAAAACTAGCTCAATTTGATGATGTAACAGAAGAAGATATTGATAAAACAATCTTCGATCTAAATGAAATTTCAGATATGATTAAAGAAACTATTAAAAAGATTGAAAAACAACAAAAGAAAAAAATTAAAAAAGCCAAGTATTGTGATGAAGCTCGTAAAAAAGCTCGTCAACGTGCCAGAAAGAGTAATAAGAAAAAAGAGTCTAAATAATAGACTCTTTTGTCAATTTTAATGTCAAAAAAAATGAATAAAAAGTGATTGTGTTATAATAAACAATAAGTTGGTGATGCTATGTCTCGTTATGTAAATGGAATGCTTGGACTAGCAATTGGTGAAGCATTTGGAGTACCGCTTGAAAGACAAACAAGAAAAAAATTAATGGCAAGACCATGTAAAGATTATCAATTTGATTTTGTACATCAAAAGAAAAAAGGTGATTGGTCATATGGTACAAGTTTAACAATTGCAACCATTGATTCTTTTATTGAAAAAGGTTGTTTTGATTACGTTGATGTCATGAATAAATATTTAAGATGGTTAATGAATGGTGATTATTCAGCAACGAAAAAAGCTTTCATGGTTGGTGTAACTACTAATAGAGCCTTAAATAATTATTTTATTGGTAAAATGAATCCCTTAGATTGTGGCCTTAACAATATTGATTCTAATGATAATGGGGCAATTTTAAGAATGTTGCCTGTTGCCATATATTGTTATGAAAAAAAGTTGAACTTTCAAGAAATAAGTAAAATTGTTAATGATTTAACCAGTTTAACTCATCGACATGAATTAAGTAAACTTGCTAATTATATCTATGTTAACTATTGTATTTTATTACTAGATGGACATGATAAAATGCGAGCTTATGAGTTATTAAAACAAATAGATTATTCAATGTATAAAAGAGAAAATCTAAATAAATTTCGTAAAGTAATACGTAATAAAATCTTTAATTTTGATTTAAAAGATATTAATTCTGATGATAATGTAGTTAGTACATTGGAAGCAGTATTTTGGATAATACTTAATACAGATACATTTAAACAAGCAATTTTAGGAGCATGCAACTTAGGAGATGCTACAAGTTCCATTGGTGCTATAACAGGATCAATAGCTGGATTAATATATGATTTTGATGCTATTCCTAATGAATGGATAATGGAATTAACAAATAGTAAAGAATTAATTAAATTAATGAATGATTTTGAAATTAATATAGGAATATAACTATATTAATTTTTTTAATTATGTTATAATTAATTGACTTGGAGGAAATATGGAAAGAATCCAGAAAGTAATCGCTAATAGTGGATATACATCAAGAAGAAATGCTGAAGAATTAATTAAAGCTGGTAAAGTTTTTGTAAATAATTCTAAAGCTACCATTGGTATGCAAGTAAATGGTAATGATGAAATAAAAATCGATGGTGTAGTACTACATACTAATATTAATAAAGTGTATTATTTATTAAATAAACCAAGAGGCGTATTATCAACTGCGAGCGATGATTTAGGAAGAAAAACAGTTATTGATTTAATTGATACTAATGAAAGAATTTATCCTGTTGGAAGACTAGATTATGATACAACAGGAGCGCTTATTCTAACTAATGATGGTGAATTAACTAATCTATTAACACATCCAAGTAAAATGGTTGAAAAAACATATCTTGCTAAGGTTGATGGACTAATTACTGGTGCTGATATTAATAAAATGAAAAATGGTCTTGAAATTGATAATTATAAAACTAGACCATGTCGTGTTAAACTACGTAGTTATAATAAGAAAACTAATACTAGTATGGTTGAGGTAACTATTCATGAAGGACATAATCATCAAGTTAAAAAAATGTTTGAAAAAGTAGGTTATGATGTTATTAAATTATCACGTACAAGAATCGCATTTTTAGATGTTAAGAAATTAAAAAGTGGTGAATATAGACCATTATTACCACATGAAGTTAAAATGTTATATGGTCTTGTTAACAGCAAAAAATAGTTGTTGAATAATAAAATTATTTTGATATAATATATTCGTTATGGAGGAAGAATGGAAAAGAAGAAAAATGTATTAGAATTTGAAGTAAAAATTGAGGGTAAAGATTGGGATAATGCCATTGATAAAGCATTTAATAAAAGAAATCAAAATGCTAAAATTGCAGGATTCCGTCCAGGAAAAGCACCAAAAGATGTATTTATTAAACATTATGGTGTAGAAAGCTGATATTTTGATGCAGCCGATGATTGCTTAAATACAGCTTATGTAAAAATGTTACAAGAAAATAAAGTAGTTCCTGTAGTAGAACCTCGTGTAGATATTAAAGAAGTTAATGAAAAAGGTATTACATATGTATTTACTGTAATTACTAAACCAGAAGTTAATATCAAAAAATATAAAAAATTAGGTGTTAAAAAAGACGAAGTTAAAGTAACTAAAGCAGATATTAAAGAAGCTAAAGAAAAGTTATTAGAAAAATATAGTGAATTAGTTATTAAAGAAACACCAGTTAAAGAAGGAGATACAGTAACACTTGATTTCGAAGGATTCGTTGATGGTGTTGCATTTGAAGGTGGTAAATCAGAGAATTATTCTTTAGAAATTGGTTCACATACATTTATTCCAGGATTTGAAGAACAAATTGTTGGTATGAATAGTGAAGAAGAAAAAGATATCAAGGTTACTTTCCCAGAAGATTATGGAGCTGAAAACTTAAAAGGTAAAGAAGCAGTATTTAAAATTAAAGTTCATGAAATTAAAGAGAAAGTATCTCGTGAATTAGATGCTGAATTATTTGAAGATTTAGGTATCGAAGGTGTAGATACAGAAGCTAAATTAGATGAACATTTAAAGAAAGAACTAGAAAAAGAAAGAGAACAAGTTGCTGAAAACAAATATGTTGATGCCTTATTAGAAGAAATTGCGAAGAATACAGAGGTAGATATTCCTAAAGAAATGATTGATGAAGAAGTACATCATGAAATTCATCATTTAGAAGAAAACCTAAAGAGACAAGGTATGTCTATGGAACTATATCATCAATTAACTAAGACAACACATGAAGATTTACATAAACAATTAGAACCAGAAGCAGCTAAGAATGTTAAATATCGTTTAATTCTAGAAGAATTATTAAAGAAAGAAAAGATTGAAATTACTGATGATCAAGCTAAAGCTGAAGTTAAACGTATTGCTTCAGAATACCAAGTTAGTGAAGACGAAGTAATGAAAGAATATGGTTATTTAGAAGGCGTTAAATACGATTTAGAAATGAAAGAACTTCTAAATAAATTAAAAGAATATAATAAATAAAGATGATTATTCATCTTTTTTATTTTTATTAGAATCTTTCTATTTAAAAATATAATAATAATTGATATAATTAAGGTTAGTGATGGAGGATTTATGGATGAATTAACAAGAGAAGAAGTAATGCATGTAGCACATTTAGCAAGAATCGGTTTATCTGAAGAAGAAATTCCAATGTATCAAAAAAGTTTAAAAAAGATGATAGATGAAATAGATAAAATAAAAAGTATTGATGATTATGATGAGGATTTTATGATTAGTCCATGTACTAATAAAAGTCCATTAGATAAAGAAAACGTTGAAGTTGATAAGGACAATTTATTAAGTAATGTACCTCATAAAAAAGGTAATTTCATTGAAGTCCCTGTCGTTGTAAATGAGTAGGTGAATTATGAATATTGATAAGAGTATTGAAGAAATACATGAATTATTAAAAGAAAAAAAGATTACACCTGTTGATTTAGTAAAAGAAGTATATCAAAGGATTGATGATAATAAGTTAAATGCTTTTATAACACTTTGTAAAGATGAAGCTTTATCTTATGCCGAAGAATTATCTAAAAAAGAAGTGCCTGATGACTTATTTTTTGGTATACCAATCGCTATTAAAGATAATATTATGGTTAAAGACATTCGTTGTACTTGTGCATCAAGAATGTTAGACAATTTTATTAGTCCATACGATGCATCAGTTATCAAACTAATTAAAGATCATCAAATGATTATTATTGGTAAGACGAATATGGATGAATTTGCGATGGGATCAACTTCTGAAACATCATATTATGGTGTACCGCTAAATCCATGGAATAATAAAAAAGTTCCTGGAGGATCAAGTGGTGGTTCTGCTGTCGCTGTTGCATCGCGTATGTTACCACTTGCTTTAGGTAGTGATACTGGTGGAAGTATTCGTCAACCATCAGCCTTTAATGGTATTGTTGGTATGAAACCAACTTATGGAAGAATCAGTCGGTATGGATTAGTAGCTTTTGGTAGTAGTCTTGATCAAATAGGACCAATGACGAGAAATATTAAAGAAAATGCAGAGTTATTAAATATTCTTTGTCAAAAAGATGATAAAGATATGACTAGTTTTGCAACTAATGAAGATTTCACAAGACTAATTAATAAACCATTAGAAAACTTTAAAGTAGCTATTCCAAGTTACTTTATCTCTGATATTGTTAATGATGATGTAAGAAATAAAGTATTAGAAATTAAGAAATTATTAGAAGATAATGATGTTAAAGTTGATTTAGTAGAGATACCTCATATTGATATGGCTGTTATACTTTACCAAATTATTGCGATGGGTGAAGCTTCAAGTAACCTAGCAAGGTTTGATGGTGTAAGATATGGTTATTCTTATGAAAATCCAACTTCTTTAGAAGAGTTATATTTAAAAACTCGTCAAAACGGTTTTGGTAGAGAAGTAAAAAGAAGAATCATGGTTGGTAGTTATATTTTAAGTGGTGAAAATGCTAAGATTTATTATAATAAAGCTATGACAATTCGTGATGATTTACAAAAGAGTTTTAATAAAGTATTTAATGAATATAATCTAATTATTGGACCAACAACTGCAAGATGTGCATATGACTTGAATAGCAATCAAGATGATCCATTAAGATGTTTTATGGATGATATTTTAGTAATGCACGCCAATATGGGGGGCTTCCCGAGTTTATCAATGCCAATTGGTTTTAATGATGAAGGTTTACCGGTAGGATTACAAATAATCGGTAAAAGAATGGATGAAGCAACAATCTATCAATTAGGAAGTTTTATTGAAAATAAATTACAATTAGATATGGAGGGGGCGAAGATTCATGAATGATAATTATCAACCAACGATTGGTATAGAAGTACACTGTGAATTAAAGACACCTAATAAGATCTTTTCACCAGCATTATCTAATTATGGAAGTTTAGCAAATACTAATATTAATATTATTGATTTAGGTTATCCAGGTAGTTTACCAGTACTTAATATCGATGTTGTTAAATTAGCTTTAAAAGCATGTCGTGTCTTAAATTTGACAATAACGAAAGAAATGCATTTTGATAGAAAAAATTATTTTTATCCAGATAATCCAAAGAATTTCCAAATAACCCAAGAAAGAACCCCGATAGGTCGTAATGGTTATGTAGAAATTACTTTATCGAGTGGTGAAACTAAAAAGATTTTAATTCATGAAATGCATATCGAAGAAGATACATGTAAAAGTGTTCACGGTGAAAAAAATAGTTTACTAGATTTTAATCGAGCTGGTGTTCCGTTAATTGAAATAGTTACAGAACCATGTATTAAAAGTAGTGAAGAAGCAGTTCTATATCTAGAAAAATTAAGAGAATTACTATTATATGCAGATGTATCAGATTGTAAAATTGAAGAAGGATCAATGCGATGTGATACCAATGTATCAATTTCGAAAAACGCTAATTTAGGTACAAAAGTTGAAGTTAAAAATATTGGTTCAATCACTAATTGTGGTGTAGCAATTAATTATGAAGTTAAACGTCAACAAGAAATCTTAGATCGTGGTGAAAAAATAGTTGAAGAAACAAGAAGATTTGATGATCATACAATGTCAACAGTATCACTTCGTGTAAAAGAAACAGGTAATGATTATCGTTATTTTCCGGAACCAGATATTCCTTTCTTAATAATTGATGATAACTTTATTAATAATGCTATTAAAGATATTAATAGAATGCCAGATCAAAGAAGAAAAACATATCTTGAAAATGGTATTAATCCTATTAATGTTGAAAAGATTATTCAAAATAAAGATATCTCTGATTATCTAGAAAGATTTCAAGATCTTAATTTAGTAATCGCTAGTAACTTGTTATTAGGTGATATCGCTAGTTACTTAAATAGAACTAATAAAGTAATTAAAGATACCAAGTTAACTGATGATAAGTTTAGAGAATTAGTTAATAAATTAAATAACAATAGTATAAGTAATAAAATATTTAAAGAAATATTAGATGACTTAATGGAAAAAGATGATAGTGTTAGCAAAATACTTGATGATCGAGGATTAAGTTTAGTTACTGATAAAGAAGAGATAAAAAGAATTGTTAATGATGTTATCAATAATTATCCTGATTTAGTTAATCAATACAAAAGTGGTAATACAAAAGCTATTAAATCCCTTATGGGAATGGTTATGAAAGATACAAAAGGTAAATTAGAACCAAGAATAACAAATAATGTATTAGAGGAGTTATTAAATGAGTAAAGTAGGTATTTTAGGAACAGGGGCTTATGGTATTTCTTTAGCACTTACAAGTTATCAAAATAATCACGAAGTTATGTTATGGACCAAATTCAAGGAAGAAAAAAATTATATTGAAAAGTATCATGAAAATGATACATTACCAAGTGTAATTATTCCTGATGATGTTAAAGTTACAAATTCTTTAAAAGAGTTAGTTGAATTTAGTGAATTTATTATTATAGCTTTACCAGTAAGATTTTTAAGTAGTACATTAGAAAATCTTAAGAAGTATGATGTTTCAAATAAAAGTTTTTGTCTAGCTAGCAAAGGTATTCAACATGAGAATCATTTATTAGTTCATCAAATATTTGAATCATATATTAACAATGATAACTATTCTGTAATATCGGGTCCATCATTTGCAATTGATATTGTTGGTGATACACCTATTGGTATGAATTTATATGCAACGAATAATAAAGTTTTCAATTTAACGAAAAAAGTATTAGAATCTAATGTTATTCATTTTGAAAAAACTGATGATTTAGTTGGTATTGAATTATCAGGATCTATTAAAAATGTTTTAGCAATCGCTAGTGGAATTTTACAAGGATTCGATACATCTGATTCAACAAATGCTTTCTTTATGGTTAAAGCTATTCGTGATTTAACATATTTAATTATTCGTTTAGGTGGTAAAGAAGAAACAGTGGTTAGTCCATGTTGCCTAGGAGACCTTATCTTAACTTGTAATAGTATTAATAGTCGTAATTATACATATGGAGAATTAATAACAAGAGATCGAGAAGAAGCTAAAGCATTCTTAAAAGATAATACTGTTGAAGGATACTATACTTTAATTACAATTATTGAATTATTACAAAAGAAAAAGATTAAAATAAAAATAATTGATTATTTAAAAAGAATTGTCATTAATGGTGAAAATTCAGAATTAATCATGGAATATTTAAAATAAAAAACAACTACGGTTGTTTTTTTATTTTAGGTATAAATCTTATTTAAAGAAAAAGATATTTATGATAAAATGATGTTATGAAAAAAATTAGATTAATAATAATATTTATCTTTTTATTTATTCTATTAATAATAGGGTTACTAGTATCACCTAAAGTTATTCATAACTACAATAAAGATAGTTTAATAATCAGTGAAATAATGCCTGCTAATAAGAATACTATCGCAAATAGTTATCGTAAATATAGTGATTATATAGAATTATATAATAGTGGAAAAGAATCTATTAATTTAAGTAATTACTATTTATCAGATACTATTAATAATCCTAAATATTTTAAGTTGCCTGATATCTCAATTAAACCTGGTGAATACCAAATAATTTATTGTGATAAATTAAATACAACAGATGATGAAATACATGCAAATTTTAAATTGAGTAAAGCTGGCGAAACGGTTTATTTAAGTACTAAAAATAAAATCGTTAGTAAAGTTACTTATGATGAAATAATTCAAGATGCAGCATATGGTTATAATGGCAAAAAATACGTTTATTATACTTTAGGAACGCCGGGAAAGGAAAACCCTAATGATTATCAAGATGATCCTATTAAAGAATATCATGTTGATAAATCAATTATTATTAATGAATATTTAGTTAATAATATTAATAATTTAAAGAGTAATAATA
>JAEEGL011972783.1_pt1 | contig 11018 bp, 12 predicted proteins | sample 9134231 | NCBI WGS metagenome assembly JAEEGL01 (sample SAMN16246548, study PRJNA631951) | gut metagenome | biome: gut microbiome; feature: rumen; material: fiber-attached | host: Bos | place: Iran: Karaj | collected 2018-10
CTATAAACAGGGCCAGAATATCATCGTTAAAAGCGAAGGCGTCATCACCCTGAGCCAGATCGAGGTGCTGCATTCACTGGGGCTTTTGAACGATCAGTCCGATGATCCCCTGATGTGGCTCGGCAGCGCCATACTCAGCCTTGCCGTGCTCATCAGCACGTTCGTCCTGACGAGCCGCCTGGAGATCAGGGACAATTTTTCCGTCACCAAAACGCTGCTCACCTGCATCATTCTGGTGGTATCTTTCGGCCTGTGCATCATCGGCAGGATGATCAACAGCTACTGCATCCCGTCTCTGCTGTGCGTGATGCTCGCGACAGCCCTGGTATCGCCCACCACAGGCTGCCTGTGCAATACGGCGATCGCGGTCCTTGTCACTGTTATGGCCGCGGGCAGCAGTGAGGCTTACACGGAGCAATGCGTTTATCTGATGATCTGCACCCTGCTGACCGGCAGTCTTCTGGCAGCGGTCCTGCATCATTTCCGTTCCTCCCGGCTGACGGGCCTTGTGGCCGGTATCCTCGCCGCCGTGTTCGAGATGGTCCTGTTTCTCGCGATCGGCCTGCTCACGACGAACGATATCACGGCTGTCATCGATCATGGGCTCTGGAGAGCTGCCGGCACGATCGCCAGCGCGCTCCTGTTCACCGGTATCCAGCCCCTGCTGGAACTTGTTTTCAATCTTCCGACGCCCTATAAACTGCTGCTGCTGAGCAATCCGAGCCAGCCTCTTCTCAATCGTCTGATGCTTGAAGCGCCGGGCACGTATCATCATTCCATCATCGTGTCCAATCTGGCTGAGGCGAGCGCCAGAGCTATAAACGCCAATTCGCTCCTGTGCCGCGTCGCCGGATATTATCACGATATCGGAAAGCTCAAAAGGCCCTTGTATTTCAAGGAGAATCAGATGGGTGACGATCATCCTCTGGACTTGCTGGACCCGCTCACAGCCGCGACGATCGTGACGAGCCATGTCAGTGACGGAGTCGCTCTCGCCAGGGAAGCGCGCCTTCCGAAAGCGGTCATCCAGATGATACAGGAGCATCACGGCGACACACCGGTGCAGTTCTTTTATGCCAAGGCCGTGAAAGAAGCCAACGGAAAACCGGTCAATATCGACGATTTCCGTTATCACGGATCACCGCCCCGGACCCGTGAGGGCGCCATCCTGATGCTGTGCGACACGATCGAAGCCGCGGTGAGGACACTGCACTCCCCCACACCTGAAGAGATCGAGCTTTTTATCGTCAAGCTTGTCCGCGGAAAGATCGAAGACGGCCAGCTGAGCCTCTCTCCGCTCACGCTGCTTGATCTGGACAAGATCTGCATTGCGTGCACCACCGTCCTGAAAGGCGCTTTCCACGAACGCATCGAATATCCGGACGCTCCCAAGCGTGAGATCAGAGTCCCGACGGCTGTGCAGCAGGAAAGCAGGAACGATGAGGAGTTCATCACCAATATCACCCAGTCCGTACCGGATACCGAGGTGAAACTTGAAGAGATCGCTCTTCCGCAGATCACCGTCGATCCCCTGACCGTGATCGATCCCGATTCCGCCGATGAGGTGGAGATACCGGCGGCCAAGACTGTTCCGTCTCAGGAAGGAAAGGATGAATCCGGTAATGAACAAGCCTGAGATCGTACTTATCACCGATGAAGACGTGAAGATCGCGCCCGATGATCTGGAGCTGATCCGCCGGACAAGTCAAAGCTGTCTTGAGACCGAAGGCGCGTCAGGGAGGATCGCCGTTCATGTTTCCTTAGTCGACGATGACACGATCGCCGGGATCAATCGGGAATACAGAAACAATCCTTCATCCACCGATGTGCTCAGCTTTCCCTCGTGCGGATTTGGACCCGCCCGAACATTGAAAGATGCGGGGGAACTGATCGACATGGAGTATGATCCGGAGATCGATGCCTGTTTCCTGGGCGATATCATCATTTCTCTCCCCCACGCCGAAAAACAGGCCGAAGAGTACGGGCATTCTCTGCGCAGGGAGATCGCGTACCTGACAGCCCATGCCATGTTCCATCTCATGGGTTATGATCACATGAACAAGGAGGACAAAGCAGCCATGCGGAACCAGGAGGAAATAAGCCTTGAAAAAGCGGGGCTCGTCAGCGATGAAGCACTGCTTGAAAAAGCCCGTGAGGCGATGCGATTCTCATACTCACCCTATTCTCACTACAGGGTCGGCGCCTGTCTGAGATGCACGGACGGGACGGTGTACACGGGCTGCAATATCGAGAATTCCTCCTATGGCGCCACCAACTGCGCCGAAAGGACGGCTGTATTCAAAGCCGTCAGCGAAGGTCACAGGCAGTTTGACGCGATCGCCATCGCCTCGGATGAGTTCGCGCCCTGGCCGTGCGGCATCTGCAGACAGGTGCTGTATGAATTCAGCCCGGATATGAGAGTCCTCGTGACCTGGGGCGGTCACGTGGAAGAATCGAGCTTGAAAGATCTGCTTAAGAACGGTTTCGGCCCCGCAGGCGCCGCTTCCGATTTTCTGGGTCATTGAACAGGAGGAAAGATATGAAAGCTGACAACACATTCCGTTCCGGATTCGTGGCTATCGTCGGGCGGCCCAACGTGGGAAAATCCACTCTGCTCAACCGCATCATCGGGGAAAAGATCGCCATCGTGTCCAGCAGGCCTCAGACGACGCGCAATACCATCCTCGGCATTTACAATGAGCCGGACGCGCAGATCGTCTTTATGGATACGCCCGGCTTTCATCAGCCCAAGACGAAACTCGGCAGTTATATGATACAGTCCATCCAGGATGCCCTTGAAGGCATCGAAACTCTTCTGGTCCTGACCGACGTATCCAACTGCCGGGAAAAAGACGCCGACTTCATCCGGGAGATGGCGGAGAAAAAATGCCGCAAGCTGCTGGTGCTCAATAAGACCGATCTGATCGAACCGAAAGATCTTCTCGGTATCATCCAGCGCTTCCGTGATCTCGGCTATGACGAGATCTATCCCGTCAGCGCCAAAACAGGGGACGGTATAGACGAGCTGCTTCGGGACCTGGTCTCCCATCTGCCCAAGGGTCCCCGGTATTACCCGGACGATATGATCACAGACCAGCCCGAAAGAGCGATCTGCGCCGAGATCATACGTGAAAAAGCTCTTTTGAATTTGACGGATGAGGTCCCCCACGGCATCGGAGTGGAGATCCTGACATTCAACGCGGGAGATACTCTCATTGAGATCCACGCGACGATCTACTGCGAGCGTGAGTCCCATAAAGCGATCATCATCGGCAAGAACGGCTCGAAGATCAAAGAGATCGGTTCACAGAGCCGGCATGATATCGAACAGCTCCTGAACGCACACGTCAATCTGCAGCTGTGGGCGAAAGTCCGCCAGGATTGGCGCAATAATCCCCTGGATCTCAAGACGCTCGGCTATATCAAACAAAAATGATCCGGTCTTTACCGGATCATGTTGATGCCTGGAAGATAATTGACCTGTCGCAAAAACCGGCCGTTCAAGTGCCTTATCAGGGCGTTCTGGGGTGTGTTTCGCCTGAATATATGCGTGTAGGCTGTCGTGACCCCCTGTTCTCTGAGATGATAGGACGCCGCGTCAAGCAGCAGTGAGGCCAGATGCTGCCTGCGAAGCTCAGGCACCGTATAGATCGACAGCAGCGTCGCACTTTGGCCCACACCGGTAAACACACATTCACACACGATCTGCCCCTGACGGTAATATGCCAGGGCCAGGAAATGCTCCTGTTGACGCCACAGCGTCAGGTAATCCCGGCTGACGGGCTGTATCCTGTAACGATTGATCCGGGCCAGCAGCGCGAGCTCGTCATCCGCGCTGGCCAGCGGGCTCTGCCAATACTCGAACCCGACCGGTGCCGCCGCCCTGCCGTAGGGCAGCTGGAAGCCGTAAAGATCCTCGCTGTCGTCGTTTTTGAAGCCCATCTGTTCGAAAAAGCGAAGTGCTTCGATATTTTTCCCGTCGATCTGGGTATACAGTCTGGCAGGCTGCCTGGCCATCGTGCGGATAACGCCCGCCCTGGCGATCAGCGCGCCGAAAAGAAGGCATCGCGCGGAAGGCTGCGATTCGATCTGGGTAAAAATATGCAGCGGCTGATCGGGATAAAGCTCTCCCTGCGTGAACTGGACCACATATCCGGTGCCCAGCTGGATCTTCTGATCATTATAGGCGAAGAAGACATTTTCGGGAGGCATGCCCTGGTAGTCCGATACAGGATGCTGAATAATCATCGATAATACCTTTCACGTGTGATCATGACATTTGGTCTCACTCAGGTCTATTAACAATATTAACGCATATCAGGGAACAAATCAAGGCTTTTCCGCTTATCAAAGTTACTGCTCCATTTTTGTATTCTCTTTTTGACCGCTTGCGCGCGGATAATAAAGATGATATACTTGAGGTCACTTAAAGGAGGTGGAAGCCATGAAGTACGAGTGCCCGTGCGGTTACATCTATGATCCCGAGGTCGGTGATCCGGACAGCGGCATCGCCCCCGGCACTGCTTTTGAGGACATTCCCGAGGATTGGGTCTGCCCCATCTGCGGCCTTGACAAAAGTGCTTTTACACCCGTTGAATGAAACTGAAATCAGTCTCGGAAGTAAGACCTGTTGCCGGAGGCAGCAGGTCTTCTTATCGATGAGCGAACCTTTATGGAGGTCATATGTCCTTTGTTGACAGAGCACCGCTGACCGCGAAAGCAGGAAACGGCGGAAACGGCTGCGTATCCTTTCACAGGGAAAAATTCATCCAGAACGGTGGTCCTGACGGCGGAGACGGCGGAAGAGGCGGCGACATCGTCCTGTATGCCGACGAAAACATGCATACGCTCCTTGATTTTCGTTTCCGCTCCAAATATGCCGCGGAAAACGGGCAGGACGGCGCCAGCAATTTCAGGATAGGCAGAAGCGGTGAACCCCTCACGATCAAGGTCCCCGTGGGGACTGTCGTGAGAGATAAGACCAGCGGGATCATCGTCGCCGATATGCAGCCCGCCGGAAAAACGAAAGTCATCCTCAGAGGCGGCCGGGGCGGATGGGGCAATTCCCATTTCGCCACGCCCACCCGCCAGGCGCCGCAGTTCGCGAAGCCCGGCGGAAAAACCGCCGAGCACGACTTCATCCTTGAATTGAAAACGATCGCCGATGTGGGCCTTGTCGGTTTTCCGAACGTGGGCAAAAGCACTCTGCTCTCCAGGCTGACAGCTGCCAGGCCGAAAATAGCCGACTATCATTTCACGACTCTCACGCCCAATCTCGGCATCCTCCGCCGATATGATAAGGATATCATCATCGCGGACATCCCCGGCATCATCGAAGGCGCCTCCGAAGGCGCGGGCCTCGGGCTGGATTTTCTCCGTCATGTGGAGCGCACCCGGATGCTGCTGCATGTGGTGGACGCCTCCGGCATCGAGGGCCGCATCCCCACCGAGGATGTGGAGCTGATCAACAATGAGCTGAAAAAATACGGGGATCTGTCTGAAAAACCCCAGATCCTCGTGGCGAACAAAATGGATCTTCCCGACTCTCAAGCCGGCCTGAATATGCTCAAGGAAGCCTATCCCGACACCTTGATCGTCCCGATCAGCGCCGCGGATATGAAAGGGATCGATCAACTGATCGACGTGGTTTTCGATACCATCAAAGACCTCCCGGAACCCGAGCCCTTCGAAGAAGAAGAACTGCTTCCCGACGAGCTTCAGGACAGCAGCGGTTTCACGGTCTCGTTCACGGACGGCAAGTACATCGTATCCGGTCCCGGCGCGGAGCAGCTGATCAACAGCGTCAATTTCGGGGACGAAGACAGCATGAACTGGTTCCATCGCATGATGCGCCGATCCGGCATCATCGACGAACTCAGGCGGTGCGGTGCCTCGGAGGGCAGCACCGTTTCGATCGAAGGCGTAGAATTCGATTTTGTGGAATAGGAGGTCATCATATAAGGTATGCTGAACATCACAAGCAAACAGAGAGCTTTTCTGCGCAGCATGTGCAATACGATGGATGTGACCCTTTTTATCGGCAAGGAAGGGCTGGAAGAGCATATCCTGAAGGAAGCGGATATCCAGCTTGAGGCCCGGGAGCTGATCAAATGTGCCGTTCAGCGCGGCGCGGATATCACCGCCCGGGAAGCATGCGGCATCATAGCCGACGAGCTTGACGCAGCGCCGGTCCAGACGATCGGAAGCAAATTCTGTTTATACAGGCCGCATCGGAAAAAGGATCCGACGATCATACTTCCGTGATCCGCTCGCGATCGAGGATCTCCAACTGATCCAGCAGACCAAATACTTCTTCAAAGGACCCGGCTTCATTGATCCGGGTCCTTATCTTTGCCGCGCCCCGGACACCGGAAATGTACCAGCCGAAATGCTTTCTCATCTCCAGCAGCGCGCGGTGTTCTCCCCGCTCCTGTGCGAGTTACTCGGCATGTTTCCTCGCTGTTTCAAGCACCTCAACAAGGGATGGGCGCTGATATTCCGTACCGCTCAGGGCGCACTTGATCTCCCTGAATATCCAGGGGTTCCCCAGAGCGGCCCTTCCGACGGCGATCCCGTCACAGCCGGTCTCCTTCAGGGCTTTTTTCGCAGTCTCGCCGGAAGTGATGTCACCGTTCAATATGATCGGGATCCGCGATACCGCTTTGATCGAGCCCACCGCGTCCCAGTCAGCCGTGCCGGCGTAAAACTGCCTGCGCGTCCTGCCATGTACGGTCACCCACGCGATGCCGCTCTCTTCGGCGATATGCGTGAGCTCTGCCGCGTTCAAATGCTCCTCATCCCATCCCAGACGGATCTTCAGTGTCACAGGCAGACGGGATGCCCTGACGCATTCTTCCATGATCCTGCCGGCCAGGTCGGGCTTGAGCATCAAAGCGGAACCGTTCCCGCCCCCTGTCACTTTATGTGCCGGGCAGCCCATATTGATATCGAAACCGCAGAAAGACCCCCGGTCCTGCAAAAGGCCGATCGCTTTGACGAACCATTCAGGTTCGCGGCCGAACAGCTGGCAGAATACTCTGCCCTCCCCGGGGAACACCTTGAGCATATAGGCATAGGCATGGCTCTCCTTCGGAGCCGTCATATATCCCTGGGCACTGACCATTTCCGTCGTCGCGTAATCACAGCCCTGCTCAAAGCAAAAACGCCGGCAAATGCCATCGGTCACACCGGCCATCGGCGCCAGAAAGACCATGGGCGCCTTTGTTTCATCCGTCATCATTTTCCCGTCAGCACTGCCTCCTGCTGAAGACTCCTTATGATCCACTGCTCGTTTTCCCGTGTCAATACCGCCTTGTACCGTATCCTGTTCCACGCCGGCGGCGTATTCCCGAGGCCCATTTCAGACGCCATTCCCCGCTTTGAGGCCTGCAGACGCCCGTCGATGCCTTCGATGCTCTCGACAAAAGTGGCTCTGGCCACATCATCCCAGGGCCAGCACCATACGAATTCCATTTGCAGACGGTGATCGATACCGGTGATCGAATAATAATTCGTGTAGACGCTGCCCTCTTCCCTGACAGTTCTGAGCATGTCATCCCGATCGATATAAGCGGGTGAAAAATAACTGTTCAGGACACTTTCATCTTCCCCCATCATGACGACCTGGGCACGCTTTGCCATCCCGTCTTTCAGGAGCACATAGATATTGGACGCGTTCATGGAAAAATAGAAAACCGTCACCAGGATGCCCAGCACGCACACACATATCAGCAGCCTGGAAGCGATATGCCATATCAGTCTTCTTAAATACTTCATATCAAACCTCACGATCCCCGGAACGAGCCGTTCCCTGCAGATATAACGATGCGACGGCCGAAAGTATTCCGCGGACAAAACGTCATTTCTCACGCCCGCGGCCGCAGGCCCTCCATTTGGGGCGGCGACAGGCTTCAGGGACATGACCCGTATCGGATTATACCGTATGTCATGTGCTTTTTCAACCGGTGGCCGAATACCCCCGCGGATAAAATATCAGCGGAACGCAATTGACAACTTGCGTAACTTGCATTATAATCGATATGCAAGTTACGCAAGTCAAAGGAGGCGTTATCATGACCTTTGGTGAGAAAGTGCGCTCGGCACGCATCGCGATCGGCATCACTCAAAGAGAACTGGCCGAAAGGACCGGCATATCCCTGCGCACGATCCAGAACTATGAGAGCGGCGAACGCATGCCAAAGCAGAGAGAATATTACACCTTTCTGGCTCAGGCATTGAGGGTGGATGTGAACGAGCTGAGGGAACAGGACGCGCAGATGAGTCTTCCGCGGTACGAGAGCGAACGGAGCTTTCCCAAGGACATCCGCAAACTGCTTGACGATATCGTCGGCCTCTATTCCGGAGGGACGCTGGCCGACGAGGATATGGATGCCATGATGAAAGCCATCCAGGACGCATACTGGATCGCGAAGGAAAACAACAGGAAGTACACGCCCAGGAAATACCGCCGTGATGCCGACAAAAGCAGGTGATACTGTTGAAGGATGACGAGATAATCAGGCTGACGGATGACCTGTACCGCTGCCATAAGACCCGCGATCCGTTCGAGATCGCCCGTTCCGGCGGCATCCATATCATGCTGAGAAACGACTTCTCAAAGCAAAAAGGGGCCTTCGCGATGGTTTCCCGCAACCCTTTCATTTTCCTGAACGGAAATCTGCCGGACGATACCCTGAGGATCGTCTGCGCTCATGAATTGGGGCATGCGCTCATGCATCGGGATATCGCTGCCAGGCCTTTTCTTGAATTTGAGCTCTTCGCGTCCGCCGATCGTCTGGAATATGAAGCGAACTGTTTCGCCGCGAGCCTGCTGATGGACGCGAAAGACATCGTTGCCGAAGCAAAAGAAGGGCTGGATGCAGCGCAGATAGCGCGCATGCATCACAGCCACGTCGATCTTGTATTGATCCTGATGCATCTGATCAACCAGCAGGGCAATCGTTTCAGTCTGCCGCGCCCCGTGGATCAGCGGTTCATGGGAGACATCGAAAACCACGCCGGCTCGTTATAAGGCCCTGTTTATTTATTGTCGTAATACATGGAAAGGTCATCCTCAGGCTCGGTAAAGTCGGCATATCCGCTGGGGATATAACCCCTGGCCGCCCGGCCGCCGATCGTGGTCTCGATATAATCCCAAACCATGCCGTTCTGATTCATGACCGTCGTAAGGTAAGTCACTTTATCTCCGGCCTCGAGCGTCGTCATGGTGGTCGCCGTCTTCATCGGGTCGTCCGTCACGGAGCAGCCCTGCAGGATCGTCGCGGGAGCGTAGCTGAACTGCAGCTGCACATTGATATTGGGATAGCTGGTCATTTTCGCGCTGCTGCCGTAACCGACACGGATCGAACCGTTATTGGTCTCGTAATACAACAGGAGCCAGCCGTTTTCCCAGCCCGCGGCCCAGACCGCGCCGTTGGTGCTGACAAGCGCTTTCCCGTTGGCCCCGCGCCATGACGCTTCACTCGGCGCGGAATAGATCGGTATCTGCTGGCCGGTCTTCATGTCGACATACGAAAATCCGGTCAGGCTCCACTTTCCGGGAGGGGTCAGCTGGCGGTAGCAGCGCTTTTTCGCATCGTGCCCGTGCTCCCCCATCGCCTCTTTCTCGGCGATGACTTCTTTGATCAGGTAATAATTCTTCCATTCGAGGTCGGATACCCGCGGCATGACAGCCTTCCCGTTATCCGGATTCGCGTTGGGCTTGTACCAGGGCATGGCTCTGAACCAGTTGTCATATTTGCCGCCGGCTTTGAATACATAACCGTAGCGGGCAAACAGTTCGTTAAAGATGAAGCTCAGGGATTCCCTGTCCCATTTGTGCAGTTCTTCTTTCGTCAGCAGGCGGGTATTGCTGTCGGGGATCAGGTAGAGATCATCCGCGAGAGCGCCTTTCGGGAGAAAGCAGACCACGCATGCCAGCACGCACAGCATCGCCAGGAACCTTTTCATTTTGGACCTCCTTATGAATCAGTAAAGGATCATAAAACAGGAATTCTTAAGTAATACAAGTATATCTGTTCTGAGCCCTGAGTCAAGGCCTAAATCATTCGATCCGGATACGCGGAACTTAAAAATCCGTTCAAATACAGCAGTGCGGATATCATGACCCGATATCCGTGTCTTTTTTCTCCCCGTTGTCCGCGCCGGCGATCTCCTCATCGGTCACCTCTTCGCTCTGAGGCCTGAGGCTCATCCCGGCGGTATCCGTTACGGGCAGGCTGAAAACGATCGCGCCTGCCTTGGTGCCGGGGCCCGCGTCATGGATGATCCGGCGCATCATCTCGGTTTTGTTTTCCGATGCCGCGACGATGAATATCACATCCTTTTCGCTCGCCAGGGAAATGCCGAGGAACTGCTCTGCTTTCTGCATGCCGGTGCCTCTGGCATGGATGACAGTACCGCCCCTGGCTCCCGCTGCCCGGGCAGCGTCCATGACCGTCTCGCTGTATCCCTGATTGCTGATCACGATCAGCATCTCCTGTTCGGTATTCTTCAAGACTGTTTCCTCCCCTTTGACATATCCCTGTCCGTCCGTCACAAACATCAGTTCCCGTTTCCCGCCGAAAGCGGATAAAGGAACGATATACGCGATGCCCACACCGGGCGCCTCGATCCTCAGCCTGACGGACATCGCCTTTTTCGCTTCGAGCCATTTCCGGCCCGTCACGATGGTCATAACGATGGCTTTCTCCGTCTCATCGATCGCCAGATATTTGAGGATCTGTTTGTTGGCAGTACCGTGCCCCAGCGAGATCAGGTGTGTTTCCAATCCTTTATCTCGGTACATTTTGATGAAATCCGGGAGCCTGTCACGGCCTGTTACCGTCATCATCAGGTACAGTTCTGACTGTTTGAGCATCTTTGGATCGGCCCCCTTTCATCACAGATCGATCACGGCGTCATCGGGCAGATCGGCAAACAGATCCACAGCCGTTTTGGCAGACACCTTTTTGCGTGTGCGGATCCGGTACAGTATGCCCAGGGCCTGGATGGTTATC
>JAEEGL012049276.1_pt1 | contig 11018 bp, 13 predicted proteins | sample 9134231 | NCBI WGS metagenome assembly JAEEGL01 (sample SAMN16246548, study PRJNA631951) | gut metagenome | biome: gut microbiome; feature: rumen; material: fiber-attached | host: Bos | place: Iran: Karaj | collected 2018-10
ATGGTTCATGAAAATGTATTGAAAGCTGCATGAGTAGATATCAGTGAATGATGGACAGGATTTGCTTTCTGAATGTGAATTAATAGAATAGCTGCAATGAAATATGGAATCAGAGATATTAGATATTTCACGAATGGAGATCTCAGATTTGTAAAAAGTTTCTAATTATTTGCAAAATAGATTTATTTTGTGTATAATTAACCCAGTTTTATTCCATAACTTATAAAAAATGACTCTTATTTTAGTTCTTATAGCAATCGTTGTATTTGGTTTCATTTACTATATTAGCTTAAACAACAAGATTGTGAGTTTAGAAGAAACTGTAGAAAATGCATGGTCAGACATTGATGTTCAACTTAGGATGAGATTTGATTTAGTGGATAATCTAGTAGAAACTGTAAAGTGATATGCTAAACACGAAAAAGACACTTTCAAGGAAGTAGTGGAGGCTAGAAATAAGTTTGCTAGTGCAACAGATGTAAAATCAAAGGCTGAAGCTGACAATATGCTTAGTGCTTCATTGAAATCTTTATTCGCACTCTCTGAAGCATACCCAGAATTAAAAGCTAATGAAAATTTCCTTAGTTTACAATCAGAATTATCTGATATTGAAAATAAGATTGCATCTGCTAGAAGGTATTTCAATGCTGCGACAAGAGAATATAATACATTAATTAAACAATTCCCTGCAAATGTACTATTTAGTAAGCAACCAAAAGATTATTTCGAAGGACTTGAAGAAGCTAAAAAAGCACCTAAAGTTAAATTTGATTAATTATCATTATAAATTTGAAGCGAGCATTTAGCTCGCTTTTTTTATTGTTTTTTCAGACTATATAAATAGTATTTAAATCGTTATTTATATAAAGATAATAATCATGGCATACCAGTGAATGCAAAGTTTTAAGGCAGAGAATCAAAGAAAGACGGTTTTATTATTGGTTCTTTTCCCTGCACTTATATTTTTGATTTTTTGGGTTGTATTAACCCTATTTTTTACAGACACAAAATCGTGGGATGATGGATTGAATATGACATTAGGAATTTTTCCTTTGGTGCTTATTGGTATTGGTATCCGGTGAATTGTGTCATTCCTTTTACAGAAAGATATTATGTTTGGATTATCTGGGGCCAAACCAATTACAAGGAAACAAAATCCTGAAATCTATAATATAGTTGAGAATCTATGCATCTCTAAGTGACTGCCAATGCCAAAGATCGCTATAATGGACGAGCCATGAATGAATGCCTTTGCGACATGATGGAAAAAGGATGACTCACGAGTAGCTTTTACTTCATGATTATTACAGAATTTAAACAAAAATGAAATTGAGGCTGTGGCTGGTCATGAATTAACTCATTTGAGAAATAATGATTCTTTACTGATGTATGTGGCTTATGTATTTGTCGGTGCTGTAACTTTAGTAGGACAGTACCTTGTTAGATTTTCATATTATGGTTGATCAAGCTCATCTGACAATAATGAAAACAGACAAGGAAATTGAATGGTTATTTTTTGATTTGCTTTTTTAGCACTATGATATTTACTTTATCCATTAATTAGACTTGCAATTTCTCGTAAAAGGGAGTATATGGCTGATCTAGGCTCAGTTGAGTTGACAAGAGACAATCAGTCAATGATTTCAGCTTTAAGAAAAATTTCAAGTAATTCATATGTAGCCAAAGCTAATACTTGAATTTCATCTTTTTTCATAGCAGAGCCAAAGTCTTTTAACTGAAACTGAATGAGAAACTATGCAACAAATGGTTGAAAAATAAAAACATCGATATGGGATTCTCATCCTAGTATCGATGATAGAATTGAAAAATTACAGAATTACTAAATATCTTTAACAGGAAAATTTTTTGCTCTTTTTTTTGTTATTTCTTTTTCCCTATTCTTGTTTTGTCTGTAATAATGCCATTTCCTAAAGATAAAGAACAAGTATATGAAAATAGTTAAATACATTTCTCCCATAGTTAGGTACACAAAACAAATATAACGGAACTGGGAAATTCATAGTAAGAAAAATAATAAAGACGATATTAATCGAGATGAATAATTTGATTTATTATTACATCCTAAAATTTTCATATCATCGTCACTACAACCAGGTACAAATGCTGTGAAATTTCAAACACCAGATGCACCATAAAGTGTAATCAAAAACCAAAGGACTAAATTAAACCGGAATTCATCTAGAGGTAGTAGTAAATCCATTTTGTTTTTATTTAATTAATAAAAATTAAATCTTTTCTGCAAAAACCATCATTCTTTTATCAGTTCTACCTATTGGATAGCATCACATGAGTGTGATATATTCTTTTCCTTCTTCTCAAAATTCAATATATGTATCATTTACTTCTTTAGGTCTAACTACTACAGTTTTTACTACTTTATATTCATAAAGCACTCATTCTCGAACGACCTGAATCTTATCATTTTCTTTTAATTGTGGTATGTTACGAAAAACTGTTCCATAAGGGTTCTTTTTCCAATATTCTTGTGATGTATGTCCAAAGAAGAAAGCATTTCATTCCTCTCCAGGATTAGGAGTAGTTGGATATTTTACCACTCAATTTTCCAAATCTGAATCAAAGCTAGTTTCAGTCCAATCTTTATTGGAAGTCAAACTACTTTCTACTAAGGGCACATCTAGATTAATAGCAGGGATAATCAGTCTATTAGTCGGAGGCAATAAGTTGAAAGAAAAGTCATAACTATCCAAATTTTTCTGTAAGTAATGATCCATATCAGTAGCTACTTCTTGCTGTATAGATACAATACCTTCATATTGTTCAATCAGATTTTCAACTTGTTGAGAAGATTTGTGATTCGAATTAAATGAAGAGTTTATATCATTTTCAGAAATTCAATATACTTCATTTGGCGCAAAACGATCGTTGAAATTATCAATTACTAATTGTGCATTTGTAATTAAATATGTTCATAAAAATAATACCGTAAAAATAAGTCAGAGAACTTTTAATTCGCTGAAAATTTTTGAAAACTTGGAAAGTGTCTTTGGTTTTTGTGAGAGTACATATTCTAAATCATCTAATGTTTGATACATCCAATAAATACAATCGATATAAATTTATAATTAATTATATTCACAAAATCGAAAAAATGCAAAAAATCGGGTACTTTTTACCAGGATTTCTCATTTAATTTGGAAAAATTAAATGTTTTTTATTGACTTAATAAATTTCGTGATACTTTTTGATAACTTTTGGTTATAAAAAACCTGGAATTAAATGTTGCTTTTGTCTATAGAATACAATATGTAAGAAAATGATAATTAGGTGATTTAGATTATAAAACTGAAAAAATAGAGAAAAGGAAATCTATATCTATAAAATAAACTAATTCAGCCTGTTGTTAACCTAATAATATTAAAATAAATTTAAATTCCAAAATCAGAGCGAGATGCATTAAGCCAATCGACTAATTCATGAGGCATAATTCAATAAGTCCAATAATCCCAATCGTCGACCAAATCTTCATCTAGAAACTGATTCTTGTAATCTGCTTGTATATCTGCACCAAAATTACCACGTTCAAACTCATCAAGGATTTTTCCACTATTTTTTACACTTGAAATCAATTCTACAATTTTACAGATAGCTAAATCTACATCTTTATGTTCTATATTTTCTCCACGACCATGATGAGACTTTTTATATTCCAACTTCATTCAATTTTTATTTACCAAATAGGTTTTTCAATCTTCATGTATCAAATTTATGGTTACTCAAGCATAAGTAATTTTCGATATTTGAAAATTTTCATCCAATTGACAGCGATAAGTATATCACTTAATATGACCAGTGCATATCATGCGTGAAATTTTTCTTTTATCGCTCGTAGAAACATATGTTTTTATTATGTCAAATTCTCTTCAATTTAATTTTAGTTTTCCTTCTGTAGGGATTCCATTTATATTCCACTTTCAATCTAGAATATAAGCCCCATCATTTGATATAAAACGTCATTTTCCATAAGGATTATCATAACCATTCTTTCCTCAATGAATCCAACGACCTTCATAAAGTCAAGTTTTTTCTCAGAAGGTAGAAGGTCTATTTCTAACATTAATAGGGGTTGGCTCTGTATCTGTACTTTCCAATTGTTTTAAAAGATTCTCTGCATCGTTATGCTCTTCGTTTTCTATTGCAGAAAAATTTAGTTTTATTGGAGTATATTGAGTTACCTTATTTTTACTAGATTGAACGCTTTCTTTTGAATTTAAAGTTTCTACCATTTTTTATAAAGTGAATAGATAAAATTTTTAATACTTAATTATAATTAAAATTTTTTATTTGTCAAAAAATTGGGGATTATCTTAATTTATAGTAATTTAAATAATCCTTTTTTCCTATGCTTAAAATAACATAATCTTTAGTTTAAAGCTGCTGAATTTGTTATCTGAACCTGAATTTCTCAAAGTTCTTCCATATCAGCTTGATCTCACATTTGAGTAGTTAGGTATCCAGGATATTTTTCGAAGAATACGTGTCAAGGGCATTCATTTACTTCCCATTCTTCACCTAATCAATACATTGGATAGAGTTTCAAATGTAGATGATTTACTCACATTCATTCCATAATCATTCATACACGTTGAACTTTCAAACTTTTTTTGAGAATATCGATTACTTCTTTTGTGGCAGACATTAATCTTTTATAAAAATCTGCATCATCAATTTGAAATAAATCTGAATCGTAATGCTTCTTTGGAATAACTAATGTTTGTCATTTTACGTTTGGCATAATATCCAAAAATGCTAAGAATTCATCGTTTTCCCAAATTTTGAAACATGGAGCTTCATTGTTGGCGATTTTACAGAAAATACAGTCAGACATGGTTATATTATTTTAATAAATAAATTAACAAAATACTAATTCACAATTATGATTTTTTGCCCAATCTTGTATAATTTTTTTATCATTATTCGCAAGATTTGCAAAACTAATAGAATCGAGAATAAATAGAGTATTTTTATCATTATTTTCTCAATGAATTATTCAATTTAGAACATCAATAGATGATTCGTTACTCTTTGAAATATTTCTTTCACTAGTGATATCTCATGTAGCCAAAAAATCATCGAGAGTAATCTTTTCGTTCAATAAATCTTCATAAGCCTCAAATATAAATCAGACTTTATGAGCAATTTTTAGATTCTTATCTCATCTCTCTTCTATTTTTTTTGCAGTAGCAGAAAGCTTTTTCTTTTCTTCCATCACAAAGTCATCATCTTCAGGTCGGAGTAATTCGAGTAATAAATCAAAATATTTTTGCATAGTTTATTTTATCATAGAATAAAATTCTTCTCTTCATTTTTCGTCCAGCTCTAATTTATCCACAATTTGCTGAGAATATGAGTCGATAACCATATTTATTGCTTTTTCTTCAGACAATCCACGACTCTGCATGTAAAAAAGTCTTTCTGGAGATATACGTTGAATTTTAGCTCAATGGGATGCTTTGACATCAGGGGAGTCGACTCTTAGTCAGGGAATGAGTGAAATATATTTTGCATTTCAGAGAAGGAGAGTCTCCTCGTAAAGCTTTGCATCCATGTTTTTTATCCCACTTTCGATATGTAGATTTCCATTCAAAGTGATTGATGCGTTATCCGAAGCTAAAGCTATTACATTAATTCAAACTTTTGTATTGCTTATTTTTAAATTTGTGTTTATATCTAATTTTACATTTTGACATTCGATAGCAGGGACTAGGAAGTAGCACTCTATATTTGTATTCTCATTTTGAATATCAAAATTGAATGAAATCTGACTATTTTTAATTACAGCACAAAATTTTATATTCGAGTCAGAATCTGGAATAATCTGAAAAATATCATCCTCATTTTCAAATTTACGTAAAATATTTTTTTCAGAATTCTCCCAAATAAATTTTTGCATTACTCATTTTCTGGATTATTAAATCAATATTCTCATTGTACGTCTTCATATCCATTATTGGTTCAAAAAAATCATTCCAAATCCTTCATCACATCATCTTCAAAGGTCTCTATTTGAGGTTGTACTTCTTGAATGTTTTCTGTATTTTGTTCAGTACTTTCTTCTACAGAGATTTGAATATCTTCTGGCGATTCAATTACTGGTTTAGAATTTCAGAGCATAAGCCAAACAACAGCTATAACGGCAAGTATTAAAAGAACATATAGTGAAATTTTCAATCATTTGCTCATTTTTACAAAAATAATATGATATAAAATGCTATCTAATATTATACGATTTCATCTAGTCAATTCAAATATTGAAAAATCAGATTCTTTATTTTAATTTGACTTTTTTTGATAAATATATATCATATACATATGCATTTATTAATATATTCAATATAAACATGTCTATAGAAAATCCATCAGAACGTCTTGAAAGAACGGAAGCTTATTTAAAACAAAGATTGTCAGGATATAAATCTACTATGCCCGTAAAAGGATGCGATGGAGTAACATTATTGGAAATCTATTGAGAATGGATGGATTATTTAGCAAAAGAAAACTTAAAAAAGAGAAGTGAGCTTTTGAAAAAATGGCAAAAATTTTTATTAGAACGTAACACTGATGCAGTAGCAGATTTGTTGATAGGTTTTTTTGAAGCGAAAAGACGTTATGGTAGAGATATAGAAAGAGGTGAAGATAAGCGAGATTGGTTTACCTTATGTAGCAATTATTGCAAAAAAAATGGATGGCATGAAGATGAAAATTTGCTTCATAGTCTATTTAGTTCTTACTCTTGAGCAGAGAGAAGAATTTATCGTAAAGTAGAATGAGGAAAGATGCTGGCAGATACATCTAAATCTATATTACAAACTATGGCCTTAACAAAAGCCGAAATGATCAAAAAAGAAGAAGAAAAAAAGAAAAAAGCTGAAGAAAAAGCAATGAAAGAATTAGAAAGACAGAGAAGAAAAGCAGAAAGAGAAAAAAGGAAAGAAGAAAAGGAAATACAAAAAGCTAAGGATGAAAGTATAGATAAAATTCCTGTTACTCGCGATGAATGAGCAGAAAATCACTACGGATGAGATGATAAAAATATTGTGAATGACGAGGGAGATGTGGTATTAAATCCAAAATATGAACATATTCCTACAGAAAATTCAGACATGTCGTGAGATGATGGAAATGAGGTAGAACGTGTAAATTCAACAAATAATGAAGTGAAAAAATGAGAGAAAAAAGGAAAAATTAAGTCTTCATCGAAAAATGAAAAAAAAGATGGTAACCAGAGAAAAGAACCTGAGCAATTGTATTTTAATTTTGACGACTAATTTTCTATTTTATTTTATTATCAAATTCCTATCTTATGGTAGGAATTTTTATTTTGAATTCAGTTCATGCTTTCAGTTGAAAATTTATCGGTATCTGTATGAGAAAAAGAAATATTAAATCAGATTTCTTGTGATTTTGAATTATGAAAAAATTATTGCATACTATGAAAAAATGGAAGTTGAAAATCGTCATTAGCTATGACTTTGATGTGAAATCCAAAATATAAAATCACAGATGGAGAAATTACTTTGAATTGAGAAAAATTGTCAGATTTGTCTCCAGATAAGAGGGCTAAACTCTGAATTTTTTTGGCATTTCAGAATATCCCAGAGATCCCATGAGTAAAGTTATTTGAATTTTTGAAATGAGTTTATGATAATTCAGTCAAAACTACAACATTTATGGAATTTAAAAAGATAATTGAGCCAATTCTGGATGAGCTTCAGCTTTCTAAAGATTTTCTTTGGCGTGATTTGAATGTAGGATTTAGTGGATGAGAACGTAGAAAATTAGAAATTCTGCAAATGAAACTTCTCAATCCAAAGTACATAATCTTGGATGAAATTGATTCATGACTGGATGTGGATGCTTTCAAAGTAGTAGCAGAAATGCTCAAATCTCTTTCTACCGATGAAAATTCTTTCATAATTATTACGCATATATTCACGATTTTGGAGTATGTGGAAATAGATGAAACTATAGTTCTCGAAGAATGAAAAATCGTTGAGCAGTGATGATGAGAAATCGCGAAAAGGATAAAAGAAAATTGATTCAAAAAATAAATTTATTTAATAAAATACACAATGAGTATTAGAGATTGGTTTAAGCCAAATGTAGAGCCTATGAATCGTATTTATATTAGCAAATCTGCTTTGCTACATAATTATAATTATTTGAAATGACTGAAACCGGAGGCAGAATTATTTCCAGTGATTAAATCTAATGCTTATGGACATGGTATAGATAATATATTAAAAATTTATAAATGATTACCTATCAAATATATTGTTGTAGATTCTTTTCCTGAATATAATATAGTTCGTCGTCATAGTAAATTTAATGTTTTATTGCTTGGAGAGACTTTACCAGTAAATTATGATAAATTTAATTTCAAAAGAACTACGTTTTGTGTCTATAATTTGGAGACGTTGCAAGCATTAGTGAAACTGGATAAAAAGTTGAAGATCCATCTTTTCTTGAATACAGGGATGAATCGTGAATGAATAGATGCAGATTTATTGCCAAATGCTTTGGAATTTTTGAAAGATTATCCAAAAATTGAAATAGAATGAGTAATGTCTCATTTGTTTTCTGCAAATGCATTGGATATAGAAATGCAAGTAAAGGCTTTTAAAATGATGTATCAGCAAATTCTAGATTATGGACATACTCCAACATATCGTCATATTTGAGCTAGTATTTGAATGTTAAAGTTACAGGATGATTTTTTCAATGCGTATCGTCCATGATTAGCTTTATATGGATATAATCCATTACCAGAAGAAGATTCAGATTATGAATTATGACAAAAATTACAGCCAGCGTTATCATTAACTTCTGTAGTTACTGCTATAAATTCAGTACCACACAATGAATGAGTTTCCTATGATCCACAGTGGAAACAGGTGGAGAAAGAAGACAAGATTACGATTACTGTTCCATTTGGATATGCTGAATGAATGCCTCGTGCGGTTCGTGAAAATGTGGAGATTAAGCATGAAACGGGAAATCTAAAACAGATTGGGAATGTATGTATGAATCTATCTTGTTATATGTGAAATGATAAAATTTTGATTTGAGATAAGGTGGAATTATTGGAAACAGATCAGGATTCTTTAGCTTCAATTTCATGATGGGCAAAAGCTGTATGAACTATTCCTTATGAGATATTAGTTCATTTGGATAAAGGAATTAGAAGAGAAGTTGTAGAATAAAACTAGTTTACATTCTGTTAGAAACAATATGGCCAAGAAAAAATGGATTATTTTGGTTTGAGTTGTTGTTTTATTTATTGTAGTTGCGTTAGTAGCTAATTTTTTTTACTGGAGAAATTGATGTAATGATTTTAATCATTATTCAAGTTGTTTATATGTAAAATGTAATATTGCAAATTATATAAGGGATTTTTCAAATCCTAATAGTTTGTGTAGCTTAGCTTCTTTTTAATAAAATTTTTTGCTTTTATGTATAATGTAAAAAAGGCTATCCAATTTAGGATAGCCTTTATTTTTTAATTTAGTTAATCTTGTAATGAACAAATTGCTTTTTTATAAGATTTTTTATTAACCCGATTTTTGTATTCTTCTTCATCCATATATCATTGTTGAATGTAATTTCATGCAATTATAATTCCAAGATCGTTTAAATGCTTTATAAATTCAGGATTCTGTTGTATTTTTTCTTTGATAAGGCCATAAATGTTTCCATTTAAGTAATCATTTATCATTTTTTCTGAGTCTTTAGTTCAATATAGAAGTTCTGAAAACTTTAAAGCAAAAGGTTCTATCTCTCAATACCAAAATAAATCAGAAAAATTTTTATTTAGGATAGTCCCTTTAAATTCTAGTTTGCATTCTTTTTTTGGATATATTTTGTTGTAACGAAGTGATATTATTTTTTGTGCGATTTCTTGAGCGAAATATTCAAATAGCAGTGTGAATCCTCGTATATTTTCATCTGAATAATCTTCTTCAAGTTGCTGATTATTTATAGATAAAGTATGAGTATATTCGTGGAATAACGTCTCATAAAAATATTCTTGATAATTTCTTCTTAGTTTTTTGGCTTCTTTTTTTAATTGGGAGGTGTTTATTAGAATTGTATATTTCCCATTATCGTATTGTGTTTTTCATGCTCGAGACTCATCATCATATTGTACTTCTACAATAGTGGCATTTTTTAGGTTATCATAAAATCTAGGTAATTCTCAAAATATAGCTTCTAAATTTTGCAAATAATCTCATTTATTAAAAGCATAGCATATATTTGCTGTATCCGGATTCTTTGATAATTTACATTTATTACAATTAATACGACCCGTCCTACATTCAAGATTCATAATAAATATTTATGTATTAAATTGATATTATAGAATCATTTATAATGTTCAGATTTTTTTATTTCTTTGTAACTTTCTTAGTTACTTTTTTTGTGGCTCATTTCTTCAATTTTTTTTCGATTTCAGCTACTGCTAATCTAGTCTTAATCATTGTATCTGGATTCAATGACATAGATTCGATTCCACATTCTACCAAGAATTTAGCGAATTCTGGGTAGTCTGATGGAGCTTGTCAGCAGATTCCGATATATTTTTTCTTCTTTGTAGCTACTTCGATGACTTTTTTAATCATCTTTTTGATAGCTTCATTATTTTCATCATAAATATCTGAAACTAATTCTGAATCTCTATCTACTCATAAGATTAATTGAGTAAGGTCGTTTGAACCGATACTGAATCCGTCAAATACTTCCAAGAATTCTTCAGCAAGAATTACATTTGAAGGGATTTCACACATTCACATTACTTTGAGTCCATTCTTTCATTGTTTTAATCCGAATGAAGCCATAGTTTTGATTACTTTTTTAGCTTCATCTACAGTTCTTGGAAATGGAATCATCACATCTAGATTATCTAATCCCATTTCTTCTCTAACTTTAAGCACAGCTTTACATTCTAGACCGAAAGCTTCCTTATAGTTTTCTGAATAGTA
>JAEEGL013227334.1_pt1 | contig 11018 bp, 12 predicted proteins | sample 9134231 | NCBI WGS metagenome assembly JAEEGL01 (sample SAMN16246548, study PRJNA631951) | gut metagenome | biome: gut microbiome; feature: rumen; material: fiber-attached | host: Bos | place: Iran: Karaj | collected 2018-10
ATTATATAATAAGTATGGCATATTATTTGATATTAGAATATCAAATAATAGAATGTATTTAAGATCTTGTAATGGATGTTTAATCAAAAATAATGAAGCTTTATTTGATAAAGGAATAGATTTTGCATCTAATCTTCAATATTTTGTTTCACAAAATAAATTGATTGAATTAATTGTATCAATTACTGATTAAGTTTTAAAGATAGATTAATCTATCTTTTTTTGTTATAATATTAACTTGTAAGGGTGATTAAATATGTTTGAATACATGGGAGATCGTATATCAAAAGCTGTTAAAAATATTAGAGGTATGGGAAGAATAACTGAAGATAATATCTCTGATGCTATGAGAGAGATTAGAGTAGCTCTTCTTGAAGCCGATGTTAACTATCAAGTTGTTAAAGAATTTATAAATAGTGTTAAAGAAAAACTTTTAGGTGAAGAAGTGCAAAAATCTTTAAAACCAGATGAACTTTTTATTAAAGTTTTAAAAGATGAACTAGTAGCACTTTTAGGTGGAGATTATGCACCACTAACTTTAGATGGTAAACCTACAATACTTCTTTTATGTGGACTTCAAGGTAGTGGTAAAACAACTACTGCTGGTAAACTTGCTAATTTAGTTAGAAAAAAGCATGCAAAAAAGCCACTTCTTGTTGCTTGTGATATTTATAGACCTGCAGCTATTGAACAACTTCAAACTTTAGGTAAACAACTTAATATTGAAGTTTATACTGAAGGGAAAAATAATCCTGTAGAAATTGCTAAGAATGCTATTAATTATGCTAAAGAAAATCATTATGATTTTATCATTATAGATACTGCTGGTAGACTTCAAATTGATGAAAATTTAATGCAAGAATTAAAAGATATATCAGCTGAAGTCAAACCACAAGAAACAATTTTAGTTATTGATGCTATGATGGGTCAAGATGCTATTAATGTTATTAATGGATTTAATGATGCCCTTAGTTTAACTGGAGCTATTTTAACTAAACTTGATGGTGATACAAAAGGTGGTGTAGCACTTTCTGTTAGGCATTTAACTAATGTTCCTATTAAGTTTGTTGGTGATTCGGAAAAACTTGATGGTATATCTGAGTTTTATCCAGAAAGAATGGCTGAACGTATCTTAGATATGGGTGATATCCTATCTATAGCTGAAAAAGTAGAAAGCGTAATTAGTGAAGAAGATGCAAAATTTACTGCTAAAAGAATGCAGTCTGGTAAATTTGATTTAGAAGACTTTTTATCAACAATGAAACAGATTAAAAAATTAGGCCCTCTAGAAAAAATAATTGGAATGCTTCCTCAAGCTAGAAAGATGGGACTTAATAATATTTCTATTAATCCTAAAGATATGGCACATATTGAAGCAATTATTTTGTCAATGACCCCAAAAGAAAGAAGAAATCCTGATATATTAAAAGCAACAAGAAAACAAAGGATAGCTAAAGGATCTGGTAGAAGTGTTGAAGAAGTTAATAGACTTTTAAAACAATTTGAAGAAATGAAAGTAATGATGAAACAAATAGGTAATGGGAAAATGCCTTTTTAATTATCATTACTTTTTTATTTACAAAAATATACTATTCTGTTATTATAAAAAACAATTGAATTTTAAGTAAGAAATGAGGATTTATTATGGAAGAGTATATAAGAGCAATGATTAATCTTTATATTAAGGAGTTTAATCTTATAAAAAGAGGATACGATTGTGATGATATTAAATATATGGTTCCTGCGGTTGTTCGTTATTTTCAATTAAGAGGTTATGATCTTTTATATGATGCATATTATGACAAAAAAGATGACAAAAAAGGTCAACTTGCAATGAACGTTCGTAAAACAGGTAATAATGAAGCAATTGGTATATTAAGAATCAATCCTATTACTATAAGATTTATTGCTGAGTATTCAAATATTAATGACTTTTTCCAAACATTTGGTACTGAAATTAGAGGTATTTATCAAGAAGGTTCAACGGCTATTTATTATGATAAAGAAGGTGTTAGAGTTAATGACTCTAGTCCAATTCCTTTTGATTTTAATAGTCCCGTTAAAAGAGTGGAAGAAATTGATTATTATATAAGAGATGCCAGGAGCAGAGAAAGATAAAAAAATTAAAGCATTAAGTTTTATAACTTAATGCTTTTTTCTTAATATAATAAAAAGTTTGCATTATTTAATCATTTGTTATATAATACATCTTACCTTTATAAGGAGGGGAAATTATGGAAAGAAAATTAATTGAAATGTATCCTATTAATGAAGAAGTAAAAACTGCTTTCGAACGTTTTTGTAAGTATGGAAAAATAACTAATCCTGAAATAGTTTCACAATATCTTGTAGAAAAGGGTGGAGATTTTGGCTTAAGTTATGAAATGTTAGATAAATGTGCTAAACCAGAAGATCCATATATTATGGAATTATTTAAAAATACTGGTAATTTATTATTACTTTCAGATGAGACACTTAATAGATTATTATTTGAAATTAAGATAAGAACTGATTTACCAAAACATGAAGTTACTGAAAGATATTATAATAAAGAGATTAGTTTTTATAATAGTCAACTTTTCAAAAATGCATGTGGTTTATTAAGAAATGAAATATTGAATACTTTATTTTCTAGAATAAACCGTGATTATTCAAATATTGATTCATATTATGCTGCTTTAGCAAATAGAGATGCAAATGAATATTTTACAGAACAAGAATTTATGTTAGATGAAGAAATAAGAAAACTTAAATAAAGATTTATTTAAGTTTTTTTATGCCCAAGCATAATATTTAACTTAACATAAGATAATGTAGAAAGGATAATTATTATGTTTCAAGAGGTAAATAAAACTAGTGAAAACTTTTCTTATGAGAAAGCTGACTTTTCAAATATGAATGTGGATATGAATCAGCCAAATATGAGTTATCAAAATAATATGTCACAAAATATGTGCTGTCCTAATGTGTGCGAAATGCCAAGAGAAAGAGTATGCCATAGATATTTTTGTTATGATGTTCCACACATTGTACCATGCAATACAAGAATAATTAATCATCATATTTATAAACATACTTATGTTCCACAATATACTTGTTGTGAAGAAAATGAATGTTGCAATGTCTATGATAATTGTCAAAATAACTTCTTTTAAGAAGTTATTTTTTTATGCTATAATTATAATGAGGGTAGTAGGTTATGGAAAGTAGTAAAGAAGAAAACGACTTTATTAGAAGATATAATGAAGCTGTAGATTATCTTGAAATGCAAGAAAAAATAATGGTTACTTATAACTATATGTTTTTAGATCGCTTTAGAGATAAACTTAGTAAGTCAGAAATGCAATTTATTATTGATATAGCTGATGCAATAAAAGAGTATTCTAAAGCGGATAAGAAAGTAAAAGCTAAAGTAAGAAAAAAATAATAATTTTATTAACGTAGATGTGAAAATTAATTAAATCTTAATAGTAGTTTTAGGAGGTTTTATGGCTGTAAGTAAAACAGATTTTATAAACTATTCTAGATGTCCTAGATATATTGTTTTAGATAAAATTAAAAAAGATAAATTAGATGCTGATATTGATATATCAGAATATAAAAATATCGAAAAAGAATCATTAATAGAAGAACTACTTGGTTCCATGTATGACTATGAAGATGATAATGAAGTAGATTTAATCGATGTTCCTAATAGACAACTTGAAGCTATGATGGACTACTATAAACAAGTAGAAACGGAAGCTGGAAGATTAACTGAAAAATACTTTGGTGGTAAAACCACATATTCAAAAGATACATACAATCAGGAATGTCTGGATTTTAATCGAAATGGTATTAAATATTTATGTTATGTAGATGTTTATAATGAAAATAGTGATGGAATAAACATAATTGAAGTTAAAGCTACTACTACCAATCAATATAAAAAATTAGGTTTTAAAAATAAAGATAAAGAGTTTATTTCTATATTTGAAAAAAATGGCCCTTTTTATAGATTAAAAGATGAAGTTTGTAATTTAAACGAACTTTATGATTTTGATATTGATAAATATCAAAATCAAGTAAATAAATTATTTGATAGATGGGGAATTGGTAAATATATTTACGATTTATCTATACAAAGATTTATTTTAGAGGGTGAATATAAAGCATCAAATAATATGGAAGCTTTAAAAAATATTCATTATTATTTAGCTGTTTTAAATGCTGATTATGTTTTTGATGGTACTTATAAAGATGGTAAACCTCTTTATAATCCTGATGATAATGATAATGAAATTATTAATTTTTTTGATTTCACTAATATAACTAAATTAATGCAACCAGTCATTGAAAATGACGCTAGTAAAATTGAAAGAGTCTTATTTAATCCTATAGATCAAGAATGTGATCTAGGTAAGTGGTGTGGTTTTAAGAAACCCGGAGGATGTAAATATTTTAATCAGATATGTGGAAGTAAAATACCTCATAAAAATAGTAGTTTAAATTATGTATCTAATGGTCAAGGGTTTATGACACCAAACGGTAGAATTAAAGGATTAGATTTGATTAATCAAGGTTATTTAGGAATGCTTGATGTACCGGTTGAATGGATTACAAGAAAAACTCATATGATTCAAAGAGATTGTCTTGAATTTAACAAGGTATATATAAATAAAGAAAAGTTGAAAAAAGGTTTAGAGCAGATAGAATATCCTATCTATCATTTAGACTTTGAAACATTTCCATGTCCTGTACCAAGGTTTAAAGGAGAGTGGCCTTATATACAATCTCCATTTGAATTTAGTTTACATATAGAAAAAGAACCTGGTGTCTGTGATAAGATTAAAGATAATTATGTATTTCTAGCTAAAACTCATGAAGATGAAAGAGAAGAACTAGTTAAAATGCTTATTAAATATATTGATGGTTCTAAAGGAACATTATTTGCTCAAAATGTTCCGTTTGAAAAAGGAAGAATTAAGGAATTATCTAATATTTTTCCACAGTATAAAGATAGACTTATGGCTATTTATGATAGAGGTTTTGATTTACTTTGGCTTGTTAATACAAATTCAAAAATGTATGAAGATCTAGGTTATGATGAAGAAGAAGCTAAAGTCTTTAATTATTATAATAAAGATTTAAGTGGTTCTTTCTCAATTAAGAAAACTCTACCTGTATTTTCTGATTTATCATATTCTGATATGACTGTTAAAAATGGAACTGAAGCCATAGTTGAATATGCAAACTATCCTTTAATGAGTAAAGAAGAATATAATATAAAGTATCAGGCTTTAATAGATTATTGCCAGCAGGATACCTGGGCAATGGTTGTAATACTTGATGAATTAAGAAAACTTGTCAAATAAGTTTTCTTTTTTTGTAAAATATTTGTATAAATTTTACATATTGCTTGTATAGTTTACATAAGGTTTAGTATAGTATTATTGTAAGGAGATGATATAAATGTTATACCCATCTATTGATAAGTTGTTAACAGTTGTTGATTCAAAATATATGTTAGTACATATTGTTTCAAAAAGAAGTAAACAAATGCATGATACTAACCATTATCAAATGCTTGAAAAAGATTATGTTAATAAAAAAGAACTTGGTCGAGCACTTGAAGAAGTTGAAAAGGGTTTAATTAAAGTTATTAAAAATTAATTATTGTTGGGAGTAGTGTGATTATGAAAAAGAAATTTTTTCTAATAGTTTTTACTTTGCTTACATGCTTCTTTGGCATAAATAATTATAAAGCTGTAACAAGAACTAAAATGGTTGATAGTGATGATGTTACAGTTGTTAATTATGGTACTAGTGCTGATTCCAAATATGCTTATGGTTTTAGAGTGAATAAAAATAGTAAAATTACTAATACTAATGTTGAAGACTATAATATGATTGATGTTGTAAAATCAGATAATGTTTTAATATTTGTTCCTCAAGATGAATCTGGGTCTGGTAAATCATATGTATTTATTGAAGATGTAGGAAAATATAATGGAAAAAGAGTCGATTTAAAAGTTACTTACTTTTGGAAAATAAATACTATTGATAATGTTGATGTTCATCCATATATAGAGCTTAATTTAAATAAAGAAAATGGTTTAATAAATCATTATTTTATTTCAACTGGTTATGAAGTTAAATATGAACCATACTGTGATGGAAAGCCTTTAAAAGTGAATATGTCTTTAAAACTTGGAGATATTGATTTTTCACAATACTTTGGTATTAAAACAAATACTGGTGATGTTGAAAATATCCAAGCTATTTCTGGATCAGAAGTTTATTATGAAAATAAATCTGGTTATAAATGGGTTTATGATGGTGGATATTCTGATTCTGAAACTTTAGATAGAAAGTATTCTGCTAGATTTGAACTTGGTTTAACAGATAGTTTTAATTTAATTGTAGGTCCTGGATATGATTTATATTCATTTATAGATAAATTTACTCCTGCAACTCTTGAAACTATTAATCCTAATACAAATCTTCCTTATTTTACTGAAGAATATATAAAAAGTGAGTTAATAAGTGAAAACACTCAAATTTTAAGTGGTAATTATACATCAAGAGGAGTAGTTACTCTCGAAGCTGGTGCTTATGGACCATATGTTCATCCAACACCAAGTTTATATATTAGAGATATAGATAATGTACTTAAAACTAGTACTGTTATGAATAAACTTGAAGATAACATAATTTATGAAGCATATAACCAAGTGCCTTCAGAAAATTATGATTTTTACTACACTGGTTATGAATTTGAAGTAGATATACCTGATGATGTTACTATAAATACTGTTACAGTATATAATGAATCAAATGATAATGTTACTGATTATTTTATTGTTGAACATACAGGTAATAAATATACATTTAAAGCTAAAGAAAATATATTAAGTGATAGTAAGTTTTATAGTGATACATATCAATATAAATTTATTACTAAATTAACTGATAAGAGTATTGAAGAAGTTAAAAAAGATGGAGAGAAAGTATTTACTGCAGTTTCTAAATTAACTGTTAGTCGTGGATCTAATTCAAGTGAAGAAGCTCAAACTAATACTGTATCTACTAAAGTTTTATATAAGAAGTCTTATAAAGTTACTACAGAAGTAATTAATGGTGAAATTGATGATTCTGTTGATCCTGTAGTTCCAGGTGATGATGTAACAATTACATATAAACCTAATTCTGGATATGTTATTTCTAAGATTATAATTGATGGTGAAGAAATCGAAATAGGTGATTATACAGATACTTACACATTTAAAAATATTGATAAGGATCATACAATTAAAGTAATTTATGAAATATCTAATCCTAAAACAGGAGCATTTATTAGTATAGGTGCACTTAGTATATTATTTATTGGATTTATTTTATTTAGTTTATATTCTAAGCGTAAAAATAAATTTTTTAAAATATAATTTATAATTCAAAATCATAATACATATAAAAAAGTACTTGAAATAGGGTAATTTATATGTTATTATGATTTTGTCCTTTTGGGGAATTAGCTCAGCTGGCTAGAGCACCTGCCCTGCACGCAGGGGGTCAAGGGTTCGAATCCCTTATTCTCCACCATTTGAAATTTAACTAGTAATATTTACTAGTTTTTTTATGGAATATTTTAATAATTATGTTATAATTTATTTGAAGTTGGTGATTTATATGAAAGACGAAGATATAGTTACTTCAATTGATAGTTATAGTGATCTTCAGATTCAACGTGATAAACTTAAAAGGGAAATGAAGAGATTTATCAGTACTAATAACAGAGAAAATAAAAAAACATTGGATAAGGCAGAGAAACTATTAAGTAAAACTGAGGATGCACTTAAAACTCTTCATGATGATATTATGAATGATATTAAATTACTTAACGAGAATGCTTTAAATGAAATTTCTAGTTCTCTTTTTGAAAAAACTCTTCAATTTAATGCTGAAATTAGGGATTTAAATCATAAAAGAGAAGAAGCTGTTATAAATGCAAAAGAAATTTTAATTAAAAGAGAAATAAGTGGAGAGGTATCTTCTGATATTATGAAAGATGAATATGAACCACAAATCTATGATGTTGAATCTAAGATTAAAATATATAGATATTTTATGGATAACATTAAATATACTTTAGATGATTTAGATCAACAAAATACTTTAGGTTTAAAATAATAAAAAAATAGCACTAAGTGCTATTTTTTTATATTTCTTTACAATCAAGTATATTTGTAAATAGAATCATTTTTTTGTTTAAATAGATAGCTTTATGCATGGGATCTAGTTTATTTATAATACCTTGTTTAACAGCAATTTTGTGGTTTTCATAGACTTTAATTTCTATTTCTTTTTTGTTGTTATATGAATCAATTATAATATTTTCAAGTTCTGATATTTGATCCTCAGATAAATCTGGTTTTGAATATACTTCTTTATTCTCAACTGATTCTTTTATTTCTTTTTCTGATAGTACCGAATAAAATGGAGCCCATTTCATCATTCCTCTGTCTTCATTTTGATTATTATTCATGGTGACCTCCTATTTTTTCATTTCTTTCCATAATCGTAGAGTCTTCTAGTAAAGCTGATGCTTTAACTAAGCTATTTTTTCCAAATTTATTTTTTACAAAATCAATAGAGTGATTTAATTTTTCATCTTTTACTTCTTTTTCAAAATCAGAAAATAAATTAAGCTGTATGGAATCATTTTTAGATAGTTTTCCAACTGAAATCATTATTTTTCTTATTGCTGATCCGTCGTAATAATCTTCAATCATTTGATGACATATTTTTGATATTTCTTTAGGGTTTCTTGTTGGAGCATCTAGTTTTCTGGAGTGATAAAATCCTCCAGTTACGTATTTATTATATCCAAGTCCAAAACCTATTAATTGACAATCATAGTTTGATGCTCTAAGACGAGTGCAGACTACTTCTACCATTTCATCAACTAATATTCCAATATTTGCTCTGAAATAGTCTTTATGAAGCATCTGACTATGTGAAAATGATTTTTCTTTTGGTGGTACTTTTAAATCACTAATAATACTATCATCAAGTCCATTACAATTACGCCATAGTTCAACTCCCATAACTCCATATCTTTTCTTTAAATCTTCTTTATTATGGTTTGCAACATCGCCAATTGTATACATTCCTAAAGTATTTAATTTTTTTTGCATGGCAGGACCAATACCCCACATATCAGATAGTGGAGTAATTTTCCATAGTTTTTTTTCTACATCTTCCATAGTCCATTTAGCAATACCATTTTTATATAGTTTGGCCTCTCTATCCATAGCAACTTTAGCCAAAAGCATATTAGGACCTATACCACAGTTTGCTGTAAGTCCGGTTTTTTCTTCAACAGTTTTAAGTATTTCTTCAGCAAGTTCTATATCTGTTTTATTATAGTATTTAAGATAAGATGTTACATCTAAAAAACACTCATCTATAGAGTATATATGTAAATCTTTTGAATCGACAAAATCTAAATATACGTTTATTACATCTTTACTCTTTTGTTGATAAAGTTTCATTCTCGGATCAACGATCATATATTTTATATCTTTAGGAATTTCATATAATCTTCCTCGAGATTTAATACCTTTTTTCTTTAAGCAAGGGGTTATTGCAAGGGTTAGAGCACCTTGTCCTTGCGTTGTTGATGCAACTACTAAAGGAGTTTTAAAAGGGTCAAGTCCACGGTCTATACATTCGCAAGATGCAAAGAAACTTTTTAAGTCAATACACATGAATGTCCTTTTCATATAACCACCCTCTAACTTAATTAAATTATACCATATATTATATAAGATATTTTTAGAAATTTATGGTAAAATACATACGTATAAACGGGTGATATATATGTTGAAGAAGAAACTTGATATTATTTATGAAGATAAATATATAATTGCTATAAATAAACCTAGTAAACTTCTTACAATAGCTTCTAATAAAGAAAAAGAGAAAACTTTATATCATGAAGTAAGTGAATACGTTAAGAAAAAACATAAATCTAATAAGATATTTATTGTTCATAGACTTGATAAGGATACCTCTGGTGTTGTTTTATTTGCTAAAAATGATAATATAAAAAGAAAATTACAAGATAACTGGGATAAAATAGCACTAAAAAGAGAATATATTGCTCTTGTTTATGGTAAAGTTAAAGAAAAAGAAAAAGCACTTAAAAATAAGCTTGTTGAAACTAAAACTAATTTGATATATATAGATGATAATAGCAAGTTTGGAAAACTTGCTATAACTAAATATAATCTAATTAAATATGTTAATAATAACTCACTTTTAAATATAGAAATATTAACAGGAAGAAAAAATCAAATAAGAGTTCAGCTTTCTAATATTGGTAATCCCATTATTGGTGATATAAAATATGGATTAAAAAAGAGTTTTTATAATAGGTTAATGCTTCATGCAAATAAACTAGAGATTATTCATCCTTTTACTGGAGAAAATTTAGTTCTTGATGCAAAGCTTCCTAAGGAGTTTAAATCTCTAATTTAAAATAGAAAATACTTGTGTTAAAATAATTTGTGGAGGAATTTTTATGTTAAAAGTAAATAATTTATCTGTAAGTGTTAATGATAAAATATTACTTTCAGATTTTAATATAGATATTAATGATGGTGAAATTCATGTTTTAATGGGACCCAATGGTGCTGGTAAAAGTACATTATGTAAAGTCTTATTTAATAATCCTGATTACACTATAAATAGTGGAAATATTATATTTAATAATGTTGATATAACAAATATGGATCCATCAGAAATTAGTAAACTTGGAATGTATATTGTAAATCAAAGTCCTATTTCTATTGATGGAGTTTCAAATGCAGAAATGCTTAGAATAGCTTTAGAAGAAAGAACTGGAGAAAAAGTAGGAATCTTTAAATTTAATAAAGAATTAGAAGATGTATGCACTAAATTAAATATTCCTAAAGATTTTATATTTAGAGGAATAAATGAAGGTATGTCTGGTGGAGAAAGAAAGAAAAATGAAC
>JAEEGL013358209.1_pt1 | contig 11018 bp, 7 predicted proteins | sample 9134231 | NCBI WGS metagenome assembly JAEEGL01 (sample SAMN16246548, study PRJNA631951) | gut metagenome | biome: gut microbiome; feature: rumen; material: fiber-attached | host: Bos | place: Iran: Karaj | collected 2018-10
GAAGGAGATAAAGAATCCTCGTGATGCCATGGACAATGGGATCAGTATGATCCATCAGGAACTTCACCCGATACGCCCTCAAACAGTCAGTGAAAATGTGTTTCTGGGCCAAATTCCTTATAAAAAAAGGGTGGGAATACGGTTCGTTGATTATAAAGAACTGAATGAGAGGACGAAAAAAATATTTGATGATCTCAACATTCAAATGAATCCGAAAGAGAAACTTACAAATATGTCCACATCATATTGTCAGTTGATAGAGATAGCCCGTGCAATCTCATTCGGAGCAAAAATTATAATCATGGATGAGCCCACATCATCTCTAACCGAAACAGAAACAGAGATCCTATTTAGAATTGTCAATCAACTAAAAGAAAGATACGTCTCCATCATATATATATCGCATAAGATAGACGAAATACTTCGCATTTCTGATGACGTATCTATAATGCGAGATGGAAAATTGGTGGGAATGTGGCCTGCAAGCGAGTTGACTACTGATATTATAGTCAGCAAGATGGTCGGCAGAGAGATGACAGAACGTTTTCCTAAGAAGAATCATGCTCCTGGCACAGAGACATTCCTAAAAGTGGAGAACTTTTCGAGTACCAATAAATATTCTTTTCAGGATGTTAACTTCGAGGTGAAGAAAGGTGAAATCTTTGGTATAGGAGGACTAGTAGGATCACAGCGAAGTGAACTTATAGAAGCCTTATTTGGCCTGCGTCCTGTTGAATCAGGAAAAGTATTTATAGGAGAAAAGGAACTGACAATTGCTGAACCACGAGACGCCATTTCGAATGGTATGGCCTTGTTGACAGAAGATAGACGAAAAACAGGTATCATAGGTTCTATGTCCATTACGGATAACATTATGGCGGTTTCTCAGAATGTTGATAAAAAGAAATATACAGACTATGGATTCATTTCTAATGAGAAACGAAATGCTGCAGCAAAAAAGTATGTAGATGCATTTAATATAAAGACACCGACACTGAAGACCAAGATTGAGTCTTTATCAGGAGGAAATCAGCAAAAGGTGCTCTTGGGAAGGTGGATGCTGACCGAGCCGGACATTCTCATTCTGGATGAACCTACAAGAGGAATAGACGTGGGTGCGAAATATGAAATATACGAACTAATGGAGGACATGGCAAAACGAGGAAAATGTGTCATTATGATAAGCTCTGAGATGCCGGAACTCATGGGCATGTCGGATAGGATAATGGTCATGTGCGAGGGCCATGTTTCAGGATTCTTGAAAGGGTCAGAGGCAACAGACGAAAAAATAATGTATCTCGCAAGTACATATAAAAAAGGAAACGAAGATAATGGATAGAATAATCAAATCAAGACTTTCAACGTTTATAATAGATAACATTTTATATATTTCATTACTGCTCATGGTAGTGATCATTGCCATCATATCTCCGTCATTTGTGTCACTAAACGTGGCAAGTGATGTATTGATACAGAGTGCCCCCAGAATTCTTCTTGCTATGGGCATGCTTGTGGTCATTATCTCGGGTGGAATGGATATGACGATAGGTCGACTTGCCGGATTGGGAGCGGTCGTGGCTGGGTCTCTGGCACAACAAGCAACATATTATCTTAAATTTTGGCAGTCCCTTCCGGAAATGCCTATAATAGTGCCACTGGTGGCATCGGTAATAGTGGGTATGGTGTCCGGAGCCATAACGGGTTTCGTGATATCAAAGCTGAATGTGCCTCCATTCCTGGCAGGTCTTGGGTTACAGCTTGTAATCTATGGAGCGGATCTTCTTTTGATGAAAAAAGAGCCAAACAGTTCTCAACCCCTGGCTGGCTTTAAACCTTCATTTACTGAATTTGGTACAGGCTCTATATTTGGAGTCAATTATATGGTTATCGTATCTATAGCGGTAATGATCTTTGTCTTTATCCTTTTAAATAAGACTACTCTTGGGAAAAATATATATGCCACCGGTGGAAACAGGGAAGCTGCAAAAGTTGTGGGCATAAATGTTTTTCACATAGATATGTTTGTCTATATCCTATCCGGAATTCTGGCGGCATTTGCTGGTTGTATGCTGGCAGCAAGAACTGGATCGGCCCAGGCAACATATGCTGAAGGATACGAAATGGATGCAATTGCAAGCTGTATCATAGGTGGCGCTTCTTTTTCAGGAGGTATAGGAAATGTACCCGGCACTTTCTTGGGAGTCATCATATTCAGCGTCATTAATTATGGATTAACATTTGTAGGGCTCAGTTCCTATTGGCAGTTCGTAGTAAAGGGCTTGATCATCATTGCTGCAGTGGCACTTGATATGAAGAAGTATCAGCAAAAGTGAAAGACATATAAACTAGGGCCCTCATTGACGCTCTTAGATACACTTTGTATACTTGTATATATGCATAATACATCAAGACCGAATTTATGTGGCAGGTAAGAGATTTGAAAAACAAGCGTTCAATTATTCTTATTCTCATATTTGTATTGTTATGTGGGTGCGCTAGAGCTAATAAAAGCGATGAGAATGTCGACCCTATCAGAGTATCAGTTATTCTTCCCGAGCAAAATGACGCATACTGGTTTGAAATCCAAAAAGGAATAGAAAATGAGATAGATAAGCTGGGAGACGATAACCATGCAGATTATAAGATCATGACTCCGGCAGTAGCATACAACGAGGAACTGATGATGGAGTTGATGCGACAGCAGATTGCTTCTAAAGTGGATGTTCTGGTCATTCCCGGGATGGAGAATCCGGCGATCACTGATGATCTGAAAGAAGCAATGAATGAAGGAACAAAGATAATTTGCATAGATTCGGATATGTCAGGACTTGAGGGACATGTTTACATCGGGACAAATAATACCACCGTGGGACAGCTGATGGCAAAACATGCTGTGGAAATGAGTGGCGGTAAGGCTCTCATCACGATGGTTTTGGGTGAACAGAATAATGCAAATCAGCAAAATCGATTGGAAGGATTTAAAAAGGAAATAGAAAACTATCCCCATATGAAGATTAGAAATACTGTGTATGACCAGTATGATGGTGCCACATTCATGGATATATATAACTCTAATCAGGAATCTACAATGCTGGTCTGCCTTGAAGGAACCGGGGCAAAGGTGCTGGGTACAGTAAAGCTGAGCGACAAAAAGGGCTATAAGCTTGTCTTCGGCTTTGACCACACAGAAGGCGTATCAAAAGGGATGCTGGATGGGGTTATGGTACAGGACATGGATGCCATGGGTAGATCTGTAGTGGATGTGGTGGAAAACTATGCTAAGACAGGAGAGTGGGAAACAGAGAATTACTATACGGATATAGAGTTCGTTAAGGATAATGTTTCCTTGGAGAATGAATAATGAGGATGAGTCTACGCTCTTCTAATTCTATATTAAAGAAATACATCGTGGGTTATGCGGTTATGGCCACTCTTATGTGTGTTTTTCTTTTGATCGGCATTATCACATCGATGTATATGACAAGGCAGTATACACTTCTGACGAAGCAGTTATCCGATATTAATCAATTGGAAAAAACAATTGATACTTTATGCATGGATATAGAAAAAGCAGCCGTGTATTTCCAAATGGAAGGTATAGACGATTATCCGAATGCGAAAAAAAAGGTTCTTGAGAGCATCGAGTTAATGAGTGAGAATAGCAATGAAAAGTATTCCAGATCCACAAGAGACCTTTTAGCCACATTGGATTCGCTATTAAACGAAAGCGACGGACTCATAGAGGATATTCAAAAGTATATAGTTCATGATGACTCCATCGTTCAAAGTACATTTCTTAATTCTAAGTATCAGAGAGTCAGTGAATTGCGCACTTTTGTGAGTAATTGTATACAGGACGTATATGCATATAACTTGGAAGAGATGACATTAAAACAGGCACAATTGGAAAAGATTCAGGCTTATCTCTACGTCATGTGGGCGATAATGCTCCTTATCACGATAGTGGGGGCTTTCTGGTATGTTGAGCGAGTTTATAAGGATATGTATCACAGCATTACGGAATTGGAAAGGGGAATACGGGAGTTCCAGAAAGACGTATATAATATGAATCCGATAATCATAAGCAGTGGCGATGAATTTGAACAATTGGCAGAGACATTCAACTATATGACCCACCTGATAAGCGAGCAGATGTCAATGATTTCGGAAAGTGCACTGATAAAAGAAAGGCTGGCTGCAGCAGAAAACGAGAATCTGAAGATGTATTCGGAACTGCAGAAAAGCCATTTGATTTTTTTGCAGTCGCGTATAAATCCACATTTTCTATTCAATACGCTGAACATGATAGCTTCTATGGCGATGCTTGAAGGTGCAGAGAAGTCGTCGGAAATGCTGACAACAACAGCGGCATTTTTGAGGTATAACCTGGATAATGTGAGCAAACAAGTAACACTAGGGCAGGAGATACACAATCTGGAAGATTACCTGACCATACAGGAATACCGTTATGGAGAAAGGTTTACATTCGAATGCCTGATGGGACATGGTACAGAAGATTTACTAATGCCTGCTATGATATTGCAACCGATGGTGGAAAACTCTATTCTTCATGGAGTCGGTATGATGCAAAGTGGCGGAAAAGTATGGATCAGTACATCCAGAATGGGAGATAAAGTGGTTCTCTGTGTTAGGGATAATGGCGTGGGAATGACGGATGCGCAGATAGATGCTCTGTATGAAAGCATACATAAAGTGGATGCAATGAACACAAATATAGGACTGAGGAATATCTACCAGAGACTGCAATTGTTTTATGATAATAAAGTGGAGATTAGTCTGCATAACTTAGAGCAAGGTCTAGAAATAAACATTTTTGTGCCATATAGGGGCAAGGAGGAAAATGGGTAAAGAATATGAAGTATACAATGATCATTGCTGATGACGAGCTTTTAACACTGAAAAGCGAGGAATTAAGGATCATGAAAAAGTTCTCGGATATAGAAATCGTGGGAACTGCTCATGACGGCATATCATTTAAAGAAATGGTGGTCGCGAATAAACCGGATATGGCTATTGTAGATATCAGAATGCCCGGCTTAAATGGTATAGAAGCCATTAAACTTCTAAAGGACAGCGGTTGCGAAACACATTTTATAGTAAACACCGCATATAGCGATTTTGAATATGTGAAGGCTGCACTTGATCTGAAAACAGACGGATTTCTCGTGAAACCTAGTAAAGATGAAGAATTCGTCAGCGTAATTACGGATATTTGCCGCCTCATCGATAATGAGAAAAAGCAGCAGGAAGATATATCAAAGGCAAGTTCAGCTATTCAATTAGTTTCTCCGATAATGGGAGGAGAAATACTCCTTTCCGTTTTTTCTTCACAAGTGGATGAAGAGGGATTTAATCTGTACTGCTATCTGAACTCGATCCATTTTTTTCAAGGATTTATCATAACATTACTTCCGAAGTATAAGGGCACAGCCTTGGATAAAAAGAAGATACGGGCAGTCTTGAAAGAGATCCTTGATGGAGTATGTGATTATCTGGAGACTTCTACCAATGACAGTATCGTAGTCATGATATTCATTCCCGCGGATATGAAGCAGGACGACATCACTTTGTGGAAACGTGAAATTGTGGCAAAGATCAAATCAGATATTGAATTACTAATGGGCATTACATTTATATGCGGTGTGGGAGACAACTATAATTCATTTAAGAAAATGAATGATTCCTACAAGAAAAGTCTGGCTGATTTTTGCGAAAATGATCAAAGTGACTCTGAAAGTGGGCCGGATAGGGCAGATTCTTATATCATGAGGGTTAAGGAATACGTGGGACTCCATTATGCAGAAGATATATCTTTGGAAAGCTGTGCAGAGGAGATAGGAGTCAGTACATATTATCTCAGTCATCTGTTTAAACAGGTTGAGAATAGGACATTCATTGATTACCTGATGAGTATTAGAGTAGAAGAAGCAATGCGTCTCTGCAGGGAGACTGATTTTGAGATAAAGGAAATTGCGCAGAGATGTGGCTTCAATAATATCTCATATTTTTATAGAGTGTTTAAGAAAAGGACGGGGATCACGATCGGACAGTATCGTGAATCCAAATAGCGTATTACGGAGATGGAAATATGGAAACAATTATCATTGACGATCCAGAACAGTTAAGTAAGCTTCTAGAGTCATGGATTATAAATGAAGATACCACGTTGCGACTGACCAAAGACACTGTTTATAAGGTCCCCGGAGATAGGTTTATTATTGCCGGGGATGGAAAACTCACAATTGAAGGAAATGGAGCAGTTGTACAGGGATGCGGCACAGGGTGCGGGATATGTATAAAAAAAAGTAACGTTACAGTAAGGAATCTGAAGATAGAAAACTATTTTTGTGGTATCAGAGTAGAGGCCGATAATACGAGTGTTAAAGGAATTACTATTCAGGAGTGTTCATTTCATAACATAGAAAGCGAGGGAGTGTCGACTGCCATACGAAATAGTGGTTGTACAATAGAGGATATATCGGTAAAGAGTAATTATTTTGAGGCACCAACACATGATAGAAATGGCCATTGTTCTACTGCCATAAACTTTATGACGGCATGTTATTCCGATAACAGTACACCGATCCATCATGTCAGGTTGAGACATGTGCAATGCATCGGTAACCGTATAGTTAAGAATCAGGATGACGATACGGCTTTTATGCTGGGTATCACCGTGCATGGAGCTAGCGCATATGCCTTTTACGATAATGGAAACATGGTAGATTCACCGTTTAATGAAATATTCGATTCTTCAGAGGAAGACATCATCATTGAAGACAATATAATTGATGGTGTCTGGGATATTGCCATAGATGTGCTGGCAGCATTCCCTGGAAAAAGGCATTGTACGTTATCTGATGTGAGCATCTGTAATAATAAGATTAAATATCATAATACAGGGATAAATGTGGGAACAACGAATGTTCCGCATAACGGGCAAATAGAAGGTTGCCACACAGAAATGGTATACATCGATGGAAACGAACTGATACCAGATATCCCCGGGCCGAACGAACCACAGATAGGAATTATGCTTTTTACCATAAGGGCAGAATCAGGGAAGATTGTATGCCGCAACTGCTCCATGAAAAATGTATATGTTATTAACAATAAAATATATGGAAGAGAGATAGGTGTGGCATTGGAGGCGGTACACTCCACACAGGACCTTCCATACCCTAGCCTGCTGGAAAACTGCTTATTGGAGAATGTGGCTATACTAAGGAATGAAATCATGAACGCAGCTTTGCCGATACGTGCATTTGCGTCACACTTGGAGGGCAGAGTGGATGCCTTTTGGGGATTCGAATTGGATCCGTTTGACGAGAATAATCCGTTCAGTACACGGTGCGAAAATGCTGTGATCAGAGCTGTGACCATTGCACATAATTCTTTAGGGGAATTTGATATGGCATTCACGCTCGGAGCGGCATGGGGATGTGGCTATTCTTTTATAAAAAACTGTGTTGTAAAGGATGACATAAGCATATTTGATAATAAACTGGATTCGGGAAGAAAAGTCTTTACATATGAAAAACATATTGTGAATGAGGTCATGTTTGACAGGGCATATGGAGCAAACAACATTGTAATGCGATGATGCCGGAGCTGACATGTGTTTTTGAACCGGCATATGAAGGGAAAGGTACATAAATATGGGATGTAAGATAAATGATTATGAATCTCTTTCAGAGGCATTGAAATCCATAACAAGCGGGAAAGAGAATATATTGGAATTTGAGAAAAATGTCACTATCGAGATTGAAAAAGGGATAGTTATTAACTGTTGTAACGGGTCAGTGCGTATTATAGGAAACGGAGCAATCCTAAAAGGGAAGGACTCCGGCGTAGCATTAACTATCGAAGGCGATAATTACGATATCAAGGATCTAAGCATCAAGGACTTTGATACAGGGATTTATATAAAATCTGATGAGAATAGCGCCAAGAATATCAAAGTGAGTGAATGCGATTTTCACCAGATTAATAATGCATGTATTATGACAGGAATCGTTAGAAGTGAGCGAAGAATTGAGAATATTGAAATCAGGGGGAATTTGTTTGAGGCTCCTCAAGGCTCAAAGGAAGCTCACAACGCAGGTCATGTTGCATGTGCCACATGTCTGTTTAATGCACTGTATGACCGAGATGAGCAGCCCATCCACGATGCTGTTTTGAAGGGTGTGGTTTGGAGTGACAATAAAACCATTGCTAATCTAGAAGATGGAAATCAGTTCTCAGAGGGGCTTATGGCGCATGGGGCATGTAATTATGCTTTCTTTGAAGGAACGGATATGTTCCGGTCCAGCCTAAATGATGTATATAACTGTAGATGTGAGGATTTAACAATTGAAAATAATACGCTTGAAGGCGTGCATGATATTGGGATGACGTTACTTGCCAGCTTCCCTGGTAGACATGATAATGTCCTTGAAAATGTAATCATTCGAAATAACGCTATAACTTATTTTAATACAGGGATCAATGTTGGAGCTACGAATCAATGCTGTAGCGGGGATGTGTCCAGAATGTATGCAAGACATATTCTGATTGAGAATAATACATTAAGGCCTTGTTTTCCGGGGCCATATGAGCCACAGATAGGAATTATGCTATTCACAACCAGGTGTGAGTCACAGATGCAAAATTGTGTGGATTGCCATATGGAAGACATAACTGTGAGAGATAATGAGATATGGGGCCATGAAGTAGGTATACAAGTAGAAGCACAGCACGGTACGCAGGAATTACCATATCCAAGCCGAATTTCAGATTGTACGATCAGTGATCTGGTAATAGAGGATAATAAGATTCACAAGGCGATGGAGGCTATCAAGATATCCGCGGTTCATATGGAAGGACGTACAGACGATTTCTGGGGTTATCCGGTCCCTGAATATGATGAGTCAAAGGGATTTAGCACCTTGGCCGAAGGTAACACCATAAATAACATTATTATTCGTAATAACAGTATCGATGAATATGACATAGCATTGGTAATCAGGGGAGCGTGGGGATGTAATCATACGTTCTCCAGAAATAATATAGTTGGTCCCGAGATTTCCATAGAAGGAAATCATCTTGACGGCGGCAAAAAAGTATTTTGTTACAGCAAATATGTCGTAGACAGTGTTTTGTATGGAGATGCGATAGGTACCAATAATCATGTATATGGAGAGTGGAACATTTAATTCTGGTATACATCTTTATATGCCCTCTTTATGAAAAGAGTCAGGAAGATACCCATCGTTCGGGCTCTGATTATGTAAAACGGTTCGGCTGACAGCCGGACCGTTTTACATAAGATTATACTATTTCTATCCAAACAGTAATGGCTCAGTATTTCACGCCAAAAGATCTTTCATCTTCATATATTTCGATCTCAGTTTTATCCATACGATCTATCTCGATGTAGCGGCCGCAAAGGAATAAAAAGATCAAAGAGGCCTATATCCATGAATATGTGGAAGAGGATGGCACTTTGCCTCTGGAACTGCAGGGCTTATATGTGTTGGCACTGAAAATGGAACTCATTCCGGAGGAGAAGAGAGAGCTCGCTCTGGATAAGCTGGTGTCTCTTATCAATGAAAATGGAGGTTGCTTGGATACAGGCTTTCTATCTATGCCGTTTCTGCTGGATGTGTTATACGAAAATGGCAGGAAAGAAGCGGCATACAGATTGTTATTCCAAGAAAAGTGTCCCTCGTGGCTATATACACGCATGCATAGCTCCGAGTGGAAATCGATTTTATAAACGCTCAATTAAGATTGGGACAGATAAAAGCGCTGTCTTCAGTGTGCTGACAAACAATGCATGAAAAAAATGCGGGTAGACGCAGACAATTCATGCGTCATATTGACTAAAAGAAGCTTGGATGCTATATTATAGATGAAATATGTGCGGATAACCGCAAAAATATCATGAGGTGATTAGATGTATCCCAGATCACAGTATCTGAATCAATTGATTTCAAAGAAGGATAACGGGCGGATAAAGATAATAACAGGGCTTCGAAGGAGCGGAAAATCTGTTTTGCTTTTTCAGCTGTATAGAGAGTGGCTGCTTGGGGAAGGCATCCGTGAGGACCAGATCATCGCGCTGGCTTTAGATGTCCTCGAAAATGCCATGTACCGTAATCCGATGGAGCTGGATAAATATATCCGGGAGCATATCACGGATCCGGGTAAGAGATATTATATCTTTATCGATGAGATCCAGTTTGTCTCGGAGATACAGAATCCGTATGTCCCTGATCCAGAGGCAAAAATATCATTTATCGATGTTGTTCTTGGATTTATGCAGATGAAAAACGCTGATGTGTATATAACCGGCAGCAATTCCAAAATGCTTTCTTCCGATATACTGACACAGTTCAGGGACAGAGGGGACGAGATCAGGGTATTTCCGATTTCTTTTGCTGAGTTTTATGATTCTTACGAAGGAGATAAGCGTGGAGCGTGGCAGGACTATTATACCTATGGTGGGATGCCGCTTGCACTATCTATGGAAACGCACGAGGAAAAGAGCCGATATCTGAGTGATTTGTTTGAGAGAACATATATAAAGGACGTGTTGGAGCGTCATGATATAAAGAATGACACCAAAGTCCTGGATATCCTTTTGGATATTCTTGCATCGGGGATAGGATCTCTCACTAATCCGAGTAAGCTTGCAAATACTTTTAAGAGCGAACGCGGGATATCTATCGGATCGGAGACGATTGAAAAATACATCGGCTATTTTGAGGAATCTTTTCTGATAAAAAAAGCGCTTCGGTACGATGTGAAAGGAAGAAAATATATAGGAACACCTGCAAAGTACTATTACACAGACCTGGGGCTTCGTAATGCCAGACTGGGCTTCAGACAGCTGGAGGAAACCCATATCATGGAGAATGTATTGTATAATGATCTGATCCGAAGGGGAATGAATGTAGATGTCGGGGTTGTGGAATATAACACAAAGGATCCGGATGGCAGGAAGATCCGCAAGC
>JAEEGL013657023.1_pt1 | contig 11018 bp, 12 predicted proteins | sample 9134231 | NCBI WGS metagenome assembly JAEEGL01 (sample SAMN16246548, study PRJNA631951) | gut metagenome | biome: gut microbiome; feature: rumen; material: fiber-attached | host: Bos | place: Iran: Karaj | collected 2018-10
CGATAGGCAACGCCCTTTACCAAGCGGGGCTACCCGCCGAGAATATCGAACGCTACCAACCGTGGGCGAGCATGGGGCTAAAGGATATGGGCGACTACCTAAAAAGAATAGACAAAGCCAAGACAAAGCCGAGAGAGAACGCCGTACGGCTTAGAGAATAGTACGCCGTACGCCCTACCCTCTTTACTTGAACACAATTTAACAATATAGGATACGAGAAAATGAACAAAAAGACCTTTGAACCAACCAAAGAACAAGAACAAGCCAAGACGCTACAACTAACGCCCGTAAGTGCCTTTTTAAGCGACTACAAGACCGAGCTAGGCGACGGTAGTAAAGACTACCGAGGCTTAGAGAGTGGCTTTAAGGCGGTCGACGATATGATAAGCGGGCTTGATAAGTTTATCCTCTTAGCGGGTCGTAGTGGGGCGGGTAAAACTACCCTTGCCCTACAACTTGCCTTGGGCGTAGCACTAAAAGGTATACCCGTGCTTATCTACTCGTTAGAGATGAGCCGTAGCGAGATTATAAGCAAGCTTGTACAGATTATGGCAAGCGTTATGGGCAACAAGCTTTACCTCTCGACTATCGACCTACAATACAACGATCCGAACCTAGACAAAAAGTATAAAGAGATTATCGACGACGCACTAGACCAACTCGCCAAGGTGGGCGACCACCTCTATATTAGAGACGGGCTAAACGGCATACCGAGAATAGCCCTTTACGCCAACGAGACGCTACCAAAGCAAGGCGAGCTACGCACGATACAACAAGATGTAGTCGACGCTAAAGCCCGCCATAACGCCGACAAAGTGCTTGTAGTGATAGATAGCGTACAAGATGTTGTAGACACGGCGAACGGCAACCAAACACAAGCCGAGGTCGAGGCGGTTAACCGTATAGTGGCTTTACAACAAAGCACCGACGCTACGGTGTTATGTACCGCCCAAAAGAATAAAACGAGCATAAACAGCAACGACCCTTACGGCGATATTATGGGGTCTATGAGCTTTATACATAAGCCGAACACCGTACTAGCACTTGAGACCCCAAGAGAGATGATATGTAAGACGGGTAAAGGCAAAGGTAAGAACGGCGGGCTAGACAAGACGCAAAACAAAGACCTTAACGAGATAGAAAAGAAAGCTAAAGAGGGTGGTGGTAAGCCTATGGTACTCGAACAAGTAAAGGGTCGCTATACGGGGGTAAAAAACCTTGGCTTAACCTATTATGGGGCTTTTGGATACTTTAGCGACGAGATAGACCTAAACTACCAAGATCTTTTCGACAACTACGACTTAAAGTAGCCCACGCAAGCGATAGCCCAAGCGGTAGCAAAGCACGGCAAAACAACAGAAAATAGCCCTCTTGAGTGGGGCTATTTTGTTATAACGATAACGCCTTGATTATAGCAAAACCCCCTACCCTGTTAAAGTGGGCTTGTCTTACGACCGAACGCCGTACGGTTAAGGTGTTAACAAAATGTATAAAAATTGTACTCGGACAAAGGTGTTAAAGGGGGGTGTATACCCTACGCCGTACGCCTTTTAGCTAGCGTCGTGTACTGCCCAAAAAAGTGGGGGCTATTTTGACGAGTGTTTTTTTGATCTAAAACAAAACACACAAGCCGTCAGATATTAGCTTGTGTGTAGTGGTTAAAAAAAGTCTACCTCTACTCTACCCCACCCCGTCGGATAAGTACAGCTTAAGGGGTTTACCTCTTGTAGTAGGTATGATGACCGCTTGATAGTGAACTGTCGCTTAAAATGTCGAGCTTGGTTTGAGTTATAGCCGAGACCATACATATAAAGCCCTCTTTTCTACTACGGTAGTCCTCGGGTAGCGTGATTATCTCATAGTCGATCACGCCGTCGTAATTGGTGTATTGCTTTAAGTAGTCTTTTTGCTCTTGTAGTGTTTTATCGCATTCGCTAGTAGTTTTACCGAGCCTGCCACCGCTACCCCTTGTAGTCATAACGAGCTTTTGCCCCTCGATCGCCCATGTACAGGTATTAAAAGAGGCGGTCTTACTATCAGGGTCTTTACAGTTATGATCCTCGCCTAGGCGTATTTTGTCGTTTATCTCTGTACCGTTGTTGTAATAATTAGCGATATACAAGCCTATGTACTTGGCGTCGCTATCCTCTGTTGTACCCTCGGTAGGTTTTACGCTTTGCCCTGCCCCGCCATCTTGGGGCGTACGAGGGATAGCCAAGCCTATAAAAAACGAGGCTACCGAGCAAGCCACGCAAGCTATTATCGCAATAATAAGACCTTTTTTACTCACACTTTGCCCTCTGTTTACTTGCGACCATTTTATCATAAAGGCGGTTATAAGGCGGTGGATCAAGCGAACGGCGTACGCCTAAAAGCATAACCATATATAGCACCGAACGCCGTACGGCTTGTACAAATAAATTGTACAAAACGAGCCGACGCTAGAACAGAGGCGAGAGCGTGTATTAAACCGTACGCCGTAGGGCTTGACTATACAAAAGCAAGTGTGATATAACACTTAGTAAGTAAACATGATATAATTAAACCAAGCAAAGCGAGGTAAACCGCTATGAAAAACAATAACGACGACAGGGCAATAGCTAAGGCTAAAGACCAAGAGGGCATAGTAAACGCCGTCGTTTTTGACGAGTTAGAGGCTAAAAAAGCCTTTGACTATCTACCCATAAGCGAGACTACAAGAGACGACTACAAGCTTAGGGTAGGCGAGTTTATCGAGTTTATTAAGGTCAACGGCTTAAACCGCAATACTATGCTTGATTATCGCAAACACTTAGAGGCGAGAACCGACTACAGCATATCGACGAAAAATAAATACTTTACGACCGCCAAGCGATATTGTGGCGTACTTTATAACGCCAATGTTATACCGACCGATATAACTAAAGACTTGAGCGGGGTAGAGCTAAAAGGCTTTAAACAGAGCCGACTACATAAAAAAGACGGCGTTAGCCAAGACGAGATCGACCGCCTAGCCGAGTACTTTAGGGGCTTAGACGAAAGCAAGCAAAACTTGAGATTAAAGGCTATCTTTAGCTTGCTTATATACCAAGGGCTACGCCAAGTTGAGATCGTACGCCTTGATGTAAACGACCTAGACTTAAGGGCTAGCAAGGCTTTTGTACAGGGCAAGGGTAGAGACGATAAAGAGCCGATAGCCTTACACCCTTATACCGTGAACGCACTAAGGGCTTACTTGACCGCCTATAAGAAAAAGAGCGGGGCTTTATTTACTTGCGAGAGCAATAGAGCGTACGGCGAACGCCTTACGACTTTAAGCCTACGCCGTACGGTTAAAGTCGTATTAAAACAGCTTGAGATAGACAACAGTACACACGGTTTTAGGCACTACTTTACTACGAACATGATCAAGAACTATAAGGGCGACTTATTAAAGGTAGCTCACTATACCCGCCACCGTCGCCTCGATATGCTACAAGTCTATAACGACGCCCTAGACGCCGAGCAAGACTTACCGAACTACATTAACGCTTTTGAGGGGGTTAAGCTATGAGCGAGACCAAAATATGTACTAAGTGTGGGATAGAGAAAGACTTAGACGAGTTTTACTTGAGCATAAAAAGAGGCAAGCCAACCTACTCGACACAATGTAAGGCTTGCGAGCTTGCTTATCATAGAGAACGCCGACAAGGTAGCGAGGGCGACAAGATAAGAGAACGAGACCGCAAGAAAAGAGAACAGAATAAAGACGAGATCAACGCTAAAAATAGAGAACGGTACGCCGACGACCCCGAAAGGTATAGGGGCTATAAATTAAAGTGGCGTAATACCCACTATGACGACTACCTAAGGCAAGCAAAAGAGCTAAGGCTTAAGAATAAAGACAGGATAAAGGCGTACAAGAAAAAGTACGACCAAGAAAACAAGGATAAAAAGAAAAAGTGGGATAAAAAGTATAGATCTACCCACCATGAGCAACGCAACGAGTACTCTCGTATAAGAAAAGAGCGAGACCCACTTTTCAAGCTAAAGCACCAGATAGGCACGCTCGTATTAAACTCGCTAAAAAAAGGCGGATATAAGAAAAAGACCAAGACGGCTACTATTTTAGGTTGTGATTATGCTACATTTTTCGACCACCTAAAGGCAACATGGGCAAAGAACTACGGCAAAGAGTGGAACGGCGAGCCTTATCATATCGACCATGTAATACCGCTTGCGACGGCAAAAACAGAGCAAGATGTTATAGACCTATGCCACTACACCAACCTACAGATGTTAAAGCCCGAGGATAATATGGACAAAAAAGATAAGCTAGATTGGTCGCTTGATAATAACCAAAACGAGGTAAGCGAAAATGACTAACCCGACAATACAACAGAGGCTAGCGAGGGTAGAGCAAAAGCTAACCGAGGGTAAGAATATACCACCACTACCGACCTTTGTTTACTACACTACAGGTCTTGATAGTGAACAGGTTAAAAAGCTCGATATAGACAAAGCCTTTGACGAGTACAAGCAACGCCATGCCGACAATGAGACCATACAAGGCTTTAAGTCGGTCGACGATCTTTTTAAATATGTAGAACAGAGCGACGAGGCTAAAGGCACGATCATATCTGTAGTTTTTGAGGATATGAGAAAAAAACGACCTCATATAAGCCCCTCTAAGCCCTCTTGCGACGACGAGACGGCTATAGACCTATCTCGAACCGAAAAACAACAAAGTATATACGACTACTTAGAGAGCGGGGTAGGGCATGAGTAAAGAGTTAGAGGCAAGGCTTAGGACTTTAGAGCATAGGCTACAAAGTGGCGAGTTTTGGCAAAACATTAAAACCCCAATACCGCTTGCGGGCATGAGTAAGACTTGGCAAGACCAATATCACAAAGACCCCGAGGTTATAAGCGAGCTATGGCATAGTGCCGTAAACGACTATAACGACAAACATATAGACGAGTGGCGACAACACCCCGAGCAATATAAGGACGCCTACGGCAAAATATCAAACACGCCACCATGGTATAGCCTAGTGCCTGACGATCAAAGCGAGTGGTATAAAGAACTCGTACAAGACGCCGAGGTCTCGCTTGTACTATGGCAAACTGTAGGCGGGGGCAGAAAAGAGGCATTAAATGACGACGATTAAAGGCAAAATAATAGGCGGACGCCGTACGGTTAAATTAAAGTCTATGTACGATAACTATAATTACAGTACATAGAAAAACAAGGGCATTATGAACGAAAACAACTTTAGCGAAAACTTAAGAAAAATACGAGAGGATACACTAGTGGCGACGGATAAAACAAAGCCCGTATATCAAGCCGAGCTAGCCGACTTACTAAAGGTACGACCAAGCACGGTTAAGTACTATACCAACCTTGGGCTTTTGCCGTATGAGGTAAAAGAAAAAGGACGCAACCGCCTTTACGATATAGAGGCTTGTCGAGCGGTGTTTAAAGATATTAACCGCTTAAAGAAAAAAGGCTACAAGATAGCCGACATAGTAAAGCTTTATGCCACCGAGGGCAAACTAGCGGGCGGGGTAGACTTACAGCTATTAAACTTAACAAAGATACGGGGCTAAACCAAAATGGCAAAAATTATAACGATAACAATACGCAAGGGCGGTAGTGCCAAAACCACTACGGCGGTTAACCTTGCGAGTGCTTTAGCAAAGCAAGGCAAAAGGGTACTACTCGTAGACCTTGATAGCCAAGCTAACGCAAGCATGGGCTTAGGTATAGTAGAACCCGAGAAAAACATAGCACGAGCCTTAGACGGCGAGATGACCGCCAAAGACGCTATTATACAGGTCGGCGACTTTTGGCTTTTGCCAAGTACGCCCGATCTTACGAGCAACGAGGTAAGTATGAGCAAGAGCCTTGCCCCGCAAGACTACTACGCCACTAGGTTTTTACTTGAGCCTATAAAGAACGACTACGACTTTATTATTATCGACACGCCCCCGAGTGGCGGTATATTGACCTACAACGCCTTACTAGCTAGCGACGGCGTGATTATGCCAACCCAAGCCCAAGTGTATGCCGTACAGGGCTTACAGCAAGCCCTAGAGATTATTTACGGGGCGAAAAAGGCTAACCCTAGCCTTGAACTACTAGGCATACTACCGACCATGGTAAACGAGCGTACGAACATAGGTAGTCTTTTACTTGAAAAGCTACGCACTAACGGCGACGGTATACCTTGTCTTGATCCGATACCGTACACAATAAAGCTAACCGAGAGCAACGCCGTATGTAAGACGCTTATAGACTACGAACCAAAGAATAGAGCGAGCCTCGCTTACTTTGAACTCGCCAATAATATCATTAACCACTACAAAGAGAGGGCTTAAAAATGAGCAAAAAAGACTTACTAGCTAAGGGCTTAGAGAACTTGGGCAACATGATAAACAACGCCGAGACCGTACGGCTTAACGAGCAAGAAAATAGTACAACCGATACCGAACGGCGTACGGTTATAACAGAGGCGAAAACTAAACCGAGTACAAAAATTAACCGTACGGCTTACCCCGCCCATGAGACCCCCAACACTACCCCACCTAGCGAACCTACTACAAGTGAGCGTGAGAGGGTCTTACAGAACCACAAGAAAAACCCGACAGGTAAAAAACGCCCAACGGTAGCCCTTAAAGGACGAGCCAAAGACGCCCGTACCTACCGTGAGGCTTTTCAGATGACCGCCGACTTAGGTAAAAAGCTAGACGATTATATTAAAGCGACGAACGGCAACAAGAGCGAGTTTATACGCCGTGCTATCGCTAGAGAGCTAGGCAAGGTAAAAGATGATATGTAAAGCGACTAACAAGGCGGGCGAACCGTGTAAAGCCCAAGCTATGGCTAATGGTTATTGCTATCGCCATAACCCCGATATAAGCCAAGAGGACAAGCTACTAGCAAGTGCTAGTGGCGGTAGCCATACCCCGATCGAGCGAGTAGAGAGCCAACTAGTTGATAGCCCCGCTTTTCAACTTAACGAGGCAAAAGACCTACTCGACCTACTCGTAGGCAATATTAACGACTTAAAGGCGGGTAAGATTAACCCCAACATGAGCAACGCCCTTGTACAAAATGTTGGCATGATTATTAAGGTATACGAGGCAAGCGTACAAGAGACCCGTATAAGAGAGCTAGAAAAAGTAGCGGGCATCAAGAACCCCCACCCGATAACTAACAGGGGGGATAACTAAGTTATGACCGACGAGACCGACAAAGCCCTTATAACACCCGAGATTATAGAGGCGGTTAAAAAGAGCGTGAGTAGCGACCCCACGGGGGTACAAGTAGTTTTTGACGCCAACAAGACACTAAACCGTGGCAACAATGAGACTTATAAGATTAACGATTTTTTGAACCGTAGCACCTTTATAAAAACTCTAAGCAAAACCAAGCTAGACCACCACTACTTTGTCTACGACTCGTTAGATAGCCTCATGCCCGAGGATAGGATAGTAGAAAAGTACGGCGACTTGAGCGAGTTTAGTAAACTTGTAGACAACGAAAAAATACGAGACGACCTTGTGGCTAACCCCGATAAGGTCTTGGCTTATATTGAACGCCACGCACTCGATAGTTTTGTAGTTTTTCATTATAACGACCTACCCGCAAGCAATACTGACGAGTTTAAGCACTTATTAAAGTATGTAAAGGACGGCGAACGCACTTTTAATAAGATGACGCTTAGAGGCAAAGTAGTAGACGACGCCGAGGGGCTACTACGAGCCATTAAGAGCTACCCTATTATCACGAGATACCGAATAATAGGCGACCGTACTATCTTTTTCTTAGGGGGCGATACCGACCTAGCCGACCTTGCGACCAAGTGCTTAACCGAGATACAAGGTAAACACCTTATAGGCACGATAAACAAAAAAGACGGCGAGGTTATAGAGATAACGCCCGACCACCTCGTAGTCGGCGACTTATTAAGCAGAGCCTTGTCTATACAACTTAACGCCTATCTTAAGGCTAGACGCACGAGTACGCCCGTAAACATCAGAAAAGACTACAAGGGCGACTATATACCAAAGCCACCAATAGATAGCATAGACAAAGACCTCGCCAACGAAAACCCGAATAAGCTACGAACACTTACGCAAACTTACGCAACAACCGCAAAGCTTGAGCAAGAGAACGGGCTTTTTGCTACCGCCAACGACCCAAGCCTTTTTGACCTCTTACCGCCTGATTATAGCGAACCCGAAAAGTTTATCGAACTTTGGAACTCTACTAACTTTAGAGCCATGGTAACGCTTTTTAGGTACATGATTAAAAACCCGAACCCGCCGAGCGAGCTAGATATAGACGAGCTAGCTTCATATTATGGGGCTTACGACGAACAGATTAAAAAACAAGGCTACCTACCACCCGTATACCGTAAGCAATTCTTTAACGAGTTACTCTTGCTACAAGGGTCGAGTACTTACTTTACTTATGTCGACAAAAAGACCTACAAAGAGATGATAGGCACTATACGCTTTTTCGACTTTAGCTTGTCGACCGACGGTAAGACGATTAAAAACTTACGGTACACCGAGCAATACTTGCTAGCATTAAACAATAAAGAGCAAGCCATGCTACACCTCGTAACGCCAAAGAGCTTAGACTACTTGAACCGAACCCACCAAAAGCTAGCCTTTAGAATAATACGGCTTTTTGTGGACAAGGGGCATATGAAAAAGACCATGGACGGCAAGCCCGTAGATACACCGCTAACAACGCTTTACCAAGGGATACTCGCAAACGCCACCACAAAACAACAAAGAGCCAAGCGAAAAGCTAAGGTTATAGAGGCGTTAAACACTATACAAAGTGGTGGCGAGATTATAAAGCGTTATGAGATAATACGCCGTGGCAATAAAGATTATGTTGTACTCTACCCTGCCGACTATCAACGCTACGCCTATAAAGACGCCAAGTTAAGTAAAGCCCTTGAGCAAGCTTACAGAACCGAGCAAAAAGAACGCCAAGACGCCCTAGAGCAACTTATTAAAAAATCTAAGCGAGACCTTAAGGGGCGAAAGGACGCCTACAACAATGAGCAATATGTAGCCGAGGACTTAGGTATAACGAGCGATAAGCTAGCCAAGTTGAGATTAAAACCGAACGCTAGAAAAAGCATATACCCCGACGAGATAGACGACGAGCTAGCCACTAAGATATATGAGCAACTTAGCTACTATGAGTAACACTTTTGAAAAAAGGGGGTTACCCAACCGCCGTTTTTTGAAAAAAGGGGGTTACCTTTTCTAAAAAAGGGGGTTACCTCGACCTCTGTAAAAAAACGCTAACATTATAAACATTATTAAATACGCCACCGCCTTACTTTGAACGGCGGGGCGGTATGAGTGTTAAAGTGTGGGCAATACCTCTTATATAGAGGCAAGTTATTAAACAAAATGAGGCAACGCCATGGCAATAACAACCAACCACCAAGACGCAAAGACACGCTACTACAAGCGGGTCGCTTGCGAGACTTACGACGATACTAACGGGGTCTACCTAGAGTTAAAGCAAGATCACGCTAGTTTTTTGATTTTTGATAAAGACACAAGAGAGGTAAAGACCCGTGTAAGAGTGAACGACGAGACCTACGCCGAGACTAAAAGCTTTTATGAGGTACTAGCCGATAAGGTTAACCATGGCGGGCTTATAACGAGACTAAAAACTAGGCGGTGGCGAGACGGTCGCTACTCTTTCGAGTGGGCTTTTTATAAACCTAACGGGCTTATTGAGACCATAAGTCTAGGTACGCAATATGTAGGGGCTTAGATGTTAGCCGAACTCGACCGACAAAAACTACGAGACCTCGATATAAAAGATGTAGCCGAACGGCTAGGGCTTGAGGTTAAACAGCGTGGCAATAGTCCATGTTTTAATACTCTTGCCCATGCTAACGGCGACCGACACCCGAGCCTTGCTTTTGATCCTAAGACCAATAAGTTTAAGTGTTTTGCTTGCGGTGTAAGTGGCGACACTATCGACCTCGTGGCAAAAGTCGAGAACCTTAACTATGTAGAGGCTTATAAGAGACTTGCCGATCTTATGGGCGTAAGTCTTGAGAGCAATAAAGGCGAGCGTACCCAAAGTAAAGCGAGCCGTACAGTAAGAGAGGTAAAAGCCACTAACTACCAACCAACACGCCTAAACGAGTGGCTAGAGTATGACCCACTACCCTACACCGAGGTATACCAAGCCTTTTACGACGCTTGCGAACCGCCGAGCGACGAGCTAAAGGCATGGTGGCATAACCGAGGCTTGAGCGACGAGCTACTAGCCAAGGCGGGTTGGCGTACTATAACGCCTCGTACATGGCAAAAAATAGAAAAGATGTATGACGAACCGACTTTGCTAGCAAGTGGGCTTAAAACGCAAAATAACGGGCAAATACGGCAAGTTTTTTGGGGGTCTTATAATATCGCAATACCTTTTTACAACGCAACGGTAGACGATCTTTACGAACTGATAAACGGCAAGCCCCTACCCGTTTTACTTGTAAGGGCTAGATCGCTCGATAAAAACGCCAAGGCTAAGTACTTATCGCCTGTTGGTACTAGCCCTACCCTTTACGGATACGAGACGGTCTTTAGGTGGGCGAGCCTTTACCCGTCGCAAAACTACCCGCAAGACGATAAGCTATACAAGCCTTTGATGATAACCGAGAGTGAGACCGACGCCCTAGCTTGTCGAGAGTTAAGCCTACGCAAGTATGGCGACGAGGGCTACGCCGTGGCACTTTGTGGCGGTGGCAAGAACGAGCATAGCCCGATAGTACGAGAGCTTGTAAAAGTGGTAGCACTTGAGAGCGATAAGACCAAAGTAAAAGTACGAGTGTGTGTAGACGCCGACGAGACGGGCGAACACTTTTTTAACACGATAGGCAACGCCCTTTACCAAGCGGGGCTACCCGCCGAGAATATCGAACGCTACCAACCGTGGGCGAGCATGGGGCTAAAGGATATGGGCGACTACCTAAAAAGAATAGACAAAGCCAAGACAAAGCCGAGAGAGAACG
>JAEEGL015418049.1_pt1 | contig 11018 bp, 6 predicted proteins | sample 9134231 | NCBI WGS metagenome assembly JAEEGL01 (sample SAMN16246548, study PRJNA631951) | gut metagenome | biome: gut microbiome; feature: rumen; material: fiber-attached | host: Bos | place: Iran: Karaj | collected 2018-10
AACAGAAAAAGCCTGCAGGTCTTACAGGCTATGTAGATACAATTGCAAATGATAAGAAAAACAGTGCAAATAAAACCAGAGCTCAAAAGCTGCTTGGAATAGAAGAAGAGGATTCCAAAACAGTTGATGCAAAATAAGAGATTCCCGGGTCAAGCCCGGGAATGACACATTTTGTCATTGTCGGGCTTGACCCGACAATCTCTTACTCATAAAGCTTGTTAATTACGCCGAACATACTACTTATCTTTCTTTTTTCATCGCTGGTAAAATCTATGTTTTCTTCAATTAAGGTTTCCAGGCTGTGATGGGTTTCGGTTACAGCAGTATTAAACCCTCTGGTTACCTTGTACCAGTAGTTTCCGTTTCCGTCATTATAAAGAGTAATAAAACCGTATTCTCTGTTTTTTTGTTTTGCTACAGCAGTATGCATACACCAGTCTAAAGAATCAATAAGACTTTCTTTTCCAACCTGATCATAAATATATGCGTTAAGACGACGGTTCCATTTCTTTTCACTTAAAGGAGTAAGATCAAGAAGCTGGATTGCATTAATAATTGTTCCCATCTTTTCTCCGTCCATCAAAATACCACCGGCATTAAGTTTAATCTGGCCACGGAGATTAGCACAGGCATTAAGCTTGTTTTTATCTTTTTCTGTTTTGACCGCCGGAACTATATATTCTAAAGGCAGAATTGCAGTTTTCTTTCCCTTGATTTTGGTTGTTTCAAACATAAAGTCTCCAAGAGAAAGGGCAGATGTTTCTACGCTCCTTGAACTGTTTTTTGTGATCTCTGAGCCTGTCGAAGGGGCCATTTGGAATGAGTTATCATTGATCATACTAACCTTGCAGGCTTTAAGTCTTTCATAAAGCTTAGGGTTTATTATATCAAGCATTGGTTTTGTAAGCGGAGAAACACTCATTGCAAAGATGCGGGAAGTTCGTACAATTTCTCCAGCTACAATAAATAAAGGATCCTGTCTGAACATTACCGAACCTGGATGTATGCATATATGATCTGCCGTAAGTGAGCGGTAATTTTCGCGTCCTGTCCTGATGCAGACAAACTGAATCATACCGGCTGCAATACAGCAAAGATAATCACTCATGCTGCCACTGCCTTCCATAACAGGAATCCCAAGTTTTTCTCCGGTAATTTGTGAAAGCTGATATTTAATATTATCAATTTCTGCCATTACACGGTTATCAAGATAATTCTTTTTGCAGAATTTTTCTTTGTTGTCGCTTTGTTTGTAAGCATTAAACAGGTTAATATAAGTGCCAAAGTCTCCCTGCATGTCGCGGAATCTGTGATGAGCCTTGCGGGCTTCCATTTCCTGATTAGGCGGGAGAATAAAAGGAGAGTTTGCAGACAAAAAAGCTGCAGCAATAAGAGTTTTATCCACAGCATCAGGAAAGCGCATAATAGCTTCTACAATAATTCGGCTTATACGTGGTTCAAGCGGGAATTGAACCATCATCTTTCCAATTGCAGAAAGTGTGTTATCTTCATCTAACGCACCAAGCATATGAAGTGTATCAACAGCACCAATGATTCCTTCGCGGCCCGGGGAAGCAATAAAATCAAAATCATAAAAATCTGTAATTCCAAGTTCAGCCATTCGTAAAACAACTTCACTCAAATCTGTGCGGTATATTTCTTCTGTAGTGTAAAGCGGTCTGTCTTCAAAATCCTTACGGCTGTATAAGCGGTAACAGGTTCCTTCATGAGTTCGGCCGGCTCGTCCCTTGCGCTGATTACAGCTTGCTTTACTAACCGGAGTTTCATTCAGACTGGAAGTAAAAGTTCTTGGACTGTAAAAATTCAGTTTTGCAAGACCTGAATCTATTACAGTTGTAATATCGTGAATTGTAACAGAAGTTTCGGCAATGTTAGTCGTAACTACCACTTTTTTCTTACCGGCAGGAGGATCGTCAAAAACCCGCTCCTGTTCTTCTTTTGCAAGTCGTCCATAAAGTGGAAGAATATGCAGCTGCCTGCTGAACGGACAAAGTAAAAGTCGTTCAACGCAATCTTTAATAATCTTTTCTCCTGGCAAAAATATGAGGATTCCGCCTTCTGTTTCATTATCAAGCACGCGGTCAACAGTACTGCAGATTTTCGAAAGAATCATGTCTGAGCCGGCTTCTGTAGCCGTAGTGGCTCCCCCTGGAATAGGATCATATATAACGCTAACCGGATAGGTAATTGTATCTATAGAAACAATAGGAGCATTGTCAAAATATTCGCTGAAGGCCTGCGTATTCATTGTTGCCGAAGAAACAATTACGTGAAAATCGCTGCGTTCTTTGAGTACGCGTTTAAGAAGTCCAAGAATAAAATCTATGTTCAAGCTTCGTTCATGGGCTTCATCTACCATAACAACGCTGTATTTGCTAAGCCATGGATCCAGCTTCATTTCCTGAAGAAGAATTCCATCAGTCATAATCTTAATTCTTGTATCCTGGTTTGTGTTATCTTCAAAACGCATCTTGTAGCCTACAAGACCAGGGTAGGGTGTGTTCATCTGCTTTGCAATAAATTCACTTACGCTTAAGGCTGCAATGCGTCGCGGCTGGGTAACAGCAATCATTCCGTTGGTAGCATAACCAGCTTCATATAAAATTACCGGAATCTGAGTTGTCTTTCCCGAGCCGGTTGGACTTTCTACAATTACAACCTTATTGCTTTCCATGCAGTCAAGAATCTTTTGCTTTTGTTCATATACCGGAAGCGATTTATAGTCTATTGCCATAATATTAAATCCTTTGTGTATTCGTTATTTATATCTAAACGGCGCTGAATATATTTTGCCCAGTCTGCTCTTGGAATCTCATTAAGATAATCAATAAATTCTTGAGTCATAGGTTTAAGGACAAATTCTTCTGCCGTATTTATATATGTTGTTATAAAATAATTTTCGGAATTAATTATCTGAGGCGGATTTCCATTTTCCCCTTTTTTAAATGTAAGTTTTACCATAAGTCCGTCACCGGTGTTGTCGCGTTCCCCAATTGGATTTGTTGAACTTAATTCAGGCTTGGTTCTCTGGCCGCTTATGGTGTTTCCGTTTGCATACATCACAACCTTGTGTGAGTCTGTCTGATGATAATAAATATATTTTCTGTCTTTAATGATATGCGCGTGATTTGCCCAGATAATGTCTGCTCCAGCATCCAGAAGCTTCATGTAAAAATCATTCTGCGATTTTGTAACAGCTCTTGTATATTCCGGTTCATTTGCGTGAATAGAAATTATCATTAAATCGCAGGGATGCTTTTCTCTGAGCTTCTGAACTCTTTGAACAAAGGAATCCCTGTTCTTTGCGGATGGATCTAAATAATTAATATATTCAGAATAGTTTGGACGATTTAAGATTTCTGTGATAGGAATAAAAAGCAGGGTCCAGTCGTTTTTTTCTATTATATTATAAGAAAAATCCGAATCTTTACCGTCTTTTAATCCCGAAAAATAAATATTTTCTGAACGTTCCAGCGAGCGTTTTACAAGGCGGTCTGCAGATTTTTTTGTTTCCTTAATTCCGTTAAGAGCCTGGTCATTTGTATGATTGTTACAGAGCGAAAAAACATCAAAGCCTGCGTCAATTGCAGCTTCTACATAAGCTTGAGGCATATTAAAATTAGGATAATTCTGGGGTTTTTGTGTATCATCAACAGGAGCTTCTATGTTTGCAAAGGCAAGATCGCAGGGTTCAATTATATATTTAACGTCACGCCAGATTTTGGGATAGTCAGAAATGTTATAGTTTACGCTGTGAGCCATAATATCACCGGCAAAAAGCAGGGTGAGGGTATCCTTATTCTGATTTTCAAGCTCTTCCTGTGTCTTAAGAGCTTTTTCAAGCGGGGAGGTTTTATCTGTTTTTGTAGTTCCACAGGATGCAAATAAAAAACAGAAAAAAACTGCTGTAAGAAAAGAGAATCTGATGATTGTTGCTCTAGAAAAACGTTTCACTATGTGTGAATCATAGCATATTATTAAAAAAAAGTATGCAGTCCTTTTGCTACTTGACTTATAGTATTTTTTCTTCTATAAATGTAATTGGAGATGTGTTTATTTCTTAATTACAAGGGGAGATGGAAATGAATGGAATGAATAATTCTATGAAAGTATTCTTTTTCTCTTTGGCTATCCTTCTTTTTGTTAGTGGGCTTACTGGCTGTAGTCAATTTTCTGATGGACCTGATTTATCAAAAGCAATGGATAAATCTACATCCGCACAAAGTGAACTTCCGACTGCAAAAGTTTTAGCTCCTCTTTTTAACGAAGAAGGAGTAGAAAAAAATAAAGCAATCATTATTTCCTTCTCAAAACCAATGAACACTGCATACTTTAAGGAAAACCTGAGTATTACAGATACTCTTGGAAATAACCTTAAAGGCTACTTTCTTGAGCCTGAATGGGCAAATGAAAATACTCTTGTAAGAATCCCTGTAAATGAAAAAAATCTTCTTGATCTTAAGGGAAAAAAATCTTTTGATATTTATGTATCTCTTTCTAAATCCTACAGGGCTGCAGATGATACTGCATTAAAAGCTGCAATCGATTATAAATATCGTGTATGCGAAAAGCTTGATAAAACTACACCTGGCTTTAAGTCCATAAAGGCTGAACTTCCGGGCGAGTATATTGGTAATCCTTCTGGGGCCGCAATTTCTCTTGTAGAAGGAAATCTTTCTGCCGAAAGCGAAACTTCTATCTGTAAAACAAATCACATTAATTCAAAACTTGATTTTTATGTAGAAGGAACAGATTATACCAATAGTGAAGTATGGGCTTATCTCAAATATCGCCGCGTTTATGATGTAAATGGAAATGAAGTAAATGATACCGAAAGGGTTAAGCTTGTAAAATTAAGCAATGTTAATCAGGACAATAATTCTTTTGAAAAGTTCTGTCTGGATCTTTCTTCTTCAGAATATCTGGACGGTATGTATAAAATTTATGCTACTGTTTCTGATGCTTCTGCACAGGCCAGTGGAAATTACAGAGTTTATTATGTAATAAGAGATACTGTTCTTGAATATAATGCAAACTCTCTTATCATGTTTGAAACACCTTCATTTGATAAACAGCAGCCAACTCTTGACCTTATTAATTACTACAGAACAGTTACAGGTTTTAATTATATTTCTGATGATGTTTATTTTGTCTCAAAGATTTCTGATGCAAAAAAGACTTATAAAAAATCAAGAGAAGATTATACTTATCTTTTCTCATGGGGCACTTCTTTAGAAAACATGTCTTCCCCTGTAGCTGCAGCTTATTCAGACCAAAAATACATCCTGCCAGATGCCTGCAAGAGTTATTGTGAGCGTCATAAAGATAAAGATATTTATCTTGTTGTCAGCTTTGCCGATGCAGTTGGAAATACAAAATCAATTACAACTCTTATTCCAAAAGAAATTGAATTCCATAATTATTCTGTTTCAGAAGCAGACGACGGCTATAAAAAAGTTAGTCTTAATTATTCAGAGTTCTCAAAAGAAACAGCAGCTGTTTTGCAGGATAAAACTTATACAACCAGCTACAGAGTATACTATGGCAGAATTGATGATGCTAAGAATTCAGAGCTTTCTCAAATTGCTTTAACATATAATACAAATGCAAACTGCAATGAATTTATAATTCCTGATGGGACAGAATATGCAGCCTTTATTCAGCCTGTATATAATTTCTTTTCAAAGTCAAACGGACAGGCAAGCGGTCAGAGCTTAGGTCCTTTATATAAGGTAATTGTTGATTCAAAGCTTGCTTTCTATTCATCCATGGCAAAACCGTCTTTCTCTGTTTCAAAAGAATCTTCCGGAGAAAGTTCCGGTCTTTATCAGATAAATATTTATCTTTCAAATCCACAGAATGATATCCGTTATGTTCCATGCTTTAGTATTGATGACGGAGAAAACTGGATAAATTACAATTCTTTTACAGGCCTTACAGCTTCTAACAACAGCTTTAGCTTTGTGGTAACAAACCCTCTTAAGGCTCCTTTTGCAGTTAATGAAGAGTGGGGAAGAAACTCTCTGTGGAGTGGAAAAGATTATTTTACAGCAGTACAGGATGTTCAGGGGGAAGGTGAATACAGACCTGTAACAGCTCTTGTAAAAGTGCTTGCAGTTAAGGATAACGAAGTTCGTTCTTCTGATGTAATTAAAATTAATTTTGAAGAAAAAGAAGATAATATTCCACCTGTACAGTCTTCTTCAATAATCAGTCATGATTCAGTACTTTCTTATGACGGACATTCTTATAAATTCAACAGCCTCATAAAAGAAGAAGAAGGTCACCTTTCTCCGGAAATTTCTTATTACTACATGCCATACAATGAAGCCTGGGGAAATGATCTTTATGTTGCAGATTCTGAACAGATTTCTATGCTTCCTGGTGGAGTTGGAAACTATGATTCTATTACCTGGCTTGATGATAAAGATGGAGCTTTGTACAGTGTTTCTCCTGTAGTTTATGTAAATGGAATCAAAGACGGCAGCTATATGTTCTTTGCAAAAGTCAGCGATACATATGGAAACTATAATTATATAACTCTTGGTAAAGCACACATAGGAACCTTTAAGAATAAACTGAGTGTTGAATACGATGAAAATAAAAACTCTTTAGTTTCTAAATTGACGCTTGAAGCAGATGAAGTTTTTGACAGGAATATGATTAATATTCAATTGCTCGAAAAGAGTGGCTGGATTAATTTCTATGGTAAACAAAATGAACTTCAAAACTGCAGACTGATTGATAGAAGAACAGCTCTTTATAATGAAACAAATGCCTCAATAACACGCATCGAAGGAAAATCAGAGAATTCTTATACTGTTCCTTTGGAAAAGGGACGTTTCTACCGCATTACCATGCAGGGCTTTAATGAAAATACTTATAATCCTGCTACAAATACCGGTGTAAATGCTGTATATGGACGTCCATACAGCAATAATGCCGAGCAGACTACTGTTGTAGAAAACCTCGAAAATGAAACTGAATACGATCTTTGTACAGATGAAACTGTTTCTAATACAGTATACTACTATGTTCCGGCAGAGAAAGAAGATTTTAAGAGCTTTAAGGCCTCCTTCTTTGCTTCAACTGCAGCACCTCGTTCCAACAAGCCGTTTATAGTAAACGTAATTTCAAGCGCTAACGATCTTGGCAGCAATATTGATGAATGGGAACGACGTGGAAAGCTCATAAAGACTTATTACTACGAAGGCTCTAATGATTCTTCTGCAGCATTTAATGACAGTACCGCAGCTAAGGCAATGCTTGAAGCAAATGAAAAGGGTTCTGTTTTCTATGTTGCAATAGTTCATTTTGCTGATAATAGTTCTGCAATTTCAAGCGTTTATAGGATGCAATAATTCATTTTATCTGTTATAATATAGATACTATGTATGATTTATATGATTATTTTAAAATAATCGTCGGGACTCTTCTTCTAGGCTGGTTTTTATTTCACTTTTTGCTTTGGATTTTTGTGTTCATAATAAGTAAAACTATAAATGTTCATAAAGAATATACTACAACAAATAAATTCTATAACTGGGTATTTGTTTTGTGGTATCGTTATATGATGATTGCTGCACGGCTTAGGATTCATGTAACTGGTGCAGAAAAGGTTCCTTTAGATCAGAAATTCCTTCTGGTTTCTAATCATCGTTCTAAGTTTGATAATTTTGTTCAGTGTGCTGTGCTTAAAAAAAATCAGCTGGCATATGTTTCTAAACCCGAGAACTTTAAAATTCCTATGGGCGGCCGATTCATGCGAAGAGGTTTATATCTTTCTATTGCCCGCGGAAATCCAAGGGAAGGACTTAAGACTATTCTTAAAGCCTCTGAATATATAAAAAGTGATCTTGTTTCTATAGGAATATTCCCGGAAGGTGCCCGAACTCGTGATGGTAACCTTATGGAATTTAAACCCGGTTCATTTAAGATTGCAGAAAAAGCTTCCTGTCCTACAGTTGTATGCTGTATGCAGGGAACCGAAAATATCAGTTCAAACTGGCCTTGGAAAAAGACCGATATCTATATGGATATTCTGGATGTTATTCAGCCTGATGTATGGAAAGAAAAGACAACTGTGGATGTTGCAGATTATGCTCATGACTTAATACAAAAGAAGATAGCTGAGTCACAGGAGATAGATAAATAAACTATGATATAGGTTTTTTTGAACAATCTGTCCAATAACGGAAAAGCAGCCGGAGCGGAGGGAGAGCTCAGTCAATTATTCGAAGGACAGGAGCTCAAGTTTATTGATATTACAGCTATTACAAATGCGGCCGATTCATGCCGTATGCTTGGAGCGGAAGATAAAATTATAGTAGCCGGAGGAGACGGAACTCTAAGCCGCTTTGCAAATGATATTTATGATCTTCATCTTAGCAATGATATTTTCTTTTATACCTGCGGTAGTGGCAACGACTTTTTAAATGATGTTCGTGAACGCTGCGAAATTAAAAACAATCTCATTCCTATGAATGATTTTATTAAATCTTTGCCTACTGTTACTGTAAACGGAAAAACAAGCCGCTTTATAAACGGAATCGGTTATGGTATAGACGGCTACTGCTGCGAAGAAGGAGACCGTATCCGCGAAAATACAAATCAAAAGGTAGATTATACTGCAATTGCTATAAAAGGACTGCTTGGAAAGTTTAAACCGCGCAATGCAACTGTTACTGTTGACGGCGAGACAATTCACTACAGAAAAGTTTGGCTTGCTCCTACAATGATAGGACGCTTTTTTGGAGGTGGCATGATGATTGCTCCCGGCCAGGACAGACTTAATGAAGAGCATGTGGTTTCTTCCTGTGTTGTGCATGATTCGAGTAAGTTCAAAACTTTGATGGTTTTTCCAAAGATTTTTAAGGGAAAGCATATTACTCACACAGATATATATGAAGTAAAGCTGGGTCACGAAATCCGTGTAGAGTTTGACAAGCCTTGTGCACTCCAGATAGACGGCGAGACATATTTGAATGTAAAATATTATACGGTTAGTTATCACTAACATGGAAGAAAAAGAAAATCCTTATCACAAAGAGTATGGGTTATTCAGTAATCTTTGGTTTACTCTGCGTGCAATGAAAAAGTATGCACCTCTGATTATTCTTATGCTCCCGCTGGGCTTTGTGCTCATGCCGGTTCAGCGTTATTTGTGGTCCTTTCTTTCAAAATACATTATAGATTTGATTACTGTCGAAGGCAGTGTCCAATCCCTTGCAAAAATCATCATAATCTTTACAGTAATTCTTATTGCGTTTTATATACTGCAGACCTTTTATTATAACAAACTCTGGGTTTTAAAAATTCTCGTGCGCATGAAAATAGTCATGCAAAAAAACTACAAGATGATGGTTATGCGCTTTGAAGACACCGAAGATCCCGAAGTGCTTGACTGCTACCAGAAAGCGGAACGTGCCTGTGATGGCGGCGGTAATGGTATAGAGGGCTTTGAGCAGCAGATAATTTCTTTTGTAGAAAATTTGAGTGTTGTTGCGGGCGGTTTTGCAATTATCGGAACAATGAATGTGTGGCTTGCAGTCATTATGATTGGTTTTTCGGTTATCAACTTTGTAATTTTTAATGCAACAAATAAATACGTAAAAAAGATTGTGTGGGATCAGCTGGCGCCGTGGTGGAGAAAGCACTGGTATATGAATCAGGCACTTGCAAACTTTTCTTATGCAAAAGATATAAGAATGTACGGTTTGTCCAGTTGGCTTAAAAAACGTTTTAAAGAAATTAATGATGTAAGACTTTCGTATCAAAAGTTAAGCAATAAAATCTGGTTTTGGGTTGCGTGCGCCTTGAGCCTTTTGTGGCTTTTTGCACAGGGCGGAGTTTATGCTTTTTTAATTTATAAGGTTTACCTGCACGAGCTTACAATAGGAAATTTTACGCTTTATTTAACTTCTGCAATGACCTTGTTCAGCTGTATGAACGAGCTTTTAAATAATGTTAATACAATGCTCCAGCGTAGCCGCGAGTGCGATGATCTTCGTTCCTTCCTGGACCTTGAAAAGGAATTCCGTGGCAAAAATGCCAGGCTTCCTGATGTTCCTGTATTTAAATCTTACGAATTTGAGTTTAAGAATGTTAGTTTTAAATATCCGCGCCAGGAAAAATATGCGCTTCGTGATGTGAATTTAAAGATAAAGGCGGGTGAGCGGCTGGCTGTGGTTGGACTAAATGGCGCTGGTAAAACAACCTTTATAAAGCTTTTGCTTAGGCTTTATGAACCAACAGAAGGAGCAATTTTTCTGAACGGACAGGATATTCGAAGCTGGGATTTGAATTCTTATTTTGCCATAATTGCGCCGGTTTTCCAGGATGTTAATCTTTTTGCAATGACCTACAAAGAAAACGTTTCTATGAAGGAGCTTGAAAAAACAGACGACGAGCTTGTAAAAAAATGTTCTGAAGATGCGGGGCTTGGAGAAAAAATCAGCGACCTTAAAGATGGCATTGATACCCAGCTGTTAAAAGTAATTTACGATGACGGAACCGATATGTCGGGTGGCGAAAAACAGAAGCTGGCGTTGGCGCGTGCTCTTTATAAAAACGCTCCTGTTGTTGTGTTAGACGAGCCTACCGCAGCCCTGGATGCACTTGCCGAAAGCAAGCTTTATCAGGATTTTGACAAAATGATTGGCGGCAAAACTGCCATTTATATTTCACACAGATTAAGTTCCACGCAGTTTTGTAATAACGTTGCAATGTTCAAAGACGGCCAGCTCATAGAATACGGAACTCACGACAGCCTTATGAAAAAGAAGGGCGAGTACGCAAATATGTATAAGGTACAGGCACAATATTATGTAGAGGAGGAAGAGCTTTGAAAATGCGTGACGATAAAAAAGAAAACCTTTCAAAGAAAGTTGTCCTCTATATGCTCAAAGTTGTTGCAAAAGAAAAGCCCGTATACTTTGTGCCCTTTGCAATGTATTTTATTACAAACCTCATGCGCAGGATAGAAACAATTATTCTTC
>JAEEGL016090645.1_pt1 | contig 11018 bp, 10 predicted proteins | sample 9134231 | NCBI WGS metagenome assembly JAEEGL01 (sample SAMN16246548, study PRJNA631951) | gut metagenome | biome: gut microbiome; feature: rumen; material: fiber-attached | host: Bos | place: Iran: Karaj | collected 2018-10
AATGTAAAAAAGCCTTCAGCTAAGGTTTTCCAGGATACAACAGAGCCGGAGACCTGCTCTATTAAGACAATTTCTTATGATGCTTCTTCAAGAAATGTTCTTGTTGAAATGACTGCTAAGGATATCAATTCTCCGATCATATATTTTTCCTACAGCTATGACGGTGGCAAAACTTTTTGTCCACTTCAGATGTGGGACAGAACACAGACCATTCAGTCTTTTAACGTGAATGTTCCTGCGTCATGTACGAAGGCAACTATAGTTTGCAGAGCTTATAACAATTATGAATTATTTAAACAAAGTAATGAGGTGAGTATTGAGACTCGATAAGTTTTTAGGTGAATTTAATATTGGTACCCGTAAACAGATAAAAGAATATCTAAAAAACGGCAGATGCAGCGTCAATGGTGAGATTGTTACAAAGCCTGATGTACATGTTGATGAAAAAAATGACTGCATTTCTTTTGATGGAAATATACTTAGTTATAGCAAATTCCATTATTATATGCTTTACAAGCCGCAGGATGTTGTTTCTGCAACCACAGATGGTAGAAATACTACCGTTTTAGATCTTTTGGCTGGTGAAAATGTTAAAGGCCTAAGTCCTGCCGGAAGACTTGATATTGATACTGAGGGACTTCTTCTTTTAACTGATGACGGAGCGTTGATTCACAGATTATTATCTCCGAAAAAGCACGTTGATAAGGTATATGAAGTGCATATCAGAGAGCCTCTTTCGGATAAAGATATTTCTACACTTGAGAAGGGTGTAAACATAGGGGATTATAAGGATGATGGCAACATCGATTATACACTTCCTGCCAGGGTTGAAGTAAAGGATGAAGATACAGATGGCAATCCTGTAATTCATCTTATAATTCATGAAGGGAGATTCCATCAGGTTAAAAGAATGCTTGAAGCAGTTGGAAATGAAGTTGTTTTCCTGAAACGCCTGTCTATGGGGCCTCTTGTTTTAGATGAAAAGCTTTCTCCTGGTGAATACAGACCTTTAAATGAAGAAGAGCTAGAAGCACTTGGGGTTCAATGATTGATATATAAATCTAAGATAAATGATATTGGAGTAATTATGAAAAAAGTCTATAAGGGTGATTTTGGTTATATTCAGCATGTCAGGAAGGTGGCAATCATCAGAACTGCCATATGCCTTTTGTTTACAATAATGATATTTGTGATTGGTCTTTTGATGTACCATACCCAGAAGAATGCATTTAGTATTTTGGCAGCTCTTGGATGTCTTCCTACAGGCTGGAGTGCTGTTAATATGATAATGTTCATTCGTGCTAAGGCATGTTCTGAAAAGGACCATGAAAAGATCTTAAATGCTAAAGGTGGTCTCCTTATTCATTATGATCACGTTATAACATCATATGAAAAGAACTTCTATGTAAATGCATCTACGGTTCTAGAGAAGAATATCTGTTGTTACACAGCGGATAAGGACATGGACCTTATTGACTGCGAAAAGCATATCAAAAAGATGATAGCTCAAAGCGGATATTCCAGTTACAGCATTAAGATATTTAATAATATTGATAAGTTTTGCGAAAGACTTACTCAGCTTGAAAAGCTAAGATCAGATAATAATATTGATCCTGTTGCTATTGAAAATGCATGGGTTCCGGGTACAGTGCAGACTCCGGCGTCTATTTTATTATCTATTTCTTTATAAAATGGAGAACAATGAGAGAAGTACTAATTGGTAAAAACGAAGTTGATAAAAGGCTTGATGGCTTTTTGAAGTCTTATTTTCCAAATGCATCTATGGGCTTTATATACAAAATGCTTAGGAAAAAGAATATTACTTTAAACGGGAAAAAGGCATCCGGCACTGAAAAGCTGCATCAGGGTGACAAAATAGCAGTTTTTTTCTCAGATGAGACCTTTGAAAAGTTTAAAGGAAAATCAATTGCAGCAAGTGGTAATAAGCGTGAGTTTAAAGCACTTGAAAAGCTTGGAAATATTGAGATCATCTACGAAGACTCAAATATTCTATTGTTAAATAAGCCGGCAGGAGTGTTATCGCAAAAATCAACCAATAAAGATTTGAGCCTTAACGACTGGCTGATTGAATATTTGCTCAATAAGGGCGAGATTTCTGAAGTTGAGCTGGAAACCTATAAACCTTCTATCTGCAACAGGCTTGACAGAAACACAAGTGGTATTGTTATTTGTGCCAAATCTTTAGCCGGAGCAAGAGTCATGAACCAGATGCTCAAGGATAGAACACTTGATAAGTATTATAGGACCATAGTTTCCGGTAAGATGGATAAGGAATATAAATTAAGTGGTTTCCTGTATAAAGATGAAGCCAAAAACAAGGTATTTATCAAAAACGAAGACCCACATGATGATAGATATTCTTTTATCGAAACCTTATTTAAGCCTTTAAAATATTCGGATAAAGATAATTTAACGCTTCTTGAAGTTAAGCTTATAACTGGCAAAACTCATCAGATCAGGGCACATCTTTCCAGTCAGCATCTGCCTATAATAGGTGATGTTAAATATGGAGGCAAAAAAATTGGCGGATTAAACTACCAGTTACTTCATTGTTATAGAATTAGTTTCCCTGCTGATAATCAGATGCCTGCCGGATTTGAGGATTTATCCGGAAAAGAATTTATTGCTAAGGTTCCTGAAATATTTAATAAGTTTTTTGGATGAAATATTGTTATTCTATAAAGAACTTCATCCATAAAAGGAAAGGAATATTGATAAAATGCCAACTTGGAAATCCAGAGGTCTTAGAGGTTCAACATTAGAAGAGCTTATAAATCGCTCAAATGAAAGATATCTGGAACTTGAACTGGCTCTTATTCAGAAAATTCCTACTCCCATAACTCCAATCAATATAGAAAAAGAAACAAGACATATCACACTTGCGTACTTTGATCAGAAAAGTACAGTCGATTATATAGGTGTTGTTCAGGGCATTCCCGTCTGCTTTGATGCTAAGGAATGCGCTGTAGATACCTTCACTTTAGAAAACATCCATCCACATCAGGTCGAATTCATGAAGAATTTTGAACAGCAGGATGGAATTGCATTTTTTTTAATCTATTATACTTCCCGTAATGAATTTTATTATTTGCCCTTCAGACTACTTTTTGAGTTTTGGAAAAGAGCAAAGGAGGGTGGCAGAAAGAGCTTTAGAAGAGATGAGCTTTCTGATGAATATGTTATAACAACTCCAGGCGAATCAGGGATTCTAATACCATACCTTGATCTGATTCAAAAAGATTTAGACGAAAGAGATTGACAGCAATTTAATAATATTATAAACTTTTTAACATGATAATGAATTAGCATAGTAGCACATTAACGTAGTAAAGTATATTTGACGAGGTTAATATGAGTAAAGTTCTTTTGCATACTCCGGACGGAGTAAGAGATATCTATGGAAATGAGTGCAGTGATAGAAAGCTTATAATAGATAGAATACATTCCAAGATGAAGAATTTTGGATACGAGGATATAGAAACTCCTACTTTTGAATTCTTTGATGTTTTTGCTGAGGAGATAAATACTAAGGATGCCAGAGAATTATTTAAGTTCTTTGATAAAGATGGAAACACTTTAGTTCTAAGGCCTGATTTCACTCCGTCTATAGCAAGGTGTGCATCAAAGGTAATGCTTGAAAATGGTAATCCTGTCCGCGTTGTTTATGAAGGAAATACGTTTTTAAATACTTCAAATCTTCAGGGAAAGCTTAAAGAAAACTACAATATCGGCGTAGAGCTTATGAATGATGAGTCTGTATATGCTGATGGTGAGATTATAGCTCTTTTGATTGAATCATTGAAAAGCGCAGGTTTAAATGATTTCCAGATCAGCATTGGAGATGCGGACTATTATAAGGGCTTATGTGAAGAAGCAGGCATATCATCAGAAACTGAAGAGCAAATCAGAGAACAGATCATTGGCAAGAACTATTTTGCCGCTGAATCAATCATGATAGATAAAAATGTTTCTGAGAAATATAAAAATCTGATCCTTAAGGTTTCAGAATTTATTGGTTCTGCCAATGCACTTGATAAAGCTTTGGAACAGGTTTCCAACGAAAGATCACTAAATGCAATAAGGAGACTTAAAGAGCTGTATGAGGTTTTGACGTGCTACGGTGTCGAAAAATATGTTTCTTTTGATCTGAGCATTCTAAGTAAGTTTAATTATTACACAGGTGTTATCTTTAGTGCATACACCTACGGCGTAGGAGATGCTATAGCTAAGGGCGGAAGATACGATAATCTATTAGGCAAATATGGTAAGAATGCACCTTCTATCGGTTTTTCAATAGTTTTAGAAGATCTTTTATCTGCTTTATACAGACAGAACGTATCAATTGAAAGAGAAGATAAATGTGAAGTTATATCATTTACAAAAGAGAACTTTAAAGAAGCCTTGGTTAAGGCAAGTGAACTTAGAGCTAAAGGCAAGGACGTTGCATTAATACAGGAATAAATGGAGATATTTTATGAGATATTTGACCTTTGCCCTTGGAAAGGGAAGACTTGTAGATTCCACAATGGAATTACTAAATAAATGTGGTATAGAGTGTGAAGAAATTCTTGATAAAAAAACAAGAAAACTGATTTTTACAAATGAAGAGCTAAAGCTAAAGTTCTTTTTAGCAAAAGGTCCTGATGTTCCGACTTATGTTGAGTATGGTGCTGCAGATATTGGTATTGTAGGAGCTGATACAATTCTTGAAGAGAACAGAAGAGTATATGAAGTTTTGGATCTTGGTTTTGGAAAATGCAGGATGTGCGTATGTGGTCCAAGCCATGCAAGAGAACTTTTAGAGCATCGTGAGATGATAAGGGTTGCAAGTAAATATCCTAATATTGCCAAGGATTACTTCTTTAATAAAAAGCATCAGACCGTAGATATTATTAAGCTTAATGGTTCTGTAGAGCTTGGTCCTATTGTTAACCTATCAGATGTTATTGTTGATATCGTTGAGACAGGTTCTACTCTTAGAGAAAATGGTCTTGAAGTATTAGAAGAAATTTGCCCACTGTCTGCAAGAATGATAGTCAATCAGGTAAGCATGCAGATGGAGACCGAGAGAATTCGTAAACTAATTAATGATATGAAGGAGAATTTGTCATAAATGAGAACACTTGAACTTACAAGCGAAACTAAAAAAGAGCTTTTAGGAAATCTTTTAAAAAGAAATCCCGGAAGTTACACTCAATATGAAAATACAGTTAATGCTATAATTGAAAATGTAAGAAATAATGGTGATAAAGCCTTATTTGAATACACCAAAGAATTTGATAAATGTGAAATAACAGCTGATACCATAAAGGTTACAAGAGCTGAAATTGATGCAGCATACGCAGAGCTTGATGATAAATTTATAGAAGTTATGAAAAAGAGTGCTGAGAATATCAGAGTCTTTCACGAAAAGCAAAAGCGTAACAGCTGGATTGATACCAAAGAGGATGGAAGTATATTAGGACAGAGAATTCTTCCTATAGAAGTATCAGGTGTTTATGTTCCTGGTGGAACAGCTGCATATCCATCAAGCGTTCTTATGAATGTGGTACCTGCAAAGGTTGCAGGTGTTGAGCGTATTATCATGTGTACACCTCCATCTAAGGATGGAAAAGTAAATCCTGCCACTTTAGTAGCTGCTGATATAGCCGGAGTTGGCGAAATTTATAAAGTAGGTGGTGCACAGGCCATTGCAGCTATGGCTTTTGGAACTGAAAGTGTTCCTAAGGCTGATAAGATTACAGGACCTGGAAATATTTTTGTGGCTCTTGCTAAAAAGGCATGCTTTGGACATGTATCGATTGATTCTATAGCTGGACCTAGTGAAATTCTTGTTCTTGCAGATGAAACCGCAAATCCAAGATACGTAGCAGCTGATCTTTTGTCACAGGCAGAGCATGATGTACTTGCAAGTGCTATTTTGATAACAACATCAAGAAACCTTGCCAGAGCCGTTTCAAAAGAAATTGATGGATTTTTGGAGACTCTTTCAAGAGCTGATATTATCAGACAATCTCTTGAAAATTATGGCTATATTTTTGTGGCCGAGAATATGGAAGATGCCATTGATGCTACAAATGCTGTTGCTTCAGAGCACCTTGAAATAATTACTAAAAATCCTTTTGAAACAATGACAAAGGTTAAGAATGCAGGAGCAATCTTCCTTGGAGAGTATTCTTCTGAACCACTTGGCGATTATTTTGCAGGTCCTAATCACATTTTGCCGACAAACGGAACTGCAAGATTCTTCTCACCACTTAACGTAGATGATTTTGTTAAGAAAACAAGTATTATTTCATATTCCAGAGATGCACTTTCCATAGTACATGAGGATATCGAATTATTTGCCAAAAAAGAGGGATTAACTGCTCACGCTAACTCAATAGCAGTAAGATTTGAGTGAAAAAAATGCAAGTTAACTTTCTAAACTGATTATAAAATGCAAGTTATTTAATTTTTATAAATTAAATTAACAATATTTTGTTAGATTAATTTAAGGAGATACTATCTATGGGTTCAAGCGAAGCCAGAATAGCTACAATTGCAAGAAAAACCAAGGAAACTGATATTGAAGTCACCTTGAACATTGATGGAACAGGTAAGGCAAATATAGAAACCGGCATAGGATTTTTTGATCATATGCTGGAGGGATTTGCAAGACATGGTTTATTTGACCTTGATGTCAAGGTTAAAGGTGATCTTCAGGTTGATTGTCATCACACAATCGAAGATACCGGAATTGTTCTTGGTCAGGCGATTGCAAAGGCTTTAGGTGATAAAAAAGGCATTAAAAGATATGGCAGTATGATTTTGCCTATGGATGAAACACTGGTTTTAAGTGCTATTGACCTTTGCGGTAGACCTTATTTTGTTATGGATGCTGAGTTTACAGCTCCTATGGTTGGCAATTTTGATACTCAGATGGTTCGTGAGTTCTTTTACGCTATATCATATAGTGCGGCCATGAATCTCCACCTTAAAGTATTGTCAGGCTTTAATGATCACCACAAAATTGAAGCTTTATTTAAAGCCTTTTCCAAGGCCCTGGATCAGGCAACAGGTTTTGATGAGAGAATAACTGATGTACTAAGTACAAAAGGAGCTTTATAATATGCCAAAAATGTCCAAAAAATTTATTGCATCGATATATCTTTTTAATGGTTGTGCGGTTAAATCTTTAACTGATAATACTGTTGTTTGTGATGATCCGGTTTTACTTGCGAAGAATTATTCAGATAGTAATGTAGATGAAATTATCGTTTTTGATAAATCTCCATCAGGTGATGATGCAGCTCATGAAAAAGCACTTGATATCATAAAGGACATCTGCAAAGCTGCTGATGTTAATGTTTGTGGTGCAGGCAATGTAAAGAGAATGGAGGATATCAAAAAGCTCCTTTATGCAGGCTGCAAAAAGGCATGCCTTAATTTTGCAAAAGCAGGCAACATTGAAATAATTTCTGAAGTATCTGAAAAATTTGGGAAAGATAAGATCTGTATCTGCTTTAGCGATGAAAAATCTGTGTCTTATAATAAAGAGCTAGTCTGCAAATATGCTACTGAACTATTCTTTATCACAAATGACGAAAATGCTCTTTCAGATGAATTTTGTAAGGATTTTGAAATTTTAAGATTAACAGCTGTAGTTGATAACTATACTTCGGATGATACTCCTTTAAATTATTTACTTGAGAACGAGAAAATTGACAGTATTTCCGGTAATATCCTAAATGATAATATCAGCAAAGTTATCGATTATAAGGATGAAAGTATTTCAAAAAACATTCCAATCGAGCGACTTGAGGCTAATTTTAATTGGGAATCTCTTAAGAAGAACAGTGATGGAATGGTTCCTGTAATTGTTCAGGACTATAGAACAGATCAGGTTCTTATGCTGGCGTATATGAACGAAGAGGCTTATAATAAAACTCTAAGTACAGGAAAGATGACTTATTATAGCCGAAGCAGAAATGAACTATGGGTTAAGGGATTGACAAGTTCTCACTATCAGTATGTTATGTCCCTTACTGCTGATTGTGATCTTGATACAATTCTTGCTAAGGTTAAGCAGATAGGAGCTGCCTGTCATACCGGAAGTTACAGTTGTTTCTTTAACGAGATTGCTTCTAAGGAATACACCGAAAAGAATCCGCAGAAGGTTCTTGATAGTGTTTTTGAAGTAATTAAGGACAGAAAGACTAATCCAAGAGAAGGTTCCTATACCAACTACCTCTTTGATAAAGGCCTTGATAAGATTTTGAAGAAGGTTGGAGAAGAGGCTACGGAAATGGTTATAGCTGCCAAAAATGAAAACTCCAATGAAATTGTTTACGAAATGTCTGATTTCCTGTATCATATGATGGTCCTTATGGCTGAGAAAAATGTCAGCTGGGAGGATATAACTGATGAACTGTCAAGACGATAAGGAAAAGATATGAATAATAATTTAGCACTTTCAGATGACATACTTCTTAGTATTGAGAAGCCGGAGAGATACATAGGCAATGAGGTTAACAGTGTGACCAAGGATAAAGCTAAGGTCGATATCCGATTTGCCATGTGTTTCCCAGACGTTTATGAAATTGGAATGTCTCATCTGGGAATACAGATTCTTTATGGAATGTTTAATTCTTATGACGATGTCTGGTGCGAGCGTGTGTATTCACCCTGGACCGATATGGACAAATTGTTAAGAGAAAAGGACATTCCTCTTTTTGCGCTTGAATCCCAGGATCCTGTCAAGAATTTTGATTTTCTTGGATTTACAATTCAATATGAGATGTGTTATACGAATATTTTGCAGGTTTTGGATTTATCTAAGATACCTCTTTTGTCAAAGGATAGAACATGGGATGATCCTATAGTTGTAGGTGGTGGTCCCTGTACTTATAATCCAGAGCCGATAGCTGATTTCTTTGATTTCTTCTATATTGGCGAAGGCGAGACAAAATATCGCGAGATTTTTGAAGTTTATAAAGCAGCAAAAAGAGATGGAATATCAAGAGAAGAATTCCTCAGGCAGATTTCACATATTCCTGGAATGTATGTGCCTTCACTTTATAATGTGGAATACAAAGAAGATGGTACCATTGCTTCAATGAAGCCTATTTTTGATGATGTTCCGGCTGAAATTAAAAAAGAGATGTGCACAGATCTTTCAGATGCTTTTTATCCTACCAAGCCGGTAGTCCCCTATATTAAGATCACTCAGGACAGAGTTGTGCTTGAAGTAATGAGAGGATGTATCCGCGGCTGCAGATTCTGTCAGGCAGGTCAGCTATACAAACCTCTACGTGAGAAGGATGTGGAGCATCTTAAAAAGCTTGCTATAGAATCATTAAAAAACACAGGTTATGAAGAGATTTCTTTAAGCTCCTTAAGCTCTAGTGATTATACGCATTTACCTGAGCTTTTGGATTTCCTTATTGAGGAATGTAAAGATAAAAAGGTAAATATTTCTTTACCATCCCTTAGAATTGATGCTTTTTCCCTGGATGTAATGAGCAAGGTTCAGGATGTTAAAAAGAGTTCACTTACATTTGCTCCTGAAGCAGGAACTCAGAGAATGCGTGATGTAATTAATAAGGGACTTACAGAAGAAGATATTCTTCGTGGTTCTCATGAGGCTTTTCTCGGTGGTTGGAATAAGGTTAAGCTTTACTTTATGCTTGGCCTTCCTTTTGAAACCGAGGAAGATATATTGGGAATCGGAGATATTGCTAATAAAGTTGCCGCAGAGTACTTTGAGACTGTTCCTAAGGAAAAGAGAAATGGAAGAACAATTGATATTGTTGCAAGTACTTCTTTCTTCGTTCCGAAGCCTTTTACTCCTTTCCAGTGGGCACAGATGAACACCAAAGAAGAATTCCTTGATAAAGCCAATATAACCCGAAAGGGAATTATGGCACAGCTTAATCAAAAGCATATTAAGTACAACTGGCATGAAACAGATGCCAGCATGATGGAAGGCGTTCTGGCAAGAGGTGACAGGAAACTCGGAGAAGTCATTCTGAAGGCTTATCAGAAAGGCTGCTTTTATGATGCCTGGAGCGAATATTTTAAATTCGATGTATGGATGGAAACCTTTGAAGAATGCGGTATAGATCCCTTGTTCTATACTACCAGATTCAGAGCAGATGATGAGATATTCCCTTGGGATATATTGAACTGCGGAGTGACAAAGTCATTCCTTTTAAGAGAATGGAAGAATGCCCAGGAAGGAAAGCCATCCAGCAACTGCCGTTTACACTGTCTTGGATGTGGCGCAGCCTCCTATGGAGTAGGAGTATGTCAGGAGGGCAAAGCTAATGCATAAACTTAGACTTAAATTCAGTAAAAACGGTCCAATTAAATTCATTGGCCATTTGGATGTCATGCGTTATTTTCAAAAAGCTATTAGAAGAGCAGAAATAGACGTTAAATATTCTGAAGGCTTTAGCCCTCACCAGGTTATTTCTTTTGCTCAGCCGCTTAGCGTTGGTGCTACCAGCGATGGCGAATATATGGATATGACAGTCAACTCCATGACAAGTGTAACAGATGTTATGAATAGACTTAACCTGGTTATGAATGAAGGCATTGAGATATTGGCTATAGAGGAATTATCCGAAAAAGATGAAAAAGCCATGACAGCTGCTTATGCTGCAAAATATAGAGTATGCTTTAGAGAAAACTTAAAACCAGACTTTGACTGGATTTCAGAATTTGGGAAATATCTATCACTAGATAAATTGCCTGCCATGAAGAAAACAAAAAGCGGTGAAAAAGAGATAGATATGAAACCTCTTATTTTTGATTATTCTATTGAAAGGGAAAATGAAAGTGTGACACTTCTTCTTAGCATGAGCAGTAGTGCTACTTTGAAAGTCGCTCTTTTATTTGAAACCTTTTTTAGCTCAATATCAAAAGAAATATCAAAGAATGCTCTGGACATTCACAGAATAGATATTTATAAATTAGTTGAGTCAAAAGAGCAGAAATATATCGAACCATTCATA
>JAEEGL016284396.1_pt1 | contig 11018 bp, 3 predicted proteins | sample 9134231 | NCBI WGS metagenome assembly JAEEGL01 (sample SAMN16246548, study PRJNA631951) | gut metagenome | biome: gut microbiome; feature: rumen; material: fiber-attached | host: Bos | place: Iran: Karaj | collected 2018-10
ATCTGGGGGACTTACGCGACGCGCGTCATCACCGCCGACGAGACCTACGGTTACAACGCCGCCAAGCAAACCCAAGTGCCGCGTGGCACGAAGTACCGCATCGGCGAGGACGGCACGAAGCTCCAGCTCGGCCCTGTGGACAATGACGCCACCGCCTGCACCAATGCCCATCAGGGTGGCATCGTGCAGTACAAGGACGGCTCGTGGTGGGCGCTCTTCATGCAGGACTTCCACTCCATCGGCCGTACCGTCTGCCTGATGCCCATGACGTGGGAGGACGGCTGGCCTATGGTGGGTCTGAAGGGCAACCTTGGCCGTGCCCCCCGCACGTGGTTCAAGCCTGATACCAAACTGGGATGTTACGGCATCGGCGAGGAGGCACAGCCCATGAGGGCCCCTTACGACCGTAGTGACGATTTCAACGCCAAGACGCTCGGCCGCATCTGGCAGTGGAACCATAATCCTGACGACAAGATGTGGGGCCTCCGTGGCGGTCGCCTCCGCATACAATCGCAGCCCGCCGAACAGCTCATGTGGGCGCGTAATACGCTGACCCAGCGTGTCATCGGACCTTCCAGCACGGTCACCGTCGAACTCTATACCAAGGGTATGAAGGACGGCGACGTCTGCGGCCTCGGCAACATCAACGTCCCTTGCTCGTGGATAGGCCTTGTAAAGCAGGGCAACACCCTCACCCTCCGCTGTTTCGAACAACTCACCAACGACACCGTCACAGTGCCCGTCGGTTCTGCCGACGGGAAAATATGGCTCCGCTGCATCGGCGACTACGACAACGACAAGATGCAGTATGCCTACAGCACCGACGGCGTGACGTTCCAGACCTTGGGGCAAGAGATGACGCTCTCTTACCAGCTCATCACGTTCCAGGGCTCGCGCCATGCTCTCTTCGCCTTCAATCGTCTGGGTAAGAAGGGTGGCTATGCCGAGTTCGACAACTTCACCGTCGAGGAGCCTTGCGCCGACCGCAGCGCGAACATCCCCTACGGCAAGACCATCCGCATCATTAACAAGGCGACGGGCCGTCCGGCCATCGCCCTGAAGCACGGCCTGCTTTACGACACCCGCGCCACCGACAAGAGCGAGCTGACGCGGTTCAAGGTCATCGATCGCGGACAGGGCAGGGTGGCACTCCAGTGTGCCGACGGCCGCTATGTGAAGGTCTATGGTGACGGCCTGCCCGGCGACGTCCGCTTCACTGCTGACAGCAAGGAGGCAGAGGTATTCCTCTGGCAGGACTTCCTTGACCGCGACTTCATGCTCCTCTCGCTCAAGAACCACCGCTACCTCGGCAAGAGTCCCACCACCGGCAGTCCCTATTCCATGGACTTCGCCGGACCTGACCCTGCACGCCGCAATGGTTCCGTACTGCATTGGGAGGAGTAGTCACCATGCGTAACGTCCTTGTAGCCGTACTCCTGCACCTGCTGGCAGTACCCGCCTGTGCACAGTTTTCGTTTGCCGAGCGGTACAACATGACGCGTCTCGACCTGACAGCTGGATTGCCACACAATTACGTCAACCATATCTTTGTCGATAGCAAGGGCTTCGTCTGGGTGGCCTGCTACGGAGGCGGTGCCGTACGCTACGACGGATATACGTTCATGAGCTTGCGTCCTGAAACGCCCGACGGCAGCATCAGTCACTCGTGCAAGGGCTTTGCCGAAGACCGCCACCAGCGGCTGTGGACGGCCTACGACGAGGGTGTGGTGGTGACCGACCTGCACACCATGCGCCGCACCGTGCCGACCGACAGGCAAGGCGATATGCGCCGACTGCTGGCAAAGGAGTCTGTCCGGGTGTACTGCGACTCGCAGGGTGCCCTGTGGCACGTGACGCGCGACAGCATCTACCGATACACCTTTGCCGCCGACGGCAGCATAGCACACGTGAGCAGTCTGCGTTGCCTGGGCATCACACCCGATGTCTGCATCCGCGACATCGACGGCAACGGAACGGTATGGGCCAACATCGACGAAGGACTCTACCGACTCTGCGAAACAGGCGGACGGCTGGAACGCCGCGAACTGGCTCCCGTCATGGGGCAACTCAGAGGAATGTACGTCACCGACCTGCTGAAACGCGGCAACAGCGTCTGGATTGCCACCAACAGCGGACTCTACGACTACAGCCTCTATGACGGCAGTCTGCGTAGCTATCACCCTTCATCCTCCACCCTTCACTCGCTGGCACACGACTACGTCACGTCGCTGGCCACCACCTCCGACGGACGGCTGTTGGTGGGCACGCTGCGAGGACTGTGCGTTCTGAACGACCAGACAGCCTCTTTCAGCCTTTGGAACACGACAACGCCAGACTGTCCCATGCCAAGCGACTTCATACACTGTATGCTAATCTACGGCCAACGTCTGTGGATAGGAACGGAGACCGCAGGTGTGGTATGCCTGACACGGAAACCCCTGTTGCTGCGCAATTACGTCAACGAACTACAAAACGCCGCCTCGCTGTCACCCCATCCCGTCAATGCCATGTATGCCGCGCACGACGGCTCGCTGTGGGTAGGCACGGTGGAGGGCGGACTGAACCGCAAGGAGCCCAATGGCGGATTCCAGCATTGGACAACGGCCAACTCAGGACTGGCACATAACACTGTCTCCGTATTGGAGGGCGACGACGATAAACGTCTCTGGATAGGAACCTGGGGCGGTGGCGTCCATGTGCTCTTGCTGGCAAACCCCAACAGCATTCACCACATCAGCATGCCAAAGGGCATGGAGAGGCTGACCAGCCATGTTGGCGCACTGGCATACGACAGGCGGAACGATGCCTTGTGGATTGGGTCGAATGATGGTGTTTTCCTCTACGATCTGAAAACGGGGCAGTTGGAAGACCCCTTTGAGGGCAACCGCTACATTCATGGTTGCATAGGTTCGCATATCGACAGGCAGGGCATGCTGTGGATAGGCTGTCTGACGGGTGTCTGCGTCGTTGACCTGAAGTCGGGCAGCCGCAAGCAGGGACGATACCGTTTCCAAAGTCGTAACCTGCGACAGAAACTGGACCGTCCTGAATCGCCTGTTGTCGATAAAATCACCTGTTTCTGCGAGACACGCGACGGCACATTGTGGCTTGGCAGCAATGGCTATGGCATGTATAGGAGGAAGGTGGAGGGTGAAGGGAAAAAAGAGGTTTTCGAGGCACTGACAACCGCCGACGGTCTGGCTAACAATTCCGTGAAGGGCATAGCCGAAGATGCGCAAGGACGCCTATGGGTGACCACTAATAATGGACTGTCCATCTACGACCCCGGCACGCAAACCTTTGTGAACTATGGCGAGAGCGAGGGACTGCTTTGCCAACAGTTCTATTGGAACTCTGTCGTAAAAAGCCCCGACGGTGCCATTTATCTGGGTAGTATAGCCGGACTTACCGAAGTGCGTGGCGAGAACAACAATGCCGCAGTACCAGCCCACCTGACGTTTACCCAGCTGTTTGTCGACAATCAGGAGGTGACGGCAGCCGATGACAGGGATATCCTTGATGCCGATGTCTCACAAGCCAGGCGCATCAGCCTGCATGAGTCCAACAAGTCGTTTGCCATCAGTTTCTCTTCCCTTACCTTTGACGGTGGGGTACATGGGCATTACAGCTACCGCCTGAAGGGATTCGAGGGTGACTGGACTGTCCTGAAACCTGGTGAGCATTCAGTACGCTATACCAGTCTGAAGCCCGGTACTTATACATTTGAGCTTGCCTATCAAGTAAAACCTTCAGACGCCCCGCAAGTCATCAGCATTGACATAGATGTTGCCCCCTATTTCTGGAAGAGCTGGTGGTTCCTGCTGTTAAGTGCCTTCATCCTGGTTGTCGTGATGATTTGGCAGTTGCGCCAGCGCATGGAGAAACTGCGGCAAAAGGAGGCTGAGAAACTGTTAGTACCCATTCGGAAAGCCATTGACGACGCAGACGATCCGGAACAGCTACAGATACGCATCCAGAACATCTTAGACAACCACGAGCATCTGAAAAACAGTTTCCGAAGAACAGTCGAGGCTGACAAACAAGAGGCTATGCGTACCCGAAAGTCGTTTGTTGAACGGGCGACGGACGTGATGGAGCAGAACTATTCAAACAGTGAGTTCGGCATCAATGAGTTTGCCGAGGCATTGGGTATGAGTACCAGTCTGGTGTCTAAGCGGCTGAAAGCCGAAACAGGGCAGAGCACCAGCCAGTTTATACGCAACTACCGGCTGACCATCGGGCGAAAATTGCTGTTGGAGAACGATGCCAACCGAAATGTTACGGAGATAGCCTACAAGGTTGGTTTCAACGACCCCAAGTATTTTACACGTTGCTTCACCCATCTGTTCGGAGTCAGTCCCAGCGCCTATGCCGAGGGGGATGTGAAGGAAGATGCGAAGGTGGACGAAAATTAGTGTCTTTTTTAATGTAAAAAGGTGTGCGAAAGGCAGATTTCACCGTTTTGTCCACCTAAAATACTGTTTTGTCCACCCCAAGGGTGGGCTTTTTTTATAATTTTGCCGCGAAAACAACTGCTGACTTTACATGATTTATTATATATTCTAACATTAAAGCAATTAACTAATGAGAAAACAAGTCTTATTCTCTACGATGCTAATGTTGGGAATGACGGGAGGAATAACTCTCACGTCAGTTCCTGCAATGGCGTCTGTGACCCAGCAGACTATCAAGGTCAAGGGTCAGGTTGTGGACCAAGACGGAGAACCGCTCATCGGTGCAACCGTCAAGGTGAAGGGCAGTCAGACTGGTGCAGTGACCGATTTCGACGGTAACTTCACAATTGATGCTGCTTCAAACGCAACGCTTGTCATCAGCTATGTAGGCTTCAAGGATCGGGAGATTGCCGTCCGTGGGCGAGCTGTCATTGACAAGATTCAAATGGAGTCCGACTCTCAGGTGCTCGACCAACTGGTTGTCGTGGGTTATGGTACGCAGAAGAAAGCCGACCTCACCGGTTCGGTCAGCGTGGTAAATGCCGACGAGCTGAAGCGTGTCTCTCATTCTAACATCTCGTCAATGCTCGAAGGTAAGGTAGCCGGTGTGCAGATTACATCCGACGGTCAGCCTGGTGCAGACCCCTCAGTTCGCATCCGTGGTCTGGCCACATTCGGCAGCACGGCTCCTCTGTATGTCATCGACGGCGTACCCATGGGCACGACCATCCGTGACTTCTCGCCAAACGATATTGAGACCATCCAGGTCCTGAAGGATGCTTCCGCAGCAGCCATCTACGGTTCGCGCGCTGCCAACGGCGTGATTATCATTACTACCAAGGGCGGCCAGAAGGACCAGCCCCTGAAGGTTGACTACAAGGGGTATTTCGGTTGGGACAAGATTTCCAGCGGCGTCTATGACGTGATGAACGCCGATCAGTACAGCCAGTATCTGGGCATGGCCTGCCAGAACACGGGTATCGCCGTGCCTGGTGGTTACGCCGCCGACGCCAATAATGTCTATCACTTCCAGGACGCCACCAATACCGACTGGTTTAAGGAGGTTTTCAAGACGGGTACCCGCCAGAACCACAACATCAACCTGAGCGGTGGTGGTGCTAATAATACCTATAATATAGGTCTGGACTACTTCCAGCAGAAGGGTACCCTCGAGGGCGCCGGTCCTAACTATAAGCGTTTCACTGCCCGTGTGAACAACACGATGGACACCAAGTTTATCAAGTTCCGTACCTCGCTGGTCTATTCGCACTCCAACCAGGATGGTATGGCTCGTGCCAACACCGATGCAGAGTACGTGGCAGGTCTGTGGGGCTCCAACGTTCCTGTCATCGAGAATACGTTGACCATGCCGCCCACCATCAAGGCTTATGACGAGACCACATGGGTACTTGACGATAAGGTGGGTGCTGCCAAGGACTATCAGTACGACTCTTATGGCTATGGCACATACTACGATGAGGTACATGGTGACATCCGCGTCAGAAACCCGCTGTTGTTCAACAATATGCTGACACGTAACACCATCGTCAACCGCGTCGTGGCCACGGGTTCTGCCGACTTCGACCTGCTGAAGCTCGTTGGCGTTGAGAGCAAGGACCACAAGCTGACCTACAAGCTTAACCTGTCATACAGTGCTACGCATGCCAACGACAAGACCTGGACATCATCGTGGATTCAGAGCAACAATGTCTATCTGTCGAAGGAAGACGAGCGTCTGGATAAGGGCCATCGCCACTATACCGACTTCCTGGCTGAGAACACGCTGAACTACGACGGTACCATCGGCCAGCACCATATCAATGCCCTGGTCGGTATCACCTACGAGGAGGAGAACACCAACAATCTCGCCGCCTGGGGTCTCAACCTGTCAATGCCTTACTTCCTGCAGTTGCAGAATGCTGATGACCGCGATGCCAACTCTACAGAGTACAAGCATGCCATCAGTTCGTACATCGGCCGTCTGAACTACGACTATGCCGGCAAGTATCTCCTGTCGTTCGTCATTCGTCGTGACGGTTCGTCGCGCCTGACGAAGGACATCCGCTGGAAGACTTTCCCCTCTGTCTCTCTGGGCTGGCGTTTCGACAAGGAAAACTTCTTCCCTTTCAGTCGTGACCTGTTCAGCATGTTCAAGCTGCGTGCCAGCTATGGTGAACTGGGTAACGAGAACATCGGTGAGTATGTCTATATGACCACGATGGCCCGCAATAACAAGAAGTACAGTTTCGGTAATAATGTCGTCAGCGGTTCACGTATTACGCAATATGTCAACGAGCAGCTGGCATGGGAGAAGAAGTCGTCTACCAATATCGGTCTTGACTTGGCCATGTTCAACAACCGCATCGAGTTCTCGGCAGAGTGGTATAAGAACAAGTCAACCGACCTGCTGTATAACGTCGCCGTGCCCGCTAATGCCGGTGTCGAAAATACTACGGTGACGATGAATGCTGCCTCGATGGTCAACAAGGGTGTCGAGTTCTCGCTCACCTATCGTAACAACGACCACGCCCTGAAGCATCAGATTACTGCCAACGTCAGCACCGTGCGCAATGAGGTGACAGCGCTGAGCACTGGTAAGAACGAGCAGATTGACGGTGCCTACATCACCCGCGTCGGCGAGGAGATTGGTCAGTTCTACGGCTGGGACTACAGTGGCATTATCCGTACGCAGGACCAACTCAACCAGTTGAACGAGAACGGACGCAAGCTGCACAACGCCATCGAAACTGCCAAGCAGGAGGCTGACCCGTCATACAATCCCAATATCGTGAAAGAAGGCCAGTGGCAGTATCAGCCCGGTGCACAGGTTGGCGACTGCTTCTATAGTGATATTAACGGCGACGGTCAGATTACCGATGCCGACCAGAAGGTGCTGGGCAGCGGTATGCCTAAGATGAACTTCGGCCTGAGCGCTCACCTCGAGTATAAGGGTTTCGACATGAGCATCTCTACCTATGGTGCTCTGGGTTATCATGTGGCTGACCATATCTATAATGTGCTGAACTCTTGCTATGGCTATGGCAATAAGGATGTAGACGTACTGAACTCCAACCAGTGGAGCGCTGACGGTACGACTTATCTCTCTGACGTGCCCCGCACCTATATCACCCATCCTGGTGCTTCGCTGGGTTGGAACGACCTGTTCAGCGACCGCAAGATTCAGAATGCTGCCTACTGGAAAATTGCCAACATCGAACTGGGTTACAATATTCCCAACAAGTTGTTCCACGGCTATATTACCGGTGCTCGCATCTATGTCTCGGCACAGAACCTCTACACCTTTACCAAGTACAAGGGTTACAACGTAGACTATGCTCCCGGCACCTTCACGCCAGGTTATAACTTCTGCTCGTACCCCAGTGCACGCAGCTTTATGTGCGGTATCAATTTGTCATTTTAAATTATATAAAGAGGTATATTATCATGAAACTATATAAATATTCTTTAGCTCTTATGCTTGGCCTGGGCGCTATGACGTCCTGCAACGACAAGCTGGAACTGACCAACCCTAATCAGCAGACCACACTGGGCTTCGGCAGCTCGGCCGAAGAACTCGAAGAGTGTGTCATTGCTGCCTACAACCATATCCGCATGGAGGGTTCATACGCCCGTGTGGGTTATGGCTACGATATGTGCCGTGGCGACGAGGTGTGGAACTCGTCACAGCAGTGGTATTTGAACTACGACGACTTGAGCGTTCCTGCCACCGAGGAACAGTCGCAGTGGATATGGCGTGAGTGGTATTTTACCATCAACGTCTGTAACTTCGTCCTCTCGCATACGGGTGATGACAACAGCACGCTCACCGAACAGATGAAACGCATCAAGGGTCAGGCTCTGTTCATTCGTGGACTGGCCTATTACAATCTGGCCGGTTACTACCAGAACTCGCCGCTCATCACCAGCTACGAAGCATACAGCACGATGGACGGTCTCTATGCTCCCAGCAGTTCCTACGACGAACTGTTAGCCCAGTGTGAAAGCGACTTCAGCGAGGCCATGACTCTGCTGCCCAAGCGCGACGAGGGTGGCGAGTGGGCCAAGGGCCGTGCCACGCAGGGTGCTGCAGCCGGCTATTATGCCCGTACGCTGATGATGCGTCCTAGCAAAGACAACCTGCAGAAAGCGCTCACCGTGCTGAAGAGTATCATCAACAAGGAGTATGGTACTTATAAGCTGATGGCCAACTATGGCGACAACTTCCGTGAGGGTGCTGCCTACGAAAACAATGACGAGAGCCTCTTCGAGGTACAGTTCCTTGACTATGGCACGCAGGGCACCGATCAGGAGTGGACACCTGTCAATGTCACCTCGAATCCCACCCAGGGACACGCCATCGAGAGTAACTGCTGTCCTGGCGACTTCAGCGGCTGGGCCGACCTGTCTGCTTCTCCCTGGCTCTACAACCTGTTCTTGAAAGAGAAGACTGTTAATGACAAACTCGATCCGCGCCTCTATTGGACCATTGGCACCTACGAGGATGACTGGAACGGCTTCGAGAATGGTAATGTCTGCTTCGGCAAATCGATGACGGCCGACGTGCCTGTTCAGACTAACAACAACAATGGTGGTCTGCCCATTGCCAAGAACACTAATTTCCGTACTAACCTCTATTCGACCGTCGTCACTGGTCTGCGCTGCGGCATCAACCTGCGACTGATGCGCTATAGTGACGTACTGCTGCGCGCTGCCGAGTGTGAGAACGAGATCAACGGTCCTACCGAGCAGGCTATCAACTGGATCAACGAGGTGCGCACACGTGCCAACCTGAATAAACTCCAGTTGGCAGACTATCAGGGCAACCCCAACAAGCTATTCGAGCAGATTGCCAATGTGGAGCGTCCGAAGGAGTTCGGCTGCGAGTTCGGTCGTGGCTTCGACCTCATCCGCTGGGGCTTCTTCTACAGTCCCGACCGTCTGCAGCAGCTGAAGGAGCATGGCACCTTCCGCCGTCACAACTACCTGACGAAGGATGCCGAGGGTAACACCGTCGTCAGTGGTGACATCAAGGAAGAAGTGAAGTATGCCAATATTGGTATCGACCCCGAACTGAAGAGTTCGTATAACACGTTCCAGCCTGGTCATGAGTTCCTGCCCGTCTATCAGGGACTCCTCAACAACAACAGTAACCTGAAGGGCAATTCGGCCAACACCAACACCGATAATACAACCTATCACAATGCAAACCAATGGCCCATCCATCCTGTTGTGAACCTCTGAGCGAAAGAATAATCGAAAAAAGTAAAAACTGATAAATGTTTAAAAGATATGAGACATCTCAATAAATTAGCGACAACCTTCTGTGCGGCAGTCCTTGCACTGCTTCTACTGACGGGTTGTGAGGGTAGCGAGCTTTACAGTATCGGAGCTCCCGACTGGCTACAGGAAAAAATAGACTCTATCGCCAACAATAGCAGTGGTGACGAGTACATTGACATCACTCCCAACCCTGCTGAACTGGGTGCTGCCGATAATTCGACAGGATGGTGGACGGTGTTCACCGATGACGTCAAGATTGAACCCGGTCAGCTCTATCGTGTCAAGTTCACTAACTATGGTGGTGCCAGCAACTACAACAACTTCGTCATGATTCTGCGCAATGGCATTGCTCCGGGCGAGGAAGGTTACTACGAGTATGGCATCCTGCGCTCTGACAACTGGTGCTGGAACAGCCAGTATACCGATGGTGCCGATAGCGACAACTGGTGTACGAAGAAGATGGAGAGCAGCGAGCGCACCTGGGAGACCTGGCTGAAGGCCATGAACCGCGCCGACTGTGAGGCCGTCATCAATAACAAGGGCGACGGCTCCTGCGACGTCGACATCGTGATGAACGGTTCTGACGGCAAGACCTATAAGCAGAGCTATCTGGGCATTCCCGTCACCCCCGATGACGTCTATCTGTCGTTTACCGTCGATGGCAGCCATATCGTCTTTGGCGAGCCTGTCGAAGTGGAGGACAGCGAACCTGTGTCTATCGAGCTTGTCGGTGTACCCAAGAAGGTGATGCTGGGTGCTGATGCCGAATCGACCTTCGCCAACCTTACCGCTACCGTGAAGTTCGAGAATGGCCTAGCCTCTACCGTAGGCATTGAGGACCTGCAGCTGGAAATCATCCCCGACCTCACGACGCTGGGCACCAAGACGCTTGTTGCCATCTTCAACAAGACCTATCTGGGCAAGAACTGCACCAAGCCGCTCGTAGCCCGTGCCGAGTTCCAGGTGGTCGACAAGATGTATACCATCATTGGTAAGGCCGACAACACCAGTGGCTTCCGCGAGGTTTCGACCGAGAACTTCAAGGTTGGTGCTGGCGAGACCTTTGTCAGCTACTTCACCAACTATACCGACGGTGTCAACAACTGGGACAACTTTATCATCACGCTCCTGAAGGGCGACGGTACGGAGTACTGCTTCGTACGTGCCGACAACTGGGGCACGGGCACTAGCTACTGGGATGGTTGCCAGTCGTGCGACTGGAACTGGGACACCTTCAAGCAGGCCCTCGATGGTGCCAAGGTGACCACCTACGTCACCAACCAC
>JAEEGL016356771.1_pt1 | contig 11018 bp, 10 predicted proteins | sample 9134231 | NCBI WGS metagenome assembly JAEEGL01 (sample SAMN16246548, study PRJNA631951) | gut metagenome | biome: gut microbiome; feature: rumen; material: fiber-attached | host: Bos | place: Iran: Karaj | collected 2018-10
CGCCGGATCAGCGCCCGGATCGCCTCCGGTATGTATCCCCGGCCCCAGAACGGCTTCCCGATCCAGCAGCCCAGCTCCGCCTCATCCTCCGGCAGGCCCATGGCGCTGGCAGCACCGACCATGATCCCCACGCTGCCCACGGGCTCCGCCGTCTCCTTCAGGACCACGGCATAGGTCTCCGGCAGGGAGAGGACGGTCCGGATGATCATCAGGCTGTGCGCCGCGTCCGGGTGCGCCTCCCAGCCCGCCGAAGGGCCCACGTCCGGGTCCCGGGCATAGCGGAAGCAAGCGTCCGCGTCCTCATCGCGCCACGGCCGCAGCAGCAGGCGTTCCGTCTCGATGGCCATCAGGAAACGCTCACTTCTCCCGCGAGGATGCGCTTGTAATCCTCATAGTTCTTCTCCAGCAGCGCGGGCGTATCCAGACCGTAGGGACACCGGGCAGCGCACTGGCCGCACTTGAGGCAGTCCTCGATCTTCTTCATCTTGGCCTGGGACTCCGGGGTAAGCTGCATGGCCGAGGGCGCCCGGCGGATCAGCAGCGACATACGGGCGCAGGTGAAGATCTCGATCCCCTGGGGACAGGGCAGGCAGTAGCCGCAGCCCCGGCAGAAATCGCCGCCCAGCTCCGCCCGGTCCTTCTCGATCACAGCCCGGAGCTCGTCGGTCATGGCGGGCGGTTCGTCGATGCAGGCGAGGAAGTCCTTCAACTCGCTCTCCCGCTGGACGCCCCAGATGGGCACCACGTTGTCGAACTGCGCGGCGAAGGCATAGGCGGCGGCAGCGTTGGTGATGAGCCCGCCGGAGAGGGACTTCATGGCGATAAATCCCATATTTGCCCTCCTGCACGCCTCCACCAGCTCCAGCTCCTTCTCCCCGGAGATGTAGCTGAATGGGAACTGCAGCGTTTCATACAGTCCGGACTCGATGGCTTCGCCGGCCACGGCCAGCCGATGATTTGTGATTCCTATGTGCCGGATCTTTCCCTGGCGTTTCGCCTCCAGCGCGGCGTCGTACAGGCCGCTCTCATCCCCGGGCTTTGGGACGAAGGGCGGGTTGTGGAACTGGTAAATGTCAATGTGATCGGTGCGCAGATTCCTGAGGGACGTTTCCAGATCCCGCCAGAACCCCTCCGCATTCGGGGCGCCGGTTTTGGTGGCAATCACGACCTTGTCCCGGATGCCGTCGAACGCTTCTCCCAGCTTTTCCTCGCTGTCCGTATACCCGCGGGCCGTGTCGTAAAAATCGACCCCGGCCTCATAGGCCATGCGCAGAAGGCGCACCGCTTCCTCCCGAGAGATCCGCTGGATCGGCAGCGCCCCGAATCCGTTTTTGCTGACGCACAGCCCCGTGCTTCCCAGTATGATCCTGTCCATATCCATTCTCCTTTTCATTTGCCTTCTGCTTGCGTTTTCTTCAATTATTACGTGTTTTTAGCGCCGATCGCCTGTTTTTGTGATTTGAAAATTAAAAATCGAAACCGAGCCTGAGCGAGATATTTAAAGATAATCGACGAAAATCGAAGCATGAAAAGTATAAGATCATTTTTTTGATTTTTGGTGTTGACACTCTCCCGCCGTTGTGCTATAAAAGTAGGGCACGTTTTTAATTATTGTACGTGCGACCGTTTAACTTGTCAAAACTTATTTTCAATAAAGGCTGGAGGAAACCAAAATGTCTACAACGCTCGCAAAAAAGGAGACCGTTTCCCGCAAATGGTACATCCTTGACGCCGCCGGCAAGCCCATGGGCCGTACCGCCGCGCAGGCCGCGGTGCTGCTCCGCGGCAAGCATAAGCCCGATTACACGCCCAACGTGGATTGCGGCGACTTCGTCATCATCATCAACGCCGACAAGGCCGTGCTTACCGGCAAGAAGCTGGAGCAGAAGTACTACCGCACCCACAGCGGATGGGTGGGCGGCCTGAAGGAGACCCAGTATAAGCGCCTCATGGCCGAGCGCCCCGAGTTCGCCATGCAGCTCGCCGTCAAGGGCATGCTGGCCAAGAACAAGCTCAGCCGCAGCGCCATGACCCGCCTGCACATCTACAAGGGCAGCGAGCACAAGCACGCCGCCCAGAAGCCCGAAGCTTGGACCCAGGAATAAGGAGGTAACACAGAATGTATACGAGCAAAAAGCCCTATCTTTACGGCACAGGCCGCAGAAAGTCCTCCGTCGCCAGAGTGCATCTGTTCCAGGGCGGCACGGGCAGGATCACCATCAACGGCCGCGATATCGACGATTATTTCGGACTTGACTCCCTGAAGCTCATCGTCCGTCAGCCCCTGAACACCACCGGCACCCTCGACAAGGTGGACATCGACGCGACTGTCTCCGGCGGCGGCGTCACCGGCCAGGCCGGCGCCATCCGTCACGGCATCGCCCGCGCCCTGCTTCAGGCGGACGAGGCGTTCCGCGCCCCCCTGAAGGCCGCCGGTTTCCTCACCCGCGACCCCAGAATGAAAGAGCGCAAAAAGTACGGCCTCAAAGCCGCCCGCCGCGCTCCCCAGTTCTCCAAGAGATAATCGGTTCTTACAGGACCTCGAAAAGCCCCGGAAATTCAACGTTTCCGGGGTTTTGCCCTATACGGAAAGGAGAAGGCTATGTACTATACGAACGTGCTGGATATGATCGGAAATACGCCGCTGATCAGTTTGCAGCAGACTACCGGACTGCAGATCTATGCCAAAGCAGAATTCCTGAACCCGGGCGGCAGCATCAAAGACCGTGTCGCGCTGAACATGATAGAGCAGGCCGAGAAGGACGGCCGGCTGAGGCCCGGGATGACCATCATTGAGCCGACCTCCGGAAACACCGGCATCGGACTTGCGCTGTGCGGCGTCCGGAAAGGCTATCGCGTGATCATCGTCATGCCGGAAAACATGAGCGAAGAACGGAAAAAGATCATCCGCGCCCTGGGCGCGGAGCTTGTGCTGACCGATCCCGAACTGAGCATCGCGGGCTCCGTGGATAAAGCCGTAGAGATGGCCGCCGCTTCACCGGATTTCTTTGTCCCTCAGCAGTTTCAGAATCCGGCCAATCCGGAGATGCATTACCGGACGACGGCGGTCGAGCTGGTCCGGCAGCTGGAGAAGAAAATAGATGTCTTCGTATCCGGCGTAGGCAGCGGCGGGACCCTGCAGGGCGTGGCACAGTATCTTCTGGAACAGAACCCGGATTGCAAGATCGCCGCCGTTGAGCCGAAAAACGTCTCTGCCCTGCTGGGCGACGAACCGGGCCTGCACCAGATCCAGGGGATCGGAGACGGCTTTATACCGGATATTCTCGATACTTCGATCATTACGGACATCATCGAGGTCACGGATGACGATGCCATCAACTCTGCGCGGGAGCTGGCCAGGGTACAGGGCCTGCTGGTGGGTACTTCCTCCGGCGCCAACGTGTGGGCGGCGAAACAGATGGCTGAAAAATACGGAAAGGACAAGATCATCGCCACGGTTTTGCCGGATCGCGCAGAAAGATACTTCAGTACGGCATTGATCTGATCCTGAACCGCGGCGTAGATGCACATAATCGTCGTCCGCGGGTGCGCCCCGATTCAGAAGGCGCGGATCGCTATCTGACATTCGCAGTCCGCGGATGATCAGGACGGTCTTTCTGCGCGGCGTTTCCCTCAGAAAACCGGCGGAAGACTGTCGCTTTCTGCTGATCTGCTGTTTGGATGGTCTGTTTGGGAGACCGTGCCCGGAGGGGCGGACTCACGCGGGCAGCCTTCTCTCCCGCCTGCCGCGGGGCGAGGATCGGCCTGGAAAACGATCGGGATCGAAGGATACTGTGAAGGATTATATCGCATACTGCGGGCTGGACTGCGAAACCTGCGAGGCCAGACTCGCCACGGTCAAGGACGCCGGCGAGCTGCGCCGAAAGGTCGCAGCGCTCTGGTCGGAGCTCAACGGCGCTGTGATCACGCCGGACATGATCAACTGCACCGGCTGCCGGACAGAAGGGGCTAAAACGCCCTACTGCGACTCGCTCTGCCCGATCAGACGGTGCGCGAGGAGCAGAAACGAGGAGATGCGGAAGCTGCGCTGAGATGGAGACCTGCGAAAAGCTCGCCATGATCACCGGGAACAATCCGGATGCGCTGAAGAATCTGAGATCATAGATGACGCCCGGATCGACCGCTTCCTCCTGTGCTCTGCCGACAATTTAAAACAATACGCCGCGGGCTGATGCCCGCGGCGTATTCTGTCGTTCATTCGGGTTCGGGGAAGGATCTTATTCCGCCGGCTCCCCGTTCTTCACGAGATCGGTGACCTGCCTCATCAGGCTGCTGATCTCCAGGTGCTGCGGGCAGTTGCGCTCGCAGGCGCCGCAGCCGATGCAGTCCTCCGCCTGTCCGCCCTCGCCGGAAAGCATAAAGTAGATATGCTGGAGGGGGTCAATGTTTTTGTAGATCAGATAGTTGTTGAGGATGCCGATATACCCGGGGATCATGATGTTCTTGGGGCAGTTGGGGAAACAGTAGCCGCAGCGGGTGCAGGGGATGGACGGCGTATTGTTCAGGATATCGACAGCCTTGTCGATGAGCGCGTGCTCCTCCTTGGACAGGGGCTTGAAGTTCTGGAAGGTCTTGATGTTGTCCTCCAGCTCGGTCATGTTGCCCATGCCGGAGAGTACGGTGAGCAGCCCGTCCAGCTCCAGCACATAGCGGAACGCCCAGGAGGCCACAGAGGCGTCGGGGTTCGCTTTTTTCAGCATCATGCCCGCCTCGCTCTTCTCGCCGGCCAGCCAGCCGCCCTTGTTCGGCTCCATGATGGAGACGAGCTTATCATATTTCCGCGCGATCTCATACAGCCTGCGGGACTGGACCTTGGGATTATCCCAGTCCAGATAGTTGATCTGGAGCTGCACGAATTCGACCTCCGGGTGGTGGGCCAGGATCTCCTCCAGATCCTCCGGGGTGCTGTGGAAGGAGAAGCCGATGTGGCGGGCGATCCCGTCCGCCTTGAGCTTCTGCAGATAGCCCCAGGCGTCGAAATCGTTGGCCTTTTTGATGGTTTCCTTGGTCAGGCCGTGGATCAGGTAGAAGTCCACATAGTCCGTGCAGAGGCGCTTCAGGGACGTCTCGATCTGGATGGGCATCTCCTCCGCGCTCTTGTCGTTCGCCAGATTCATCTTTGTGGCGATGTTGAAGCTCTCCCTGGGGTGGCGCTTCACAAGGCACTCGCCCAGAACGTCCTCAGAGCCCTGATAGATATACGCCGTGTCAAAATAGGAGTAACCGCTCTCCAGGTACCGGTCGATCATCTTGTTGATAGTCTCGATGTCGATCTTGCCGTCCTCCGTCTTGGGAAGCCTCATGTTCCCGTAACCGAGCTTGCCGATGTGTTCGTCAATGATTCTTTCAGCCATTTTCATACCTCTCTCTTTCGTGATTTATAGAGCATGCCGGCGATCCGGCCTGCGTGTTTTGACTTATCTGTTGCCGGAGGGGGGCTTGGTGTTGGGCGGAAGCGGGTTTTTCATACCGACGCGGAACTCCTCGCCGGTCGCCTTCCGCTTCCAGACGGTGGAGACGCGCTGCTTCGCCGGGGTCACCAGGGTGAGCGCGCCGAAGGGGCACTCCTCCACGCAGCCGCCGCAGAACCAGCACTCCTCTGTGAAGAGGACGATGGGCTCCCTGCCCGGCTTCGGGTTGGGGATCATCACGTCGCAGGGACAGACGTTGACGCATTTGTTGCAGCCGACGCACTTTTCCGCGTCAAAGGAAAGGATCCGGCTCGGCCCGTTGGGGTTGGGGATGGAATAAGCGTTCATGTTCATCGTCTCCTTTCCGCCGCTTAATCGAGCTCCGCATATTTCCGGTAGTTTTCCTCCAAAACCGGGGAATAGGGCTCCTGCAGGTAGTAATCGCAGGGCACCTTGCGGGACTGGACCTCGCCGTCCTTCTGGCAGACGGCCACGAAGCAGTGCCACTCCTCCGGGCTGTCCGGATAATCGTTGCGGAAGAAGCCCAGCACGGGGCAGCTCGCCTTGCGGGCCTTGGCGGCCTGCATATACGCGATACCCAGCTCCGCCAGGGACAGGCTCTCAATGGCTCGGGCCAGCTCGTGGGGGTTGGAGGCGTACATCCGCTCCCCCTCCGTTTCCATCAGGTCCTTCATCCGACGGATGCCCATATCCAGCGTGTACTCTGTCTTATAGTCGCCGCAGTAGTCCTGCATCAGCCGCGCCACGGCGGCGTTCATCTCCTTCCAGCTCACGTCGCCGCCCCGTTGGACGGGGCCAAGGACCCGTGCCTTCTCCTTCGCGATCTGCTCCGGATCCGGCTCCACCGCCTCATGCTTCAGGGCGAACACGGCGGCCTGCCGGCCGGCGTAGCGCCCGGCGGTGTGGGATTCCCCGTGGCAGCCCTGGCTTGGCAGGGGCCCGCAGCCTGCCGCGAAGAGCCCGGGAAGGGAGGTCATCAGCCTCCAGTCGGTCAGGAACCCGCCGCCGCCCATTTTCCACTTGGCAGGGGTCTGCCCGGCGCCGGCCCAGGAGGAGTCGATGAGCCCCTGGGGGCCGTAATCCGCAACGGGATACTGGAGCATGTCCTGATCGGGATCATAGCCCCAGGCGGTCAGCGTCTTGTAGACGGGAACGCGGCACTTGCCCTCGTTCGACAGCATCATGCCGAAGATCAGCCGGCGGGACTGCTCGCTGAGAAGGGTGAAATCCGTGTAGAAGGGCTGCTCATACTCCCCGCTGCGGAGCTTTTCTCCCAGCTTCGGATCGGTGACCGTGATCTTGTACTTGGGCATCTGCCCGTGGTCCAGCGCGATGCCGTGCCCGATGACGAAGGATCCCTCCTCACTGGGCATAAAGATGTCTTTTTCGTCAAATACCAACTCGCCGAAGGCGGTGGCGTAGTGGACCTCCTTGCCGTTTTTGTCTACGGTGGGCGCGCCCTGATAGGTGTTGTTGTTGTTCCCGGTGCTGTAGGGAGCGTAGCCCATGCCGGAGAGCCGATGGGGCACCACCTGCTCCATCATGATGAGCTCCGCGCCTGCCCGCCAGCCGATGGTGTGGCCCATGGCCGTCTGGTTGATGTTGCACATGGATTGGCTCTCTGTATATTCAGGGGCAAAGCTCCAGAGCCGGACGGTGCGCCCCGAGCTGACAACGACGGCCCTGGCCTTGAAGATGTAGAACAGGCCCGTCCTGTCGCTGACGCCGGTGGCTCCGATGACGCGGGCCCCCTGCCTTCCTCCCTCGGTGAGCAGGGAGGTGATGCAGACCCGGTCGTACACGTCGGCGCCCAGGCGGCGCATCTCCTTATCCACGGCCGGCTTGATGTTGTAGCCGTAGATCCTCAGGCAGTGCTTGTTCTCCAAATCGTAGGCGAACATCAGCTTCGTCTCGTCATCCCGGAAGATGCTGCCCTTGAATTCGTCATCCTCGTCCCGGATCTGCACGCCCATCTGCTCCACCTCAAGCAGGGTGTCATACCCCTCCTTGCCGATGATATAGCGGGCCAGGCCGTTGGTGTAGCCCTGGGTCGTCTCCATGGCGGCCTCGGAGTACCGCTCAGGGGTGATCTTGGAGCAGGGATTCGTCACAGCGCCATGCCAGTGGTCCACTCCTGCGCCGCCCTCGCCGCTCCTTTTTGAAAAGCCGCGGTCCGCAACGGCAACGGTGGCGCCCCGCTTGAGCGCGGCGATGGCCGCCCGGCAGCCGGCGACGCCGCCGCCGATGACCAGCACGTCAGATTCGATGATCTTCTCGTTTCCGTATTCCAGCGGGTATGGCCACGCCGGGATCTCGCCTGTCTCCGCCACATACTCGTGCCAATTCATACAATCACCTTAGCTTTCTTTTTAAAATCAGGCCGCGCTCGACGGCGCCTTTACGATACGCCCGTCTCCGGCGGCCGATCATGCAAGCTGCCGCCGGATATCATCCCGGCGCAAAGGCCGGAATGCCCCTTATACATTGATTATAAAGGATGCGGGACAAAAGGGCACTGTACTAGCAGACTGATAATGCGGGCTCCATTATCGTCTCCCGGCCGCCAGACGACGGAAAGGCCTGTCCCTGCGGCGGCCGTCACAACGGATAATTGTGACAAATTAACTAAAAAGTTGTTATAGCCGAGATGTTCCCGGCGGGGATCGAGGCGATTTGGACGCGTCCCGCGTCCAAAAATTATTTTACATATATGATTTATGGCAAATCACAGCGGCTATAAAATATCTAAAATGACAACAATTTTGTTTGATTTGTGGCAAAATAACGATTCTGTCAGAATATCAATAGAAATATCAGTGCAAAAAGTATATGATATTGAATGCAGGATGGCGAACTGCCCCCGGAAGCAAAGCAAGCATCGCCGCATGATACAGATCACTGCAAAGAGGAGGAGTAAAAATGGCAACAAAAGTCTCAAATCCCGGCGGGAAATCCGACAACAGCTTCAAAAAGCGTATCCTCGGATTCATCCTCGCCGCCGTCATCATCGCGTTTTTCACTATCTGCCCGCCCTTTGAGGGGCTGTCGGAGGAGGCGATGGCCTCCATCGGCATTTTCATCGGAGCCATCATCCTGTTCGTGCTGCAGGTGGCCCCCCTGGCCATCAGCTGTCTCACCCTCATGATGCTGCTGCCCTACTTCAAAATCACCGATCTGCCCACTATCTACAACCAGTTCGGCGGCACCTCGTTCTTCTTCGTGCTGTTCTGCTTCGGCGTCACGGGCGCCCTGTCGCAGACCACCATGCCCCTGCGCATCAGCGCAGCCATCACGAAAGTCTCCAAGGGCAACCCCAAGGTGATCGTATACGGCTTCAACTTTGCCGCCTGCATCATCTCCGGCTTCCTGTCAAACTTCGGCACCCTGATCATGTTCTACGGCATCATCCTCATGTTCCTGACCCTCTCCGGCCGCAAGCCCGGCGAATCCGGCCTGGGGCGCTGCCTGATGATCGGCCTGCCCATGGCCTGCGGCACCGGCGGCTTCATCTCCCCCGCTGGCTCTCCCGGCAACCTGATCGCTCAGTCCCTGCTGGGGGCTGAGGGCATCAACATCACGTTCCTCAACTGGTTCCTCATGTGCACGCCCTTCGCCCTGCTGGCCGTGTTCTTCATGAGCTTCATGCTCATTCGGCTGTTCAAGCCGGAACCGCTGCCCCAGGAGGCGGCGGACGCCGTGAAAGACAAGCGCGATGAGCTTGGCCCCTGGGACAGGAAGGAAAAGCTCGCCATGATCATCATCGGCGTCACCATCATCCTCTGGTTCGTCAGCACCTGGGTCCCCATTCTGAACACCACCGTCATTGCCGGCCTGGCCTGCTTCCTCATGTTCATGCCCGGCATCGACCTGATGAACTGGAAGACTCTGGTCAAGGAGGCCGACTGGAACCTGCTGTTCATGGTGGGCTCCGTGGCCATCACCATGGGCTGCGTCAATTCCACCGGCGCCATGGGCTGGATCATGAACAAGCTCTTCTCCGGCGTGGGCGCGCTCTCCCCCTTCGTGCTCTTCCTGATCATCGGCGTGGTGGTCTGCTACCTGCGTGTGCTCATCCCCACCGCCCCCTCCGTGTCCGCCATCTTCGTGCCGGTCATGATCGGCATCGCGGCCGTCGCCGGCGGCCATACCACGGCCCTGAGCCTGATCCCCGTGTTCTGGTCCGGCGCCACGATGACCCTGCTGTACACCGAGCCCATTTACCTCTACACCCACGGCTCCGGATACTACTCCGCGGGCGACCTGTTTAAGGCGGGCCTGCTGCCCACGATCCTGCTCATCGTGATCATGGCTGCCGTGTTCCCCGGCTGGGTCGGCCTGTTCGGCTATTGATCCCTTGCGGCGGATCTGAAATAGCGTTACAATATCGGCAAGGGAGGTTGATGCTATGATCATTACATTCAGCGGATACTACGGCTCCGGCGGCCACGATCTGGCTTATGCCCTGGCCAGCAGCTTCGGCATGTCAATTTACGGGCAGGAGCTGATCGCCGAGGCGGTCAAGGATGCCGGGATCGACCTGAAGGGCTCCACCTGGGAGTACTACGACGAGGCGGGCGGTCTTTTCGACAAAAAGGATCAGCAGCAGTATTCCCGCGCGCTGCTGAGTCTGGAGATGGACGTTCTGCCCATCGCCTCTTCCCGCGCGGCGGAGACTGTTACCGCCGCCCACACCGGCATCCTGGGCAGCTTTATGGACACCCTTCCCATCAGCTACCGGGAGGATCGCGGCGTTACAAAGATCGACGACGTGCAGAAGCTGGTGGATTCGCAGACCAGGATCGTCAAGGATCTGGCGACGGACAACTGCATCTTCCTGGGCCGCTGCGCCAGCTATATCCTCCGGGACCGGGAGGATCTCGTCAGCATCTTTACCCACGCGCCCCTGGCGGTCTGCCGGGAGCGGATCTCGCGCGCCTTTGACATGAGCGATGAGAACATCGACGCTCTGATCAAGCGCACGAACCACCGCCGCGCCCTGTACTACAACACCTTCACAGGCGAGAGCTGGGACGATATCACCCACTATGACTACTGTCTCGACGTAAACGCCCTGGGCTATGACAAGACCCTGGAGCTGCTGAAAAAGCTGGTTGAGCTGAAGCTGCAATAACCGTCCAAAATACGAGATCAGCCGCAAAGCATGGCGCTTTGCGGCTGATTTGCGCCCGGGACTCGGCAGCCGCGGGTCCGGTCACACCTTTTTGGCTGTGGCCTGTCTTTTAACCCGCGTTTCACTTTTTCGTCCGTCTGGTTTATAATAGAGGCGGAGAAAAAACATGGGTTTCTCAAAGGAGGGAGCGCAGTGGAGAACAACTTCCTGCCCGACAAAAAGTGTCTTGTCAGCTTTAGCCTCATGGGGCCGGAGAGCGGCGGGCTCTGCCAGGTGGAGTCAAAGAACGACCGGATGGTGCGCATCCGTCCGTATCACTATGAGAGGGACACATTTCAAAACAGCAATCCCTGGGAGATCCGCGCCCGCGGGCGGACGTTCCGCGCGCCGGAGCGCGTGACCATCACGCCGCTCGGCCTGGGTTACCGGTCCAG
>JAEEGL016911405.1_pt1 | contig 11018 bp, 8 predicted proteins | sample 9134231 | NCBI WGS metagenome assembly JAEEGL01 (sample SAMN16246548, study PRJNA631951) | gut metagenome | biome: gut microbiome; feature: rumen; material: fiber-attached | host: Bos | place: Iran: Karaj | collected 2018-10
AGTAGTAGGTGCGCACGTCCGCATACGGTACGCTTAAAGCGCACACAAGCACCTTGATGTTCTTATGCTCGGCCGCAAGGCGGCGTGCGGACATAAGCAGCGTGGGCGCGGTGGCGATCAGCAGCTGCGCGCCGTCGTCCGCGGCCTCGTTCATGACCGCGTCCGCGTCCTTTTCGCCGACGATGTATTCACGTATTTTGAGCCGGTCGCCCATTTTTGCCGCCAGATATTCCTGTCCGGCCTTGTGACCGCCGCTCCAGTCCGAGGAGGCGGGGTCGGAGGCATAGATAAAGGCCACCTTGAGCGTGGGGCGCGTGATGCCATCGACCAGCTTTTCCAGCACGTTCTTTTCCACGCTTACCGGCTGGGTGGAGACTGCCACGGGCTCGTCGTTCATCATAAACTTAAGCTGCGGCATGAGCGCGGTCAGGCGGCGGGTGAGCTCCGGCTGGGGCAGGTCTGTAAGCTCCTGATAGGAGAACAGCTTCAGATAGGCCAAAAGCGCTTCATCCGCGCTGAGCTTTTCGCTCATTTCGGCGGAAACGTGCTTGTAGGTGACCGTAAATCCCCAGAAAACGCCGTGGAAGGTCTGCCGTTCCTCGTCCGTCCACACGTGATCCGGCTCAAAACCCATGTAGCCCTGCAGTTTTTTATAGCAGCCCGGGCGCGAAAAATAGATCCTGTACGTGCCGGAGAGGCGGAAAAATTCGTTGAACTCATAGGCCGCGCGCACGCTGTCCTCGTCGCTCCAGGGGGGCAGCAGACGGTACACGTCCGCGCGAATGGTGGGCATTTCCTCAAAGCGCAGCACGCTTACGCGCTTGTGCCCTTCCTGCACGTAGAAAAGCCCCATGTATTCGATGACCTTGATCGGGTCGTTGATGCCGCGTTCCTCGTGCGCCTGAATGAGGGTGACCCATTTTTCGGCAAATTCGCTGTCCCGTTTGAGCAGGGGCATGAAGTTGCCCGCAAAGGCATTCACGCGCCCGTGCGCGACCGAGCCCACGATGCGCTCGATGGGGATTTCCAGCGTCCCTACATGAAATTGTCCGGTGGGGGATTTTTGATTTAAAATTTCCTCGAGCACCTGTATGTAGGGGTATTTGCCCGCCGACACACAGCTGTCGTAGTATTTTTTGCCTTCTTTTAAGGCTGTCTGATAAAGCGTTACCGCTTCTTCCCGTTTCATTTATAAAAGAGATATCCTTTCAAACGTCATCTATGCGCGGCTTTGGTTTTTTTTGTTTACGCGCGCGCATTTTCCGCTTTTTGCGGAATCGTCGTATATTAGCATGCGCGTTTAAAATGACTGCGTTTGCCGTGTAAAACTTAAGTAAAAAATTAAGTTATAAAATGCTTTTAACCCCATGTAAACATGGACGTTTCCCATTAAAAGTTAGCGCCCGATAACATAGAAAGGATGTATTGACAAATCGGTTAGTTAATGCTAATATTCACAGTGGTTAGTGAGTCATAACTAACGAGGTGTCACATGACCTGTTCACAGTTGAGTTGTCTGATCGAGCTTAAACGCCTGTCCGAAAAAACGCCGGGCGTGGCCTCCGTTCGCCTGACCAAAACGCTCAAGCTGAGCAAGCCCTCGGTGCATCGGCTGCTGGAAGGCTTAAAGGGCATGGGGCTGATCGAAAAGGAATACTACGGCGAAGCGCGTCTGACCGACCGCGGCAGCGAGGTCGCGCGCCGCATGGAAAATAAACTGAACGTGCTTACCAATAAACTGGACGGCATCGTCAAAAATGAGAGCGCCTACGATGCGGCGCTGGTGCTGCTGAGCGGCTTAAGCGAAGAAAACTTCAGCTGCTTTGAAGCGCAGATCGGAGAATGAATATATGAAAAGAACGCTGAGGATTTTCGCGCTCATGACGGTCGTGGTCATGCTTGCGGGCATGGCTTGCGCCGAAGAGGCTTTTCAGTATGAGGAGGGCAACCGCTGGGGCTCCAGCGCCGACCGGATCGACCAATATCTGGATACCGCCTTTGAACAGTATCTGGCGGGCGACACCGACGCGGCGTGGAACAGCGTGAACAACGCCTACTACAAGGTCTATGAGGTGACCGGCTTTGAGCGCCAGACGATGACCTACGTCTCAGGTCCGCGAAAAAACGCGGTGGAGCTCGAATACACCACCTGCAAGGCGGCGGTCAAAAAGACCGATCTGAGCGAGGAAACCAAAGCCTCGGTCAAGGGAGAGCTTAACAAGCTCAAGACCATGATCCGCGAGGACGCCAACAAGCTGGCGGCCAAGGACGGCGAAATCCAGACGGTGATGACCTACTGGAAATACGGCGTGCAGGTGGCGAGCGACCCGTGGGCGCAGTACACCGGCGGTTCGGAGGGCGCGATGTACGCCAGCTGGACGGAAGCGTATGAAGCGCTCGAGGATCTGTTCACCACCACCAAAAAGGAATACAACGGCAAGACCTTTGCCGATGCGAAAGACACCCTTGACAATGCCTACTTCTCCGTGTTCTGGCAAAGCGGCTTTGCGGGCAAAATCTACGATACCTTCGGCTATGAGTCCTGGCGCTATATTGAGGACAACTTTACCGAGCTTCACGATCTGATCGACGCGGGCAAGCTGCAAAAGACCAAATACGCCAACGCCGAACGCAGGCTGTTAAACGGCCTCAAAAAGCGCGCCGAGCGCATGGACGATATCGAGTTCGTCCAGGCCGTGGAGGAGGGGAAGACCTACGCCAACTGGTCCGATGCGGCCGCGGACGTGGCGCGCTTACATAAGATCGCTGTCAATGCGGCGCAAAGCGGCGACACTGACGGCCTTCTCAAGTGCAGCGTGCAGGCGGCCTACCAAAATATCTGGCTGGACGCGGGCATCAAACAGCGCGTAAGCGAGGACGTGGGCAGCGCGCAGGCGGAAAAGACCGAAAATGCTTTTAAAGAGGCGCTGTCCCTCGTGACCGCGCCGGAGGGCGAAACAGTCGATTGGGAGGCGAACGGCGAAAAGCTGACCGGTTCTCTGCAGGACATTACCGATGAAATCGGCGCTTTGACCTCACAGCTTAAAAAGGTTGACGACGAAGCGCAGGACAAAAAAGCAAACTGGCTGACCGCGCTGGGCTCCTTCGGCATCATCGTGCGCGAGGGGCTGGAGGCCATACTGGTCATCGCCGCCATCATCGCCTATCTGGTCAAGAGCGGCAACGGCAAGGCGCTTAAGCAGGTCTATATCGGCGCCATCGCCGGTATCCTCGCCAGTTTCATTGCCGCCGCGGCGCTGTACTTCTTAAAGAAGGCCTTCACCTCCGCCGGCATGGCGCAGGAGATCATCGAGGGCGTGACCGCGCTGATCGCGGTATGCGTGCTGTTCTACGTCAGCAACTGGATGATTTCCAAGAGCGAAGCCGCCGCCTGGACCGGCTACATCAACGAAAAGGTGAAAAGCGGCGTCGAAAAGCGCTCCGCCTTTACGCTGGCCTTCACTGCCTTTCTCTCCGTGTTCCGCGAGGGCGCCGAGGTTGTGCTGTTCTACCAGCCCATGATGACGGGCGAGGAGGGCAGCGTGGGCATGGTGCTGCTGGGCTTCGGCGTGGGCTGTGTGGTGCTGGTGGGCGTGTATCTGGCGATCACGAAGCTGAGCATCAAGCTCCCCATCAAGATCTTCTTTACCGCGACCTCGATCCTCATGGCCATCATGTGCGTGGCGTTCCTGGGCAGCGGCATCAAGGAACTGAGCGAGGGCGGCTTGTTTGAATGTACGCTGCGCGTGACGGGCATTCCCGAAAACGACGTGGTGCAGGTGCTGGGCATCTACCCGTTCCTTGAGACGCTGGTGCCGCAGCTGATCATGGCGATCATACTGCTGATCACCTTCATGATGGCGCATTACCGCCAGAAGATCGCCGTAATCAAAAAGGACTATGAAAACAAACTCACCCAGGCGTAATAGTCCCCATCTCCAATGCTGTCACCGGTCGACCGCGCGACCCCGCTGCGCGGCGACCTGATGATAAAGTAGCCGAATGGTTTTCGGTACTCCCCATTGATTATTTAAAGGAGGAATTTCCATGAAAAAGTTTTTAGCCCTCATGATGTGCCTCGTAATGGCATTCGCAGTCGCGGCCTTCGCCGAAGACGAAGCCGGTTTTGAAGAGTTCCCCATCGGCGAAGAGCAGGATGTAGGACCCGATGGCATCATCCACATCGCCGCCGTTTATTTCCAGCCCGTCATCATGGAGCCCGCCGCTTCTGCCGGCCTCTCCGTTGAAGAAGCCAACATCCACATCGAAGCTGACGTCTCCGCCAACGAGAACCAGCTCGGTTACGGCGTGGGCGACTGGATCCCCTACATGACCATTGATTACAAAGTGATCGATGCCGAAGGCAATGTGATGAGCGAAGGCTCCTTCATGCCCATGGCGGCCTCCGACGGCCCCCACTACGGCGCCAACATCAAGCTCGATAAGGATGGCGTGTACAGCCTCGTGCTCACCCTCCACAGCCCCGCCGAGAATGGCTATCTGCTGCACGTAGATGCCGGCACCGGTGTTGAGGGTCGCTTCTGGGAGACCCCCATCGAGGTCGTGTTCGAAGGTTGGGAGTACTTCGTACAGGAGTGGTAATACCCGCCTGATGAAAAGCAGCGCGCGGGCAACGCAAGAGCCCGCGCGGCTGCGCCTCTTTCCACTGAATCTGTTTGCCGGCACGTGTTCCGCGGGGGAACCGCGTTCCGGCATTTGTACTGAAGACCCCAAATAAGTTATCTAACCGGAATTTTCCAACTTCACACTTCACACTCCCCGCTTCCGACTCCCATGACTTCCCTTGCGGAGGATACGACCGTGTTACTTTACTTTTACCAGGTCACGGAACAACTGTTCATCGTCGTGACCGTACTGACGCTGTTTTATGCGCTGAGCAAGACATTGCTTGGGCGTACAGGACTGTATATTCAACTGGGCGGCACGGTGCTTGGTCTCACAGCCGCCACCATCCGCGCGCTCAGCAAGGCGCTGACCACCATACAGGATGTCGAAATCAATCTGTATACCTTCTATGTCGGCTTTATACTGATGGCGCTGTCTTTGCTCGCTCTGGCGCTCTTCAGCTTTCGCCGCGCGCCCAAATGGGGAAAGATCGCGCTTGCGGTTTGCACCTCCATGCTGGGCGCAGTGCTTTTGTTCTATAAAGCATGGAACGTCATCTACATGCCCGCGCGCTTTGAGACCGCAGGCGAGGGCGTGATTTCCTGGGACTTTATGGAACGACTCGCCGGTTGGGCGCTCACACTGATCCTCTTTGCGGTGTATTCGCGCTTTCTGTATCGCTGTCTGATGCGTTTAAGCGAGGACGAGGCGCTGTGGATGAACACCGCAGGCGAGAAAGGCCACGACTGGTCGCTTGCGCTGCTGCGCGGCGTAAGCATGGCGAGCATTACTGTATTGCTGATCAACTTTGCGGGCGAGATTCTGCGCAAATGGCGCTTGAGCTCGTCCAAGCGCGTGCGCGACCCCGAAACCCGACGGAGGATACAGCTCATTATCTATAAATACCGCCCCAAATGGTTCGGCGTGCCTGAAAAGAACTCTGCCTACGATACATTTGAGAGCGAATTTGCCATTTATGTAGGCAACCACACGCGGGAATTTATCATCGCCATCGCTATATTGATACTGATTCCGCTAATCGTATTGCTGTTTAGAAGCCTTGCCGAGCGCGGCCATTATGCCAACAGCGCACAGCACAGGCGCTTAAAATCCAATCGCCGCCACAATCGCTGCTGGGTGCTCGTGGTTGCCCTCTGCCTTGTGCTGGTCGTGGTCAATATCACTTTCGTCAAGGCGAAGGTGGAATATAAAGAGCCCGAGCCGAAGCCGGAAAGCTATCTTGTGAGCGAGGACAAAACGCAGGTGCTCATTCCCATCGATCAGGTCAATGACTTTAACCTGCACACCTTCAGCATGCTGACCGAAAATAACGTCACCGTGCGCTGGCTCGTCGTGCGCAAGCCCGGCAGCGGCGCTTACGGCGTGGGGCTCAACGCCTGCGATGTCTGTGGCCCGGCCGGCTATATCCAGCGCGGCGAAACGGTGGTGTGCGTCAAGTGCGACGTGGTCATGAATACCAACACCATCGGTCTTCCCGGCGGCTGCAACCCCGTGCCGCTGGCCTTCAAGGTGGAGGAGGGCAACATCGTCATCCAAATGGAGGACCTGATTGCCGCCGAATCCCGCTTCAAAAACAGGTAAGGAGGGATACGCTTGCTTTTCAGAATGATCAAAGGCGCGCTGCTCAGGCAAAAGGGCAAAATGCTGCTCATCGCCCTGACCATCGCATTGGGTGCGTCCCTGTCCACCTCCATGATCAATGTCATGCTGGACGTGCGCGATAAGGTCCAGGAGGAAATGAAGGCCTTTGGTGCCAACATCATCGTAAAACCCAACGATTCCACGCTGTTAAGCGAACTGTATTCCATTAAGGACGAGAGCGAAGGCTCCTTAAAGCAGAGCTGGCTGAGAGAAGACGAGCTTGGCAGGATCAAGGAAATCTTCTGGACCTTCCAGATCAGAAACTTTGCGCCCTTTCTCAACGTGACCGCGTCGCTTGAAGACGGAACCGACGTACCGCTGGTGGGCACATGGTTTAACCATCACCTGTCCCTGTCCACGGGCGAGGAGCTTGACGCGGGCGTGCGGGAAATGCGCTCCTGGTGGGACATCCGGCAGGGCGCATGGATCGATGAGAGCAACGAAGGCGCGCTCGGTCAAGTGATGGTGGGCGCGACGCTTGCGGAAAAATACGGCTGGCAGGCGGGCGATACGCTTTCGCTGCAGGGCAAGGCCGCCCAAAAGACTGTCACCGTACAGGCCGTCTTCGACAGCGGCGACGATGCGGACAATCAGATCTGGATGCCCCTCGACCTTGCGCAGGAGCTCACCGGCAACGAAGGCAATGTGGGCACGGTGGAGGTCAGCGCCATCACCGAGCCGGACAACGAGCTTTCGCTGCGCGCGGCGCAAAACCCCGGTGGCCTGAGCGCCAAGGAATGGGATCAATGGTACTGCACGGCCTATGTCAGCGCCATCTGCTATCAGATCACCGAGGTCATGACCAATTCCACGGCGAGCGCCGTGCGGCAGGTGGCCGAGGGCGAAGGCGCGATCCTCGAAAAGACCGAGCTGCTGATGATTATGATCACCGCCCTGTCGCTGGTGGGCGTGGCGCTTGGCATCAGCAATCTCGTGACCGCCAGCGTCATGGAAAGGGCGCAGGAGATCGGCCTGCTCAAGGCCATCGGCGCCAGGGACAAGGCAATCACCGGCGTCATCATGGCGGAGATCCTGCTGACCGCGCTGGCAGGCATGGTCGTGGGCTACTTTATGGGACTGGGCTTTGCGGCCTTTATCGGCCATCAGGTCTTTGGCGCGTCCATCGACATCAAGCCCATCGTCATTCCCATCGTGGCGGCGGCCATCAGCCTCGTCACCATCGCGGGCAGTCTTCCCGCCATTCGCATGATATTACGAACCGACCCCACCGTGGTGCTGCACGGCAGCAAGGCTTAGAAGGGAGGCGCAGAACATGTCCAAACGCAGAATGTTTTTAAAGATGATCACCGCCTCGCTTTTAAGGCGCAGAAGCCGCATGCTGGTGGCTTTATTGTCCATTGCCGTGGGCGCGACGATCTTTGCGGGGCTTGTGACCGTGTATGTGGACGTGCCGCGCCAGATGGCGGCCTCCTTCAGCAGCTCCTACGGCGCGAACATGCTGCTTATGCCCGGGGAGGAAACGCCTCTGAACAAAGAAAGCATGGATGCGGCGTTGAACCTCATCGACGCAAAAATCAACGGCGCTGCGCCCTATCGCTACATCCGCACCGAGTTTATGGGCAATCAGACGGGCGAGGGAAAATATTCGAGCCAGCTCAGGTTTTTGACCGCGGGCACCTCGTTTGACGCCGTAAAGAAGACCAGCCCCTACTTCGCCGTCGAGGGACGCTATCCCGAGGCGCAGCGCGAAGCGCTGGTGGGCAAAAATGTGGCGTCTACCATCGGCGTAAAGCTGGGCGGCAATGTTCGCCTGGCCTATGACAGAGAAAAGGTCGTTTCCGTCGAGGAATCCGAAACGCAGTTAAGCGGCAGCGCCCCCGGTTATTATGACAACGATGTCGGCGTGACCGTGATTGTCGATGCCTCGGGCAAGATCAAAAACGTCACGATGGATCTGAGCCTGCAAACGCCCTTCCGCGTGGCGGGCATGACCACCGACAGCTTTACCGATCCCTATGAGGTCACGCACGCCGAAAGCTTTACCGACCAGTTCATCGGAAAGACCCTGCCGCTAACCATGAGCACGGGCAAGGACGACCCCGATGAGTATATCGACGCGGTATCCGGCGCCACGGCGAGCTCCAAGGCCGTGGTCGACGCCGTCAACGCGGCTAAAGAGGTTTCCACTGAGGTCAAAACACAGCAAATTACCACGCTTGAGCGCGCCACCATGAGCTTTACGATCGTGGGCATCCTCGAAACCGGCGGCGACGAAGAGGATTACATCTATCTCTCTATGAGGGATATGGAGGATCTGACGGACGAAAAGGACGTTTTCGACGTGGTCGAACTGAGCGTGCAGAGCGCAAGCACCGATGAACTGAACGCCGTTGCCGACAGGATCCAAACGCAGACAGGCGTCGAAGCCAGGCTCGTCAAGCGCGTAACGAAGTCTCAGGCGAGCGTCCTTGGCAAATTGCAGGCGCTGGTGTTCCTGGTGACCGTGGTCGTGCTGGTTTTGACGATGATTTCCGTCTCCACCACCATGACGGCGGTGGTCAGCGAGCGCCGCCGCGAGATCGGTCTGCGCAAGGCGTTGGGCGCTTCGGACAATTCCATACGAGTCGAGTTTCTGGGCGAGGGCTTATTCCTTGGACTGCTGGGCGGCATCATCGGCGCGGTGCTGGGTTATGTGTTCGCGCTGGTGGTCAGTCGTCAGGTGTTTAACAGCGACCTGCAGTTCAACTTCCTGCTCGTGCCCGCAACCATCATCATTTCCATGCTGGTGTCGGCGCTCAGCTGCCTGATTCCCGTCAAGCGGGCGGTGGCCATCGATCCCGCGCTGGTGCTGAAAGGAGAATAAAAATGAGTCTGCTCGAAATCAAAAATGTTTCCAAGATTTACGGCGAACTGAAGGCGCTGGACGATGTGAGCCTGAAGGTCGAAAAGGGCGAATGGGTCGCCATCATGGGGCCTTCCGGCTCGGGCAAGTCCACGATGATGAACATCATCGGCTGCATGGATAAGCCCAGCAAGGGGCAGGTGCTGCTGGACGGCATGGACATCTCCAGGGAGTCCGGCAAGAAGCTTACGGAGATCCGCCGCGACAAGATCGGCCTCATCTTCCAGCAGTTCCACATGGTGAGCTATCTGAACGCCGTGGAAAACGTGATGGTGAGCCAGTATTACCACTCCATGCCCGATGAAAAAGAGGCGCTTGAAGCGCTGGAGAGGGTGGGTCTTAAGCAGCGCGCGCACCATCTGCCCAGCCAGCTTTCCGGCGGCGAGCAGCAGAGGGTATGCGTGGCCAGAGCCCTGATCAATCACCCCGAACTGATCCTGGCGGACGAGCCCACCGGCAACCTCGACGAGGCCAATGAAAACATCGTGCTCGACCTGTTTAAGCAACTCCACCGCGAGGGCACGACGCTCATCGTCGTCACCCATGACCCCGAGGTCGGCGAGGCCGCGCAAAGGATGATCGTCCTTGAGCACGGCCGCGTGGCTAAAGAAGTGGTCAACGAAAATTTTCAGCCGTAAACGGAGAAAAACGCGGTCAAATCAAAGGAGATGAATACCATGAAAAAAACGCTCGCGCTTGTTCTGTGTGTATTGCTGGCACTGAGCCTGACCGCCATGGCCGAAACGGATGTGGACGCGGTTTCCTCCGCCTCGACGCTTTATTATTTTGACGGCCTGGACGGCGACGCGCTGATGGACGCCATCAACAGCTATACCGGCTTTTACGCCATCGCCTCGGTCAATCCCGACGGCGCGCCGAACATCGCCTTCTTTGTCTACGCGATGGTGAAGCTCGGCGACACCTACTACGTGCAATTGGGCTTAAATCCCAACCAGACCACGCTCAACATTGATAACGGCTCCGCCCTCATGGCCATGTACGGCTGCTCCCCCGAGGCGTATCCGTATGCCTCCAGGGGCGCGCGCATGGTTTTGAGCAGGGTGGAGAGCGAGGATACCCTGACCGCCCTGAATGCCTTTTCTCCCGCCGGTTACACGCCCCTGTACTATGAAGTAACCAAAGTCGTGCCGATGGGCTGAAACAAAGAGCAATAATCAAACGCCGAAGCAGGATCGGAGGGCACGTGCCCGCCGATCTTCTTTAATGTGCCGGGCATGGCACGATTCCTGCGGGCGAAAATCCCGCCACGGATACAGTGCCGTATAACCCGACCGGTACCTGCGGCGCAATGGGAGGGGAAGGAGATGCTCTCCTCCCTTTACCCTGTTCGGGGACGGATGTGCCGTGAAAACAGGGGCATGGGCGGAAAATTTGCATAAAAAGTTAATATGACAGATTCGAATAATTGGAGTATAATGATAGCAACACTTTAAAGGAGCTTGCTTATGAATTTTAAACTTGAAATCGCTTGCGCCGCTGCCCGGGCGGTTCAAAAGGTTTTTCCAGGAAGTGAAATGGATGCTCAGGTTATTTACGACATACTAGAAACGCCGCCCGATCCGGCGATGGGCGATTATGCGCTGCCCTGCTTTAAGCTGAGCAAGACCCTGCACAAGGCGCCGCCCATGATTTCGGACGCGCTGGCGGCGGACATTTCAGCGCCGTTCTGCGGCCGCGTGGAGAGCGTGAAGGGGTATCTGAACTTTTTTGTGAAAAAGGAGCTTTACGCCGAGCAGGTGATCACCCGCGCGCTGGGCGAGGGCGCAAATTATGGCGGCGGCACCGAGGGCGCGGGCAAGACCGTGGTGATCGACTATTCCTCCATCAACATCGCCAAGCGCTTCCA
>JAEEGL017047244.1_pt1 | contig 11018 bp, 8 predicted proteins | sample 9134231 | NCBI WGS metagenome assembly JAEEGL01 (sample SAMN16246548, study PRJNA631951) | gut metagenome | biome: gut microbiome; feature: rumen; material: fiber-attached | host: Bos | place: Iran: Karaj | collected 2018-10
CCAAGCGGCTGCAGCTTGTCGTGAATGATGTTCAGCAGATCGTGGTTGTTGCGGGCATAGAGTTTGATGAACAGGTCGTAACCTCCAGTAGTATAGCTGCACTCCACTACTTCAGGAATCTTCTTCAATTCTTCCACCACATGATCAAACGAACCCGGGTCTTTCAGGTAAAGGCCTATGTAGGCACATGTTTCATAACCGATCTTCTCTGGGTCGAGAATAAACTGCGAACCCTTGATCACACCCTGATTGGTGAGCTTCTGAATGCGCTGGTGGATGGCAGCTCCACTGACGTTACAAGCACGTGCAACTTCAAGGAACGGCACGCGTGCATCATCAGAAATCATCTTCAGAATGTTCTTGTCTAATGAATCTAAGCGCTGTGACATGTTTTAGTCTTAATGATTTAATTTTGCAAAATTACATAAAAAATCAAATAAGAATACGAAAACAATTGGTAAAAAACATTAAAAGTAAAATCTATTTACAATAGAACTACCAATCTGTAATCATTCAGGGTAGTTTTGTTGGTAAACTGTAAGTATTCTACGATTTTGGCAGGGGCGCCTGTGCGCTGTAGAAGATATGGCCGACGCGGGCTTCTCGCAACGCCTGCTTGACCTGCAGGATGAGTTGCATAGGCGTTTTCTTGTCGGCTTTCAGGCAAACCACCATCTGCTGACGATCATCTGCTGACATACGGCGTCGCTCATCGGCTAATGCTACCGACATGGCTTCTGCCAGTCCTTTCCCTTCTATGGTTGGAAGAACCCGATTGCCTACCTGCACGCGTCCCTCGCCGACATAGACATAGACCAAGGCCGACTTATGTTCGGGCTTCAACAGCATGGTACCCTGTGGAGTCTCGACCTTCATCTTCGGTGCTGAACTGCGCATGTGGGTGGAGATCATGAAGAAAAACAAGACCGTGAAAATGAGATCGGGCATAGATGCCAGATTCAGATTCGGGACGTTATGTTTTCTTCGCTTGATCACGGGTTTTTATATTAACTTGATGAACTTTCGATATTAGAAGAAACTACGAATTCTTGTCAGCAATGCGTTGCGGACATTGTTCGCGAATGAGGTCGCGCTGCGACTCGCTGATTTGCTGGAACGAACGGCCATACTTCTGATGCGACAGCTGGTTCCGCACGTCGCGATAGGCTCCCATCAGGGCTTCCTGCACGAGAAAGTAAGCTTCGTAGCTAGCCTGTGGATGGGCATCGATCATGATGAGATGTGTCGATGCACGCTGGGCGATGAAATCGGCCATCATCGGACGAAGCTGGGCCGGTGAGACAGGCTGTCCGTTGAGTTGGCACTCGTCGTTCTGGCTGATGCCGACTGTGAGCAACTGGTCGCGTTCCACCAATGCCTCGAGTGGCTGCTCCTGCTTATCCAAGGGAGGAAGCACTCGGGCAAGTCCCTTGTCGATGTCCATCGAGGAGGTCACAAGGAAGAAGATGAGCAACATGAACGAAATGTCAGCTGTCGACGTGGTGTTCAGTGCTGGTACGCTACGATTGCTACGACGTCTGATCATGATTTTCTATGCCCCCTCCCGTTTGCTTCTGTTTATCTTCACGCTTCGACGGCCAGATGCACCGCCCCGAAGCTCGCTATAGGCATAGGCGACGGCTCCTACGACGAGCAGCACGCCTGCCGTCACGATGAACATATCGGCAGCACGAAGCCACAAACCGTCATCGTAAGTGCGGCCATTGACCACGATGGTTTCAGACAATCCCAAGAGAAACGACAGCACACCGATGAGCAGGGTGCCTGCAGCCACGCCTGCAACGATGCGTCGCAGTGGTACGTGGTTTTCCTGCCTCGGCACTCCCCCACTCCGCTTGCGCAATGCGGTCGTCGTAGCCCAGACTACGGCAACGAGTGCTCCCAGCAGTGCTACAGCCATGAGCACAAGCATACAGGTGGCCAGTAGTTCGTAGTTCATGCGTTGACGTTGGTTTGGTGAGCCGACTTTCTCCTGCCGATGGCATCGAGCAACGTGATGCTGGTCTCCTCCATTTGTGCAACGAGCCTGTCGATCTTCGTATTGATGTAGTTATAGAACAGCTGCAGGATCAGCGCAACAATGATACCGAATACGGTCGTGATGAGGGCAACCTTCATGCCTTCGGCCACGACTGAAGCATTCAAGTCGCCAGCCAGTTCAATGTTCTCGAAGGCCATGACCATACCGATGACTGTTCCAAGGAATCCCAGCGAGGGAGCCATACCGATGAACAAGCGTATCCAAGAGCATCCCTTTTCCAACAGCGATGCCTGCACGGAACCATAGCTCTCAACCGAGCGTTCGATGGCCTCCATAGGTTCATCGGCCCGAAGCAGTCCCTGGTAGCACACCGAGGCGACAGGACCGCGGGTATTACGGCACAGTTCGCGAGCCTCATCCATTTGCCCTTCGTCGACCAAACGGCTCAGATCGTCGGCAAAGCGGCGCGCATCGATTTCCGACAAGGTCAGATAGATGATGCGCTCGATGGAGAATGCCAATCCCAAGACCAAAGCCAGTGCGACGAGCGACATGAAGCCTGCATTGCCTTCGATGAACTTTTTCTTCAGCGCGTGGTGCAGTCCGGTGCCTTCGTCGGCTTTCAGGGGAGTCTCGTCGTTGGCAACGGCCTGCAGCAATGCAGAGTCAACAGCCACCGAATCGGCACCCGTCATCATCGTCACAGCCGAGTCGGCAACGGTTTTTTGCCCATCGTTCTCAGCCACAGCAGAGGTTTGTGTTGTTTGTGGCGTGCCCGTCTGCTGTGCCATGCCACGCATGGGGCTTCCCATCAGCACCAGTGCAAGTAGCACAATGCCAAAAACACTGGTCAGAATATTTCCTGTTTTCTTCACCTTTTTTTATTATAGATGGTTCAACATTTCACTTCTAAATCATAGAAATCGCTGCAAAGTTACGAAAAGTTGTGGGCCGGACAAAAGAATTTCGTTTCTTTTTTATACCGACACGATGTATGTACATTACAAAACATAGGTCTATAACCTACATAGCATAGGACTATAACCTACGTAGCATAGTTCCATAACCTACAAATCATAGCCCTATAACCTACATAGCATAGGTCCTTATCGTACAAAGCAATCATAGGTAGCGCACAAAGCCATGCTTTGCACGCTACCAGGTAAGATTTCTTGACGTTTGCTTCATTCCTTGCCCAGGATGATATTGACGAGTTTCGTCACGTCGGCAATGGTTACAGCGCCGTCGCCGTTGACATCGTGATTGTTGCCAGCCTTACTGAACAAGAACACCCATTGGCCGTCGGTTTGGAACGGGGCAACATCCGCCCACTCGCTCAGCATGTAGTAATTGCCACTGGTGGGAACAAATTTGCTGGTATATTCAATGCCATTGAACCAAGCCTTGAAGCTGACTCCTTCCTTTACCATCAGATTGGCGATGACGCCATTGATATCGTCAGCCTTCAGGTTGGTTTCAACCTGTGCATACGTAGTTTCGTTATTCAGGCTTCCAAGCATTAAGTTGCTGTCTCCATTTGGCATGACGTTTGCAAAGCAGCCGTTCTCAACATCGCCCACAACGAGGCCCGTCCAAGTGATTCCCTTGCTGACAGCAGGCTCATCCTTTTCATAGACAATGGACCACAAGTTGTTGCCGTTCCGATAGTCGCTGCCATTGCACTGCAGCTGCCACGCATCGGCATCAGACCGAATGAGCGAACTGACGTCAGTGTCGTTAAAATAGACTTTTACGCTATAGCCCTCAATGGAAGGCAGGGTGAAGGCAATACCGTCATTGGCTGATGCCGCGACGTTGGGCATATAGAATTCGTTGATTCCCGTCTGGAGCTCCTTGATGTCGTATGCCCCCGTGGCATCGGTATTGTAGCGGCACTGCAGCCCCGTGACCACCTGTTCGCCAGTCGTGACGAGTGCTTGCACACGGATGGAGTCGCCATGGTCGACGGCAGTGGTTTTGGAATCAGGAGCAAACATGACGGTGAATTGTGCCGTGCTACGCGTCTGGAACAACGAGTCGAGATCGACGTAGTAGCACAGACGTCCGCTTTGGTCGCGGTCGAGTTTGTTCAAGATGTCGTTGGTCCGGTTGCCTCCATTGATGTAGAAGCTGATGGGCGTGCCCTCTTCAAAGGGCGTGAGGAAGAGTTTGTTCTGCACGTGATGCTCGTCGGATCGGCTGTAATGCACCGTCTGACTACGTCCTACGGTGTTCGCGTCGGTCATGTAGTCGACGAGATAGGGATCCTTGGTATAGACGTATTCATTGGTCCACGCATCTTGTGCCAAGAAGGTCATGTAGCCCGCGCTGACGCCACCATTGCCAGCCCAGTTGACGACATAGCTGATGTCATCCTTCTCGCTCTCGTCCTTGGGCTCATACATAAGCGTCACGGCAGTATTGTAGAGTCCGCGAAGGGTATAGGTGTAAGCAATTTCCGAACCCACGTTAATGGGAGTCAGCTTGTCGGTCACATCGACTTCGCCAACCATGAGTTTTGAAATCTTGTAGTTGTAGTCGGGCAACATATACAACATCACATGGTCGTAGTCGTTGACCTTGATGGTCGACACCTTATTAGGCTGCTGTTCGACACTGACGGTCTGTAAAGCATAGCCGGTGGCATTCCTACAATACGCCGTCATCGAGCCGCCCTTGTTAACGCCGAAGGTGACGTTAATGTCCTGAAGGGCGTCAAGGTCGGTAGCCAAATAAGTGACAATCCACTCGCTGCAGAGGAAGAGTGGGTTGATGTTGAAAGTGAGCGTCTTCTGATCGGGCGACGGATTGCTTTGCGAGGAGATGTCATTGCCGTTCTTGTAGACATGCAGTCCGTTGCCTGTCTTGACTGTGAGGGAGGCTGAGGCAACAGTAGCCACGTCGATGTCAAAGGTATTCCACTGCCCTACCGGGAAATTCAGGGTTTGCCTGGTGCCATTGTTCAAGGTGATGTTGAACGTGGCAGCATTGGCCATATTGCCAAACAAACGCATGCCCAAATTGCGATAGTCAACGTAGACAGGTACCGTTTCGCCTTTCTCAGGGGTGACGAGTTGGAAACAGTTAATCCTGTTGGCGCCGTCGACGACCATGTTGGGAACTCCCTGAGTAGTGTTTCCGTTTACCGTGTAGAAGGCTTTGGCAGTTCCCGATTCAGGCACGGCAGAGAAAGTGACGAAGTAGCCACCCTTGTTGGCTTCCACATTTGCATGTTCATAACTGCCTATGGTGTAGTATTTTTTCTCGGTGCCCACCAACGATTCCACATTGACTGTGCCATTGCCCAAATTGTAAACCTGATAGTTGCAGCGTATGGGCTCGAAGTTGATTTCGTAGACAGCATTGTCGCGTCCTGGCGGCGTGTCGAAGGTGTAGGTAAACTCTCCTGTCTGCGTCAGTGGCACTTCAACTCCGTCGAGTTTCACCTCAGCTGTATAGAGATCACTCTGATATTGTATCTTTCCGCTGAAGGCAGATCCATTCCACACTCCGGTCTTTGTGCCGCCATTGGCTGGATCCATCACCACACCGCCAACCTGTACGCTGAGGGCTCCTGGCGTACTGATGACGGTGAAGTGGCGCTGCAATGGCCTGAACTGAATGTCGATGGTGGGGTTTTCTTCTCCTATATAGGGAATGTAGACGACATCGCTCTCCCCATCTTCTATGACAGAAAGTTGATGACTGTTGCCGCCGCTGCCCACATAGGTCACCACGGGATGGGTGGTGGCGCGGTCATATCTCAGTCTAAACCTAAGCAGGACGTTATCTTTGAAATCTGTGCCAACATAGGCAAGTGGCCTGTAATGGTAATCAATTGTATAGCTGCCAGGGGCATCGAAAGTCCGATTCGTCTGGGAATTACCACTCAGGTTGCCATAATAGACCACAGTCACTTGGCCTTCACCCGCGATGTTCAGGTTCACGTTTGTCTCTTCCGGGATGAATCGTATGTTGTAGGTGGTGTTGTCAAAGGATGGTTTCAGCAGAAAACGCGTACGAACTTGTGCATCGCCTTGATTCTCGTAGCCTTTTATTTCGCTTCGCCATGATCCATTCTTGTCGACGCGTTCAATGTAGGGAAAAACATCGGGTGAATGGAAAGCATAGCCATAAGCGCTGCTTTCGTCACTCATCAACGAAGAATACTTCAACTGAACCGACCCACCACTCTCGGGAATGATGCCGTCGGTACCTAACTGATTGAACACTACGGTGCCACCCCCGAGGCTGTTCACGTTCACGTCGAAATAGTTGAAGTATGTGACGTTTCTAAACACAGAGGGGGAATAAGTGTTGGCAACGTAGAAAGCATTCGAACCAAATGGGGCACAAAAACTGGGTTTCACGTATTTGGTGTCAAGAACGTCTGTATAAAACTGGCATGGCCCGAGCGTACTGCCATAATAAAAAATATGATATTCAGAGACAGAAAGTACTCCGTCACTGACATTCGGCAAACATAAGCTTGTGTTGAATTCAACGTTGTCGGCTTTCACGTAAACAAAGATGTTGCACTCTAATTCAGTGGTACTGTTGCTGAGTCGTCCCACATACTTCGTGTTCTTGCCCAGAATGATTGTGAAGGAAGAAGAAGTATTTCTTTCCAAATTGAACTGCTTGATGCCGAGCACGGGCACATAAGTGCCGTCGCTGGCGCGCACTTCATCGGGCACAATCCATTCGTTGTCAACGCCCGTCACCGTGCAAGGACTTGCCTGTGCAACATAGGCACCCTCAGATGTTATCTGATACTGGACACCATTGTATTGGATCATCTCTTCGCTCTGTGCCGATGCTTTCGGCAAGAACATGAAGGCCACAAGCAGGGCCGTTAATAGTTGTTTGGTTCTCATATTCGTTCTTTTTAGTGTTTTGTCAGCAATGTTAGCAGTCCATGGGAACTACATCTCCACGCCAAAGCCATCAGCCACGATGGGTTTGAAAAAGTGCGTGAATAGTGTTAGTGTCTTTATTGGTGCAAAGATACAAATTTTTTCCAACAAACCATCATTTTTCGGTTATTTTTCAATAAAGAAACAATGTGCCAAAACTGAAAAACACCGGAGGGACAGTCCGTCACTCTTTGATGTTAGGGAGAAAATAGGCTGCGGCACCAAGAAGCGGGAGGAAGGCGGTCAGCTGGAAAACGTACTGGATGCTGGTCAGGTCGGCAAGCCACCCGAACAATGCTGAACCGATGCCGCCAAGGCCAAACGACAGCCCGAAGAAGGCACCCGAAATCATGCCCACGTTGCCCGGCAGCAGTTCGGTGCCATAGACGAGGATGGCCGACATAGCGGACGACATCACCATGCCGACGAGGATAGCCAGGACTATGGTCCACGCCACATTGCAATAAGGCAGGAGCAAGGCAAATGGCGACGAACCGAGAATGCTGAACCAGATGACGTACTTGCGGCCATAGCGGTCGCCTACTTCACCTCCGATGAGCAAGCCTACGGCAGTGGAGACGAGGAAAGCGAAGAGCACGTATTGCGATGCGGTGACGGAGAGTCCGAACTTCTCAATCATGTAGAACGTCAGATAGCTCTGGATGTTGGCCGTATAGAAATCCTTTGAGAACATCAGCACCAACAATACGACAAGTGCCACAACGATCTGCCGCCGCGAAAGATGGCTCACGTTCTCGAGGTCGAACTTCGACTTGCTACGGCCGTAGAGCTCCAGCTGCCGACGATACCAACGACAAATGCGCGTGAGAACCCACAAGGCAACTACTGCCAGCAGGGCAAACCAGCGGATGCTGCCTTGTCCGTGGGGAACGACCACCAAAGCCACGGCAACAGGACCGATGGCACGTCCAACGTTGCCGCCCACCTGAAAGACGGACTGTGCCATTCCCTTGGCACCACCCGATGCCATGCGGGCTATCTTCGAAGACTCGGGGTGAAGCACCGACGAACCCACCCCGACGAATGCCACCGACAACAGCACAAGTGGGAAACTGTTGGCCATCGAAAGCAACATCAGTCCTGCCAGCGTGAAACACATGCCAACGACCAACGCATAGGGTTTCGGATGCCGGTCGGAGAAATAGCCCACCAACGGCTGGAGCAGCGACGACGTGATCTGATTGGTCAGCGTGATGGCGCCTATCTGCATGAAACTCAGTCCCAGCGTTTCCTTGATCATCGGATAGATGGAAGGAATGACCGACTGGAACATGTCGTTCAACAAATGGCCCATGCTGACCATCAGTAGGACAGACGTTGCGGCTTTGCTCTTGGTGTTCATTTTGGGTGGTGGGTGGTTTTGGGTGAGGGGTGATGAGTGGTGAGTGATGAGGGTATGCGGAAAGGTAATCTCTTAAAAACGATGCAGCGACCTCCCAATGGTGGAATGTCGCTGACTATCAATTCTAATCACTTATCGGAAAGAACAGAGACTTCGAGGATTTAGCCTCGGAACTTTGAATCCATTCATTCCTGCGGAGAGAACAGGATTCGAACCTGCGAACCAGTTTTGCCGGTTACACGCTTTCCAGGCGTGCCTCTTCAACCACTCGAGCACCTCTCCTTGGTCGTAAAACAGTTTGCTTTTTGGAAAAGCGAGTGCAAAGGTACAAAAAAAGATGAATATCGAGCGGCCGTTGCCGAATATTTCACTTGGTGTTAAGCTAATTTAACAATCGCAAGTCGGCATCAACGGGCTGAAGTTTTGGTTATCTCAAAATAATTGACTAAATTTGCGGTCGCAAATCATTACGAACAACTTAAACGAAAACACAACATGGAAAACGAACGTGTGAGGCTGAATGCCAATCCCGTGGTATGCTTCCTGAAGAAGATGCCACACGAGTTTACGAAAGAAGACATCATCCGTTTTATCGAGGAGAACGAGATCCGCATGGTGAACTTCATGTACCCGGGCGGCGACGGCAAGCTGAAGACACTGAACTTCGTCATCAGCGACCGTACCTATCTGGAGACCATCCTGACATGGGGTGAGCGCGTCGACGGCTCCAGCTTGTTCTCTTTCATCCAGGCATCGGCCAGCGACCTCTATGTAGTTCCTCGCTACGCAACAGCCTTCGTCGATCCTTTTGCCGACATTCCTACCCTCTGCATGCTCTGCTCCTACTTCGACAAGGACGGACAGCCGCTGGCATCATCGCCTGAGCAGACGCTGCGCCGTGCAGCCGACGCGTTCCGCGAAGTGACTAAAATGGAATATCAGGCCATGGGCGAGCTGGAATACTACGTCATCAAACCAGCCGAGGGCGTCTATCCGGCTATCGACCAGCACGGTTATCACGAGAGTGCACCTTATGCCAAGACCAACGATTTCCGCAAGCGTTGCATGTACTACATAGCACAGACGGGCGGTCAGATCAAGTACGGCCATTCAGAGGTGGGCAACTTCGAGCAGGATGGCCTGGTTTATGAGCAGAACGAAATCGAGTTCCTCCCCGTACCCGTTTGCGAGGCTGCCGATCAGCTGATGATTGCCAAGTGGGTGATTCGCAACCTGGCTTGGCGCGAAGGCCTGAACGTGACGTTCGCCCCGAAGATCACCACTGGCAAGGCAGGCTCCGGTCTGCACGTCCACATGCGCATCATGAAGGGCAAGTATAACCTGATGCTCACGGAGAAGCCCAAGCACAACTTCGGCACACCACTCTCCGACGAGGCTCTGCGCATGATTGCCGGCATGATGGACCTGGCACCCAGCATCACAGCCTTTGGCAACAAGAACCCAACGAGTTACTTCCGTCTGGTGCCCCATCAGGAGGCTCCAACGAACGTCTGCTGGGGCGACCGCAACCGTTCAGTGCTCGTGCGCGTACCGCTAGGATGGACAACCGAAACTGACATGGGTGCAATGGCCAATAACGCTACCTCGCCTATGGCCAGCAACTTCGAAGGCTCCTTCAAACAGACCGTTGAGATGCGCTCGCCCGATGGCTCAGCCGACATCTACCAACTTCTTGCCGGACTCTGCGTGGCTTGCCGTCATGGCTTCGAGATGGAGAACGCACTGGAAGTGGCCGAAAAGAACTACGTCGACGTGAACATTCACGATGCAGCCAACGCCGATAAGCTTGCCACGCTTGCCCAGCTGCCCGACTCGTGCGAGGCTTCGGCCGACTGCCTGGAGAAGCAGCGCGCAGTGTTCGAGGAGTATGGCGTATTCTCGCCTGCCATGATCGATGGCATCATCCGTGAACTGCGTGCCTTTGGCGATCGTACCCTGCGTGCCGACATCAGCAACGACAAGCTGAAGATTGCCGCCCTCGTCAAGACGTACTTCCACTGCGGATAGAGGCCAACTAACATACTTACAAGGGACCATGGTGGCTCGCCAGTTACCGTGGTTCTTTTTTTTGTGGAGAATGACATCGTCAGGTTTTTGCGGACGATTCTATATTCTCCTCCCTTCATCCTTCATCTTACCTCCTTCATCTTTCATCCCTTCATCCTTTCATCCTTCATCCCTCATCCTCAATGGTAGTACCCTTCGAGCACCTTGACGAAGTTTTTCTCCTCGAAGAGCCATTCGAAAGTGGCCTGGAACCGGTTTTTCACGCCGCGCCCGTTGAGAAAGTCCGAAGCAGCTGCCATGCATAGCACTTTTTTCACCTTAGTCCCGCCATACTTTTGAAAGATTTGAATTATCTGCCTGTAACGATCTTCGGTGAGAACCTGCAGGGGTGGAATGTTGCAGTTCTTCACGATGTCGTTATAGGATTGAATAAAACTTTGCTGCCAAGCCGCCTTAGCATCAGCCGCCGCCTTTTTTTCCTCTATAGGCTTATTAGCAGCTTGGCTGCTAATATCATCTACATCTACATCTTCATCTACATCAACATCTACATCAACATCTACATCATCATCTACATCTATGATGGGCAAAACGTCCCGTGATGTCTCGTGACGGTCACGATAGCGTTTTTGGCGCTCGCGATGCAAGCGTTTTTGCTCCTCATACTTCTTCTTGTCGACGTCGATCTGGATTTTTAGGAAACGAAGGG
>JAEEGL017104720.1_pt1 | contig 11018 bp, 13 predicted proteins | sample 9134231 | NCBI WGS metagenome assembly JAEEGL01 (sample SAMN16246548, study PRJNA631951) | gut metagenome | biome: gut microbiome; feature: rumen; material: fiber-attached | host: Bos | place: Iran: Karaj | collected 2018-10
CGACGAACCCGGGGAGGCTGTTACTTGTGAAGGCGTCGATTGCGATGGCCACGGCACGTGTGAAGTCAAAGACGGCGCAGCCGTTTGCAGCTGCAATGATGGCTACAAAGTCAAAGCAGATGACCCCAAACATTGTGAAGCAGCTGACTCGGGCGATGTCGTTGAAATCAAATTCATCGAGGTCGGTGACAGTAAAAACGAAAATGATATTAAGAAGAAGCTTACATTAAAAAATTACAAATCTGCATCGATCAGAAGCATGACCAAAGACGGAAATGAAAAAGATGTTTCCAAATCTATTTATATCAGTATCGGAACTCAGAAGGATTATTTTGAGATTGGTGTTAATGATTTAAATATCGATCCCAATGAATATGAAGATTTGAGAGTCGACATTGATTTTTTGACGCCTGTTACTTCTACGAATCTGGCTACTACATATAGTTTAAAAGTATATAATGATGCACTCGGAGAGAATCATCCCTACTATTTGGAGGATTACTCCCCCAATGGGTATTATGTGTATAAGACTGCCGGATTTTACAGAGGGTATAATGTAGTCACAGAAAATCTCATTACCGATGGCTTAAAGAAATCCAATAAAAAAATAAAATCCATAAGGATACTTCCTTACGGGAATTTACCATTGAAAGTAGACCCGGAAGAAACTTATGAAGGGGCGTGGAGAAAACAGGCAACATCCTTTGTGGTTAAATCCATAAAGATAGTCGGTTATAAAAAAGGGAAATATAAAAATCCCAATACAACCACTAAAACGACAAAGCCAGACGAACTCAGGTTGAATGCAGCCCTGCGAATGTACGATACGGCTACCATACGATGGATACCGGATATCGGCCTCAAATCCGTACGTAACATCGGTACAGCGCGTTTCTCGGATAATATATTATATCAGATGAATGAGGTGAATTATGGTGCGCCTTACACCCAAAGAAACAGAGTGACAATAGAAAAGTATGTAAGTGAGTTGGATGACACAGGCAAGATTACATCTATAAAAAGTGAAGGCAATGAACAATCGTTGGATTATTATGGTCAGGATTGTGCATTGTCCGTGTATTACTCATTGTCAAAATATATTCCCTGTGAATCGCCTCTGGGAGTATTGGAGTTTACCTGGAACAGAACTGTTTCATCTCTTCTGGGCGGATTGAAGATCAAAGGTGAAAAAGAATCGACGTTTTCCGTTTATCAGGGCTTGCGCGATGAGGATTACAACAAAAAGGCAAAAAACAACCAGCTGACAAAAGTATCTGAAAGCGTCATGAATCGTGCCGTCCTGGAATCCAAACTAAGAATCAAATCCAATGATTCAAAAATTAAATATATTAAAATCAGGCCGACAGGAGAGTTTTATGATTACTTCCTTTATGTGCCGGCCGGTGTTCCTTCCGGCGAACATTTGAGCTTGTCGTTAAATAATTTGGGGATATCATCCTCAAACGACACAATTAAAATTATTTACCACAAATATCCTTCTGATACAGATATTAATCCTGCATTTGAAATTAACGGAGAGAAAGTAAGCTCTGTTAAACAATCCTCCATACTGATTAAGTCGTATTATGACTCAACCTATAAATGTACAGTGTCTGTATATGAAAATGAATATCGATTGACAACTCAGTCAGATAAAAAGATTGACAGTATTAAGATTTATCCCTTTGGCGCCAATAGCTCCACCACCTTTAAAGCCGGATTCAGATTGACAGGCCTTGTCATTAAAGAGGCAAACGGCGGTAATGCGATGGGGATTAATATGTCAAGTTACATCTTATACTATGGTTTGGATAAGCATATTATTACAAGTGCTGAAGATTCATCCAATGCCAACTATATCAAAGAAGATTTTCTCACTGCTTTTTATTCAGATAAAGAACTGCTTGAGAATCCCATGTTTAAGTCTGAAAAAGAGATGTACGGTTCTGAAAAAGATATGATTGCAGCAAAATATCTGGCAGCTCAGGCGATATCGAAAGCATATTCAGAACTCATGATAGGTGATGTCGTAACAACCAATTCCAATTTAGGTCATATCCACATCAGAATGATAACGGGAAATACTCATGTGGAATGTATGGATGGGGAAGTGCTGGCCGTCGCCAGCGACAAAATGGACGTGCCAAAGGGAAGCTGTGATGCACATGGCGGAATTGACCTCAATAAGAGTTATTATATTAGGACGGATATTAACTCTGTCCCGACCAAAACAGATGAACATAATATAAACAATTATGGCGGGCTTATTACTAAAAATGATTATGTCGCGTCAAAAGAATGGCATCCAAATCCCAAACTCACGGATTTGACAAAAATTTCAGATTTAAAGGACAAGAATTTAAATTTCTATATCGATACGAAAAACAGTTTTGCGCATGCTCTGAATACAGCTTACTTACCCGTAACACTTAACGCTTATAAAACAGGCAACGTGGAAGAGCCCATGGTCATGTTGTTCGATAAGAATACATTGGACGATATCCGATCCGGGTTTAAAGGCACGATCTATTCAAACTATACGATCATAAGCATTGAGTTCACTATCAAGGATAGGGACAATAATAACGAGAAAGAGCAGAACTTTGTCGTCTATCCAAGCCATGCACCGAATTATCCAAACCATGCTAATGATTATTCAAGTGAAGTCAGTTCGTTTAACAAAGAGGGATTGTTCGCAAACTACTATTCCCTGTACTACAATCTCCCGGATGATAATGCGGAGATCAATAAACTCCTGGCAAAAGGAAAACTGTCGGATGACTTTGAAATCATCGTATCGGTAACTGCCGGTACGGGTGAAAAAATGGAAGTGCTTCACCTGGATAGCAAGAAAAAATAATCGCTGATTTCTTGAGCATTGAGCTTGAGATGACCATAATCATCCCGAGCTCAATGTTCCCGGTAAAGCTCAACACAATTTCGCAGGCGTCGAACAGGACCTATGTTTCAGCGAAATTAGTCCCGTATATGGGTCGTACATCCGAGTGGGATTTTAAAACTGATTGGGATGTTGATGCGAATGGAAGGGCAGAGGATACACTTTGACTGTTTTGGCGTATTCTCCAGCTGTTCAATTCTTTCGGACAAACGTTTGACCTCTTCCGACAGAGAAACCACCATTTGAAGGAGTTTCTCCCGGTCATCGACTGTTCTGTCGACATCTGCAGAGCACAGATGATTCGTTTGTGTTTTCATTTCGTCCATTTTGATATCTCCTTTTGTGTGCATAATGCAGGCATTGATTATGGGGGGGATAATGATTGAACCTATTCTGACAGTGAGATGGAAATGGGGCCTATTTGTTGGCTGCATAACCAGTGCATACTCCCGGATGGATAGATTGTGTTAATTAAAGTGTTGAAAATTAAGTGTACAGACACTTAATTAGATATTAAAATACTCATCGTTACTGGACTTGCAGAAAATACAGTCAACGATCTCAATAGAATTTATCAAAAACACAATCACAAGTAAAGATAGATTGTTGTCAGAACGATTTGAGGCGAGTTGAAGCTCATAGCTTTTGACAAAATCGATTCTTCATCTTCCACATTGTTTCATTCTGTGCTTGCTTGAATTGGCAATAAATAGGCATTAGCGTTTTCAGTATTATCTTGTTGTGCAGATTGTATCAGTAATAAGCATCCCCCCTGCGGGTGCTGGGAACAGTCTACTCGCTAAAAACATTATCTTTATCTGCATTCATGAGCTGTTCTGCCAAAGGCATCCAGTCTTTTATCTTTGCGGGAAGCCAGCCCATCTCAATATAATCGAATAGATTGCTGTGAATCCCAAACATCTTGTCATTTGCGTCCGGCTTGACACCGAGTATCGTCTTGTCTTTATAATTAAACGCATACTCCCGGCCTTCATACTTTTCCATGTCAGCAAACAGAAATCCCGGCAAATCAAACTGTTCGCTCAGATGCCGAAATACCCAATGCGCCTGCATGATTGAATAGCAAATAGATGCATTCTTATCTATCTCGGATGCATCGGGATTCGGAGCAATGATCGCAAATGAATCGCCGTTGGTTATCTTATCGAAATAATCGGAATACTTTAATCTTTTGGATGGCATGACAAAAATCCTTTATCCCTTTTGTTTGTCTGCACCTCGTCAACTTGAAGCGTCAGGCCGGGGAAAAACGAATATATCACATTCGCTTTTGACTTTGGAAATTTTGGATACGGAGCATCTCCGTATGTGCAGTAGGGCAGTGCGATACGCAGTCGTTTATATATTTGGGGCTCGCCTTGGCTCGTGTCACGACACGTGCCTACGGCTCGCCTGACGCCCGCTATCGACTTCCCCCTTCCCTCGCCAATCTGGAGAGGGAGGGGGGACAGCCGCAGAGCGGCTGGGGGGTAGGTGAGGTCAATACGCGGGCGTTGCTGTGTTTGGGCACGCCTATGCGCCGTTGGCGCATACGCCGTGCTGTGGCGGCGGCTATCGCGTTTGCCGGCCGCGATACGCCGCCGCCTCGCTATTTTGCTCGCCATACGCTGGTCCGTGAAATACGATTTTTGTCCAAATCTAACCTTGTTTGGGCGAAAAAACGACTGTTGGACGAAAATAAATGATTTTTCGTCCAGAATGTGTTAAATTTGGACGAAAAAAGAGGGGGATTGGACGAAAGGATGACAGATGAGAAATTTTGATTATAGCAAATTGTCGAATTGTAGATGGTCAACAGAGCTATTGAATCTCGTTGCAAAAATCCATGAGTGTAAGGGGCGACAGGATATGTTTATTCGTCAGAAGCCCATTGAGTTGGAGCGACTCATCGAGATCGCCAAAATACAAAGCACAGAGTCGTCTAACAGAATCGAAGGCATCGTTACGACCGGTACACGCATGAAACAGCTCATAGCCGAAAAAACAACCCCGAGAAATCGAAATGAAGGGGAAATCGTGGGGTATCGTGATGTATTAAACATCATTCATGAAAATTATGAACAAATTCCAATTCGGTCATCCTATGTTCTACAGCTTCATCGGGATTTGTTGCGTCCTGCCGGACTTTCTTATGGCGGATCTTACAAAAATACTCAAAATTATATCAATGAGACAATGCCGGATGGTACGAGCTTTACGAGGTTTACTCCGATTGCTCCCTATGAAACACCCGCTGCAATGGACGCATTATGTACTGCGTATGAACAAGCAATTGCAAAAGAGAATATTGATGCGCTCATCCTGATTCCATGTTTTATCATCGATTTTCTCTGCATACATCCGTTCAATGATGGAAACGGCAGAATGAGTCGCCTTCTGACACTATTGCTTTTATATAAAAGTGGCTATTCCGTCGGAAAGTATATCAGTATTGAGAAACAGATCGAAAAGACAAAAGATCATTATTACGATGTTTTGCAAGATGCCGATATCGGATGGCATGATGAAATAAATGATCCTACGCCTTTTATCCATTATATGTTAAGCATCATTTTGGCCTGCTATAAGGAATTTGAGGAACACGTTCAACTGGTTGGAATATCTGGGATCTCCAGTACAGCCTATGATATTGTGAAAAAATATGTGGAGGATAAAATCGGAAGATTTACAGGTGCCGAGGTCGTCGCGAATTGCCCAAGCATCGGTAGATCATCCGCGCTTTCTGCACTCAAAAAATTGACCGACGAGGGATTGATACTTCGACAAGGTATAGGTAGAAGTACATTCTATATAAAAACGGATAGTATATAAATAACCATCGATTTTTCTTGTATGTGCTCGCCTTGACTCGTGCCTACGGCTCGCTTGGCGCCCGCTATCGACTTCCCCCTTCCCTCGCCAATCTGGAGAGGGAGGGGGGACAGCCGCAGAGCGGCTGGGGGGTAGGTGAGGTCAATACGCGGGCGTTGCTGTATCGGGGCTGCCTATGCGCCGTTGGCGCATACGCCGTGCTGTGGCGGCGGCTATCGCGTTTGCCGGCCGCGATACGCCGCCGCCCGAGCCATTGCATCCATCCGCGTGTGCGGGGAACAATAATTCTGTGATTTCTTTCCCATCCTGAAGTTTGAAAGGTTTTGTTAGTGTAATTTTTTCCATTTATCATTCTCCGTTTGACTTCCTGCGAAGCCGTGGTTATTGTTCTATGTGCAACCTCAAACAAGGAGGTGTGATATGGCGCTATGGGTATATGACGATGATTTTTGCAGGACAAAAGGCGATGCTGTTGCAATCTGGTTAGGTGCCTTTATCCCCATTGTTGCTGTCCTCGCTTTTATAGTTTGGTTGCTTTGGTAGCCGCCATTTGAGCGGCTTTTCTTTTGCCTATGGTAGCCTGTATCTGCCAAGCATATTGGCGTCTGCCTCAATGCGTTTGTGCAGGATTTCGATAGCGTCAATGGGGTAAGCCTTGACCGTTCCGTATTCGGTGTCGGGAATGTCTCGACGTTCCCAGCCGTTATCCATGCAGATTTCTTTAAGTTTGTGTGCAATCGCGCCATAAAGTCCTTTGGATAGTGCGAAGTACTGCGGTAACCATCGGATGGCCTTTACCTGTTTCCAGTGTTCGGCATTACCGATCTGTTCACGCAGTCGCTCGCATTCCCTGGATTTCTGAGATGCCGTATTCATGGCCGTGGCTTCGCGTCGTGTGCCAATCTGTGCTTTGGTGCGAAGAATGGCTTCATCTCGCTGTTCTTCGGCGATCCTTCGGCATTCACGTTCATGGGATCATCCCCGCGTGTGCGGGGAACAGAAGAGGATAAATCCATGAAATCGACACGCCGTAGGATCACCCCCGCGTGTGCGGGGAACAGTTTTGATGCGTCCGATGGTGCCCGGAATCGTCGGGATCACCCCCGCGTGTGCAGGGAACAGTGAATTCGGCTGAAGCAATTCGAATTGCGCGTCATAGCTCTGATACGTCTTCAATCATGAGATTGATTGAGTCTGTTACGCGCCTGCGACATACCGGATTGAAATCAATTTTTAGAGCATTCTTTAAAACCGTTATTATCTCAGATGGATTTTCGCAAGTATTGTTTTCGTCGTATTTCAATCCTTCTCGATTTATGTTCTGCAGCTTTATTTTATTTCCTGGAGAATACAGAATCCCCTCGTCATTCCAGAACGTCCTTTCACGATATTTAATCTTGCCATAGAAATAGGCGACCAGATCTCCTGTTACGAAATCAAGACCTAGCTTTTTACAAGCCCACTTAACAGCATCAAGCTGTGGACTGAAACGTCTCAGGAACTCAATCTCGTCACCGTCATAGTACATTTTCCATATGTAATGGTCTGCCGTAATTATGTATTGAATAGCCGCATTAACTGCGCATTCATCAGGATTCAACGAATCATCCAGAGGTATCCCCGGAACAAGATGCGACAACAACGCCTTCTTCCTTAGACCTTTCCTGCAGAAAGGGTATGCTGCAATGAATCCAGGACAAAGGAAACAAGGATATTTGTATAACAAGCCAGCCATATCCACCTCTTACTGTAACAGTTCGCACCAAATTCTGCGCCTTCGGCCGCTAATGCTCTCTTGGATTGACAACACCCTGAACCGAGAGCCTCTTGGCAAGATTATTTCGGGATCACCCCCGCGTGTGCGGGGAACAGGTTTCTGGCATGATTTCCTCCTTAAACAAAAAGCCAGTCATTTCTGACTGGCTTTGTTTCTACCCCAAATGATGCTTTTTTGCATACGCCTTTCGCAACTCTTCGCGTCTTCCTGCAGGTGTGTTGTAAAGCATGGACAAATCCGGGTAGTCGTCGATCTTGTATTTCTTTGACAAATGCTTTTTTACCTCCCCAAACAATTTGAAAGCATCGGCGATCAGCTCGTCTTTTTCCTGCTGTGTTTCAAAGCCTAAAGTTTCGTAGTACTCGCCGCAGATTGCATCCACGCTAAACCGATCTTCTACGCTTTCAAGCATTTGTTGAAATGCTTCTGTTTCTTCTTTGGCCAATCCGTATGTTGGTACATCGTCTTCATGGTAAACCACCAAGATCGGATCGGCAGCATCCATGATCATTGCTAATCTTTCCATTTTAACCGCCTTTAGCTCGGGTAAGCCGTGACAATATACCCATTTAAGCCTATGACTATTTTATATTGTTTCCCCTCTATTTTCAACATGTCTGCTTGCCTGTGGCTGTTTGGACGGTTCTCTATTGGCTCGCCTTGCTCTATGGCTTTTTTTATGAATGCGGGAATTTCTCTTGCGCTTATTCCTCTTGTTTCAAAATCTTTCTGATGCCTCTCAAGTATATGTTTTAAGCCTGAGTTTTCGTCTCCCGTTTCCAGCCATATCTTTTTGTTTTCCTTGTTTTTTGTCACCATGACGATTTTCTCTGCTGTGACCTTTCGTCCTGATTTCACCAGCTCCCGAATAAGCTCCTTTTCTTCGTCTGTGCGGGATCACCCCCGCGTGTGCGGGGAACAGGAATATTGGCGCGTGTTCTGCGTTTGGAATAGAGGATCACCCCCGCGTGTGCGGGGAACAGCACGAACATTTCCTCTGTATTCATGGATTTAACGGATCACCCCCGCGTGTGCGGGGAACAGGTTTCTGGCATGATTTCCTCCTTAAACAAAAAGCCAGTCATTTCTGACTGGCTTTGTTTCTACCCCAAATGATGCTCTTTCGCATACGCCTTTCGCAGCTCTTCGCGCCTTCCTGCAGGTGTGTTTATCAGTTCCGTTAAATCCGGGTAATCGTCGATCTCGTACCTGTCTGAAAGATTCCTTTTAACTTCTCCAAACAGTTTAAATGCATCTGCGATCAGTTCGTCTTTTTCCTCTTGCGTCTCAAATCCCAGTGTTTCGTAATATTCACCACACAAGGCTTCGCATGTGTATCTTGATTCAACGCTATCTAATAGACTTTGAAACGCCTTTGTTTCCGTTTCTGAAAGTCCAGCGTCGTAAAATTCGCCTTTTTCATCGTAAACCCAAAGCCACGGCGCGGTTGTGTCCGGCATCATAACCAGTTTTTTCATATCTTTCTTCCTCTCTTACGGGATAAAGCCCGATAATATAGCCATTGTCACCAACACTGATGATATACAATTTTTCACTATATCTCAATAACAACCCCTCTTTCCCGTTTTTGCTTTTCGTTCCTGATACTATTTCACCCCTCTTGATAATCTCTGCCGTAACTCTTGGTATTTCCTTTGTTTTGATTCCGCGCGCTTTTAGCTCTTTTTGATGTTTCAAGATGTGTAGGATCACCCCCGCGTGTGCGGGGAACAGTCAGTATTTCCGTTGCCGAATTGATAGAATAGAGGATCACCCCCGCGTGTGCGGGGAACAGGTCGGCAAGAACGTCGGGCCGTACAGCATTTTAGGATCACCCCCGCGTGTGCGGGGAACAGCAAGTGTGGGAATCTTTGCCGCAAGGCGGCATAGGATCACCCCCGCGTGTGCGGGGAACAGCCCCCGTGACCGGTGCAGCAACGGATCCCGTTGGGATCACCCCCGCGTGTGCGGGGAACAGAGTTCTTGCCCGCTAAAAGCGGCGCGTTGCAGGGGATCACCCCCGCGTGTGCGGGGAACAGCCGGCCGGCATACGTTGGAGTTCCGTGGGGTAAGGATCACCCCCGCGTGTGCGGGGAACAGCCAAAAATTTCACGGGCGATCTGACGCTCCCCGGGATCACCCCCGCGTGTGCGGGGAACAGCGATCTTCTTTTTGGACGGTGAGGAATATCGTGGGATCACCCCCGCGTGTGCGGGGAACAGAGGGTTTTATGGGGTTATGGGTCAAACCAAGTAGGATCACCCCCGCGTGTGCGGGGAACAGAACGCCTTGTGAGAAATCACATGATTTCTCACAGGATCACCCCCGCGTGTGCGGGGAACAGTGATATAACGATCAAGCTGTTTGAGGTCCCCCAGGATCACCCCCGCGTGTGCGGGGAACAGTCAAAAGTAACGCAAGATCCGGAATATGATCCCGGATCACCCCCGCGTGTGCGGGGAACAGCTCAAGCCGATCCTCTCCCTCGGGGGTCGATCAGGATCACCCCCGCGTGTGCGGGGAACAGCAGATTTCAATCATTATGGCACAGTTGAAGGCAGGATCACCCCCGCATGTGCGGGGAACAGACTGGTGGAACGCGGCGGATCTACCGGCCAGAGGGATCACCCCCGCGTGTGCGGGGAACAGGACTGTTCTTTATGCTCGAGGCTTCATCCACGAGGATCACCCCCGCGTGTGCGGGGAACAGCATTCCTGCAGCGATGCATGCCAGATGGCCGCAGGATCACCCCCGCGTGTGCGGGGAACAGACGTTCAGAGAGGTTCAGGATTTTTTTGAATTGGGATCACCCCCGCGTGTGCGGGGAACAGCGGCCTCCATCGACGAATTCGCGGACCCATACGGGATCACCCCCGCGTGTGCGGGGAACAGCTTTTCTGGTCTGCTGAGTGAGTCGCTTCACGAGGATCACCCCCGCGTGTGCGGGGAACAGGTGAACGGCACGGCGCAGACATCTTACCCGGCCGGATCACCCCCGCGTGTGCGGGGAACAGAGCGTCGTTGATTGGGACAAGGGCTCGGTCGTAGGATCACCCCCGCGTGTGCGGGGAACAGTGACCTATGTCAATATCAGTAAATTAAACGATAGGATCACCCCCGCGTGTGCGGGGAACAGGCAGCAAGCCCAAAGAGCGAGGCGGCGAGCGCCGGATCACCCCCGCGTGTGCGGGGAACAGGATTGCGAGCAGATTTGCGATTTGATTTCATGGGGATCACCCCCGCGTGTGCGGGGAACAGGTTGGTGTTGTTGGTTGAAAGATTGCGAGCAGAGGATCACCCCCGCGTGTGCGGGGAACAGTTCGGCTCGGCTCTTCGGCTCTTCAATCCATGAGGATCACCCCCGCGTGTGCGGGGAACAGCTTATCCATTTCTGTTACTCCCTCTTTGGTTAGGGATCACCCCCGCGTGTGCGGGGAACAGTATTTACACCGTAATGTGGTTATTTGCGCAATGGGATCACCCCCGCGTGTGCGGGGAACAGTGATCGA
>JAEEGL017179641.1_pt1 | contig 11018 bp, 9 predicted proteins | sample 9134231 | NCBI WGS metagenome assembly JAEEGL01 (sample SAMN16246548, study PRJNA631951) | gut metagenome | biome: gut microbiome; feature: rumen; material: fiber-attached | host: Bos | place: Iran: Karaj | collected 2018-10
GAATACTCCGTAAAACGCGGAATATACTGTTATATCCGTCTCGCCTTCGGACACGCCGTATACCGTGCCGCTGCTTGTGACGCCGGCTGTATTTGCGTTATCAGTTATATAAAGCAGTTCCGCCGGGAACGCGTCCGCGGGCGTAATTGCCGGGGAAAGTTTTAAGGATCCTCCGACTTGCAGCGTAAGCGTCTGCGGCAGAGTTATTTTACGCACCGCCGGCAAAGACGCGACCGGACACGCAGCCGATACGCGGAAGCCGTATGAGCCCGCCGTTATTGAAACGAGCGTTACCTCAACCGTATCTCCGTCAATGAATAACGTTTTTCCGGCTAAAGAGCCGCCGTAGTACGTGCCGTAAAGATTGCCGTTTTTATCCTGTATCTTCACCGCGTCCGCGGATGAAAGCATATCCGAGGACGAAAACGTGACGGCTATGCGCTCAGGATTTCCGGGGACGGTGTAAGTGTATCTGAACGTGCCTTTTTCGTATGGATGAGCGGATTCTATGACCGCCGCGCCGTCCGAAACGGTTATTTTCAGCACCGCGCAGTCTCCTCCGCGGCGGGAAACGGCGTAAACGTCCGCCTCGCCCTCGAATACGGCGGTCACCGCGCCGTCCTCAACGCGCACGTTTGACGACACGGTATAAAGATCGTATCCCGTGTCTGCCGGCGTATAGGTTTCACCTACTTTTAAAGTTATTTCCGCGTTTATCTGCTTCAGCGCGGTAAAAGCGACGTTATCCGGCGTCAGTTTGTCACACAGACCGAACGTATCGCTTCCGTACGACGCGCCGCCGCACGATGCGTGCTCAAGGTCAACGCAGCCGTAAAACGCTTTGCTTGCTATGGTTTTTACGTTTTTGCCGATAGGCGCGGTGCGAAGCGCGGTGCATCCTGCAAAAGTAAGTTCCGGTATGGCCGTCTGATTCTGCGGGAATGACACGGCGATAAGCGAAGTATCGGAAAAAAATATTCCCACCCCGTCAAGCGAGGAGGCGGAAATATCCGCGTAAACGAGTTTTTCACAGCAGGCGAAAGCGTATTCCGATACGGAAGCAGCGCCGGGGACGGTTATTTTTTCTATCGCGCTTTTTTCAAACGCGTGAGCGCCTATTGACGTAAGCGATGACGATAAAATTATATTTTTTATATCGGACAGATAAAACGCGTACCGTCCGGCTGCTGTCATACCCGCCGCGTCGACTTCCGTCAGCCGGCTGCCTGAAAAAGCGTACGCGCCGACTTTGACGTTTTGCGGTATCTTATATTCGCCGGTCCGCGCCTCCGGGTATCTTACAAGCGTTTTTTTGTCCGAGGTAAAAAGCACGCCGTCGACTGATACGTAATTTCCGGACGCTTCAAATTCGTATAAAGAAGGCATTGCGGAAAACGCGCCGTCTTCTACCGTCTTCACGCTGTCCGGTATAACTATTTTATACGTTGATATATTGCCGGAGAACGCGCCGGACGCTATCGTACCGACGGGCAGACCTTTATACTCGCGCGGTATTCTTACCTCCGCTTCGTTTTTGGAATAGGAGGAAAGTATATAAGACTTGCCGTCTTCGGCAAGCGTGTATGTCACGCCGTCTTCGCCGTTTGCAGAGAACGCAAAAAGCACGGACAGACTTATGATGATAAGAACCGCCGCTAACAGCTTTTTCATACTTCTCCTCCTTTCCTAATATTATCTCAATTGTATTATATCATAGAAGTATGTATTTTGTAAAGTAGGTAAATAAAAATAATAAAAAAATTTAAAGCCCGGCGAAATATCGCCGGGCTTATTTTTTGATCTTAAATCTTACTGTACTGTTTTACAATGCTCTTTATGGCTTTCTCCGCTTTTTTGCTTGCGGATTTGTATTTTGACGCAAATTCCGTGCTGCCTGACGCCACAAGGTTGTTGAAAACGTTTGACAGGCCTACGCTTGAATAAATATAACCTATGTCGTATACGCGGGACTGAAGGATTATATCTATCATCTCAAACGATTCTGAATCTCTCGCTTTCTTTCTCTTCAGCGTTACCTCGTAGTAAGCCGGCGTCAGATACTGATACGAATACAGCGCGAACGCCTCTATGATGTAAGCCGTTTCCTGCGGTTTGTCAACGTTTGAAGGTATGCTTATCATGGAGCCGACGCCGTCAACGTGCGTTCTGTAATGCTCCTGCGCCTCGTCATATTTCGGTGTGGGCAAAACGCCGTACGGCGAATCCATATCGCTTAAGTTTACTATATAGCTTAAAACTTCCGAATAGAACAGGCCCTGGTTGTTCATGAACATGTCTCTCGTCTGTTCCGGTTTGTTTAATGATATCCACGTATAGTTATCGTCGTGTATCAGCTTTTTGCAGTACGTCAGAAGGTCCATTATCTTTTCCTGATAGTCGCCCATAACGACAGTCGGTTCTCCGTCTATAAGATCGACCGTCTTTATATCGCTCGTATAAAGGAAGTTCGTTAAGCCGCCGCCGTTTGTCGTGAGGAAGCCGTAGATATCGTTTTCATCGTACTTGCTGTCGCCGTTTTCGTCTTTAGATACCTTTTTTACGTATTCGTAGAATTTATCAAGAGTCCACGTGCCGTTTTTAACGAGCTGATACGGTTCTTCCAGGTCGTTGTCCGCTATCATCTTCTTGTTGAACAGCATTATCCACGTTACGTCGTTGTCAAGTATGTTTATATCGCCGTTCATGAAGTAGACCTTGCCGTTTATGGCGCAGTCGCGCAGCGTGCCGGGATCCCACCATTCCTGGTCGAGATTCATATAATCTTTAAGGTCAAGGAAATTGTAAAGATAACCGCCCTGAGCAAGAGCGCCCGTATCCGGTCCGTTTGCCATTATCAGATCGTACGATTTTGCGTTTGATTTGTTGTCGTTCATCGCAGTCGTGGAAACGGCCGTCACCGCGTTTTTAGTGATAGTCACGCCAAAAGTGTCATACATTGCCGTGTTTCTGTTGAAAACGGCGTCCTGGATCGGCTCGGAGCTTGCTTCCTCCGCCCAGATCTCTTTTTCGGAGTTGCCGACGCCCGCCATGCACAAAACGTTGAAGGTACGGTTGTAATTCGTCTGCGGAAGTTTAGCGAGATACTCTCTTGCTACGTCCGCGTTAGTCTTCTCGGCTTCTTCCGTAACTTCTTCGGTTTCAGTCGCCGTTTCCGCTTCCGTTGCCGGCGTCGTCTCAACCGGTTTTTCCGTGCACGCTACGAAAGTTCCGGCAATAAACAACAAGCTCAACAGAATACATAGTGTTTTTTTCATATATAACTCCCTTCCGGTTATTTATTTTCTGTATTTGTGTCTTACGGGCGAAAGGCCTGCGCTGTCCGCCTTGCCCGCGCCTATGACTACGCACAAAGTCGGATCGTCCGCCACTCTGACGGGCAGCCCCGTCACGCTGCTTATCATCTTGTCAAGTCCGTATATCTGACAGCCGCCTCCGGTCATGACTATGCCGTTTTCCGCAATATCGGAAACGAGCTCCGGCGGCGTTTTTTCAATAACGGCGCAAATCTCCTCAATAAGCCTTGTGACCGGCTCTAAAAGCGCCTCCGTCATATCGTAAGAGGTAAGCTCTATAAGAAGCGGCGCCCTCGTTTTAAGATTTTTGCCCGTTACGGTTATCGTCTGTACGTCGTTTCTGCGCCATACGGAGCCGATGGCGATCTTCGCCTCCTCCGCCGTGCGCTCGCCTATAAGCAGCGAGTACTTGTTTCTTACGTATTTGATTATCGCCGCCGTCATTTCGTCTCCGGCAACGCGCACAGACGAGGACAGTACCGCTCCGCCCGAGCAGATAACGGCTATATCCGTCGTGCCGCCGCCTATATCGACTATCATGTGTCCTCGATCAGACGTTACGTCTATCCCCGCGCCAATCGCCGCTGCAACGGGCTCGTCTATAAGAAACGGCTCTTTGAGTCCCGCGGAAACGGCGGCGTCTCTTACCGCGTTTTCCTCAACGTCCGTCACTATGCTCGGCACGGCGATGACGGCTTCCGGCGGAAGCAAAGTTCTTCCGTAGCTCTTTTTCAAAAACCGCTTGAGCATGACGACCGTGTGGTTAAAACGGCTTATAACGCCGTCTCTTATCGGACGTACGACTTCCATTCCCTCCGGCTCGCGCTCGAAAAGCTCCGCCGCCTCACGCCCGACGAGGGTCGCTTTATTCAGATATTTGTCCACCGCTATAACGGAAGGTTCGTTTAAGATAACGCCCTTTCCCTCCGTATATATCTGTATCGTGGACGTTCCCAGATCTATTGCTAATTTCCTGCTCATTTTATGTAAAAATCAATCTTTTATTTTTTTCTGCAGCGTCTTCTTACACGCTTATACGTTACGTATCTGTAAGGCGTTCCGTCCGTATCGTAGTACTGTTCGCTTTCTTCTTCCACTTTCCATTCCGGCATCTCGTCAAGATTCGGGATAAACGTGTCCGCCTCATAATGTTTGTCTATTTTCGTTATGTACGCGGTGTCGCAGTACGGAAGAAGCTGGTTGTAGACCGAGCCGCCGCCGATTACGAAAACGTCCTTGTCTTTTATCTTTTTTGATACTTTGACCGCTTCTTCCAGGCTGTGGACGACGGTCGCGCCTTCTATTTCTATCTCGTCGGGATACAAAACTATGTTTTCCCTGTTTTTCAGCGGTTTGCCCCCGGGCAGAGATAAAAGAGTGTTGTAACCCATTATAACGGCGTTGCCCGTTGTGATCTCTTTGAATCTTTTTAAGTCCGTGGATATCCTTGCAAGCAGATCGCCTTTATATCCTATCGCCCAGTCGTCGGCTACGGCAACAATAAGTTTGAGCATTTTTTTCTCCTTATTCCGCTACGGGTATTTTGCAGTCAAGATCCGTATATTCGTAATTTTCCAGCCTGAAGCTGTTTTTGGTGAACTGATAAAAGTCTTTTATATCCGGATCGAGTATAAGCTTCGGCGCGGGCTTCTGTTCGTTCTGAATTATCTGTTTCACTATCGGTATATGTCTGTCGTAGATATGCGCGTCGGCTATAACGTGCACGAATTCGCCCGGCTCAAGACCTGACACCTGCGCGAACATCATGACGAGCAACGCGTACTGCGCAACGTTCCAGTTGTTGGCGACGAGCATGTCGTTGCTGCGCTGATTGAGTATGGCGCAGAGCTTGTTGCCGGAAACGTTGAACGTCATGCTGTAAGCGCACGGATAAAGCGCCATTTCCGACAGGTCCGCGTGGTTGTATATGTTCGTTATCATACGTCTGCTCGCGCGGTTGTTTTTCAAATCGTATAAAACTCTGTCGACCTGGTCGAACATACCTTCTTTGTACTTATGTTTTATTCCGAGCTGATAGCCGTACGCTTTGCCTATCGTCCCGTTCTCGTCCGCCCACTGATCCCAGATATGGCTTTCAAGCTCCGATATTTTATTTGATTTTTTCTGCCATATCCACAAAAGCTCCTGCGCCGCGGATTTGATGAACGTGCGGCGTATCGTGAGTATCGGGAACTCCTTTGACAGATCGTATCTGTTTACTATACAGAATTTTTTAACGGTGTGCGCCGGCGTGCCGTCGTCCCATTTGGGGCGTACGTCAAGGTCGGTATCCCAGATGCCGTGCTCCATTATATCCGTAACGTTTTCTATAAACACTTTATCAGCGTAGCTCATTTTAAAACTCCAGACATTTATTTATTCTATTCTATCACTAAATTATTTATATGTCAAGACCTATTCTGCGTTTCATTTCAAGTATTCTGCAAACCGCGCCGTCAAGCACGTCTTCGGGAACGATACCGTTCTTTACCGCCTCGCAGATATGATTATATCCTTCCTCGAACAGCGCTGTAATTATCATATCGTTTCCGCACAGCAGCGCGCGCACGCACGGGTCGGCGCCGTTCGTGAACTGCCTTATCGCGTTCATAGTCAGAGAATCCGTTATTATAACGCCGTCAAAACCCATTTTTTCACGCAGATACGCGTGTATCGGGTACGAAAGCGACGCGGGAAAGTCCGGATCAAAGCAGTTTACAATGTTGTGAGACACCATAACGCTCTGCGCGCCGGCGGCGATACCCGCTTCAAACGGCAAAAGGTCTTTTGTTTCAAATTCGGACAGAGCTCTGACGTCGGTCGACATTCCCATGTGCGTGTCGGAGTTGCCGCCGTACCCCGGAAAATGTTTTAACGAACAGCAAAGTCCGGCTTCTGTCATAGCTTTAACACTTGTTTTTATGAACTCGGCGCACATCTGCGGCGTATGACCGAAGCTGCGCTTCGCTATGTATTTGCTGTCGTCATCCGTGTAATCGCAGACGGGCGCTAAATCGTAGTTTACGCCCATTGACAGCATTAGCTCCGCTTTTTCTTTAGCTTCGTAGTAAACGGCGTCAAAACCGCCCTGTTCATATATGTCTTTCGGCGATTTGAACGGCTCGGCTCTGTACTGCTTGAACTTGCTTATGCGCACGACGGTCCCGCCCTCTTCGTCCGCGGCGATGAGAAGCGGTATTTTCGCTTCTTTATTGCATTTTTCCGTAAATTCTCTAACGGATCCCGGGTCTTTGTTCTCAAAATTATGCGCGAACATCAAAAGACCGCCTAAGTGCAGACGCGAGACGAGCTCCTCCGCTCCCTCCGCCGGACAGTGCGCTAAAAACAACTGCCCGACCTTTTCTTCAAGCGTCATTTTTTTGATCAAATTTTCCATCTTTTTATTCTTTATTGTTTCTTCTTTATTCTTTGTTCTTCAATTCAATCCAAAGGGGCTATCGCAACCGCGACAGCCCCGATCTGCAACCGTATTTTATTTGACAGGCTCGATCAAACCGTAGCTGTTTCCTTCTCTTTTATATACAACGTTGATCTTGCCGGACGCCTCGTTTTCAAATACGAAGAATGAGTGATCGAGCAGGTTCATCTGCAGGATAGCTTCCTCAGCCGTCATGGGCTTGATGTCAAACTCCTTGACTCTGATGTCAAACTCTTTCTCTTCTTCCGCTTCCGGAACGTCCGCCGTCGCAGCGGCAAAATCCTTGTTTCTTATGCGCTTCTGCAGGCGCGTCTTGTGCTTTCTGATCTGCCTTTCGATCGAATCCATGGCAGAATCCAAAGCTGTCTGGAAGGTCGGCGCAGTCTCCTCGGCACGGAACAGCGTTCCGCTCACGTTGATAGTCAGCTCAAGCTTCTTGTCTCCGTTCTTGCGTTCCTTGAGCGTCAGCTTAGCCTCCGTCTGATCTCCGAAAAATTTGTCAAATTTCTTCAGTTTTTTGTCAAACAGCTCACGGAGATCGTCGGTCAGATCGACCTGTTTTGCAACTACCAGAATTTTCATAGTCTTCTCTTACCTTTCTTTCGGTATTTGTAAAGATCTCTCCTTACGCTTTTATTATATCACATCTTTTGTGAAAAGTAAATAAAAATTCCAAAATTAAATTTGAATTTTTGTGATTTTTTTGATAATTATATCATATACCTTTATAAAAGTCAACAGCAAACACTGAAATTTTATTAAGCATAAATTCAGCATATTTACCGGATAATCCCGCGTCGTATACGACGCTTTCATTTTTTGTATATTCATTCAGCGCGTTTTGTATCAGGCTGTGAAACTCGGGCGGCAGATTTAAAAGCGCCCATTCTCCGCCCTCTTTTTTTGATAAGACGGCCTCTTCTCTGCAGTACGCCAGAACTCTTGCAAGATTAAGAATGACGTACGGCGGGTTTTCCGTAATATCGTCGCGCGCTTCTTCCACGTCAAACCATATCGAATCAAAATAATCACGTTTCGGCACTATACCGAAAACGTCTTCTATCGGCAGACCGTATAAGCATTTGCCTCTGTTGCGTATTATCGTAAAATGCGCGGCAAGGTCCTTGTCCGTACCGTTCATTTCTCTGATATATTCCTCGGGATCTTCATTATACCAGTCAAGATGTCCGGCTGAAAAATGAAGCTCGTACGGCGTGGGATAAACGAACGGATCGCAGACTTCTTTTCTGACGATGCTCATTTCTATTCCCTTAGGCGGCGCGATATTATTTAACTCAACGACCGTTTTCATAAACTCGCACTTGTCGTCGTCAGACATTTTATCATATATGATAACTATCAGATCAACGTCGCTTTTTACCGGGTTGAAACAGCCCATAACCGAAGAGCCGTGAAGATACACGCCGCAAAGGTTATCTTTTAATATTTCTTTTGACTTGTTTACGAATTTGTTTAAAAGCTCTGTCATTTCCTTATTTCTTCTCATGTTTGATTTGATCATTATAGCACCCGTCGTCCCAGCGCTTATTAAAAGCTTTATATTTCTCAACTTCTATCATTGCGCTCCAGAACTCTGGATTCCTATATGCCTCCTTTAGCTTTTTGAATTGATTTTTGATTTTGACCGTATTGATCAGTACAGACGCAAACCTTAAGGAAAGAATACCTGATACGGTGCTCGTAAAAACGTATGCCCAGCTCAGTTCCGCGCCTGTTCTGTTTTGAATCAGTCGTATGATAACTATAACGGCAACAAGAGCGGCAGCGGCAATAATAAGCGGCAGATATGCGCGGAACGGAACACGCAGATTCTTTTTGGCAACGATCTCTTTCCGCGTGATGCCTTCTTCAAGAATTTTACTTTCCATTCTGCGCAGATCGCGGTACTTGTCCGTGCCGCTGATACGCGCCGTAATATTCAAGGATATGATATCGCTCCTCTCTCTTTCCGCAGGCGTATGATCTGCCAAGCGTCCGCTCAGCTCGCGCAGCGCTTCTTTTTCGTCAGCCCACGCCTTTATGACGGCAGGATCCGTCGCATCAAGCCGCGTGAGCGCAGCCTCGCGGATCTGTTCGTCGGAAGGATATTCCCCGGTGTCAACCATCCGTGCGAGACGTTCCTCAAGAGGCGGCAGTTCCGCAGGCTTGGTGTGGTGTATTTCCGACTGATAATCAATCTTTACTTCTTCCTCTTTTACGAAAAATACTCCCTGAACGCTTTTTCCGAGCATCAGCAAAAACGCAGTCCGATCACGCGTTTTTAATAGCTTCCTAACATCCAGGAAGGGACAGGTACACAGTACGGTTCCGGCTCTTTCAAAGCATATCTCCAGCGTGGTACCGTCATCCGCACCGGGCAGTACCGAAAGTACTCTGTCCTTCACCAGCGTACCGTTTTTCATCAGCCGACGGTACGTCCGGGCTTTGATCGGATTCAAAATACGCCTCCTTGTAAGTTTGCGACGCTTGAAGTAAAAGATAAATGCGAACGCAACAGTAGGAACGATCCATAAAAGAGGCCAGAATAAAATACTGTTGAGCAACGCTACGCTATAGCCGATAACACGGATTATTATCAAAAGAACCGTCACGCCTGTACTTATCACCATGGACTTCAGGCTTGCGCAGACCGATTCTACCGTCGGTGTTTCGCTCTGATCCATAAAACAGGGAATCGGACCGCAGAATCGCAAATCCGGTTTCTCAAGCCGCGCGGAAAGCGCCGGCTGCTCGGTCCGCTCCTTTATGTATTTTTCCAGCGTGTCAGAAGCGGCATCCGTTTTCCGCGGCAGGAAAGATATGATGAAAAGACTGATCGCAATGGCGATCGGCGCGACAGTCAGCCCGCCAAAACCGAACAATATAACGTTTGTGTCCGAGGCACCGCTCAGCTTAGCCACTAAAAGCCAAACAGCTATAAAGACCGCAAGCAGCAAAAAAGCTAACGCATCGTACCGTAATTCCCGATCAACGCGTTTTTTATATGCTTTACGGAGCTCATCGCCGGAAGCGGCAGGGAACTCTTCGACCGTTTCCTTCGTCAACTGAATACTTCGTTCTTCATCAAACGTAATGATTTTTGCAAGTATCAGCGCGGCAACCGTGACTGCCAAAAGCACAAAAAAAGTTAACAAGGATGAACCAAAGGAACAAATATAGAACATCAGCATCAGCACCCAGAAGACGATATAATGTATAAAGTATCGTTTCAGCCTCGCCCCATATAACACGTACTTTTTCTTTTTCATCGGATTAAACATTTCTTCTCCTCATATCTGATTTGATGATTTTATTATAACGGAAAAGTATGAATTTTTCAATAGGTTCATATTGTTTTCTTAACGCTGCTTCGAATCCCTGTTATGTAATTGAAACGAAAGACAGGGATTCTTCTTGGATTTTGCAAGGCATGAGTACAGACTTCATTCTCGGTGCCTTGCAAAATCCTTCGGTCACCGCTAAAAACGCTCCCCCGGAGCGTTTTCTTAACGCTGCTTCGAATCCCTGTTATGAAGTTGGCGAAAAATCAAAAAGGACGTCTGCGACGTCCTTTTTGATTTTACGGAAAGACAGGGATTCGGTCTCGCGCCTCGACGGCGCTCGGTCTTCCGCGGCTCTTGACTGTCCCCCGGACAGTCAATTCACTACCGCTCCCCTTCGAATCCCTGTCTTTCTTTTCGCCGCAAAAAAGGACGCCTTTTGGCGTCCTCTTTGTGGCGGAAAGACAGGGATTCGAACCCTGGAAGCGGTATTAGCGCTTACACGATTTCCAGTCGTGCGCCTTAGACCAACTCAGCCATCTTTCCATAGCCGTTTGCTCATGCTTTTATTCACGTGCGGATGCAGTATACCATACTTTTATCAAAAAATCAAGTGTTTTTTAAAAAAAACAGAAAAAATTTAAAAAAATGCTTTTTCATATTGCAATTTCCGAATTTTATGGTAGAATATATACAAATAAACTAAGCGGAGGATATTATGAAAGTAACGGTCTGGAACGAAAACGTTCATGAAAAGCTCGATCCCAATATTATGAAGATATATCCCGGAGGGCTGCACGAATTTATCGCCGGATTTCTCAGATGCGACGATATTGAAGTCCGCACGGCGACACTCGATATGCCGGAATGCGGTCTTACCGACGAGGTGCTTGCCGACACGGACGTGCTTATCTGGTGGGGGCACATCAAACACGGCGACGTACCGGACGAGATAATAGACAGAGTTCAAAGATACGTGCTCTC
>JAEEGL017451600.1_pt1 | contig 11018 bp, 7 predicted proteins | sample 9134231 | NCBI WGS metagenome assembly JAEEGL01 (sample SAMN16246548, study PRJNA631951) | gut metagenome | biome: gut microbiome; feature: rumen; material: fiber-attached | host: Bos | place: Iran: Karaj | collected 2018-10
AAGGTCACGGCGACTGCGGCATGCTGACGCTGACGCTCGTTTCCGCGCTCCGCTGCAAGGGTATCCCCGCGAAATGGCAGAGCGGCTGGACGATGCATCTCGACGGCTACTGCGGCATGCACGACTGGGGTGAAATCTACTTTGAGGGCGTCGGGTGGGTTCCCGTCGATATGTCCTACGGGCTCATGAACAGCGACAATCCGCTCGTTCGCAATATCTACAAGAGCTCGCTCGATCAGCTTCGCCTTGTCATCAACGACAATATCGGCTGCGAATTCACGCCGAAGAAGGAATTCTTCCGCAGCGAGCCGGTCGACTTCCAGAAGGGCGAAATGGAATGGAAGGGCGGAAACCTCTACTTCGATCTGTGGAATTTCTATATGACGTATGAGTCGGAAAAGCTCGACGATGCAAAATGATTTGCGCGGCTTGCCGATTTGATTGACTCAGAATGAGAACGCGCCGAAATGGAATCAGTTTCCGTTTCGGCGCGTTTTTCTGTATAATACTCGAAAAGAAGTTTCGCTTCGGCGACCCTTACGGACGTTAATAGGAAAGGACGGCGTAATGAACTTGTGGAAATTCGGCGTTTGCGCGCTGGCGATTATGGCGGTTTCGTCCGCGGCAATGGCGGCAAGTCCTTCGACGGCGGCGTTTCACGTCGACGCGACGAAACGCGGCAAGATTATTGGCAATAAGGTTTCGACGGTCAATCTTTGGCAGGCGCAAACGTGGACGCCTCAAAAAGACGAGGGCGCCGATCTTACGAAATTCGTCGAACACATTCAGTTCATGATGGCGTCGGGCGGCAATCCGTCCCGCGATCTGTTCGCGGATCCGAACGACGGCGCCGTTCTCGACGACTATCAATTTGATTCGCTTGTTCGCGCATGCCGCGACGTTCTCAAATTGGGCGCTAAACCGTTTATAAAGCTCAGCGTTCCCGCGAAATTCTCGAAGGAATCCGACGTCGGCGTCTTTGGAACCGACTGTCTCCCGCCCGACGATTACGACGCGTACTATCGCTATATCCGAGCGCTGGCCGAGACGCTCGTTAAGGAATTTGGGCTCGACGAAGTCAAGACGTGGGGCTGGGGCGTCCTGGTAGAATTCGAGAACTGCGACTGGTTCCACACGAAAGACAAATCGCCCGAAAAGAGCCGCGACGCGTTCCTGAGACTGTACGACGAGTCCGCCGCCGCGCTGACCGACGTCCTCGGAGACGAAATCTTTATCGGCGCGCACGCCATGGCGTGCACCGAAGGGCTTTGGGACGAACGCGATCTGCTCGACCACTGCGCAAAGGACAAAAACGCCCGGACCGGCAAGCCGATTCCTATTAAGTATTTTGCCGTCTCATTTTACGACGACGCTCCGGACCGACCGCATCCTCTTTCTCTTGCGGGCACGGTCGCTCGAATTCGCGAGCGCGCCGAATCGGTCGGGCTGACCGATCTTCGATACGGCGTGGACGAAGGGCGCATTCTGGGCGCGAGCAAAGGGCAGGCTGCGACCGATCTCGTTCACCGAATCGTCGGGCAGACCTATCAGGCGGGCTACGACGCGCGTATCTTTAAAATCTTAATCGACAACGATATCGACTATTTCAGCGCGTGGAGCTATTCGAGCTCCGGCCCGTTTGCCGGCTATCCCATGCTCGCCTACCGCGTCGCGGAAAAGCAGGTTCTCTATAAGAACGCGAAGCTTTTAGAAACGACCGCGGAAAAGCGGCTTGCCGAAGGCGTCGAATGCGACGCGGTCGCCGGATTCGACGAAGAGACCGAGACCCTCTATGCGACGGCGTACAACTTCAAATTTGACCTCAATTACAGCGAGTCCGCCGACGTAACCCTGACGGTAGACGCCCCGTTCTGGAAGGATCGCGACGTTGAAATTAAAGAGACCGTCATAAGCGACGGCGACAATTTCTTCTGCCAATGGCTGAAAGACAAGGAACGGCTTGGAATTAAAGACGAAGCGTTCCGCTGGTCCCCCGACAGCGGCTGTTTGGATTCCGGACTGACAGACCCGGAAGCGCGCGACGTCTATTTCAAGAGCCTGCGCGGAGGCTATGTAAAAATAGCGAACACGCCTCCCAAAGAGACCGTGACGTCGGTCAAAGTGGGCGAAGACGGCGCCATTAACCTGGCGAAGACCCTTCCGCGCCACGCGGTCGTCTTCTACGAGATCAAAGCGAAATAATTCCCGCGCGGCAGGTTCAACGTTAAGAAAAACGGGGGCGTTCCGGAGTCTTGCGACTTCTCGGAACGCCCCCGCGCTGTTTATCGCCTATCCGCCCAACTGGGCGCGAGACTCATCTTATAGGAAATCCGGCTTGAGCGTAACGACGACCGGGCGGTGATCGGACGCGACCTTTTCCGGCACGACGTGCGTTTCAACGACCGCGTTCTTCCAATCTTCGGCGGAGCGTTTGCCCGTCGGGTCCGCGCCGCAGATATAGTCGATGTGGACCGTCGGCTCGTCGGCGGGGAAGGTTAACTCGTCGGAATTGAGGCGCGTCCAGTCTTTATCGAGCTCTTTAATCGAGTCTTCGTCCAGTTCCGCGTTGAAGTCGCCGCAGATGACGACCGGCTTTTTGCATTCCTTCATTTTGGCGGTAACGATTCCGACCGTCTTGGCGCGGTCCGCTTTCGTGAGCGACCAGTGCGAGCAGCAGAAGACGAACTTTTCAAGCTCGACGACGAGCAGGCAGCGCTGTTCTTCCGTACCGGGAAGCGGGAAATATTCGAATTTAATCGGCTTCTCTTTCGTCAGAATACCGACGCCGTACTTGCCGCCCTGGTAGTCGATGGCCGGCCCGTAGGATGGGTACATCTTCGTCTGCTTGGCGTATTCTTCGAGAACGTCGACCCCTTCGGACCGCTTGGTCTTCTGGTCGAGCTCCTGAATTGCGACGACGTCGGCCCCTTCGGCGAGGATGACCGCGGGCGCGCGCGAGAGGTCGCGAACGTCGTCGAGCCCTCGCCCGTTGCGGACGTTGTACGACATGCTTGTGAATCCGTCCGCGCCTTGAACGGACGCCGGAGTCAGAAGGAGAAGGGACGCGCAGACGATAAGAAGCGCCGCGCCGAATCTATAGAAGTTAGACTGAGTAAGTGTTTTCATGGACCTGTCTTTCAAACTGGAGTACGTTGCGCGCGGCGCCGATGCGCGCGAGCGGACTCGACGGTCCCGATCCCGTTATTCCTTTCGGCTGCGCCGGCTCCTCGCGTGAGCCGCGTCGCCGACCGGCGCCCATTGCGCGAGCGCGTCGGCGATCTGTTTGTCGAGCTCGTCGAGTTTGCGTATGAGCTCGTCGTGCTGGGAGTCGATTCGCTGAAAGGTCGTTTCGTAATCCGCTGGAATCGTTTGCGTCGATTGAGTCATGTCCGCGCCTTATGACGTCCGCCCGTCGCCGCGTCGTCTAACCGGAGCGCTTACGCGCCCGTCAGACTGCGGTCGATTATACCGAGGTTGAAACTTGAAAACAACAGCGCTTTTATCGTCCTTTTGATCCAGCCGGCAAAATTTTATTTGGTTAGTTGCAAAAAAACTCGCTATCTTGCGCAAATTGACGCCGCGCCTTTTTACGCGCTTTTTTGCGCGTCGTTCGACGGCGCGCGGGACTTGTCTATTCCAAAACATGCAGTAAAATCGTTAAAAAGCTCGAGCGAATTGGAGTTTGCCGCTCAAGCGTGAAACGAAGAACGGAGGCGTCGTAACGTCGTTGGGTCAGTCGGAATCTATTGAAGAGCTGCTTGAATTATTGGGGCTGTCCTGCTTTGAGGATCTCTTTATTGAACCGCCGGAATCGGCGCGCGAGTATCTTGCTCGGAGCTCCTCGGAAACGAACGGCAAAGTCAAATTTCCCGCGCAAACGACGGAATTCGGCGAAGATTCGCCGATCTATTCGGGCGCGGGCGGTTACGACCGTCTGCTTCCGGCGTCTGTCGAGAAGATGGTCGGCGAGTGCGACCTCTATACGGCGTACAGCGCGGATCGCGAACGTCCCCGGCTAGCCGTTTTGCGCGCGTTTGAGGCGTATCGGCGCGCAGCGCTCGAACTTGCCGGTATGGAAGCGGCGTCGGGCGCCGTTTTCTGCGGCGGGTCCGCGCTCGCGTACGGCTGTCTGCTCGCGTGCGAAGCGACCGGCCGAACCGGGATCGTCGTCTCCGAGACGCTCGATCCTTCTCAGCGCTCGATTCTCGCCGCCTACGCCGCCGCGGGGCTCCTGCGCCTGTACGAAGTCCCCGAACGCGGAGGACTGACCGACCTTGCCGCGCTCGACGCGCTGCTTTCCGAACGCGGAGAGGAGATCGCCGCGACCGTCGCGCAGTATCCTAATTTTTACGGAAATCTTGAACGCATGGCCGCGCTCGAATCGGCGGCGCATGCCCGCGGGGCCGCCGTCGTTATGTCGGTCGAGCTTGTAACGCTCGCGGCGATCAAATCGCCCGCGGAGTGGGGCGCCGATATCGTCGTGAGCGACTCGGCGCCGACCCCCGATCGCAACGCGTTTGAAAAAGGGAGATTAGGGGTGATCGCCGTCTCCGAGCGTATCCTTGGGAGCCTTCCGGACCGCGTCGCGTTCGTTAACGACGCGGACGGCGTGCGGCCGGTTCTCATGCTCCAGCGCCTCGGCGGCAGTCCAGCCGCCCGTACGGCGATTACGCGGTCCCGCGAGGCTCTTACGGCGACCGCCGCGCTCGCCTATTACGCGTATACGAGCCCCGAATCGTTCGAGAGAGCGGCGTTCAATTCGTACCGCGCCGCGAAGTACGCCCGCGAGCGGCTGACCGAGGCGGGGTTTCCGCTCCTTTTCGACGCGCCCTGTTTGCATGAGTTTGCCGTGTCGGTCGCCGATCCCGCCGGTATGAACGCGTATTTGCGCAAGTGGGGAATTGTCGGCGGCTGCGAATTGCCGAACGCGCTCCTTTTCGCGTTTACCGAAAAGCGCGCTAAAGGCGAGATTGACGAGCTTGTTCATTTCATGAAGCTTTATCAGTTCGGGGACGGCGGCGGAACAGGAGCGCAGGCCCGCGCATAACGGAATTTGAAACGAAAGGATACGCGATGAAAACGGCGTCGACCGAGCGCGGCAAACTGAAAGCCGTCGCCTTTGATATGGACGGACTCATGTTCGACACCGAGCCCGTCTACTGGAAGTCCGCGGAGGAACTCCTGAGACGGCGCGGAAAGGTCTATACGCAGGAGATATGCGACCTTACCATGGGCCGCCCGCCCAAATTCTGCTTTGATTTGTACATAGAACATTACGGCCTGACCGAAGATTGGCTGACGCTCCAGAAAGAAAGCGAGCGCTATTTTATTGAGTTTCTCGCCGAAGGATACGACGCCATGCCCGGCGCGCTCGAACTCCTCGACGCGCTTGAACGCCGCGGTATTCCGCGCTGCGTCTGCACGAGCAGCGCGTGGCGCGTCGCGTCGGAAACGCTCAAAAAGGGAGGCGCGATCGATAAAGTCGCGTTCGTACTGACGTGCGACGACGTAACCAAAGGAAAGCCGGATCCGGAAGTCTATCTTACGGCGGCGAAGCGTTTAGGCGTCGACCCGAGCGAGCTTCTTGTTCTCGAAGACAGCGTGGCGGGCTGCGCGGCCGCGAACGCCGCGGGCGCCGTCTGCTGCATGCTGCGCGCGGAGCACAATAAGAACGTCGATTTTTCGGGCGCCGCGGCGGTTGTCGAGCGGCTCGACGCGCCGGAGATTTGGAAATTTTTGGGGGAATGAACCCGCGAGGGAAACGTTCCGTAGGCGCGGCGTGTCGGCCGCGCGGCACTTACGAGGGCGCCGATTCGGCGTTGCCAATATATGCGCGTTTTGATTTTAGGGGGAGGCACGGTCGGTTCGGCCGTCGCCGCGAGGCTCTGCGACTACGGTCACGACGTAACGATCGTCGAAATTCGACCCGACGTCGCCGCCGCCGTCGACTCCGAGGTCGACGCGAGAGTTCTCGTCGGGAACGCGACTTACGCGCCCGCGCTCTTTCAGGCGGGCGTGTCGACCGCGGACGTCTGCTTTGCGCTTACGTCTTCGGACGAAGTCAATATTTTCGCGGGAAGCGTCGCGAAACGTATGGGAGCAAGTCGAGTCGCGGCGCGCGTCTACGCGCAGGAATACCGCGACGTGAGCGATTTCGATTACCCGCGCCATTTTGGAATCGACCGCTTTTTGAGCCTTGAATATCTGACCGCTATGGAAGTAGCGCGCCGCATTCGCGAACCGGGCGCCATGCTCATCGAACACTTCGCGTGCGGGGAACTCGAAATGCAGGACGTTGCGATCACGCGCGAATCGTCGGCGACCGACGTTCCGCTCGCCGAGCTGAAACTGCCGTCTGAAGTCCGGGTCGGCGCGATCAGCCGGGAAGGCTACGTTACGATCGCGACGGCGAACGATCGCGTTCAGGTCGGCGACCGCGTAACGCTCCTGGGCGCGCGCCCGCAGGTAGAGGCGGCGAAGAAAATGTTCCTCACCGGCTCGGTCAGCAAGCAGAACGTCGTTATTGTCGGCGGTGGCGAGACGGGCTATTTCGTCGCGTCGGTTCTCGAGCGCCGGAACTACAACGTCAAGATTGTCGAACATGATAAAGAGCGCTGCAACTTCCTTGCCGGCAAGCTTAAGAATACGTGCGTGACGCATGGCGACGGGCGCCGCCGGAATTTCCTTGCCGAAGAGCGGGTCGGTTCCTCCGACGTCTTTATTGCGTGCGCGGGGGACGACGAATATAATATCATGTCGTGCGTCGAGGCGATGGAGCTTGGCGTTAAGAATCCGCTCGCCGTTATTAAGCATCCCGACTACGCGAGCGTCGTTTGGAAACTGGGGATCAAAGACGCGGTCAGTCCGTTTGAGGTTATGAACCGGCAGGTCGACGGCCTCATGCACAAGGGCGCGCTTGTCTTTCAGAATTCGACCCTTTTGAGCGGCCCCATTGAAGTCGTCGAGCTGGAGGTGGGCGACGATTCGCCCGCGACTAAGGCGCCTCTCAAATCGCTGGGCGTGCCCAAACCGACGCTTATCGCGGCCGTCGTGCGCGAGAACGTCGCGCTCGTTCCGAACGCCGACTTCGTTTTTCACGCGGGCGACGCCGCGGTCGCGCTCACGCTCGGCGACAGCATACCCGGGCTTGTCGAGTTGTTCGAGACGCCCAAAAACGCCAAATAACAGAGGCGCTTATCGCTTTGAATTCCTTAAGAAACCGCAAAAGGCGAGAGCCGCGATAAGGATAGAAAGAATGACACGTTTGACGAATCGCTTGTTTAAAGAAACGGTTTTTGGCTTGACCGCCGCTCTGGTTGTATGCTTAGCGGTTGGCGCCGGATGCTCGACGAAATCCCGTGAAGCCGAGGAATTTTGCCAGCAAGGCATGGAGCAACTGAATCAGAACGAGGTTGACGCCGCGGTCGATTCTTTTAATAAATCGCTCGAACTCGACGCGAACGTTCCGCTCGCGTACGTCGGGCTGGGCGAAGTCGCGCTGCGAAAACGCGATTTCCCGACCGCGCAGGAGAAATTCAATAAGGCTCTCGAACTTGACGAATCGCTTGTCGCGGCGCTTCGCGGACGCGGCGAATCGTACCTCGGTCAGCGCAAATTTGAACAGGCGATTTCCGACTTTGACAAAGCGCTTGAAATCGACCCTTCGCAAACGTCGATCCGCAGTCATCGCGGTTACGCTAACGCGGGCCTTGGCAAATTAGACGAGGCGCTCGCCGACCTCAATACGTGCGTCGAGGAGTCTCCGACCGAGCCGTTCAATTACGCCAATCGCGCGCTCCTTTATTCCAAGCGCGGCGAACTGGGCCCGGCGCTCGACGATATCAATAAAGCAATCGAGCTCGACCCGAGTCATGCGATGGGCTATTCGATTCGCGGCCGTCTTTACGCGGAATCCGGACGTTGGGACGACGCGCTCCCCGATTACAATAAAGCGCTTGAAATTGACGTCAATTTCTATCCCGCCTATAAGAACCGCGGCGTCTATTTTAAGAATATGGGTCAGTGGGACGAAGCGCTTAAAGATTTTGACCGCGCCATTTCGCTTTTCGACAAAGATCCGTCGGTATTCTTTGAACGCGCCGGAGTTTACCTTAAACTCGACCGCAAAGAGGAATACGAAGCGGATATGGCGAAAGTAAACGAGCTTGATCCCGATTTCCTCAATTCGGATCGCGCGACACGGTCAAGCGTGCCCGCGCCCGTCAATCCGGAACCGGAGACCGAATCCGCGGCCCCGGAGGCTCCGGCGGAAGCGCCAGTCGAACCGGAGCCCGCGCCTGAACTGCCCGCCGAACCGCAGCCCGAAGCCGACGCGCCGATTCTTGAACTGCCGGACGCTGAATAACGCGTCGCTAAAACGGAACTTAACTGGATGATTCGCTGCGCGCGGAACGCGTTTTCCGCGCGCAGCGCCGTAATAGAAGGAGGAACGCGGCAATGAGCGAGGCGCCAGGAGACGGACGTTCGTCGCGAAACGCAAGCGGGAACGGAACCTTTGATCCGCTGCGCTCGTCGGTCGCCTACGTTAAGAACGTCGGGCCGCACTTTGCCGAAGTCCTCGCCAAAATGGGGATTACGCGCGCGTTTGATCTGCTCTTTTTCTTTCCGCGCGATTATCAGGAAGTCTTTCTGAAGCGTTCCGTCGACGAGCTTGTCGAAGGGGAAACGCAGTCTGTCTGCGGCGTTATTGAAGATTACAGTACGCGCTATTCGCGCGTCGGCATGATAACGACGCTCTGGGTTTCGCTCGGCGCCGACCGCGTGCGCGGAACCTGGTTTGGGGTCGAATACGTCGTCAAAGGGTTCTACCCGGGCCGCCCCCTCATTATGACGGGCTCGCCCAAACGCAAAGACGGCGTCTGGACCTTTTCTCATCCGACGCTCGTCTATCTTAACGACGAATTCGACCGTTCGGAAAAGGAATTTGACCCCGGTTCGGAACTCGAGGAACTGCGCATTTTGCCCGTCTACCGCCTGACCGAAGGAATCGGGCCCGTCCGCATGCGCCGCATTATGAAGAACGCGCTCGTTCGGCTGCCCGATCTGCTCCCCGAGGCGCTCCCCGACGCTCTGCTGACCAAACGCGGACTTCCGCGCATTGCCGACGCGATTCGTAATATCCATTTTCCCAAATCGCTCGAAGACGCGCGGAACGCGCGCCGCCGATTCGCGTATCAGGAGCTGCTGACGCTTCAGCTTGCGCTCGCGATCTGCCGCACGCGCCGCCGCGTCAATATGAAGGCGATTCCGCTCCCGCGTTCGGCGAAAATCGATTCGCGTATACGCGCGCTCTTTCCGTTCGAACTTACCGACGCGCAGCTTGGCGCCATTCGCGAGATTTCCGAAGACATGGGCAAATCGACGCCTATGAACCGGCTCCTGCAAGGGGACGTCGGAGCCGGCAAGACCGCGGTCGCTCTCTACGCCGCGCTTCAGGCGATCGCCAACGGGGCTCAGACCGCCGTTATGGCGCCGACGGAGGCGCTCGCGCGTCAGCATCTGCGCACGTTTAAGCTCTATTTGCGCAACAGTTCCGTCAAGGTCGTTCCGCTCTTTGGCGGGCAGAGCGCGTCCGAACGCGCCCAAATACTCGACGAGATCCGCTCGGGCGAGGCGCAGATTGTCGTCGGAACGCAGGCGCTTGTGTGCAACAATATTGAATTCAAACGCTTGGGACTCGTCGTGATCGACGAGCAGCACAAGTTCGGCGTTAAGCAAAGGGCGGCGCTTAAATCGGCGCCCGACGTCGAGCCCCATTATCTGGTAATGACGGCTACGCCAATTCCCCGAAGTCTAACAATGACACTATTTGGAGACCTTGACGTCTCCGTGATGCGCGGGCTTCCCAGCGGACGGCGCAAGACGACCACGACGGTTCTTACTCCGGACAAGCGCGCGAGCTGGTGGCAGTTTGTGCGCAAACAACTCGACGCGGGCAGACAGGCGTACGTCGTCGTTCCGCGGGTCGATAACGGAAAAGGGGACGTCGAACTCAATCTCTTTGCCGATTATGAAATAAAGAAGCTCGAAAACGACGGCTCGCAATCCGCCGACTTCGACTTTTGGAACAATTGGGAAGGCCCTGAAAAGGAACGCGCCTATTTACGGGAAGCGCGAAAAAAAGCCAATCTGGCCCAAGGAGACGATGAAACCGAGCCGAACGAAGAAGAGAAAGAACCCCTCAAAACGGTTTGGTCCGTTTATAAAGAGCTATCAGAAGGGGAGTTGAAAGGATACCGTATCGGCGTCGTTCACGGCCGCATGACCGCAGAGGAAAAGAATTCCATTCTTGTAGACTTCCGCTCTCTTGCGCTGCAGGTCCTTGTGTCTACTACACTTATCGAAGTAGGGATCGACGTGCCGAACGCAACTCTAATGTTAGTCGAGAATTGCGAAAGGTTCGGTCTTGCTCAGCTTCATCAGCTGCGCGGTAGAATATCGCGCGGGAAATATCCGGGCTTTTGCGCCGTCGCTCCGTCTGACTTTCTGTTTCAAGACGCCGAGCCTGAAAAGAAACCGGAAACCGGTAAAACGCGCCCAAAAAGCGGTAAGTCGAAACGGTCTAAAAAAGCGGCCGAAGAGCGAAAAGCGGAAGATAAGCGGCGCGAGGAGGTTGCGGAACGGCTCAATTTCTTTGCGCAAACTACCGACGGATTTGAACTTGCGGAACAGGATTTTGCCCTCAGAGGCCCGGGAACGCTCTTTGGCGAACGTCAGCATGGCGCCGCGGCGCTGCGCGTCGCCGACCTTGCCAGCGACCGCGATCTCCTCGACATGGCGCGCGAGGACGCGATCGAGACCGTCCAGCAAGACCCCGCCTTGGAAAAAGAAGAGCACGTCGTTCTGCGGCGGCAGGTCTTGAATCGATATGGCGATGTAATGGATCTCGGCGACGTTGGATAACGTTTGCGGTTTGCCTGTGGAGTAGGCTGGGGAAGAGCGGTAGCAGTTGCGATGCATAAAAACCTGATGTGGCGACGCTGCCATTCTTTCAAATC
>JAEEGL011089672.1_pt1 | contig 11017 bp, 8 predicted proteins | sample 9134231 | NCBI WGS metagenome assembly JAEEGL01 (sample SAMN16246548, study PRJNA631951) | gut metagenome | biome: gut microbiome; feature: rumen; material: fiber-attached | host: Bos | place: Iran: Karaj | collected 2018-10
GCCGCTGATCGACGGCGGCGTCAAGAGCTACGTCCAGAGCTACCAGCCGATCTCCTACGACAGCAGCATATCCCGGAAATACGCGGGCGTGGCGCTGAAGCAGGGCGGCTTTTTGGAGGTCGCCTACGACGCCGAACGCTTTCAGCGGGACATCGACCAGCAGGTCGTCGGCGCGACGCGCAACCGCCACGTCGGCGAGGGCGGCTGCGTCCTGATCGCGGACGAGAACTGGAACATCGTCAGCGACAGCAAGCACAACGAGGGGCAGAACCTCGCCGTGACGGGCATCTGGATCGACCGGGAGACCATGCCGGAGGGCGTGCCGTTCCGCGCGACGGTGTACGGGCAGGCGGCGTACTGCATGTACGCGTGCTCCGAGGGGTATTACATCGTCGCGGTGATGCCGGAGAACGAGATCGTGCTCCAGCGGGACACCTCCGTAAGGCTGACCGCCACGCTGGAGGTGCTGGTCTTCCTGACGCTGTTCGCGGTGATCTTCCTGCTGGTGAAGAAGCTCGTCGTGAACAACATCGACCGCGTCAACTCCTCGCTTGCCAGGATCACGGAGGGCGACCTGAACGAGGTGGTCGACGTGCGCTCGAACGTCGAGTTTGCCTCCCTTTCCGACGACATCAACTCCACCGTCGACACCCTCAAGCGATACATCGCGGAGGCGGCGGCGCGCATCGACAAGGAGCTGGAGATCGCGCAGGCGATCCAGATCTCGGTCCTGCCGCGCACGTTTCCCGCGTTCCCCGAGCGGACGGACTTCGACGTCTGCGCCTCGATGGACGCCGCGAAGGAGGTGGGCGGCGACTTCTACGACTTTTTCTTCGTGGACGGCGACCATCTGGCGCTGGTCATGGCGGACGTGAGCGGGAAGGGCATTCCCGCCGCCATGTTCATGATGAACGCCAAAACGCTGCTCAAGAACCGGACGATGGCGGGCGGTTCGCCGGCGGAGATCCTCGCCGACGTCAACGGGCAGCTTTGCGAGGGCAACGACGCGGAGCTGTTCGTGACCGTGTGGCTCGCCGTCGTCGAGCTGAGCACCGGCCGCGGCATGGCGGCAAACGCCGGGCACGAGCACCCGGCGCTGCGCCGCGCGGGCGGGCGGTACGAGCTGGCGGAGTACCGCCACTCGCCGGCCGTCGCCGCGATGGAGGGGATCCGCTTCCGCGAGCACGCGTTCGAGCTGCGCCCCGGCGACAGCCTGTTCGTCTATACGGACGGCGTCGCGGAGGCGACGGACGCGCGGAACGAGCTGTACGGCACGCAGCGGATGCTCGACGCGCTCAACGAAGCCCCGGACGCCTCGCCGGAGGAGACGCTCGCGGCGGTGAAACGCTCGGTGGACGCATTCGTGGGCGACGCGCCGCAGTTCGACGACATCACGATGCTTTGCTTCCGCTACGCCGGACCGGACGGAGCGAAGGGCTGAAAAAGCGGAGCGGGCTGCGCCCCGTGACAAACGCAGCCCGCTCCAAGATCTCAAGCGAGTACAGTATAACAGACGCACCCGCCGCTGAGAAGCCCCGTGGGGGGATAAAACTTGCGGCGCCCGCGCCGCGCCCCGGCGAAACGGCTTGCCTGCGGCGCGAAAATCGGGTATACTGGACGAAGAAGCGCGGCGGCTGCAGGGGAAACGCCCTGCTTCCGCTGCGAAATCGCATCAGAATGAACAAGGAGGCGTTCCTGCGATGGGAAAGAAACTGGTCGCGTATTTTTCCGCCAGCGGCACGACCGCCGGGGTCGCGCGGAAGCTCGCGGAGGCGGCGGGCGCCGACCTCTACGAGATCCGGCCGGAGGTGCCGTATACCAAAGCGGATCTCAACTGGATGGACAAGCGTTCGCGCAGCACGATCGAGATGAAGGACAAGACCTCGCGCCCCGCGATCGTCACCGGCGACCTGGACGTGTCCGGCTACGACACGGTGCTGCTGGGGTTCCCGATCTGGTGGTACGTCGCGCCGACCGTGATCAACACGTTCCTCGAGGCCTACGATTTCTCCGGCAAGGACGTCGTGCTGTTCGCGACCTCGGGCGGCAGCGGCTTCGGCGAGGCCGTCGCGGGGCTGAAGCCCAGCGCGCCCGGCGCGACCGTCCGCGAGGGCAGGCTCCTCAACGGCCGCCAGAGCGCGGAGGGCCTGAAGGCCTGGGTGGAGACGCTGTGAGGCGCAAAGGGGCATGATCTATCTCGACAACGCAGCGACGACGCTGCGCAAGCCGCCGCAGGTGGGGGAGGCGATGCTCGCCGCGCTGCAAACGCTGGGCAACAGCTCGCGCGGCGCGCATCAGGGCGCGCTGGACGCGGCGCACACGATCTACGGCGCGCGCGTCAGGCTGGCGGAGTTCTTTCACTGCCCGCGTCCCGATCACGTCGTGTTCACCAGCGGCGTCACGGAGTCGCTGAACGTCGTGCTGAACGGGCTGCTGGGCGCGGGGGACCGCGCGGTCTCCACCGATCTGGAGCACAACTCGGTGCTCCGCCCGCTCTACCGTCTGGCGGCGGAGCGCGGCGTCGCGGTGGACTTCGTGCCCGCGGACGGGCAGGGGCGCCTCGACTACGACGGTTTCGAGCGCCTGGTGCGGCCGGGGACGAAGCTGGTCGTCTGCACCCACGCCTCGAACCTGACGGGCGATTTGGTTGACATAAAACGCGTTTCCGACGTCGCGCACGCGCGCGGCGCGCTGCTGGTCGTCGACGCCGCGCAGACGGCGGGCACGCGGCGCGTCGATATGCGGGAGCTTGGCGCGGACGTGCTTTGCTTCACCGGGCACAAGGGGCTGATGGGGCCGCAGGGCACCGGCGGGATATGCCTGCGCGAGGGCGTGGAGATCGCGCCGTTCAAGGTCGGCGGCACGGGCGTGCAGACCTACAGCCGGACCCAGCCGGAGCAGTATCCGACGCGTCTGGAGGCGGGCACGCTCAACGGCCACGGTATCGCGGGCCTCTCCGCCGCGGTCGGCTTTCTCGGCGAGATCGGCACGGAGGCGGTCGAGGCGAGAGAGGCGGCGCTGACGCGGCGGTTCCTGGAGGGCGTCCGGGCGATAGCCGGCGTGACGGTCTACGGCGATCATTCCGGCGGCGCGCACGCGGGCATCGTGTCGCTGAACGTGGGGGAGCGCGACTCCGGCGAGGTGGCGGATATCCTGAGCGAGGACTTCGGCATCGCGACGCGCGCGGGCGCGCACTGCGCGCCGCGGCTCCACGAGGCGCTGGGCACAAAGGCGCAGGGCGCGGTGCGCTTCAGCTTTTCCTGGTTCACGACGGAGCAGGAGATCGACGCCGCGGTCGCGGCGGTGAAGAGCATCGCCGGGGAAAAAGAATAAGAAAGAATAAGACATAAGACGGAGACGGCTTGCGGAACGCAAGCCGTCTCCGTGTTGATTGAAACCGGTATCAGAAGTCGATCTCTTTTCCGAGGCGGCGGTACATCGTCTTCTTCACCGCGCGGAAGATGTTTTCGTAGCCCGTGCAGCGGCACAGGTGGCCGGAGAGCAGCTTGCGCAGCTCCTCGTCGGTGTAAAATCTGCCGGTCTCCAGGATCTCCACCGCGGTCATGATGAATCCCGGCGTGCAGAAGCCGCACTGGACCGCCGTCTCCTCGACGAAGGCCTGCTGGATGTCGCTCAGCTCGCCGTCCGGGGAGAGCAGGCCCTCCAGCGTGCGGATATCCTTGCCCTCCGCCCAGACCGCGAGATAGATGCAGGAGTTGAACGCCTCGCCGTCGATGAGCACGTTGCACGCGCCGCACTCGCCGACCTCGCAGCCCTTCTTCACGCTCGTGAGATGGTACTCGTTGCGCAGCATATCCGTCAGCGAGGCGCGCACGTCGACCATCTTCTCGACGGCCTTTCCGTTGATCGTGCAGTGAACGAGCTTGTACTGAACGCTCATGCCATCTCACCTCCCGCAAGCTCCACCGCTCTTGTGAGCGCGCGCTTCGCCATCTCCACCGCGATGTGCTGGCGGAACGCCTTGCTGGCGCGCCAGGAGTCGCGGGGGTTGATGTCGTCGATGACCGCGCGGGCGAACCGCTCCGAGAGCTCCTTCGTCGGCGCGGCGCCGTTCGCCGCCGCCTCGGCGCTCGGGCAGCGCATCGGCACCGGACCCGCCACGCCGTAGGCGATGCGGCAGCGCTCGATCGTGCGCTTATCCGCCGAGAGCCGCACGTTCACGCTGCAGCCCAGTGTCGCGATCTCCATTGCGTTACGTAAACCATACTTGATGTAGTGACCGAACGTATTCTCGTAGCTTGCCCTCGGGATCAGGATCGCGGTCTGGATCTCGTCCGGCTTTATGTCAACTACACCCGCCTTGATATAAAACTCCTTGATCGGCAGGCGGCGGACGCCGTTCGCGCCCGTCAGCTCGACGATCGCCTCGTACGCGTGGAGCGTGGAGGCGGAGTCGGCGGAGGTGACGCCGTTGCAGGTGTTGCCGCCGATGGTGCCGATGTTGCGGATCTGGGGCGAGCCGACCTGGTCCACGGCCTCGCCGAGGACGTTGCAGTATTTTTGAATGAGCGGGTCGCGCGTGATGTGGGAGAAGCTCGTGAGCGAGCCGATGCGCAGGTTCTCCTCCGCGTCGAGGCTCACGCCGCGCAGCGCGTCGATCCCGTAGATGGAGATCAGCTCCTTGTCGGCGCGCCGCCCCTCGCGCATCTGCACGAGCACGTCGGAGCCGCCGGCGATGATCTGCGCCTCGGGGTGCTCCTGCCGCAGCCGCACCGCGTCTTCGACGCTGGCTGCCTCATAGAGGGCTTTCATATCATACATAATATATACCTCCTTATTGGCGCCCCTGAACGGGGAGCCGGCTGCCCGAAGGGCAGGCTGAGGAGTTACGCCTCCTCTCTCCAGTCGTCGTGGATCAGGCCCGCTTTGGTGAATTCAGCGAACAGCACGTGCGGGTTGATGGGGGTGTGGTCGACGGCGACGCCCGTCGCCGCGAGGATCGCGTTGCGGATCGCCGGCGCGCCGGAGCAGGCGGGCGGCTCGCCGAGCGCCTTGGTGCCGAAGGGAGAGGTCGGTTCCGAATTCTCCGCAAACTCCGCCTCCAGATGCGGATGGTCCATAAAGGTCGAGAGCTTGTAGTCCAGCAGGTTGCCGTTGAGCGGCTTTCCGGTCTTTTCGTCGAAAATGAGCTGCTCGGAAAGGCCGAAGCCGATCGCCATGGACATGCCGCCGTGGACCTGCGCCGCGGCGAGCGCCGGATTGATGAGCCTGCCGCAGTCGTGGACGTTGACGATGTTCTTGACCGTCACCTTGCACAGCGGGACGTCGATCTCGACCTCGGCGAAGGTGCAGCCGAAGGAATAGGCGTTGTTGCGGATGGTGTAGGTGCTCTCCGCCGTGATGTGCTCGCTGTGGACGGGGTTGTACTGCGCGGTCTTCGCCAGCTCGCCCAGGCTCATGAGCACGGCGCCGTCGTCCCTGCGGATGATGTTCCCGTCGACGACGTCCATGCAGGCGACCGCCTGACGCGTGACCTCGTTGGCGTATTTCAGGATCTTCTCGCGCAGGAGGTCCGCCGTCTGCCGGATGGAGAAGCCCGCCACGTAGGTCTGGCGCGAGGCGTAGGCGCCCAGGCCCGTGGGCGTGATATCGGTGTCCTGGCAGGATTTCACGTGTACGTCGCGGTAACTGGCAAGCCCGACCGCCTCGGCGACCATCTGGGCGTAGGCGGTGTCCGCGCCCTGACCGATCTCGGTCTCGCCGCACTGGAAGGTCACGGTGCCGTCGAGATTGAGCGACATGCGGTTGGACGAGGTCTCCAGCGAGATGGGGTAGACCGCGGTATTGTACCAGAACGTCGCCATGCCGACGCCGCGGCGGATATCGCCGGTCTCGTTGGCGTATTCCTTCTTCTTGCGCTCATAGTCGAGGTAGGCCGCGCCCTTCGCCATGCACTCGCGGAAGCTGTCGTAGTAGTTGGTGTTGCCGGAGAACGCGTCGTGATAGCCCCGGGGCATGATGTTCTTCATCCGGAACTCGTAGGAGTCCATGCCCAGCGCGCGGGCGCAGTCCTCGATATTGCTCTCGTCCGCGAAGCTCGCCTGCGGCATGCCATAGCCGCGCATCGCGCCGGCGACGGGGCGGTTGGTGTAGACCGTCCAGGCGTCGCACTCCATGTTCTCGCAGGGGTAGTGCTGCGGGAACGAGCCCATCGCCTTCGCCACGATCGAGTGTCCGTGCGAGGCGTAGGCGCCCTGGTTGGAGAAAAGCTCCACCTTGCGCGCGGCGATCGTCCCGTCCTTCCGCAGCCAGGTGACGATGTGGAAGCGGATGGCGTGGCGCACGCGGTTCGAGACGAACGTTTCCTCGCGCGCGCAGTCGAGGCGCACGCAGCGCCCGCCGACCTGCGTCGAGCACCAGGCGCACAGCGGCTCGTACAGCGCGTCCTGCTTGTTGCCGAAGCCGCCGCCGATGTAGGGCTTGATGATCTCCACGTCGCCCCACGGGCGGTCCAGCGCCTGCGCGACCACGCGGCGGATGATGTGCGGGATCTGCGTCGAGGACACCACGACGAGGCGGTCCCCCTCCTGCCAGGCGAAGCAGCCGTGGTTCTCGATGTGGCAGTGCTGCACGGTGGGCGTGTCGTACCACTTGTCGACGCACACGAGCCCCGGCTCCCGGATCGCCGCCTGATAGTCGCCCTTCTTCATGTCGGTGTGGCGCAGGACGTTGTGCGGATACGCCTCGTGCAGCTGCGGCGCGCCGTCCTCCATCGCCTTCTGCGCGTCCAGCACGAAGGGCAGCTCGTCGTATTCCACCTTGATCGCGCGCACGCCCTGGTTCGCCGCGACCTCGTTCTCGGCGATGACCACGGCGACGTCGTCGCCCCAGTAGCGGACGTGGCGGTTCAGCAGATGCCGGTCCGCGACGTCCTGATGCCCCGGATCCATCGACCACGGGTGTCCCGCCGTCGGGAACGTGACGTCCGGCACGTCGAAGCAGGTGAGTACCTTCACCACGCCGTCGATCGCCTCCGCCGCGGAGACGTCGACGGACTTCACGAAGCCGTGCGCGATCTCCGCGTGCTTGATGCGGACATACAGCGCGTCCGCGGGCACGCGGTCCTCATAGTATTTCGTCCGCCCGCTCGCCTTGTCGAAGGCGTCGACGCGGACCTCGCTCTTGCCGACCTTGCTCATGGCGGCTTGCCCTCCTTCTTTGCTGCTGCATAAATGCGCTTGACTTGTTCATACTGAATTTGCTATAAACTAGCTGTACAACTATAGAAAACGTGAGGTGATGCGCTTTGGATACGCGGGATACGTCCCTTCCCATCGGCTGCGTCGTACTGGCGGCGGGGAACGCCGAACGCTTCGGGGAAAACAAGCTCGCCGCCGTCCTCGACGGGAAGACGCTGATCGAGCGCGCGCTGGACGCCGTGCCGGCGGACGCGTTCGCCGCCGTCTGCGTCGTGACGCAGTACGACGCCGTGGAGGCGCTGGCGCGTCGGCGCGGCTTTTTCTGCGCGCGCAACGCGCACCCCGAGCTGGGGCTCAGCCGCAGCGTCCGCCTGGGGACCGAGGCGCTCGCGCACGAGTGCCGCGCGCTTTTGTACCTCGTCGCCGACCAGCCGCTGCTGCGCCGCGAGAGCGTGCGCGCGCTGCTTGGTTTTTTCCGCGCGCACCCGGAGAAGATCGTCTCCGCCGCTCACGCGGGCAAGAGGGGAAACCCCTGCGTGTTCCCGGAGCGCTTCTTTGCGGAGCTGTGCGCCCTGACCGGCGACGTCGGCGGCAGCGCGGTCGTCCGGGCGCACCCGGAGGCGCTGGCGCTGTTCGAGGTCGCGGGGGAGGAGCTTGCCGACGTCGACACGCCGGCGGCGCTGAACGCCCTGCGGGGATAGCGCGCCGCCTATTTTTCGTTCCGCCCGCGGATCAGGAAGACGGCGCCCGCGGCCAGCGCGACCGCGGCAAGCGCCGGAAGCACGTATCCGACGTAGCTCAGGGAAGCCTGAAACAGCTCGCCGCTCCAGGTGGACGCGCCGCTCATGAAGCACGCGGCGGCGATATACCACGCGGAGAGCAGGATGGCGGAGCACAGGCACAGGATCGCGCCGACCACTTTGTTGTTCATCGTTTGGCCCTTAAAACGTCTTTGCTTTTATTTCTTCCGCGCGTACGGCGTGTGCTCCAGCGGCAGCCGCGAGCGCGGCTCGCCGTCGAACCTCGCGTACGCGTCCGCGATGGCGGGCGCGGTGGGGATCGACGTGATCTCGCCGATGCCGATGGCGCCGTTCGCCAGCTTGAGCCCCGGCTTGTCGACCACGATCGCCTTGACCGGCGGCACGTCCGGCGCGCGGAAGAGCCTCAGCGTGCCGTACTTCGCGGTGGGCTTGCAGTTGTCGTCGATGGGGTACTGCTCGGTCAGCGCGAAGCCCATCGACATCACGACGCCGCCCTCGATCTGCCCCTCGCAGGAAAGCGGGTTGACCGCCTTGCCCACGTCGTGCGCGGCGACCATCTGCTTGATCCTGCCGGTCTCCTTGTCCAGCACGCACATCTGCGTGGCGTAGCCGTAGGCGACGTGGGACACCGGGTTCGGCACGTCCGCGCCCAGCGGGTCGGTCTTTGCCAGATACTCGCCGTAGAACTCCTGCCCCTTCAGCTCGGAGAGGGATTTTCCCTCCAGCGCCGCGGTCAGCTTTTCGCAGGCGCGGCGCACCGCCTCGCCGGTGACGAGGGTCTGGCGCGAGCCGGAGGTGTCGCCGGAGTCCGGCGCGATCCAGGTGTTGCTGCGCTCGTAGACGATGTCCTCCAGCGCGAGGGCGGCGTTGGTGACGACCATCTGCGTCAGCACCGTGCCAAGCCCCTGGCCGATGCAGGACGCGCCGGAAAAGATATGCACCTTCGCGTCGTCGCCGACGATCAGCTTCGCGCGGCCCCAGTCCGGCAGGCCCACGCCGACGCCCGCGTTCTTCATCGCGCAGGCGAGGCCCACGGGGTCGCCGTTTTTCACCGCCTCGTCGTAATACGGCTTCACCGCCTCCAGCGTCTCGACCAGGCCGGTCTCCTCGCCCACGATCTGCCCGTTCGGCAGCACGCCGCCGGGGCGGATGGCGTTGCGATAACGGATCTCCCACGGGGAAATGCCGACCAGGTCCGCCATGCGGTTCAAAAGCGTCTCCGTTGCGAAGCAGGTCTGCGTCACGCCGAAGCCGCGGAACGCGCCCGCCGGCGGATTGTTGGTATAGTACGCGGTGCCGTCGATCTCGAAATTCTCATAGGCGTAGGGCCCCGCGGCGTGGGTGCAGGCGCGCTCGAGCACCGGCCCGCCGAGGGAGGCGAACGCCCCCGTATCGGACACGACGGACGCCTTGACGCCCTGGATGATCCCGTTCTCGTCACAGCCCATCGTGAAGTCCATCCACATCGGGTGGCGCTTGGGGTGGACCAGGATCGACTCCGCGCGCGACAGCTTCACCTTGACCGGCACGCGCGCGACGTAGGCGAGCAGCGCCGCGTGGTGCTGCACCGACATGTCCTCCTTGCCGCCGAAGCCGCCGCCGACGAGCTGGTTCTCCACGAGGCAGTGTTCGTAGTCCACGCCCAGCATCGCCGCGCACTCGTGCAGCGTGGTGTGCGCGCTCTGGTCCGTGGTCAGCAGCTTCACGCCGCCGTTTTCGAGCGGCAGCGCCACGCAGCACTCCGGCTCGAGGAAGGCGTGCTCGGTCCACGGCGTTTCAAAGTGCTCCGTGAGCACGAATTTGCTCCCTGCGATGGCGCCCGCCGCGTCCCCGCGGGAGACGTGCTTGTGCGCCTGGATATTGTTCTCGTCCGTTTCGAACACCAGCGGGGCGCCCGGCGCCGCCGCCTCCGTCGGGCTGTGGACGGCGGGCAGCGGCTCGTACTCGACCTTGACGAGCTTCTTCGCCGCCTCCAGCGTCTCAAGGTCCCGCGCGCACACGAGCGCGACGGAATCACCCAGATAATGCGTGATCTCGCCGACGGGGATCAGCGTCGGCTGGTCCTTCTTGATGTGGCCGACGTAGTTCTTGCCGGGGATATCCTTCGCCGTCAGCACGCACACCACGCCCGGCAGCGCCTCCGCCTCGGACGCGTCGATACTCAGCACGCGGGCGCGGGGATACTGCGAGCGCACGGCGCTGCCGTAGCACATGCCGTCGACGTAGACGTCGTCGGGATACTTGCCGTAGCCCTGCACCTTCTCCGGCACGTCGATACGGCGCACGCGCGCGCCGACGCCGAAGCCCTTTTCCGCCGGCTCGGGCAGCTTCCCCTCGCGGAAGATCTTCGCCGCGAGCAAAATGCCGTCGATGATCTTGACGTAGCCCGTGCAGCGGCAGATGTTGCCGCGGATGGCGAACGCCGCCTCCTCGCGCGTGGGGGCGGGGTTCTGGGCGATCAGGCCCTTGGCGCAGATCACCATGCCCGGGATGCAGAAGCCGCACTGCACGGCGCCCGCCTCGCCGAAGGCGAAGGTGAAGACCTCCTTTTCCCAGTCGGAGAGGCCCTCGACCGTGACGACGCTCTTGCCCTCGAGCTTGTCCGTCTGCGGGACGCAGGCCTTCGTCGGCTTGCCGTCGATCAGCACCGTGCAGGTGCCGCACGCGCCCTCGCTGCACCCGTCCTTGACGCTGGTGAGATGCAGCGTGTCGCGCAGATAGCGCAGCAGCTTCTGATTCTTTTCGACCGTGACGCTCTTGCCGTTTACCGTGAACTGAGCCATAGCGCACCCCTTTTGCATAACTCCCAAAAAAAGTTAGGCGACCTAAAGAATTTTATTCATTATATCATACTCCTATTAAAATGCAATTGGAAATCCGTTCTTGCGTGATACTTTTCAAAAAATCACGGAAGAGATGAAAAAGCCGCGGCAAACGCCGCGGCTTTCAGCGTGTCAAAAAAGCCTCGCAGAGTTTCGCGCCCGCAGGCGCGAAAGAAGTCTGATCGTTTTTTCCGGCGGCGTGTACGGCGGAAAAAACACTCTGCGCGAAGCGTTCGTGCGCTTTGTCCGCACCTTGCGGACAAAGCGTGCGAGA
>JAEEGL012457502.1_pt1 | contig 11017 bp, 12 predicted proteins | sample 9134231 | NCBI WGS metagenome assembly JAEEGL01 (sample SAMN16246548, study PRJNA631951) | gut metagenome | biome: gut microbiome; feature: rumen; material: fiber-attached | host: Bos | place: Iran: Karaj | collected 2018-10
ATCACCATAAACCACGGATAGACTATGTACTGGTATATATCCCAGTACTGTACATCCACGTTAGTGATCTTGCCGACCACACCGACGACTCCTTCGCCGTTATACATATAGATCACATGATAGATCACAACCAGTACGACCGTGATCCACCGGATATTATCAAGATAATGCTTTCTCATTGCTGTACGTCTCCTTGTCTGTCAATCTTCCTTATCTTCCGGGAAGGCCACATCGAGTATCTTCGTAAATGCTCCCTGAGGAGGGATCGCGATGCCGCGCTTCTCATCACCGAGTATAAGCAGAGTATCCCCGGGGCTTATCCCGAATATGTCTCTTGCCTGCTTGGGGATCACAATCTGCCCCTTCTCGCCGACAGTGGCCGTCCATGCGTATTTACCCTTAGGTATCTTCTTATTCATGATCATCCTCCGAAAAATGATTTGTACTAAAAGTATGATTTGTATAACTTATCCTACCACCGGATCACATATGTGTCAATGACAAATTTTGATCATGTTAAAGGCCAACTTTTGACTGTTCGAACCTTAGATTAAGAAGTATAATATAACTGTTACAGCAATTGACTTCGGTATGGGAGGTACAAGATGGGAGACATTACTGATATCATCAAACAGATTAACGGCAATAAGGAGCTTATGGCACAGATATCCAAGGCGGATCCTGCACAGGCTAAGGAGATATTTAAGAAAGCCAATATCGATATAAGCGAAGCAGATATCAAGAAAGTGCAGGCAGCAGTCGCTGACGGTAAGCTTGATCTTAAAGATCTTAAGGATATAGCAGGCGGACTGTTTAAGAAATGATAAACCCTCCGGTGGAGGCGGGGCTTTGCCGGAAGACTACATGTATAACGGGATCATAACAGGCGGCACAACAGATGCCGCCTTTTTTGGAAGTGTCGAAAACATAAGGAGAGAATGATGAAAAAGTATCTTATTATAGGAACAGGCGGGACCGGCGGAAGTATCGGCGGATACATGGCCAGGGCCGGTAAGGATGTTACATTCATCGCAAGGGGAGAACACCTTAAGGCGATGCAGGAGAAGGGGCTCAGGATAGTACGGCCGAAGGATGAGTTTACGATCGCTCCTGTCAAGGCTTCAGAACTATCGGATTTTGAAGGAAAAGCTGATGTGATCTTCGTATGCGTCAAGGGCTATTCACTGGATTCCATCATGCCGGATCTTAAAAGGATAGCGGATGAACATACAGTGATCATTCCGATACTCAATATATTCGGAACCGGCGGGATGATGCAGCCGAACTTCCCTGATTCGCTTGTTACCGACGGATGCATATATGTGGCAGCTCAGATAAAGGAGCCCGGATGCATACAGATGAACGGGGATATCTTAAGAGTCATATTCGGTGTCAGGGATAGGGCTGACTACAGGGATGATCTTAAGGAGATAGAAGCGGATCTTAAGGAAAGCGGTATCGAAGGAGGACTGACGGATAACATAGCAAGGGATGCACTGCTTAAGTTCTCTTATGTGTCGCCTCAGGGAGCCTGCGGTCTGTACTATGATGTTCCGGCGGGAGATATCCAGAAGCCGGGTGAGATAAGGGATTACTTCGCCGGACTTATAAAAGAGATCGATGAGCTGGCACAGGCTATGGATATTCATTTTGAAGAGGATATAGTTAAGCGTAATCTCAACATACTTGACAGTCTGGCACCGACGGCAACGACTTCTCTGCAGAGAGATGTTATGGCAGGACGCGCATCAGAGATGGACGGCCTGATATTCGAAGTAGTCAGACTGGCGGATAAGTACGGAGTCGATGTACCATTATATAAAAAGGTCGCAGCGAAACTGAGTAAATAAAGGGGAGGTGCGGATGGAATATACAAGGATTTCGGATGCCAATGTGATCACACAGAAATATATGGATTCGATACTGATCGAGGAGAGACTTATCGATTCGAAGGTAGCGGATATATCCATAGATTTTCTCGGGACAGAATATGACACACCTGTCATGATGCCGGCATTTTCACATTTGGGCAATTATGCAGGAAGAGAGCATAACGGGCTTGAGGAATACTCCATGGCTGCAAAAGAATGCAATATCCTGAACTTTTGCGGGATGGTCGAAAATGACCAGTTCAAAAGGATCATCGATACCGGAGCTAAGACTGTCAGGATCGTTAAACCCTATGCCGATAATGCCAAGGTAAGGGATCAGATGCAGTATGCTGCCGATGCCGGAGCGTTTGGTATCGGGATGGACATAGACCATATCTTCGGTGAGAACGGGCGAGATGTTGTTATGGGAGAGGAGATGGCTGAGCAGACATCCGATATGCTTAGGTCATATGTCGAGATGACGGATCTTCCTTTTTTTATCAAAGGCGTACTCAGCGCGAGCGATGCCGTTAAGAGTGCGGATATCGGAGCCAAGGCGATAATAGTGAGCCATCATCACGGCAGACTTCCATATGCTGTTCCGCCGATGATGATATTACCTGAGATCAAGAAGGCCCTTGAGGGGCGTGATGTCAAGATCATCGTGGACTGCGGTATAGCAAGCGGTGCTGATGTGTTCAAGGCACTTGCACTCGGAGCAGATGCATGTGCAGTCGGCAGATCCATGCTGCCTTCTCTTGAAAAAGAAGGAGTGGAAGGAGTTAAGAAGTTTGTAAAGAGCGTATCCGCTGAACTGCGATATATCATGAGTTTTACAGGCTTTGCTGCAGTAGGGGATATAGATGATTCCGTACTTCATCATACGGAGCGTTGGTTATAGATAAGGGGTGGTATAATGAGACTTGGAACTTCATCTGCACTTAAGCACAGTTCGCCCGAAGAATGGGCAGAGAACCAGGTGAGACTGGGATGCAGAACGGTCGTTTTTCCGGTGCAGAGCGATGAGCCGGAACAAAAGATCACAGCATATAAGGAAGCTGCCGACAGAGCGGGACTTACCATAGCAGAGGTGGGGATATGGAGGAATGCGCTGGATGCGGATTCCGGTAAGCGCGCAGCCAATATGGACTACTGCGTGGAGCAGCTGCGCCTCGCAGACTATGTTGGTGCAAGATGTGCCGTCAACGTGGCGGGATCATTCGGGCCGATATGGGACGGAGGATATCGCGAGAACTATTCTGAGGATGCATGGAGACAGACTGTCTCGATGGTAAGGGAGATCATAGACAGAGCGGATGTAAAGCGCACATATTTTACATTGGAGCCGATGCCGTGGATGATACCGACAGGCCCTGAGGAATATATCAAGCTGCTTGAGACCGTTGACAGGGACAGATTTGCGGTGCATATGGACATCATCAATATGATCAGTTCCGCCGAGAGATACTTCCATCCGGAGGAATTTATCGACGAGTGCATGGAAGTGCTCGGAAGGTGGATAAGAAGCTGCCATATCAAGGATGTGCATTTGGACAGAAGATATACGTTAAGACTCAATGAATGCGGTCCCGGAGACGGAGAATTCCCCTTAAGGTATTATGCAGAGAAGGTAAGTGAGATTGACTCTGACATGCCGATGATACTTGAGCATCTTGAAAGCGATGAAGATTACATTAAGTATATGGGCTATCTTAAGAATGAACTTAAAGGATTGTATGTTTAGTTGTTTCGTAAAGGCGGAATGACGATGTTGATCGGAGGGTATAGGTATGAAAGCACTTTTTATCGGCGGGACCGGAACGATTAGTATGGGGATAGTAAGGAGACTTGCGGATGATCCTCAATGGGAAGTATATCTTCTTAACAGGGGGAATCGTAAGAATGAGGTTCCGGCCGGAGTTCATCAGATAACAGCGGACATAAACGATGAGACATCTGTTGCGGCACTTATCGCAGACATGTATTTTGACGTTGTCAGTGATTTCATAGCCTTTGATGTGAAGGCGGTGGAACGGGACTATCGTTTGTTTAAGGATAAGACGAGACAGTATATATTCATAAGCTCGGCTTCGGCATATAATAAGCCTGCGGCAAACTATGTCATAACGGAAGGAACGACACTTGCCAATCCGTACTGGGAATACTCAAGGAATAAGATCGCATGTGAGGAATTCCTGATGGGTAAGTACAGAAGTGAAGGATTCCCTGTTACGATCGTAAGGCCTTCACATACCTATGATGAGCGTAACATTCCGCTGGGAGTTCATGGTAAAAAGGGCTTCTATCAGGTGATACGCCGCATGCAGGAGGGCAAGCCTGTCATCATCCAAGGAGACGGATCTTCGCTATGGACGCTGACGTTTAACAGTGATTTTGCCATCGGGTTTATCGGACTTATGGGCAACAGACATGCGATAGGCGAGGCTTTCCAGATAACCGGTGATGAGACTCTTACATGGGATCAGATATATCAGACCATAGCTGATGCGCTGGGAGTTAAGCTTAATGCATACCATGTATCATCAGACTTTTTAAGCGCGACGGGAGATCCGCTCGGTTTCGACTTTACCGGCAGCCTTACGGGTGATAAATCCGTGTCGGTCGTTTTTGATAACAGCAAGCTAAAGAGGCTTGTTCCGCAGATGAGAACGAATATACCGTTCCACAGAGGTGTTCGTATCGCGCTTGACTATGTAATGTCGCATACTGATGATTATGAAGAGGATCCGGAATTTGACGCGTTCTGCGACAGGGTGATCGAAGCTCTGGAACGGGCTAGGTCTGAAATGATGAAGGCTTAAGAACTTAATTGAGAAGGGACAGAATATAATGAGCAAAAATATGAGAAACGGATGTGTGAAGGTTGGCGATACGGATATGTATTACGCAGCCTTTGGAACAGGAGATAAGAGGCTTGTTGTGCTGCCGGGTCTTTCGGACGGGTTTGCAACAGTGGACGGTAAGGCATGGCTGCTCGGTGCGCCGTATAAGAGATTTTTCAAGGACTACACTGTCTTCATGTTCAGCCGTAAGAATAAGATGTCCGAAGGCTATTCCATCAGGGAAATGGCTTCAGATCAGGCACTTGCCATGAAGGAACTCGGCATGGAAAAAGCATGCGTTCTCGGCGTGTCTCAGGGCGGAATGGTCGCACAGTTTTTGGCGATCGATCATCCAGAGATCGTAAACAAGCTCATATTGACCGTTACAGCTCCATATGCCAATGAGGTAGTGAAGAATGCAGTCGGTGGCTGGATAGAGATGGCAAAGCGTGATGATTATCTTGAACTGATGTCAGATACTGCAGAAAAGATGTATACGGATGAATTCCTTAAGAAGAATAAGCTGATGTTACCCTTGGTGGCAAGACTTACCAAGCCCAAGAGTTATGACAGGTTCTATATCAATGCTCATGCCATTCTTAACTTTGATGCCAGGGAATTCCTTAATAAGATCAGTGCACCGACGCTTATAATAGCCGGTGATAGTGATAAGACCGTCGGAAATGACGGCCCTTCAGAAATGAGCGCAGCTATTCCGAACAATGAAGTGTATATCTACAAGAGCCTCGGCCATGGCGTCCACGAAGAGGCCAAAGATTTCTATGACAGGGTATATGAGTTCTGCGAGAAACAGGTATGATCAGTACAGTCTGACGCTGCTGTCGGTCAGAACATCGCCGTCATAACAGAGCTTTACGGAGAAAAAAGGAGAGTTTTCAAGTAAGAGCTTAAGGAAGATCCGGTCACCCTCCCAGAGGGCAAGATCCATGAGTCTGTCCTTGGGTATCCACTTAAGCTCTCCTTCGTTGCATTCAGTCAGCTCTCCGTGAAATTTATCAGCCGTGAACACATATATATATTCACACGAGCCGTTGCCCGGAGCGAATGTGATGATACCGCGCAGCTTATATTCATCGAGAGTAAGCCCGGTCTCTTCATATGCTTCGCGGCATACGCATTCTTCAGGCGTCTCACCGGGTTCAAGTTTTCCGCCGACACCAAGCCACTTGCCTTCATTGATGTCATGCTTCTTCTTATTTCGAAGCATCATAAGATATGAATCACCGTTATCTATATAGCATATCGTTGTAAGCAGCATATTTCCCTCCATCCTGCGTCATCGGCTCCGGCGTATTGATCTAGGCTTTCACGTGCTTATACATTTTCAGAACATCTTCACTCATATTGATCGGTGTGAGCAGTACATCCTGATGATCTCTTGCAAATACTACAAACAGCTGATGAGCAAATCCCTGCCCCATCCAATCGACATCTGCAAAATCAAGCACTACTTCCTTGAAATCATCCAGTCGGTTGCATAGTCTTTTGGCCTGAGATCTTGAGACCGGATACGAATCATATATACTTGCCAGGGGAATCCTCGTCTTCATAAAAGAGCTGTTTTCGTCAGAATATTGATCAAAAATATCCTTACAGGTCTTTTTGCTGTTATTCGATAATCTCATTATGACGGTTGTTCCTCTGGCATCATCATAGGAACCGTTAAAGATCTTGCTGTCATCATATTTATTGATCGAAAACACCTTTTCTTCCGACACTATATAGAAATCATCCATCATTTTCGAACTAAAGAATATTCCTTCTCCCGAGTGATTGTTCGAATCTGTAGTCAGTTTGCCTTTTACAAGTTCGGTGATTGCATCTTCTAATGTGGGAAGTCGAAAATGATCCCTGATCTTCTTGAATATCCCAATCCCGTCATCATCAAGTATCATAGTAGTATTCAGTCGATTCTGTATGATCCGTATGTTACACTTTCCGGCCTCGGAGTGTTCGATCACATTGTTGAACATCTCGCTGCACACATAGTTCCATATATGCTTAACATTTTCGGGAAGATCCTTGATATGTTCGCTGAGATAATTATCATATACATAAGTATCTATATCAAACATCCAGTCTTTCTTCTCCAGGCAGTAGTCATATACCTGATCAACCAATTCATATTGTCCGCGCTTGGTCTTTTTGATGATTCCCTGTTCTATAAGCTCGGTTATATAAGTGTGGATCGTTGCCTGGTTAACACCAAAAGCTTCGGAAACTGATCTTGATAATGAATCTGTTCCCGAATCTATCTTTTCCAGGATATAAAGGATTATACTGTTTTTCTTTTCCTGATTAAACCTCATAACTGCGCTCCTTAATATACAGGCTATACTAAATCGTTATAATCGTCAATATAATTCGTTTTAAAAGTATTTATTATTCGCCTTACGCGAATTTAAAACGAATAACTCAAGTTCATTGCCGGTAAAAGCCAATATAATAGGCGGTTGACCATGTGGTCAGCCGCCCTTAGTTATTATTTATAATTGATCATCTCTGTACTGTCGGGTAGAGCGTGGCGATGCGGCGGAAGCCCGCATAGCCGTTGCTGTCGACCGCTCCGACCTGTGAAGCGCCGGCAGGGATCGTCATCGTGTAGTTAACGTGGTCGTATGTGTAGTTGACAACAAGTGTAACATCCGGACGTGCTGCGAGCGCATCGAATACTGACTTCGGAAAACAGGTAAGGTAGGTCGTATCTATCGTGACCGTACCTCCTGCGGGAGCATTGGCGATCTTGCTCATTATATTGCCGATCAGTATGCCGCTGCCTGATGTATAGTTACGGCCTGCGATCTTGCCACACACGGGACACTGCAATATCTCTACTCCGTCAGAAGTCTCCGTGGCCTCTGTCTCGGTCACCCATTCAAAATGACAGGTGTGAGGTGGAGTAGGATCATTTGTAACCTTGCTATTGCCATTGTTGGTCGGATTGGCAGGATCGGGGTTAGCGGTGCCTCGCTGGACCTTGATGGTAATGTTAAAAGTTATTTCTGGATAAGGATATGTATCTTCATCTTTTATTCTAACAATTCTGTCATAGGTGCCATCTGCGACATCCAATGGGCACGTTATAAAGAAATGGTTCTCCGTGTCCCTATGAACAGAAAAATACGGACTTATATCATTAGTTAAAAGCGTATGGGATCCGCTATAGATTTCTTGTTCTGTTTCTCCAGGACCATAAGTTAAAGTAATAACTCTCGTTTCATCCGCATACACCTTCCCCATCTCAGAAAAAGGCGAAAGCACTGCTGCTGTTATCACTAAAAGTGCAAAGAAGATCGCGGTTATCCGCGAAGTAAGAATTCCGTTTTTACGCATGATATATACCCTCCTTTACGTGATCATGTCACTAATCTAGTTATACCATTTTCTTAACATCCCCGCAATCTAAAACAGATGCGCTTCAAGTCATTATTTCTATTGCCTGTTAAGGCTTTAATGTGCTAAAATCATTAGGCGCGCATATCTATAGAAGAAACCGCACAGGAGGCGGAGGTTAAGATGATGCGTGAAGGTATGTATTTAACAAGGAGACTAAAGTAAATGGCAGAGACTAAGATAATGCTCGGCAACGAGGCGATAGCCAGGGGCGCATATGAGGCGGGAGTCAAGGTATCCGCAGCATACCCCGGAACACCCAGTACCGAGATAAGTGAGAATCTTGTACAGTATGATGAAATATATGCTGAATGGTCACCCAATGAGAAGGTGGCGGTAGAGGTTGCAAGCGGTGCATCCATAAGCGGTGTACGTTCCATGGCCTGCATGAAGCACGTGGGACTCAATGTGGCCAGCGATCCTCTTTATACCATGTCTTATATTGGCGTTAAGGGAGGTATGGTATTGGTCGTAGCCGACGATCCGGGTATGTACAGCTCACAGAACGAGCAGGATACAAGGATGATCGGCAGAGCTTCGATGGTACCCGTACTTGAGCCTTCGGATTCGATGGAAGCCAAGGAGTATATGAAGTACGCCTTTGAGTTATCAGAGAAGTACGATACTCCGATGATACTTCGTACGACCACAAGACTTGCCCATTCTCAGGGACTTGTTGAGCTTACTGACAGAGTCGAGCCTTCCCCTATCCCTTATGAGAGAGATATCGCCAAGAATGTCATGATGCCTGCCATGGCTATCAAGAGACATCTTGTTGTTGAGGACAGACTTAACCGTATGGCTGATGATGCAGCCGTACTTACTCTTCCTTCGGGCCAGGCACTTAACAGAGCAGAGTACGGTGATAACAAGATCGGATTTATTACCTGCGGTATCGCATATCAGTATATTAAGGAAGTGATGCCTGAGGCCAGCGTGCTTAAGCTTGGTCTTGTGAATCCGCTTCCAAAAAAACTCATAGAAGAGTTCGCATCAAAGGTTGACAGACTTGTGATCTTTGAAGAACTTGAGCCCGTGATCGAAGAACAGGTTAAGGCATTAGGCATTAAGTGTGAAGGCAAGGAACTCTTCACAAGACAGGGCGAGTATTCAGCCAATATGCTTCGAGAAAAGCTCCTTGGTCAGAAGCTTGACATAGACGAGGCCGAGAAGGTAGCTCCCAGACCTCCGATACTGTGTCCGGGATGTCCTCACAGGAGTGTATACTCAGTTCTTAATAAACTTAAGATCCATGCTGCAGGCGACATAGGCTGCTACACATTGGGTGCCGTAGCACCGCTCAGTGTAGTGGATACGACGATCTGCATGGGTTCTTCGAGATCAGCACTTCACGGTATGGAGAAGGCCATGGGTAAGGACTATATCCGTAACTGGGTAGCGGTCATCGGAGACTCAACATTCCTTCACACCGGTGTAAACTCACTAATGAATATGGCATACAATAAAGCCACCGGAACCGTGATAATACTGGATAATTCCACCACCGGCATGACAGGTCATCAGGATCATGCGGCAACGGGTAAGACCCTTAAGGGCGAACCCACTTATGCGATCAATCTGATGAACCTGTGTAAGTCCATGGGAATAGAACATGTATATGAAGTGAACGCATTTGACCTTCAGACACTTGAAGAGACGATCAAACGTGAGCAGGACAGAGATGAGGTATCCGTGATCATCACCAAGAGCCCCTGTGTACTGCTCAAGGGTCAGGTGTTCCCGGATAAGTGCGTACCGATCCCCGAGAAGTGCAAGAAGTGCGGCGCCTGCTTAAGACCCGGATGTCCTGCGCTCACACGTAATGAAGACGGAACGATATCTATAGATGACACAATGTGCAACGGCTGCGGACTGTGCATGCAGTTATGTAAGTTCGAAGCGATAGCAAAGGAGGCAAAGTGATGGCTACGACTAACATTATGATAGTAGGAGTGGGCGGTCAGGGAACCCTCCTTACAAGCAGGATATTAGGCAAGCTTGCCCTTACGGCAGGTTATGATGTGAAGATATCTGAGGTACACGGCATGAGCCAGAGAGGCGGCTCCGTCGTTACCTATGTCCGTTACGGTGAAAAAGTGGCTGAACCTATCGTTGAGGAAGGTCAGGCTGATGTGCTCATCGCATTCGAACGTTTAGAGGCACTCAGATACCTTCACTTTGTCAAAAAGGACGGTACCGTGATCGTCAATGACCAGCGTATGGATCCCATATCCGTGGTGACAGGTCAGGCAGAATATCCCGAGGGAATAATCGATACACTTAAGAGCAGACGCAAGACCATGGTCGTTGATGCTATGTCGGTAGCCAAGAGCATAGGTTCACCGAGATCGTTCAATGTGGTCGTGCTCGGAGCAGCGGCTAAGAGCATGAGCTATACCAAGGATCAGTGGATAGAAGTGATACGTAATACTGTTCCTCCCAAGACCATAGATAAGAATCTTGAGGCCTTTGAGGCAGGTTATAATATGTAGAGTATAAGTAAAGGAGAGAAGATGATCTGGAATGAAACCAAGGAATGTATGAGCCGTGATGAGATGACGGCCCTGCAGTCCGCAAGACTAGTGAAACAGGTGAACCACGTGTATCACAACGTGGAGTTCTACCGCAAGAAAATGCAGGAACTCGGTTTGGAGCCGGGAGACATCACGGGACTTGACGATATAGAGAAACTTCCTTTTACGACCAAGGCTGACTTAAGAGACAACTATCCCTTCGGACTTCTTGCGGTTCCGAAGTCAGAGATAGTCAGGATCCATGCATCCAGCGGAACAACAAGTAAGGCTACCGTTGTAGGCTACACCACACGCGATCTGGCTACCTGGTCAGAGAGTGTTGCCAGATGTATCACGATGGCGGGTTTGGGACGCG
>JAEEGL010061056.1_pt1 | contig 11016 bp, 8 predicted proteins | sample 9134231 | NCBI WGS metagenome assembly JAEEGL01 (sample SAMN16246548, study PRJNA631951) | gut metagenome | biome: gut microbiome; feature: rumen; material: fiber-attached | host: Bos | place: Iran: Karaj | collected 2018-10
CTAGCCCTATGAAGAATGCGGGAGCGTCGACCTCAACCGGGCGCGCAAATTCATCGGCAAGGAGAAGGTGGGCCTGGGCGGCGTGGGGCCGACCATCAGCTACATCAAGATCATCGTCAAGAAAGCCGTGGAGCGCCTGGCCAGCGGGCTCATCCTGGTTCATAACCACCCTTCGGGCAATCCCTGCCCAGGCGAGCAGGACCGCGTCCAAACCGAAGCCCTCAAGAAAGCCGTCGCCGTCTTCGACATCGAACTCCTCGACCACGTGATCATCGGAAAAAAGAAATACTTCAGTTTTTCCGACGAAGCCCTGTCGGCGTTGTAGAAAAAATCACTATCTTCGTAATTTACCGTCTGATAACATCCCTTCATGAAAAGAATCTTTCTCCTTTGCGCGACGGTCCTGCTGATGGCCGCCTGCACCGAAAGTAATCCCGTGCTCACCATCGAAGACGGTCAGATCCAGGGCGTTCCGACAGCCACGCCGGACGTCATCGTCTACTAAGGCATTCCTTACGCCGCCCCGCCGGTAGGCGAGCTGCGGTGGAAGGAGCCGCAGCCCGTCATCCCATGGGAAGGTGTGAAACAGGCCGACAGCTGGGGGCATCCTGCGTGGCAGGCAGCCCATACACCGGGCGGTTACACGCCTGAATTCTTTTTCGACGGCGACCCGGCCTTCAGCGAAGACTGCCTCTTCCTGAACGTTTGGACGCCCGCGGTGCGATGAAACACAAGAACATGGTGCTTGGCATTTTTGAGGGTTCCACCTTCGAAGGAGAGCACATCGATGATATCCGCGGAAAGCGGCTTTTGGTCTATACCGACGGCTTGAATGAGGCCGAGAACCGTAACCACGCACTGCTCGGCAACGACAGGGTGCTGGCTTTGATGGCCGAGGCCGCTGAGCTTCCCGCCCGACAAGTGATTGAAAGCCTCATGCAGGCTGTCGACCAGTACCGGGACGGCTTCGAGCCCAACGACGACTTCACGCTACTCTATCTGCGGATGGCACTGCCCTGCAGGTAAGCTTTGAAGAATCGGCCCTGCGTGGTGGGCGTGAAATCCCATTCGCTGATCAGCAGTGTAAGACCAGGTCGTTTCCCTGCGGATCGACGAATAATCAGCGCGAGGATCGCGACAAAAACGGATAAGCGAATGGTTTTATTGTTGGGGTAATAATATAAACACTTTCCGGGGGGGAATCCTGTCTCCGACAAAACGATAAAATCCCAGCACCCCATTAACGATGTCCAGGACATAGATATAATTGCCTGCCACCTTTTCGTAAATCGAGATGATATCGACGGAATAACCCCGGAGGACGTTTCCCTCGTGTGCCTGGACGTCAGTGGATAAAAGAGGCTTAAGAACCAGCGTCTTCGATGTCGCACCGGAATCCGATGGCAACGGGTCGGAGATGATGATGCAGGGCGTGTCGAAGGGGACAATGCGGCCGTCGTCACCGATAAGCCGGAACACCACGTCTTTTCCGTCCAGAAAAGCCGTATAGGCCCTCGAACCTTCCGGCAACTCAAAGGAGAAATTTAAATGGTAGAAGGTTGTTACAAATTTATTCTCACCGAACACAACGGCCGGCGCAGCCTCGATGGAATATTGGCTGGCGTCGATCAAGCTGATGTCGTCCACGTATAGGAAATGCCCATCGTCTGTTTTTCTGATGGCAAAATACCGGGTACCCTGTGGGGCCTGGATGGTATAATTCTGCAAGACACTGGTAGCCTCGACCTCGGGCCCCCACGTAAATGAAAGCGTGTCTTTGGTGGAAGTGGACCATCCCGCACGGACTTTCGTCACCTTGGTGTCTATATCCGTGACTTCCTTGTAGAAGAAAGATGCCAGGATGGCTTTGTCACTGGCAAGCTCCGGAGATATTAAATACTGATTTTCGAAGTAGGGAGCAAACACGAAATAAGCGTTGATAAATTCGCCGTCCTCAACCTTAAGCCTGGAGTCGCCGTCACCATTGACGAGTCGCCAGCCGCCCAACCCACTGTCGAAGCGCTCATAAAAGGGCAGGGCCTGCGGATCACCCTCCGTCAGGAACCGGATCTCGGTCTCATTGCTGGCAGGAGCGCTATTGTAAAGGGCCTTCAAACGGAAATCATAGATGGTGCTGGCGGAAAGCCCCGTCAGGGTGACGGAAGCGCTCGTCACCGTGCCTTCGGACCAGCTGTCGCCAGTTGCCAACTTATACCGATAGGCGTAGCCCGTTGCACCGGAGGGCGCTTTCCAGGTGAGCGTGGCACTCCGGTTGGTCACGCTGCTCACGGTAAGGTTGGTGGGTTTGGCGGAAGTAGAAGCCTCACAGAAGATGACATCGTCCACGAACAGGCATTCCCTGTTTCCCGTGTATTTGATGGCGATATATCTGGGTTTTCGTTCTCCGCCCAGGAATTGATTATCGTAATACCGCCATTCTCCGTTAAGGGCTCCGATCTCAGGCCCCCAGGAGAAGGAACTGATGTCGTTGTCCGAATACGAAACCCCCACTTGGAACGTGTCCCAGACATCCGCCTGCCTGTTCCGGTAGTAGAACGAAACCTGGATGGGCGTTGTCCCGTTGAACTGCGGGGAAATCAGGTATTGGGGATGCGGATTCTTATCGATGCTATAAAAAGTGAAATTCCTGTTGCCGTTGTAGGGGCATGCGTACATTTGGTCTGCTCCCTCATAGCTCCTTACGTCGTAAACTTTCGTACGATCCCAATACACGTCAGTCATCGTCCACTTGCCGAGATCCCCGTCGTTCTCAAAGCCGCATTCGAAGGGCAGTGACATAGAGGTCCTGAAGCTCAAGGGCGAATAAACGCTGGAGGTGCCCACGGCGTAAAGGGCTTTCACGCGGAAATCATAGTCAGTGTAGCCGGACAATCCGGTGATGGTGGCGGTTCGCTCGATCGGGCTTGTAGTCACTTCGGTCGACCAGTTGGAGTCGCTTGCCTTCTTGTACTGCCAGGCATATCCCGTGATGACGGCATCTGTTCCGGGGGTCTCCCAGGACAATTGGGCCGATACATCGGTGATGCCCGTGAGGGTGAGGCCTTGCGGAGCCGGAGTTTCACAGGCGGAGAACGCGAATTCATCCAGAACGAAAGCGCCTGAGTTTGTACCAAACTCAAAGGCGATATACTTCGTCTTCATGGGGAAGTCCCGCTGCTCACGGGTCCATGCGGTTGACGAACATTGCTGCCAGTTCCCCCAGACAAAAGACGAGATTTCGTTGTTATAGGTGGAATAACCCACACGGTAGATGGGAGCGTTGTTCGCCCCGCTGTACTCCAATCTTTGGCTGTACCTCATGGAGATGGCGCTCTGGCCCTTTAATTCCGGGGAAATCAGGTAATGAGGCTGGTCTCCCAGGGATATCCTGAGGCAGTATTGACCTGGAGCCCCATACATATTGCCATCATCAGAGACGATTCTTGAAACGTTACTGTCCACGATGTTCCATCCCGCCGCATTCAGGTCGTTGTTCTCAAAGCCATAGGAATAGGGCAGATCAAATCCATATGTCCGTCCGTAATAGGTCACTCCGTCGGCCGCCGTCACCGGAATATCCCAACTGCCGGCGACACTGGTCGTACTCAGCTGTTTGTCGGCATCACCGAAGAAATAGGCCGTAGGCGTCAGGGTATTCAGGTAGTATGTAGAAGTGAAGGTTGCGCTGACGTTTTTTTCGGGCAATTTACAGGCAATCGGATGGTACGTGCCGCCCGAAGCAGGCGAAAACGAGCCCTTGAACAGGCAGTTTTTCATGGTGACCGTCATATCCTCACACCAGCCGAGCAGTCCGCCGGCATAGACGTTGAAACCGCTGATCGTGCCCGCAAAATAACTGTTCTCGATGGTGAGCGTACTGGAGCCGCCGTGGCCCACGAAGCCGCCGGCATAGCCCGCGCCGTTGACGGTCGCGAAAACGTGGCAGTTTGAGATAAGATTCGGTCCGCCGGAGCAGACGCCTACCAGGCCGGCGGCATGGTAGCCGCTGCCCGTCACGGAACCCTCGACCGTGAGATTCTTGATCGTAGCCCCATTGATGAAATGGAACGGCGCCGCGCCGGCCTCCGCACTGCTGATGGAGAGCGTGATGGTCCCGCCTGCCCCGTCGAAAACACCGCAGAAGGGATGCGCGCTCGAGCCTACCATCGTCGAGGCTTGGAAGTTGCCGGTCTGCTTGAAGTATTTATCGGTATGCAGGCCCTTGCTCACGCACTTGGCCAACCTCGTCCACTCTGTATCGCTGCCGATGGAGAAAGGGCGCTGGGCTGTGCCGGAACCGGAGAAGGGCGGATAGGCGCTGGAAGTGGACAAGTGCATATAGATGTAGGCAGAACTCGAGCCGCAGCCGGCGTTCAAGTCGTAGCCGTCGGATCCGCCGTTCTCTCCCACTGCACCGCTCTTCGTATCGTTGAACCCGATGTAGGTAACGGCGCGATCGTCTGAGAAGGATTCCTTGGTATAATAGAGATGGATGGAAGCGCTATTCGCGCCCGTATTGCTGTTCAGGTCGCCCACCTGACTCTTGAAATGATCTCCGCCATCATAAGGAACAAGGTGATAGGTGCGACCATTATACGTTATTGTTTCAGGGTGGGGCCATGTGCCACTCTTGATGTAGAAGTCGGTAATATAGTCGCCATAGCTGATATCGTCGGCACTACTCTCCTTCTTGTAGAGCAGGTAAATGTAGTCGGAACTCCCTCCACATCCTTTGTTCAGATCGTATTCAATCCTTGTCCATCCTTGCGCCTTGAGTTCAGTCGTCTTGGCAGTCACTTCTTCCGCAGTCCCGCCGATCACCATCACGTCGGTGTAGAAATCCGTTGCTGTCACCGTCACTGCGGTCAGGGCCGTCAGCAGCAGCGTCAGCAACATTCTTATGAAGATTTTGTTCCCCATGGTTTACATTGCGTTTTCAACGGTGATTCCCGTTCCCGTGTTGAGGGTGACGCCCAGCCGTTCCGTGAGGGTGGCGTTCTTCATGCTCACGAACGTACCGTTGGGCTTGTAGGCAGCCGGAATGGTCTTGGTGCCGTAGTAGGTGATGCCGTCGCTATCCATCACCCGGAACGAATACACTTCTTCATCCGTCGTATTGGTGTTGCGCAGCGCCACGAAGAACGGATTCGGGGTGGCCGCGTCCAGGATGACGTCCAGAGTGCCGGTCGCGGAAGAACCGTCCAGCCCCCGCGACAGCACCAGCCCGCCGCCGGCAGCCGTGATCCACACGCGTTTCGCGTCAATCGCGAACTTGTCGCCCGCTCCGTGATTCTGGAAACGGAAATTCATGCGGTAGATGCTCTGCTGGTTGACAAAGGACGCTTTGTCCGTGGTAATGCTTCCTTCGGAAGCGGTTTTCACCAGCACGTTCTCGGCCATTGTATAATGGTATTTCTTCTCTATGGAGCGGTTGCCATCCCCCTGATTATTGGCGTCGTCCGCCAGCAGGAGCCGGCCCACCTGGCCAGTATACGCCCACTCCGCCCGCGGCGTGCGCAGCGACAGCGTCGTGGTGCCGGGCGTAATGCCGCTCGTGGTGACGGTACCGGAAAGCGTGGCCTTGTGCGGATCTTCCAGGGGCGTCGCCTTCAGGGTACCGATGCATTCCGTACCCAGATAGACGAGCACCGGCTCATCGGTCTTCCATACGGATTTGAGGCCCGACGTGGAAGCCTCGTCCGAACCCTCAATCGCCAGTCCCTTCGTCTCCGGGCCTTCATCCCGCTCCGCCTGGATGCATAGCGTCCAGACCGAGTCGGCCGACCGCCCCCGCATCGATTCATATCCATCCTGAAGAAGCGCTTCTTCGTCCTTCATGCAGCCAGCCCAGACACAGGCCGATGCCAATACGATCCAAAAATACTTTTTCATCATTCAGCCAAATAATATGCTTTCCCTGCCGGAATTACACTCCCGGAGAATTGATAAAATCCCAGTTTTCCTTCCACGATTCCCAACACATACACCGTCTTCCCGTCCACCTTGCCCCCGCTGACGGCCACCGGTGCTTCCGCACCGCGCAGGATATTGTACAGGTGCGGAGCTCTACCTGAAGCGCCCGTCACGCTCAGATCGATTTCTTTCGTATCTTCCGTGTCTCCCGCCAACTTGTCCATCATGATCACCACCGGCGTCCCGGCCCGGACAACATCGTCGATGCAATAGAACACATAATCCTCCCCTTCCTGATGGACTGTGTAGGCAAGGGCTCCTTCCGGCAGCTGCCACTTCTTCGCGGGGTCATAGAAGGTGGTCACATACTTGCGCTCCCCCATCACCGTGGCCAGCGTGGCCACCGGCTTGGGAACTTCCGCGATGCTGATGTCGTCCACATACAGCCAGGCCTCGTGGTCTTTAACCATAATGAGAACGTACCTGGTGTCTTCCGGAAGTTGCAGCGTGTAGCGGGTCCAACGCCCGTTGAAGGCTTCCTCTTCCGGGGTGACGACAAAGTCTTCGAGACGGTTGCTCTTCGTGGACCATCCCACCTGGAAAGCGGAGCGATATCCGACAGAAACCGACTCACCCGCCTCTTCCGAAAAATTCTTGAAATAGAAGGAGACCACTTTCGGGGCATTGCCTTCCAGCAGCGGTGACCGAAGGAACTGGGCATGCGGGCTGCCTTCGTCGAATTCAAAAGAATACGCACCTTCGTGGTGTTCGCGCGTGGTGATGCCTGTCCGGCCGTTTCCATTCTCCAGACGCCATCCGCCCATCCCGTTCTCAAAACCCTGATCGTGCGGAAGCGCCTCCATCGGTCCTTCTGTCATGAAACGGTAGTTTACGGCATTGCTGGAATAATGGCCGAAGAGCGCCCGGACCCGGAAATCGTACGTCGTATTGGCCGTAAGGTTTTCAAGGGTGACGGACGTGCTTTTTACCGTATTGTCAGCCGCCCAGTCTCCGCCGTCCACCCGCCTGTACGTATAGGCATAACCCGTGGCGCCTTCGGGCGCGCTCCAGGACAGCGTCGCGCTTTGGTCTGTAATGGTATTCTCGGAGAGGATTCTCGGCTTTTCGTAAGAGGAATACGCCACGATCTCAAAATCGTCCAAATACAGCCGGTATTTGTTGGAACTGTATTTGATCGCGACATATTGCGTACCTGCCGGGAAATTGTTTACACCTTGCTGCCACTCCGCACTCTCGACGGTGATCTCCTCTCCCCAGGTGAACGCGCTGATGTCGCGTGTCGTGGTGGAATAGCCCAGCTGGAACGTCTCAAAATTAGAAGATGCGAAATTCCGGTAAAAGAAGGAAAGCGTCATGGGCACGTTGTTCGGAAGGCCCGGTACGAGCAGGTATTGGGGAACGGGATTCTCCGCATAGGCGTCAAACATGTATCCGTACGCACCGTCGTGCCGGGCGTCTTCGGAAATCCCGGTATAGTCGATATTCAGCCAATGGTTGTAGTCCACCTGGCTCCATCCGGGCATCCCGTTTTCGAAACCGCAGGTGTAAGGGAGCGAAACGGCCGTGACGAAGCGGAAGACGGAGTAGCTGCTCTGACCACCGGCATAGAGGATCCGCACACGGAACATATACTCCGTGAAAGCCGACAGTCCGGAGAGTTCAGCGGTGGTGCCGGTCGTGGAGGCCAGCGCCGACCAGTCGGCATCTTCACTCTTCTTGTATTGCCATTTATATTGCTTGATGGCGGGATGCGTGCCCTTGGGCGCGCTCCAGGAAACCGACGCGCTCTTGTCCGTAAAGCCGTTTACCGTGAGCTTGACGGGATTGGGGTAAGCATTGGGAACGATGTTGAACTGGATATCGTTTCGCATCGTCGTATTGACCGGTCCCACGAGCGTCTCTTGCAGATTGATGGGGTCGTGGGAGGCCAGACGGCGCATCTTGTTGTCGGCAAAGTGATACGTGAACGTGTTCCCTTTGGGATGAACGCCGACCGGGTCGTAACAGCAGATCATCAGGTTGCTGTTGCCATCATATGTGAAAGGCTCGTCCAGACGGATCGTCATCCATCCCGCTCCGGAAATGGAGATCTTCCCTTCAAATACTTTGACGAAATCATCCATCGGATCCAGTTCCGCGCCGGAAAAGGCGTTCTTGTCCGTATGCTTCATATAGATCTGTACCCCGTTCATGGTCAACGACATGTCATCCATCCGATGATAGAAGGAAATGGCCTTGACAGAGCCGGCCATCCCGATATCCTCGGCCGTATAGATCTGCTGCGACACGGAATAGGGATAATAATCATTCCCCAGGTAGAAAGGAATGTTGTTCGTTCCGGAGCTGCCGTCGCCGATGCGCAAGGGCTCCAGCGCCGTGGCCGTGGTGACATGCATATAGATGTAATCGCCGCCGGCACCGTTGTTCAGGTCATAGCCGAGGCTGCCTCCGTTCGTACCCAGTGCGCCGGATTGGGTGGCATTGAAAGTGATGCCGGTGACAACGCGATTGTCCGGAAAAGGGTCTCGGGTGTAATAGAGATAGATGTAGTCTGAATCCGTGCCGCATCCTTCATTCAGGTCGCCCCTGCCGTTGACAAAGTCGCTGCCACCCTCACAGGGGACAAGGTAATACGTGCGGCCGCCGATGGTTTTGGTTTTATCGGGAAGGGAGTTGGTCGATTTGCTATGGATATAGAAGCCTGTGATGCTGCCGTAGTTGAAGCCGTCATTGCTGCTGGCCGGCTTGTAAAGAAGGTGGATGTAATCGCCGCCGGCACCGGAATTCAGGTCTTTACCGATGGCTTTCCATCCGTTCTTCTGGTATTTCATCACGCGTGTCAGCACATCCGAAGCATCACCGCCGATGAGAAGCACGTCGTCGATGTACGGTTGAGCCCCTGCCGCAGCCGGAGCAGCCACGGCCAGTACCAGCGCTACGAGCACCCGGAAGAAAAGAGAAGATGGCTTCTTCTTCATGGAAAAACAGTTAAAACGGGGACGGAATATCCCAAAAAGACGGCATGGTCGGCAAATCGAAGGGCAATCCTGATTCGTCGAGATTTCCTGTATTGTAATCCGTAAGGGAGTTGTTCAAGATCCTCACCGGTTGCAGGGAGAAGACCTGTGATGCGGGCTCCCAGTAGTGTTTCTTGATCTTGGTTTCCATACTGTGCATGGCAGACATAATAATGGTTAAAGATATTGTTTTTCAGCTATGCTACCAAAAATAAATCGAGAGAATTCATTTTTCTGTCGTATCTTCGTTGCAAAAATCTCCCGTTATGAATAACAATCGCTTATCCCTCCTTTTCGTCGATTTCTTGCTTTTTTGATCGGCATTTGTTAGATTTGCGAAGATAAAGTCATAAATGTCAATCGCTATGAAAAAGCTCGTATTGCTGATGACGGCCCTGCTGCTGGTCTGCGGCAGTGCCTACGCACAGAGCGACATCCTCAACCGCCTGAAGAACCGGGCGAAGAATGCCGTCGAAAACAACATCGGAAACAAAGTTGAAAAAGGCGTCAACAATGCCCTCGACGGCAAGATGGGCAATGACAACAAGAAGCGCAGCAAGCAGGAGGAGGAGCAGCTCCGAGAGGAGAACCGGGCCCGGGCCGAGGAGATCAAACGCCAGAGCCAGGACGACGGTACCTGGACTTGCCCCGAATGCGGCCATACGGGCAATACCGGCAAGTTCTGCGAAGAATGCGGTGCCAAGAAACCCGAGAAAGACGATGGCACCTGGACCTGCCCGGAGTGCGGTCATGAAGGCAATACAGGAAAATTCTGCGAGGAATGCGGAACGCCGAAGCCGACTGGCGAAAAAGGAGCCAGCACGCAGCATGCCAAAAGCGATTTCAAACGGGGAGAAGTGATTCTTTTCCAGGATGACTTTGCCGATGAACAGATCGGAGAATTCCCCTCGAAGTGGGATGTCGTCAGGGATGGCAATGCTGAGACGGCCGTCCTCAACGGGACCAAGTATCTATTTTTCGCCACGGATTATAATCAAGTTCAACCCTTGATGGAGAACATGAATGCTTATCTGCCCGATGTCTTCACGTTGGAATGGGATGTCTTTTGCTCCAGACAAGGAGATTTCGGACAATCATCTATTGAAATGAATCTGTTCAACGGCGATGACCGGGTCGGTGAATTCGAATTGACGTTCCGCTCCTGGAATCCTGATTATTACGGAAGTTATTTCTTCAAGAAAGGGAACGTCATCGGTCAACTGGATGGCAGCTTCGGTTGGGATGCCTTGAAAGACATTATCAAGATCGGCCAATGGAATCATTTTGCGGTCTCGTTCAACAAACGCGCTCTAAAGGGTTACATCAATGGCGTCCGTGTCATCAATCTTCCCAATGTGGCGGCTCCCAGCCGCTTCGAGTTCTTCTGCAATGGTGACTACAAATACAGGGGCATTGCCAATGTGGTTCTCGCCGCAGGCGCCGTTGACCTTTACGAACGGAAGACCACAGACCTTTCTGCTGTCGAGAAAGCCATTGCCGAGACCGGCAAGTTCGTGACCAACAACATCCTCTTCGAGACCGGCAAGGCAACGCTGAAACCCGAGTCGATGGAAGAGATTGAGAAGGTGGCCGACTACATGAAGAAAAATCCTTCCGTGCGTTTCGAAGTGCAGGGTCATACCGACAATCAGGGCTCTGACAAAATCAACGACCCGCTCAGCCAGCAGCGTGCCGAGGCCGTTGTGAAAGCCCTCGAAGGCCTGGGCGTCGACGGCTTCAACCTGCGCGCCGTCGGCAAGGGCGCCCACGAGCCCATCGCCGACAACGCCACCGAAGAAGGCCGCGCCATGAACCGCCGCGTGGAGTTCATCAAGAAATAGCAGCTGAAGAATTAGGCCAGTCCCATCTCCGCGGCCTTTTCTTCCATGAGGGCATAGGCGGCGTCGAAATCGTTGGGGATCACCCCGTCGAGGATGGCTTCCTTGACCGCCTCCTTGATGATGCCGATCTCCCGGCAGGGCGGCAGGTGGTATTTCTCCATGATGAGCTCACCCGTGATGGGATTCTTGAAGTTGCGCACTGCATCCTTGGCTTCGACCTCCTC
>JAEEGL010154396.1_pt1 | contig 11016 bp, 11 predicted proteins | sample 9134231 | NCBI WGS metagenome assembly JAEEGL01 (sample SAMN16246548, study PRJNA631951) | gut metagenome | biome: gut microbiome; feature: rumen; material: fiber-attached | host: Bos | place: Iran: Karaj | collected 2018-10
ATTTCCAGTTATCCGGCTAACTTCCTTAATGCCGGCCAGTGTATCTTTGCGATAGACTCTACTGCCGGAAGCACATGGATGGGCAGTGAGGCACCATTGCTGGATATAAGCGAAGAAAATCTGGTGGATTTTGAAACGGTTGTCATGCCGGTACCGCAGTTTGATACTGAACATCCGCAGATGATTTCCCAGGGTCCAAGCATCTGTGTTTTCAATAAGAAGGATCCGCAGGAAGTACTGGCTTCCTGGCTGTTTGCTCAGTATCTGCTGACTAACGAAGTTCAGATCGCGTATGCTGAAACGGAAGGTTATGTTCCGGTTACGGAAAAAGCCAGAACCACTCCTGAATATCAGCAGTATCTGGCTTTAAAGGGTACGGATAACGAAGACCATTACCGGGTAAAGATCGAAGCTACGGAATTACTGATAAACAATACGGACAACACGTTCGTAACACCTGTCTTCAACGGCTCAGCTTCACTGAGAGATGCAGCCGGGCAGCTGATTGAAAACGTGACAAAGGCAGTCAGAAGAGGTCAGACAATTGATGATGCCTTCATGAAGAAACTCTACAGTGATGTCACGTCACTCTACCGTCTTGATCAGCTGAACAACACTTCAGCAGAAAAAACAGATCTGGGACCTTTGCCTCAGACGGCAGTGATCCTGTTAAGTACTTTGGGTGTTGTATGGGTGAGCCTGGGCATAGTTGCCGGATACGGCTGGCTTAAAGAAAGACATAAAAAGGGTTCATAATAAAGCCAGTCTGCTTTATTGAGATTTAGAGCCTCAAAGTATATAATAGTTATGTTTCCAAAACAAAGGAGAGGGAAAAATGAAGAAATTATTAATCGCATTATTATCACTGACAATGATCTTCGGCTTTGCAGGATGCAAGAAAGAAGATCCAAATAAAAAGAGTGAAGGAGTCATGACCTATGCTGAGTTCGCAGCTGCTAAGGATGATACAGAAGTAACTGTTGAAACTTATGTACAGGCCAAGCAGAGCTGGTGGGACAACGCCGGTACTTTCTATACTCAGGATGGAGAAGGCGGATATTTCCTGTATGGAATGCCTTGTTCAGAGGAAGAGTACAATAAGCTGACACCTGGCACAAAGATCAGAGTAAAAGGTCAGAAGTCAACATGGGCCGGTGAAGTTGAAATCATTGATGCTACATATGAGATCCTGGATGGCAAGTATGTTGCCAAGCCATTGGATGTTACCAGCCTGTTAGGCACAGACAAGCTGGAAGAAAAGATGAACCTGTTTATTTCCATGAAGGGACTGACAGTTAAGGATTACGGTAACGGTAAGGCATTCGAATATAAGAACGCTGAAAACAAGACCGATGACCTCTATGTCAAGTTCGAAAAGAACGGCAAGGAATATGAATTCTGCGTTGAGTTCTATCTCTGCGATAACAATACTGATGTATACAAGGCTGTTGAAGGTCTGAAGATCGGTGATGTTGTTGACATCGAAGGCTTCCTGTACTGGTACAATGTACCTAACGTTCATATGACTAAAGTTACCAAGTAAGATAAGACGTTAGAAAACAGGGATTGACTGAAGTGATTGCTGAAAATCACTTCTTTTTTTGATCAGGATTAATCAATGAAATATTGTAGATAATAATAAAATATTTATATAATAAAAAAGGTTACTAAGAAGGAGATTAATTTATGAAACCAACATGCAGAAAACTGTTAAGCATTTTACTGGCAGTATTAACATGCTATACATTAATTGCAGGCTGTACGCCGAAACCTGATGATCCGGAGCCAACACCTGAACCTTCAGGAGAACCGACACCGGAAGAAATCGTTTATACGATTGATAATATCCGTAACTATGTTGTCGGTGTCGATGAACCGGTAGAACTGGCAGACGGAACCAAACAGCCGCTGATCAACTTTGATAACGCTGCTACTACACCACCTTTAGTGCCGGTCATGAACAGAGTTGACGAAGAAATGAAGATGTACGGCTCAATCGGACGTGGTTTCTCACAGAAATCAAACTACTCTACTGATATTTATAATGAAACGCGTGAGACAGTATTGAATTTCCTCAATGCTGATCCTGATGTTTATACATGCTTCTATGTCAACAGTACGACAGACGGATTAAACAAGCTGGCAAGTGCTCTGGTTGAAAGTGAAGACGACATCATTCTGGCTACCCGTATCGAACACCATGCCAATGACCTGTCATGGCGTGAACGCTGCAAGGTCATTTATGCAGAAGTCGATGAGAAGGGCCGTGTCATCTATGATGATATCGAAAGACTCTTAACGGAAAATGAAGGCAAGGTAAAATATGTTACCATTACTGCAGCTTCCAATGTTACTGGCTATGTAACAGACGTACACAGAGTTGCCAAAATGGCTCATGCTCATGGCGCCAAGATCATCGTTGACGGTGCTCAGATCGTGGCTCACCGTGAGTTCTCAATGAAGGGTGCAACACCTGATGAAGATATCGACTTCTTCGTCTTCTCTGCTCATAAAATGTATTCACCTTATGGCGGCGGAGCAGTTGTAGGCCCTTGGGAAGAACTCATTCACCATATGCCTGAATTCTATGGCGGCGGTATTGTTAAGATCGTAAGAGACTATGAAGTTACATATAAGAGTGCACCTGAAGTATATGAGGCTGGTTCACCTAACTATGCCGGTGTCGTAGGCATGGCTGAAGCCATGAAGGTTTTAAAGGAAGTTGGATTTGATGCCATTTCTGAACACGAAAAAACCTTAAACCGCAGACTTATTGACGGATTAAAGAAAATTGACAACATCATCATTTACGGTGATACGGAAAACATTGATGATAAAGTCGGTGTTGTAACCTTCAACTTTGCGGATATCAACTCATTCGTTCTGGCTCAGCAGCTGTCTAATACCGGTGCCGTAGCTACACGTCGTGGGGCCTTCTGCGCTCATCCATATGTATGGCGCATGATGGGTATTTCAGATGAGGAAGCTGCCAACTATGAAAACTGCATTGACAGAAATACACCGGGCATGATCAGAGTAAGCTTTGGCATTTACAATAATGAAGCAGAAGTTGACAAATTTCTTGAAATCCTGACTGGAATACTTGAAGAATCAAGACAGGCAACATTACTTGATTCTGAAGCGATTCCTGAATATTAAAGAAGAGCGGATATCTATCCGCTTCTTTTTGTTTCCAGGCAGAAAAGTGTATAATTAAAGCGACTCAACCAAATGGTTAGTGAAAATACAACTTATAAGTTAGTGAATCAACGTTTGAACGCTTCATTTCGGATAGAAAAAAACGGAAAATGACAGTGTGAAAAGCAGGAGGTACAAACATGGAAAGCTTTGGAACAAGACTTGCAGACTTAAGAAGAGAACATAATCTTACTCAGAATGATATCGCAGACAGACTGAACATCTCAGCACAGGCAGTCAGCAAATGGGAAAACGATCTGACTTCTCCTGACATTGATACGCTGCTGAAGCTGTCCGACATCTTCAATATTACTGTTGATGAACTGCTGGGTAAGAAAAAACAAGAGCCTGTATATGTGCCGGCAGAGGAAAGAAAAGACATCAACAAGATGGTCTTAAGGATAACTGTAGACAGTAATGTGGGAGATAAGGTGAGAATCAATCTTCCGATGGCTGCAGTTAAGATCTTTCTGAATAACGATTCTGTTAAACTGTTCAGCGAAAATAAGGCTCTGGAAAACATTGATTTCAATCAGATCTACACTCTGGTAGAACAGGGCATCATCGGTGAACTGGTATCAGTGGACAGTGCTGATGGCGAACATGTCAGAATAACGGTTGAATAAGATGAGAATAGAGGTATCAACACCTGAACTTCCTATTCCTGTCAAGCTGATATTCCCTACATCAGTCCTGCGTTCCAGATGGATTTGGAGACTGGCTCTGAAATATACTGACAATCAGCAGAAAGAAACTGTCATGAATTACAGAAACATAATTTCAGAAAGTGCATCTGTTCTGGAAGAATATGTCAGGAAATTCGGACATTTCAATTTGGTTGAAGTTGAGGAAAAGGATGGTACAAAGGTACTTATACGAATCTGACAAGAAAGGCTTCTGCAGCTGCAGAGGCTTTTTTAATTGAATGGAAATAATGACATATATACAATATAGTTAATGAACAAAAGGAGGATTCAGTATGGAAATAAGTGTTACTCCATATACTGCCGACAGAATTGACGATGTAGTAAAGTTTGAAAATGATCTTCGTCAGGAAGAACAGTTCTGGGGCTGGGAAATCAATGAAGAATACATCAGATCAGTCAGGGACAGTTTTTATGATGAATCTTTCAAAGATTCCGTTTCCTTAATTGCTTACGCTGACGGCAAGGTCGTAGGCAGAATAGATTCGTCCATGATCAGCAGTCATTTCGACGGATCGACCAAGGCTTATCTGGACTGGATATGCGTTCTGAAGAGTTACCGTCACAAAGGCGTTGCTCAGAAACTGATGAATGAGTTAAGAAAAGAACTGGGAAAAAGAGGAATCAATACGCTTATCGGCTTGACGGCGTCAAACGATGAAGCCAAATCTTTCTACAAAGCCATACCGGATTCAATCATGAGAGACATTGGCATCTGGATCAATGTCGAAACTGACAAAAACAGTAAATAGATTATTTATGATCAGAGCAATATACTCCCCAAGGTATATTGCTTTTGTATATATGGGGATAATGATATAATCAATGTAATGAAAACCGGTCTTATAATGGAAGGCGGTGCCATGCGCGGCCTGTTCACCTGCGGAATAATAGATGTCTTTATGGAAAACGGCATCGTTTTTGACGGTGCTGTCGGGATTTCCGCCGGTGCCGTATTCGGATGTAACTACAAATCCAGACAGATTGGCAGACCTTTACGCTACAATACGACTTACTGTAATGATCCGCGTTACTGTTCATTCAGTTCCCTGATAAAGACCGGAGATCTGTATGGGGCTGATTTCTGCTATAACCAGATAATGCATGTTCTTGATCCGTTTGATACACAGGCGTTTAAGGAAAACCCAATGGAGTTCTATGTCGGTGCTACGGACATCGAAAGCGGAAAGTGCGTATATCACAGATGTGATGACGGTATGGAAGAAGATACCTTATGGTTCAGAGCTTCGGCTTCAATGCCTCTTGTATCCAGACCGGTGGAAATAAACGGTCATCTATATCTTGATGGCGGCATGACGGATTCAATACCTTATGAGTTTATGGTATCTCAGGGATATGACAGAAATGTGGTTATTCTTACTCAGCCTGAAGGCTTCGTCAAAAAGAGCAACAAGCTTCTTCCGCTGTTTCGAACGGTGAACAGGAAATATCCTAAGATCGCAGAAGTAATGGCAGTAAGACATCTGCGTTACAATCATCAGGTCGCTGAAGTAGAAAAAGATGAGAAAAGAGGCAGAGCCTATATAATCCGACCTGCTGAAAGTCTGAATATCGGTAAGATTGAAAAGAATCCTGATGAATTACGAAGAGTGTATGATATAGGCAGACAGACGGCCTTGCGGCAGCTGGATGCCATCAGAGAATTCATAAAGAAACCTGAATAAAGAATAAAAGATGGCTCAGCCATCTTTTAATATATTATCTGCAGATCCCCGGTGATACCGTACATCTTTTTAAATTCTTCAAGATCCTTTGGATTTCTTATCAGCAGGATCTCTTCGAATTTTCCTGATTCCAGATCAATGAATCCTGCGACCTGTTCACCGGTACAGATGCTGGCCCTGATGGCCGGTTTTCTTTTCGCCGGATCATAAGATTTCTGCTTGATTTTCTTCTTAAACAGCATGGTAATCACCGTGGCCTTTCTGACAGTTATATTGTAACATCTTTGTGCTAAAATAATCATAAGAACGAGGTAGATAATATGGCATCAGGAAGATCATTACTTGACTACGTACTGGAACAGCTGTCAGGTCTGGAGGAAGTAACTTACAGACCGATGATGGGTGAATATATCATTTATTATGGCGGAAAGGTCATTGGGGGAATATACGATGACCGTTTCCTGGTAAAGCCAACGAAGTCAGCAGTTGCCATGATGCCTGAATCAAGATTTGAGATACCTTATGAAGGCGCTAAGGAAATGCTGCTGGTTGAAGACATAGATAACAGAGAATTTCTGATGGAACTGTTTGAAGCCATGTATGATGAGCTGCCATCTCCAAAGAAGAAAAGGAAATAGTATAAAAGAGTATCAGATGATACTCTTTTATGATGTGTCAGCAGATGCTGAGGTCATGAAACATGATAGAATAAAATAAAGCTGAAAGATCAGGTGATAATATGAATATTGAATGGATAGATGGTTTCACGATAAAAGTGAGTGTAGAAAATGATGAAGTAATCATATCGGCAAACAGAGAAGGTCTTCTTTCTCTGGCTAAACAGCTTTCCGATATGGCTGAAATGGATGTGGGAACGCATGTTCATTATGATGAATACAATTCTCTGGAAAAAGATTCAGCACAGCTGATCATAGAAAAGGTGGAGTAAGTATATGAAAGTATTATTCGTTGGCAACAGCCATACATTTTTCAATGACATGCCGGAACTGTTTGCGACATTCGTTGAAAAAACAACAGGCGAAAAACCGGAAGTAGTCATGCTGGCATATGGAGGCCGAGATTATAAATGGCACCGTAAGGAATACTTTGCTTTACGTTTTAACCTGATGTATGGCGGTTATGATTACTGCATACTGCAGCAGGCGGCTCATCCTTATCCGCCAATTGAAGAAACCATGGAATATGGCGGAATGATGATAGATCTATGTCAGAAATACGGTGTAAAGCCTGTGGTATATATGACGTGGGCAGAGAAAAGATTTCCTGAAAATCAGCAGAAGATGATTGATACCTGCACCAACCTTGCAAAGGAAAAGAGTGCCTTGCTGGCACCTGTCGGAGCAATATGGCAAAGTGTACAGCGTAATTATCCTGACATTGAACTGTATTTCCGTGATGGGGAACATGCCGGACCTTACGGTGATTTCCTGATTGCCTGTGTAATGTGCAGACTGCTGACAGGAAAACTGTCAGAAGAGGTTACCGGATGCGGCTTTGATTTTCTGCAGAATGATCCATTGGTTATGGATCCGCCAACAGTCATGGAGGATAAGGAAAGAATTCCGGTTGAACTTGATATAAGGAAAACAGGTTTAATTATAAAAACCGTAAATAACTGGAATATGTAAAAAGGATATCATCAATTGATATCCTTTGTTTTTCTATTCGTTTTCTTTCTGTATCTCATTCATGTGAGCATATTCACCGCCAAGGGCAACCAGTTCATCATGCGTTCCTCTTTCAGTAACTGTTCCTTCTTCAATGACCAGGATCTGTTCAGCAGTTCTGATGGTGCTTAATCTGTGAGCGATGGCGATTATGGTTCTTTTTCCAGCCAGGGAATTGATGGCATTACGGATCTTCTGTTCTGTTTCCACATCTACAGCCGCTGTAGCCTCATCGAGAACGATTATCGGTGAACGGCGTAAGATGGCGCGGGCAATGGCGATACGCTGTTTCTGTCCGCCTGACAGTTTGACTCCTCTTTCGCCTGTTACTGTATTATAGCCATCGGGCATGGCTTCAATTTCCTGATCAATATTAGCTGCCTTGGCAGCTTCCTTTATTTCTTTCATTGTAGCTTCCGGTCTGGCATAACTGATGTTTTCAGCGATGGTGCCGTTAAACAGGAAGGTGTCCTGCAGAACAGTGGAAATGTTCTGTCTCAGGCTCTTTACTGTGATGTTCTGTATGTCCTGTCCATCAATCAGGATTCTGCCGGAATCCGGTTCGTAGAAACGGGACAGCAGTTCGGTAATGGTTGTCTTGCCGACACCTGTTGGTCCAACCAGTGCCAGCATTTCCCCCGGCTTGCAGGTGAATGATACATCATTAAGCACCGGAATACCTTCCACATATGAGAAGCATACATGCTCAAAGGTGATTTCTCCTTTGACATCCGTCAGATCAACTGCACCAGGTCTGTCTTCAATTTCATTAGGCGCGTCAAGGATCGTTATGACTCTTTCAGCTCCTGACAGGGACTGCTGCATGTTTTCAACAAGATTGGCTAATCCGGTTATCGGCTGATAGAAAAGACTGAGGTACAGCAGGAAGGCAACAATGTCCTCAACCTGAAGCCCTTCAGAATAGGCCAGATAGCCGCCAAAGGCTACGACCAGAACAGTTCCTATTGATGATATGAATTCAACGGAAGGATGGAATACAGCACTGACCTTTAAGGCCTGCAGCATGGCTTTTACATGTTCAAAGTTCTTTTCGTTTACTCTTCCTGTCTCATATTCTTCACGGCCGAAAGCCTGAATCTCATGAGTACCGGAAAGGTTGTCTTGAAGCTTACCATTTAGTTCTCCCATTTTCTGCTGAGAGATACGGAAGAACGGACGTACTTTCTTAGCAAAGATGATTCCTGATATCAGAATCAGCGGTATAGGAGCACAGGTTATCAGAGCCAGCTTTGGATTGATCGTCAGTAAGATGATCAGTACACCCAGGAAAGTGACGATGTTTGTTATGGATTCAGGGATCATGTGAGCATACAGAAGCTCAAAGTCTCTGGTGTCATTTACAACTCTGCTCATCAGATCACCGGTCTGCTTGTCATGGAAATATCCCAGATGCATGTGAGCCAGCTTGTCATATACCTTGGTTCTTAAGTCACCGACCAGATACCAGGCAGCCTTATGAGCCATGTAGTTGCTCATGAAGCGGAAGACTATTCTTGATAGATATAGAATTATCAGTATGATGGCCAGTTTTTTTATCTGCTGAAGACCTTCGGCTGTAACACCGTTTTTAACTATTCCGGTCAGGGCAGACAGTACTCTTGGCGCTGCCAGGTTTACCAGGGTCAGAGAAAGAGTCGCGGCAATGGCCAGAGCATAAAGAGCCTTATAACGGATAGCTTCTTTACTAAGTTTCCACAGTGTCTTCATTGTCTCTCCTCCTCATTTATATCCAGTATTATTATAATACAATAATGATTCTTATTAGTTTGCAGATATGCTCAGATATGAATAAATAAATGTTTATGAATAATTAATTCAAACCGTTTCAAAAAAGGATTTTACTGACCGTTTTTGATTTACTTTAATGGAGACCTAAAATATAATGAGGGTAGAAAAGGAGATTTTCGCAGTATGTCGCTAACAGACGATTATCACAGTAGACACATAGTAGAATCTGGCGGTCGTGCTGCAGAAAAGCACCGGTTTTTATAAGCTGAAAGACCGCCTTGAAAGAGGGGGTTTTTATATGGCAAAAACTAAAAACAATGCCGACAGCAAGGCTGTCGAAAAGAAACTCGAAGACTATGCCCGCTTAAGCAAGGAAGAGCTGTTTGAACGATTTGAGATTGACAACGGCGGCTTAAGTAATGAGCAGGTTACTGCCAATACCGAGAAATACGGGAAAAACATAATAAATCAGAGCAATGAAAACACATTGATCATTCGTTTGCGTGATGCAGTGATCAATCCCTTTAATATTGTTCTGCTGGCTGTAGCAGCAGTAACTTACTTTACGGATGTCATTCTGGCGGAAGAGGCAAATTATGCAACATTTGCGATGCTGCTGATCATTGTGGCCATTTCTTCAACCGTTTCCTTTGTGCAGTCTGAAAAGAGCAGTAATGCTGCCAGGCAGCTGCAGAAGATGATCAGCAACAACATCGAAGTAGTCCGTAACGGCTATACCGTTACAATCAACATTGAAGATGCTGTTCCAGGTGACATAGTCAAGTTAGGCGCCGGTGACATGGTACCGGGTGATGTCCGTTTCTATGACCTGAAAGACCTGTTTATTGACCAGTCACAGCTGACCGGAGAATCAGTACCGGTCGAGAAATTCCTGGACTGCCGTGAATACGATAATATTACCGAACTGTCCAATATCGGTTTCATGGGCAGTAACATCGTTTCCGGAAGTGCCAAGGCAGTTATCCTTTCAACAGGTAACTATACTTATTTCGGATCAATGGCTAAATCACTGTCTTCTGAAAACACCAGGAGCACATTTGATGAAAACATGGATTCCATATCCAAGCTGCTGATCAGATTCATGCTGATAATGATACCTGTTATTTTTATAGCTAACCTACTGACAAAGAATAACTGGCTTGATTCCCTGATGTTCGGCATTACGATCGCCGTTGGACTGATGCCGGAGATGCTGCCGGTAATCATGACAAGCTCTCTGGCAAAGGGAGCTATTTCCATGAGTAAGAAAAAAACCATTGTCAAACGTCTGGGAGCCATTCAGACTTTTGGAGAAATGGATGTATTATGTACGGATAAAACCGGTACTCTGACCGAGGACCAGGTAATTCTGGAAAAATATCTTAACACTAAAGGCGAAGAAGACCGAAGAGTTCTCTCTCATGCCTTCCTTAACAGCTATTTCCAGACAGGAATGAAGAACCTGATGGACAGAGCCATCATTTCCAGGGGTGAGAAAGAAGGTCTCAACAGACTTAAGAGAGAATATGTCAGGGAAGACGAAATACCGTTTGACTTCTCCAGACGTATGATGTCGGTAGTTATGAGAGATAAGAAACTGAAACGTCAGCTTATTACCAAGGGAGCTGTTGATGAAGTTATCAACCGCTGCCGTTATGTTGACGTTAACGGTCAGGTTGAGGAAATAAATGATGAATGGCTGAGAATAGCCCGAAGCGTTGCTGAGGAAAACGGACGGGAAGGCATCAGAGTTATTGCCGTAGCACAGAAAAACGATATTCATGACGTTGATACGTTTGGTGTTGATGATGAAAAGGACATGGTTCTTCTGGGATTCATAGGTTTCCTGGATCCACCTAAAGAATCAGCCAAGCCGGCTCTGGATAACCTGAAAGCCAGCGGTATCAGAACTGTTGTTCTGACTGGTGACAGTGAAGGTGTAGCCATTGCGGTCGCCAAACGTCTGGGCATAGATGTTACCTATACATATAA
>JAEEGL010272028.1_pt1 | contig 11016 bp, 2 predicted proteins | sample 9134231 | NCBI WGS metagenome assembly JAEEGL01 (sample SAMN16246548, study PRJNA631951) | gut metagenome | biome: gut microbiome; feature: rumen; material: fiber-attached | host: Bos | place: Iran: Karaj | collected 2018-10
AGGCAAGGTGGATACTTTCATTTTGGATTTTGCGAATAAGAAGGAAGATATACTGGATGCTTTCCAGCCGTTCTATCAGGAAACTAGCCTTGAACAGGAGGTTAATGTAGACCTGATTTATCAGACAGAGCGTGAATTATTAGACTATGCAATTTACTATCATCAGGATATTGATTCCTTTATAGAAATCTGGAATAGACCAGGTCGGCAAGATGCAACTGCTATGGGTAAGATGACAAGTTGTCTTAAACCGGTTGCAGATAGATACAATCAGAGGAATCCAGAGGAAAGATATCAGTTCAGAAGACAAGTGCGCAGACTGCTTAGATATTATAGCTATATTACTCAGGTAGTTAGGATGTTTGATGCAGATATGCAGAAAGAGTACATGTTCCTGAGTTACTTACTTGGTTTATTACCAGTTGAAAAGGATGAACCTGTAGACCTAGATGGAAAGATAAAGCTTGAATACTACAAGTTGCAGAAAACATTTGAAGGCGCAATTGAACTGGAAAATAAAGATGGTCAGTATATACCTGCAAAGGAAAAGGGTGCTGCTGGAAAGCAACTAAGAAGTACTCTTGACGAAATACTTGAGAAAATAAATGAAAAATATAAAGGAAAATTTACTGAAGGCGACAGGGTAATGCTAGGAGCTCTTCATGACAAGCTTATAAAAGATGATAAGCTTACGAGTTCAGCTCAGACCTCGGATCCTATTATATTTACGGAGAGTATTTTTCCGACTGCATTTGGGAACGCTGCAATGGAAAGTTATAACGAATCTCAAGAGAGTTATACATCTCTATTTGAGGATAAGAATAAATACAATGCAATAATGAGTGCTCTTGCGGGCGTACTTTATCGTGAGATGAGAGAAAAAGTATCAGTTTGATCGGAAAGAATGCACTCTGAACTAGAATAAGTACTGAGTCTGTACTGTGTCTATTTGAAGTACTTATTTTCATAGGAGGAAATCGGATTGCTTAAGTTCACGGAAGAAGATTCCTTAACAAAAATCAATAAAGAAATAAAAAAGGAATTAGAGGGCAAAGAGTTCTGGGGGCAGATTGGCCTTTCTAGAGATGATCTTGATGTCCTAAAGCATAGGATAGAACTTCTTATTGACCGCGGCGTTGAGTTCAAACAGCTTTTCAAAGATTATCCCCATGCCATGGTTACGTATGTGGTATTTCTGACAAAGTACCAGTACAATGGCGACTTTTGGGGAATGATTAGTGAAGAGATTGGTATTGATAAGCCTAATGGTAGTGATCAGGCACAGATTGGAAAGAAGATTTTGCTAACGTTTGATCTGGCGGGGATGGATTATAGTCCAGTGAAATTTTCAGCCAGGATTTATGTGGATGCAGTTCTCTATGAAATTGGGGAACCTCCAGAAAGTAATCTTGGTGATTTGTTTTATCTCTTTAAGTATGGCTTTATGAGTAATGTTGAGCCGCAGGTTCTTATTGATGAAATAACAACCAGAGCATATGGTGTTCATAAACCCTTGTTGCATTTTTTGGAAGATACTCCAGAATCTACAGCGCTAAATTTCATAGTGGATATGCAGGATACATATCTATCAGCCACGCAGGCAGATGATATGTCTGGTAAATATGCGTCTGCATATAGTGATTGGTATGAGCTTGACAAGGAGAAGACAACATATCGTAGCAAAAAAGATGAAGATCAGGTTGAGGTAAGACCCTATTTTACTTTTGATAATGGTAAAAAGGGACTTTGTATTGTGCTGCCTAGACAAAATATGGCTGAAGAGTGGGTAGAAGGCGCTAAGTGGATCATTTCCGGTGACGATGAGTATAAGGTTGTGAAAGAGTGTTTTGTTCAGGGAAGCGAAGGTAAGAGATTTACGGACCAAATGACAGTATCTGTAAGGCCTTGCGAATCGTATACACTTACCTTTGAATATGATGATGGCTTTGAAAAGCATCCTTCACAGTTCGAATTGAATGGAATAGGTAACGACAAGTACCTCTATTTCAGTTCTAACGGACGAAGAATCAGTCAGAGATATCTAAGAGCACCTTTTGGAATTATCATCTACCCCACAACAGCAAGTGTTGAAGCTACCAATGTTGAAAGGGATATCCAGAGTTACCCCCTTATAACATCAGACTATAGAGTCGAGCAGATTATTCCGACCGATATTGGCTCTGAATATGTGCTAAGTATGGATTCTGAAGACATAGTTTTCCAAATGCGGCCACAGATAACAATAGGATTATCTGGAAAGAAGCTGTTTGGAACAGAGTACATAGAGTCAGAAATACCACTATTCACAGAAATTCCCAAATTAGATGTTAGTTTCCAAGGGTTTACCAGCGCAGAAGGGTTGGAGATACGTATTGGAAAAGAGTCTCTTGTAGTAGAAGACCTTGATGTTGATGAAGAGACAAGAATAGATATATCTGCAGGCTTTGCTGATGATGATTATGGTATCAAGACCATAAGAATATATCAGTTTAATAGATTCTTGAAGCAAGAGAGATTCTTTTTGCTCCCTGAGTTCAAGTCCAATTACGATACGGAGCTTGTCTGGCCACAAGGAAACATGAAATCCAATATGGCTAAATTAACCATAAAAAAGATCGATGGCTGGGAGATGAACTTCTCTAATGGTTCCGCGCAGGATTTGGTTGATAAGTATGTTGTATCAGTTCCTTATATTGAAGGTGTTCTGTCAGGAACAATAATATCAAGGCTTGAGAATCTACATGTAAACGTGGACTTTCAACTACCTGTGTGTGCATATAAAACAGAATTAGTATCGGAGAATTCTATAACGGAGAGATGCGACCTTGCTGATTTCCTTGAAAGTAAGGCATGGTCATCGATTGTTTTTTATGGCGATTATAGAGATTATGAGTACACTGCTGAAGTAATTTCAGTAAATGGCATAGAGCAGAGGAAACAGATAAAGCTAAGCAATGCAGGAGCCGTCAACTTTGATCTGAATGTGTTTAGAGATACTGTACAGACAGCTCCTTTGCCTGTAAAAATCACTGTGATAAATGATGAGACTGAAGAGAAATTCGACCTGTTGATTATTGAAGAAGTCTCAAAATTTAAGAGAAGACCTGGGTATGCATCAAGGACACGGTCTATAGGAATATGGGATGAGGATATTACAGGTGATGTTGTGGTGGAGAAATATGGAGAGCCAGATTTTTCACTGCAGCTAAGATATGAGGACTCCACGTTAAATGAAAAAGGTTGGCGAGTATTCAAACTCTCAGAGGATGATGCATTAACTCCGGGATACTACAGGGTGGTTAGAGAAAATGCTATGGATGACCTATTCTCTTTGGACGATGACTTTTCTGTATCTATGGATACGGATCAGTTTTTTGTATCCGGAAAGGGAAAGAATGAGGATATCAATAGTTTCAAGATATGGTTGGAGCAGATTATAAGTGAACTGATAAAATGCAGAAGTGTTAAGAATATACCTGCACTGCGGCAGTCTGAAAGCTATATGGCTAGAACTCACTTGCTTAGCTATACAGATCTTGAAGTCGATGATGATACAGTTTCATATCTGGTTATCCTTGCGCAGATGTTGGAAGGAAAGCTGTCAAATGAGCATAAGAATATAATATGCGGATTGATGACGTTGATTTCGCGTAATGTGCTTACGAACCAGGACAGATACAGGATTACGAAAGAGCTAGTTTCACTGAAAGTCAGTGATTACATTTTTGGATGGTGTATTAAGAACTATGCTCTTATGCTTTTAGAATATCCACATGATGAAAAGAAAATGGATATTAGGGAAGTAATAGGTGGCGTAAAGATTGCGTCTTCACGATTGGCTCTGCTTATGCTTATGAAGCTTGATACGGCTATAAGGGATACCATTGGGAATGCCACCTTTAGAGATATTATCGGCCAGGATGCAATCGTAGAAATGCTTCAGAGTTCTGGAACAGAAGAGGAACGTACCGAAGATAGAAAGCATTTCTTAAGAGAAGATGGGCATAGCCGGGTTCATATCCGTCTTACCAAAGAAATATCCGGAGAAAACAGATTTTACGAGATGATTGACGAGGAGCGTAGCAGGAAAGATAGGATTTACCTGGATAAGAAAAAGATTCCGGATGAGGGAATTTACCTGAATGGAACTAGGTATACAGATCTTTTTGTAAACTGGTATATCAGAAATCATCCAGGTGGTGGTGCTGCGGATCCACAATTGGACAAGGCCATGAGAGAATCTTTCGAGAGATTTAAGAAAGTTGTGTGGCTGAAGCTTTTTTCACTAAAACGAATGGATAACTATGGGAAGTATCTTGCAGAGTATGATGCTATTTTGACGAACAGAACAGCTGGCGAATCAATGGGCTTTGCGCTTCCAAATTATTTTTATTTCGTAGCGCTTGCGGCACTTATAACTCGGATGGATGTTTCCAGGGAATATGGGAACATCAAAGATGAAGCAAATATGTTCATGATAAATGCTTTTGAATGGGCACCATTTATAGCAGAAAGAGACATGATAATGGCATCATTATTCCTGTATCTGCGCAAGAAGGAGGGCTAATTAATATGTCAATGAATCCCAGAGCGACCACAGAAAAGATAAAAATGGATTATAGAAGCTATGTTTCGTCCATTTTGATGGTTAGAGATCATGAAATAAGCAGGCTCGCTAAGGAAGAAGTAAAACACACGGGCTTTGTTAAAGGACCATTTTTGGAAACAACATTGCCATTTGAAGAGGGTAAGAGCCTTAAAGAATTGGCAGAGGGGAAAGACCAGTTGATCAGCAAAGAGTTTGCGAAAATGGGGAAGCGTGTCCATTATGAGGACTGGAAGCTTAGAATCCATCAGCAGCATGCGCTGGAGCATATTATAAAAGACAAAAGAAATATGGTTGTATCCACAGGTACGGGCTCTGGAAAAACGGAGTGTTACCTTTACCCCATATTTAATGAACTTATGCGTGAGAAAGAACAGGGAAAGCTTGATGCAGGAGTGAGAGCACTTTTGATATTCCCTATGAATGCTCTTGCTAATGACCAGCAGAAGAAGCTGAGAAAACTGCTCGCAGATTATCCGGATATAACTTTTGGTAGATATACCGGTGAAACTGCACATGCCAAAAAGAACGAGGAGCCGGAAGAGGCTGAGGCTAGACTACATAAGGAATACGATATCCAGCATCAAAATGACAATGATCTCGATTCCAGAAAATCTATTGGCAATGAGCTTATGTGCAGAGAATATATGGCTAAGAATCCGCCACACATTCTTTTGACTAACTATGCCATGCTTGAGTTCATGCTGCTGCAGCCCAATACAGCACCGTTCTTTGACAGTGAAAAGGCAAAGAACTGGAAGTTTATCGTTATTGATGAAGCGCATACATACAAGGGAGCGTCTGGAACAGAGATAGGATTCCTTCTTAGAAGATTAAAAGAGCGTATTAGGCATCACATGGATGAGCCTTTCAGATGTATTGCAACCAGCGCGACATTGGGCACTGAAGGTGGAAAAGCAGCACTTGCCAATTTCGCAGCGGAGCTCTTTGATGAACCCTTTGATGAAACTGATGTTATTACTACCAAGCGTAAAGTGAGAGAACCGGGAAAAGATGCCAGGGACTTCGCTCCTGCAGAATATATCGAGCTCAAGGAAAAGACTGCAAATATGTCAGAAGATGAGCGCGGAAAGTATTTATATGAGAAGCTTCTCCCGGACAGAAGAATATTTAAGCTTTATGATTCCCTTAAGGATAAGCCAAAGGACATTATAGAAGTATCGAGCTATGTTTTCGCAGATATTAAGGACAACACCTTAAGAGAGCAGGCACTAATAGATTTGATTGAGCTAGCGGCAGCAGCCAAGCCAAGTGAGTATGAGTCGGCATTACTTCCGGCTAGATATCATTTGTTTGTGAAGTCGCTGGAAGGAATGTTTGTCGAGTACTATCCACATAAGAGAGTATTCTTGGATCGCAAGGAAAAGTATCGTGATGGTTCTGGCGAATACTCTGTATTCGAAATGGCAAACTGTCAGAAGTGTAGCCAGGAGTATATTCTTGGAAAAACCATCTCTAATAATGGGAAAAACTACCTTGTACAGACAAGCAGCAATGAGAAGCCTGAATTTTATTTTATTTCGGATTCTGAGATAGATGAGGTATTTGATGAAGATGATGCACTTGAAGAAAAGGCAAATTTCTCTTCGTTGGATAAGTATCATCTATGTTTGTCATGCGGAAGAATAACTGCTTTCGCTGAGAATATTGATTATAACTGCTGCAAGACAGCTGATCAGAGCAAGGTTGTTACAGTACATAATTTGAAATACTCAGGAAAGGGCAAGGAGTCTAACTGTTGTCCTGTTTGTGGTGCCACAAAGGAAGGGCTTATAAAGAGATTCTTGACAGCTAATCAACCGGCTACATTTGCAGTAGCAAAGAGCCTTTATGACGCTATCCCTCCAAGACCAATAAACGGAAATAAGCCTAAGGATTCATCAGATGATTTGTTTGATGATGACTTGTTTGGAGATTTTGAGGCAGAAACCGGTGATATTGATGCACAGGTCATAGATGAAAGCGGAAGAAAGCTTCTTATATTCTCTGATAATCGTCAGGAAGCAGCATTCTTTGCTGGATTCTTTGAAAAGAAGTACAGGCAGGCCATGTGGAGAAAAATAATCCTTAATTGTCTTAAGGAAACAGATGAGGATGGATTATTAGTTGATGACTTGATTGCCAAAGCAAAACAGATGGCTGATAAGGAAGGGCTTTACGCATTAGATCTGGTTGAGATGAATAACAACAATATGAATGCCAGTCTTATGAGCAATGAGCAGAAAAAGGCTATGGCAGCGCACTATATAATGCAGGAGTTCATATCTCCAGACATTGCAACTGGCCTAGAGGGTATGGGATATATTCAGATCATGCCTGTTGAAGTCGACCAGGTGGTAAAGAAGGAGTCCGTATCCAGATATGGAGTTACTGGTGGAAGAAATATCTGGAACGTATACCGTTTTGTCTTTGACACGCTCAGACAGAAGGGAACAGTTTCGTTCCCTGCAGAGATAAGCCCGGAAGATGATTTTTTCTCACCAAGAAACCATGCCGGATATTTTAGGACAACTGGTAATGAAACCCTTTATAGGAAGGGATATGTCTATGGATTTATGCCAAGTGAAGGGCATAAGAATAAGCGCTCAGCAATGTTCCAGAAGATCCTTAATAAAGCTGAGGTTAAGGCTGAAAATGAGGCATTGGCTATAGATAATCTTCAGCAGTGCTATGACGATATTATGAAGAGTCTCAAAAAGATGGGATATGTTATAGATGGACCATCAACTGACAGCGGCCAGGTATATGGGCTAAATCATAAGAGATGGCTTATTAAGTATATAGCGCCTGAAGAGACCATTTATAGATGTAAAAAGTGTGGGAAGATATTCACTTACTCAATTATGGATATATGTCCTGAACTTAAGTGTGATGGCGAACTTGAAGAAATAAAGGCAGAGGAGATCAGAAAAGGAAACTATTATGACCATCTATATGGTGGAAAGCAGTTTATTCCTATGGTAGCAAGAGAGCATACTGCTCAGCTTGCTACAAAAACTGCAGGCGAGTATCAGAAGCTATTCGAAGAAGGCGCTATCAATGTTCTGAGCTGTTCGACAACTTTTGAGATGGGTGTCGATGTAGGTGAGCTGGAAGCAACTTTTCAAAGAAATGTGCCTCCAGAGACTTCGAATTATATACAGAGAGCTGGACGTGCAGGCAGACGTACATCTTCTGCTGCGTTCTCTGTTACTTTTGCGCGTAGAAATAGCCATGATATGACTTTCTTCCAGAAGCCATCGGAGATTATTGCAGGAAAAATCGCAGCTCCTCTTCTAGAGATAGATAATGAAAAGATTGCAATTAGGCATCTGAATTCTGTAGTTGTTGCAGCATTTTTCAGACAGCGCCCGGAATTCTTCATGGATAAGACAAAACGTATTATTTCCTTTGAAGACAAGGATAATATGGGAGTTGAGCTCAAGAAGTACCTTGATTCTAAGCCTCAGGATCTTCTGGACACGCTGCATGGCGTTTTTGACGATAAGATATGTCAAATGCTTGGCGTTGATGACTGGAGCTTTGCAAAGGAACTTGTTGGAGAGGACGGGAAGCTCAATATTGCGATAAGAGAGCGTGAAGCGGACATTTCAGGACTGATGGAGCTTAAGAAAAATGTCAGTGCTGAGAGTACGGACAAGGAGCTTGGAGATGCAAGAGCTGTAACTAAGCTGATAGAAACTCTTGATGATGAAGGATCCATAAACTTCCTTAGTGCTAAGGGCGTTTTACCAAAGTACGGATTTCCTATTGATACGGTTTCGCTGGATATCATTAATAACAAAAATAAGGATGCTGAAAAGATAGATCTTTCTCGTGACCTTAGAATGGCTATCAGTGAATTTGCACCGCCTGCAGAGATTGTTGCTAATGGTAAACAGTGGAAGAGCTATGCTATCAATACGATTCCTGACAAGAGCTGGCCTACATATATTTACCACGAGTGCCCGAATTGTAAAAAGATATTCCCGCCTAAGGGTGATGTGACGGAAGTGACCATCGATATTGATGATGCAGTGGAGATTTGTTCAATCTGCGGTGGAGAGTTGAAGCCTAGAAAGTTCATAATACCGCTGTTTGGATTTTCGACTTCTTATACAGAAAAACCAAGGCAGGTAGGAGAGACAAGACCAAGGGCTTACTATTCAACACAGACACAGTTCTGGAGCGACTCTGACCTGACAGAGCTTCAGCAACAGGAAGTGGAAGAAGCTACGCTTGAGTTCAAGGGTAAGGAGCTTACAGCGAAGTATTCCCCAGGTGGAAAACTGTTTGTGCTGAACCAGGGCACAAATGGCGCTGGATTATATGTATGCCCGGAATGCGGATATGCAACAGAGGTAGACAAGCTGCCCAAGAGAGGTGGGCATAAAACAAAGTATGGCAGACCATGCTATAACAAGGCATTGCAGCGAGTTTCACTTGGACATCAATTCTCTACGGATATATTGAAAATAAGATTGCCCGAGCATGTTATTGAACAGGAGCATTCTGATTCTCTGGAATATAAGGATCAGTATTTGTCAGTTATGTACGCTATTCTTGAGGGTGCAAGTGCTGCTTTGGATATAAACAGAAACGATATAAGCGGATGCGTCACCAGTGATCACCAAATAATTCTTTATGATGATACTCCAGGTGGTTCAGGCTTTGTTAAGTACATTTACAGAAATCTCAAGGCAGTTCTTGAGAAAGCCAAAGAAAAGGTTAATGGCTCCTGCGGATGTACAGCAGAGACATCATGTTATGGATGTCTTAGAAACTACGGAAATCAGTTCTTCCACGATGTTTTATCAAGAGGACTTGCATATAAGTATCTTGATTGGCTGCTGAATGGTGTTGTTGAGGAAAAAGATGCTGTTTCGAAGGAGAAGGAAGCAGCTCCAGTAAAGAAACCAAAGGTATCTAAAGGTAGAGGAACAAGAACCATAGTAAATTTCGATACATCAGAATATGAGAGTTCCAGGTGCGATATAGATGAGGTCTACAGCGACTTCATGTCTGCAGAGGATGAAGATATATCAAATCAGGAAAAGAACCTTTTGGAGGAAGTATATCTTAAACTAAAGGACGGAAACTATGAGCGTCCTGTTATTTACGATAGTGTTGAGATAAAAGAAGGGAAAGTTTGGCCTGCTGTATTTTGGCCGGATTCAAAAGTTGCATTGTTCTGGAAGAATCCAGAACAAAAAGCTCAATATGAACAATTAAAGACATATGATTGGTATTGCTTCATGCTTGAGGATGAGGCTGAAATTGATGATGCCATATCAAATATTATGGAGGTCGAATAAATGGCTATACATATGATTCCTGAAGAACCAAAGGATTTTGATCCAAGAAGCCATGAGGATGTTGTTTTTAATGCATTAAAAAATAATTACAGTGGTGATGAAGAATACTATGTTTTCCATTCTTACAATGCAGTAGCCTATAACAAGAATGACAATATTCTCTATGACAGGGATTTGGATTTTGTTATAGCAAATGCCAAGAAAGGTGTTTTGTGCATAGAGGTTAAGGCAGGAGATAGTATATATTACTCCGGACAAGACAGAGAGTGGCACTATAGCAGTGGGCGTGTAATGGAACATAATGGGCCGTACAAGCAGATTGCAGGAGCAAAGAGAACGCTCAGGGATAAGGTTGAATACAGCAATAATAGTAGGCTTCGAGCTTTGCTCAGTAAGTGCCGATTTATTGGCGCAGTATGTTTTGTTGATATGAAAAAGAAAGATTTCCAAGGATTGTCACTCCCTGAAGAGGCTACTATTCAGATGACTATTCTACAGGATGATCTTGATACGATTTGGGACAAGGTGGAATCGATATACAGTGTAAAAATGCCTTCAGAGAAATATGATAAAACTCTTTCAGAAGGTATGAATGAGGCTGAGTTTAAGCTTTTGCTTGATAATGTCCTATGTCCAGAGTTTCATCTCATCCCGTCTCCAGAGGCTACTAATGGTCTAATAAACTTCAGATTGAAGCAGTTGATTAGAGAGCAGTACAAGATATTGGATTTTTTAACTGAACAGCCTACAGCAGTAATTAATGGCGCTGCCGGTACTGGAAAAACTATGATAGCTACTGAAAAGGCAAGGCTTCATAGTATAGATGGTGACAAGGTTCTGTTCTTGTGCTTTAACAAGAAATTGCAAAAAAAACTTGAGGATGACAACAAGAGTAATCCGGATTTTGCAAACGTTGATTTTATGACAATAAGTAAGTTGACTCGCGACAAAACAGGTGACTTTGAAGACTTCGCCGGTCTTGAAAGATGGTTGGATAGATGCATCAGGCGTGAAGCTGATCTGGGATACAAGCATATCATTGTCGATGAAGGGCAGGATTTTGGCGTAATTGATATTGAAGCGCATCCTGAAAGA
>JAEEGL011006651.1_pt1 | contig 11016 bp, 6 predicted proteins | sample 9134231 | NCBI WGS metagenome assembly JAEEGL01 (sample SAMN16246548, study PRJNA631951) | gut metagenome | biome: gut microbiome; feature: rumen; material: fiber-attached | host: Bos | place: Iran: Karaj | collected 2018-10
AGCCTTCCTGGCCTTCCTTGGCGACGCGGGCGGGAGCGAGCTTGCCCTCGATGTCGAGGAGTTCGGATTCGATGTAGTCATAGACTTCGTAACCGGTATAGTCGTTCTCGTTGATGCGGCCGCGGGCAGCGGGTTCGCCGGTGGAGTCGAATACCTTGATCAGGGGAATCCGGCCGCCGAAAGCGTCCAGGGCCAGATAATACTCCAGGGCGCGGAGGAAACGGATCTCGGCGACCTTGACGGGATCGACCTCGATCTTTTCGGTCATGGCGATGAAGCTGTTGCAGAAAGTGATCGCCGTATAGAGACGGTAGTAATACCCGCGAAGCATGGGGTGGGAACCGTCATAGGAGTTGAAGTTGAAGCCGGGGATTCCTTCGTCGCCCCAGGCGCAGATCGCTTCGTCGGACGTGAGTTCGTTGGAATTCCACATCTGGCGGACGAAGCCGGAGGTACCGCCGTCGATACCGTCCACATCCACGTCGCCGTCCACATCGCTGTTGCCGGCCATAGCCAGGGTCGCATAGCACTTGTTGAACAGATTGTCCATGGATGCCGCATTTTCGATCACCATGTAGTTGGGATCGATCGGGGTAACATCCAGATCACCGACGCAGGCAGTCGTTCCGAACGCCAGGGCAATGCAGGCGGCGGAACCTAAAAGTATGTTTTTGATAGAACTATTCATGACTGTATCGATTGCGGATTAGAAATTAAGGTTGACACCGAAGATGACGGTAAGCGGACGCGGATAGATATTGTTGTCGATACCGCCGAACACTTCCGGATCGAGGCCGTTGTACTTGGTCACGCAGAAGACATTGTTGGCAGTCGCATAGAGGCGGCCGTTGATGCCTTCGTAGGCGGCTCCCTTGAACAGGCCGGAGAAGCTGTAGCCGAGGGTGATGTTGTCGCACTTCAGGAAGGAAGCGTTCTTGACATACATGTCGGAGTGGGTCGCTTCGATGTCATAGGTCTGCCAGTTGTTGACAAGAGAGGCCTTCGGGCGGTTGCCGAGGTACGTGCTCTGTGCCCAGAGGGCGTTGTAGGACACGTTCGCCTGGCCGGCGAAGAGGTCATTGTACACGTAGTTCCCGATGTTGGCGCGGAGGTTGAAACCGAAATCCCAGTTCTTGTACTCGAGGCGGGTGGAGAAACCGGCCATGTACGGGGCGTGGGGGCTGTGGAAATAGTACATATCCTTTTCGGAGATGATACCGTCGCCGTTGCGGTCCACCACGACGCCTTCGAGCGGATGGCCGTTCTTGTCATAGACCTGCTGGTACACCAGGAAGGAAGAGGCCGGATGGCCGACCGCATGGGCCTGGATCGTACCGCCGGTACCGGCGGAGATGCCGCCCGTCGGGACGTAATAGTCAGAGTCGCCGCCGATGAGCTCGGTGATCTCGTTTTGGTTATAGGTGAAGTTGCCGCTGACAGTCCAGAACCAGTCCTTGGTCTGGAGCACCTTATAATCGAGGGCGACCTCGATTCCCCTGTTCACGAGGGAACCGATGTTGACCAGCTGCTGGTTGCGGAAGGTGGAACCCGCGGCCACGTTGGCCGTGTTGATCAGGTCCGTCGTCAGGCGGTAATACGCATCGATGCTGCCGGTGAGGCGGTCGTTCGCAAATCCGAAATCGAGACCGGCGTTGTAGGTCGTCGTGGTCTCCCACTTGAGATCGTTGTTATAGACCTCCGGACGGTAGAGGGTACCGTCGCCGGCGACAGGATAGTACGTACGGTTGCCGTCGTTCTTCTTGTAGAGCGGGAAATAATAGTAGTCGCCGATGCCTTCCTGCTGACCGGTCTGGCCATAGCCGAGACGGAGCTTGAGTTCGCTGACCGCATCCACGTTCTTCAGGAAGCTTTCTTCCTTGATCTTCCACGCGAACGCGAAGGAAGGGAACAGGGCCCAGTGCTGGGCGAAACGGGAGGAACCGTCGTACCGGACGGTCGCCGTCAGGAGATAGCGGTTCCGGAAAGAGTAGTTCGCCCTGCCCAGGAAGGATACGAGATAATTCTCAGTCCTGTAGGTATGCTCATAGGCATTGTACTTGTCGCCCGGGGTGCCGGAAGTGGCCGTGGAAGGATAGATTCCCCAATTCTCCGAGAACTGCTCCCTCCAGAAGTGCTGCCACTCGTAACCGGCCATGATGTCGAAATGCGATCCGCCGGCGAAATCCTTGAGATACTGGGCATAGGTCGTGAGGGAGGAGTTGAGTTTGTTGATCTGGTCCCAGCCTTCATATCCGTAATAGATGTTGGTCGGATAGGCGGAGGAAGCCCAGGTGGTCTGCTTTCCGGTAGAGAAGTCGACGCCGAGATTCATGTGGAGATGGAGATCTTCGAAACCATGGATCTTATAGTCAGCCTCGAGGCTTCCGATCAGGGCGTTGGAACGGGCCGTATCGCTGTACAGGCTCGGATCCAGGATGCTGACCGGGTTGGCCGGGGCGTTGCGCTCCCATGTGGAAGGCCAGGACGAATCCTTGTACTCGCTGTTGGCACGCCACTGGAAATAGTTCGCGAAATTCTTCGCGTCCACGGACGTATTGTCATAGATCGACTGGGTCGGGTCCATCCGGACCGCATCGCCGATCGCGCGGGTGTTGGCGTAGGACGTAAGGGCGAGCATCGCCTTGCCGCTGGCATTGAGCGTCAGGTGCTTGTCCAGCAGGGTCGGGTTCAGGTTGACAGAACCGGTGAGACGCTTGAAATCGGAGGTCTTGAGGATACCCTGGTCTCCGGTATAACCGAAGGAGATGCGGTAGGGAAGATTCTCGACCGCGCCGGTCAGGGTGATGTTGTGGTCCGTTCCGAGGGCGGTCCGGTAGATTTCCTTCTGCCAGTCGGTATTGGCCGTGCCCATCGCGAGGACGGCTGCGTCGCCGGGCTCGAAGAGGCTGTTGACCAAGGACCGGTACTCGTCACCGTTCATCACTTCCACACCGTTCTTACGCGTGGAAACGCTCATGGAACCGGCATAGCTGACCTTCATGGCCTGGTTTTCGCGGCCTTTCTTGGTCGTAATGATGATGACGCCGTTGGATCCGCGGGAACCGTAGATCGCGGTGGCGGAGGCGTCCTTCAGGACGTTGAAGCTCTCGATATCCGCAGGGTTCACCAGCGAGAGGGCGTTGGAAAGACCCTTGACGCCGTTGTTGTCGATGGCCAGTCCGTCGATAACGATAAGCGGGTTGTTGGAGGCGTTCAGCGAGGAGCCGCCGCGGATGCGGATGTTGGAGGATCCGCCCGGAGCGCCGCCATCGTTGGTGATGGAGACACCGGCTACCTTGCCGGCGAGCATGTCCTGCGGATTCACGACCAGACCCTTGTTCTTGGTGTCCGGCTTGAGAGCCGTGACGGATCCCGTGAGATCGTCCTTCTTGACGGTACCGTAACCGATGACGACGACGTCATCGAGGAATTCGGTATCCTCGGCGAGGGTAACGGTCTTCGGGACTTCACGCGCCGCGAAGGTTTGCGTAGCATAACCGATGCAGCTGATTTCCACGACTGCATCGGGACTTGAAACGGTAAGGACGTAGTCGCCGTCGAGGCCCGTGGCCGTTCCGTTCGAGGTGCCCTTCTCCATGACGGTGGCACCGATGACCGGACCCATAGCATCGACTACGACTCCCTTAACCTGATATCCGGTTTGGGCGGATACGGATGTACCTATGAGCCCCAGAAGGAGGATAGATACGGCGGTTATAATCCTTTTCATTGAGAGTGTGTAGTTATTATTTGATTGTAAAAGAATTAATTCTGACGCTTGATCTCGACAAGGCCGACGCTGAGCGCGCCGAGGACGAGATAGACCCCGGCGAGGAGGAGCATCGACGCCTGGCTGCCGCCGACGAGGCCGAGGACGGCGCCGCCGGTCGCGGCCGCGATGATCTGCGGGAGGCAGATCGTGCAGTTGAAGAGACCGAGATAGGACCCCATGTACGGGCTTCCTTCCAGCGCGTTCGTCAGCAGGGTGAACGGGAGGGCCAGCATGGCGGCCCAGGCGAAACCGATGAGGAAGTAGCTCAGGAAGAGGACGTACTGGTCATGGATGAACAGGACGGACGCGAATCCCACGGCGCCGAGCAGGAGGCTGACGACATACGCGGTCTTCAGGTTCCTGAACCGGGGGATGACGAGGGCCCAGAGGATCGAGCCGACGGCCTGGACCGCGAAGAGGACCCCGACCCAGTTGCCCGCGCTCTGGTAGGCGGCGGAAGCCACGTCGGTCGTGCCCCAGCAGTTCCGGGCGATCGCCCCGTTCGTGTAGGTCCACATATACAGGAAGGCCGACCAGCAGAAGAACTGCACGAGTCCGACCGTCCAGAATGTCTTCGGAGCCTTGACGAGGAGCTTGAACAGCCCGTCGCCTTTCTCCTTCTTCGCCTCGGCCTCCTGGTCGATGCCGTGGAATTCGGCATACTCCTTCGGAGGCATTTCCTTGACCTTGAAGAAGGTATAGAGGACGCAGAGGATCAGGATCGCCGCGCCGACATAGAACGAATAGATCACGGAATCGGGAACGACGCCTTCCGGAGCCGTATTGCTGATGCCGATCCACGTGAAGAAGATCGGGAAAAGGTAGCCGGCGAAGGATCCTGCGTTGCAGAGGAAGCTCTGGAGGGAATAGGCGGTCGCCTTCTGCTTCTCGTTGACCATGTCCCCGACCATCATCTTGAAGGGCTGCATCGCTACGTTGATCGAAGTGTCAAGGAAGATGAGCGAGAACAGGCCGAACCACATGGCGGCGTTCAGGCCGAGGAAGACATAGGCCGTCGAGAGGTTCAGGCTGCCGGCGTTCGGCAGGAAGACCATGACCAGGACGGCGACGATCGCACCGACCAGAAGGTACGGTTTGCGGCGGCCGAGGCGGCACCAGGTCCGGTCGGACCATTTGCCGATGAGCGGCTGGACGATCATGCCCATCAGCGGCGGAAGGATCCAGAAGAACGAAAGCTGGTGGGGATCCGCGCCGAGGGTCGCGAAGATACGGCTGATGTTCGCGCTTTGCAGCGCATAGGCGATCTGGACTCCGAAGAATCCGAAGCTCAGATTGAACATCTGCCAAAAGGTCAAATCGCGTTGTTTGTTCATTATCGGAAGGTTACTGGTTTCAAACGTGGTACGGGCAAAGATAGCATTATTCCTCTTTAATATAAATAGAGCCGGCTCCGAACGGAACGAATAAACCGAAGAAAAGCGCAAAAATTCCGATGAATGGTGTAACTTTGCGGCCGCATTTTCCGGGAAAGTACAGTATGTGGTGGGCTTTGGCATTCCTCTCGGCGCTCCTGCTGGGATTCTACGATTCCTTCAAGAAAGCATCCTTGAAGGGAAACGCCGTCATCCCGGTCCTCTTCCTGAACACCCTGTTCAGCAGCCTGATCCTCCTTCCCTTCGCCATCCGGACGGGGTTCGGCGGATGGGAGGTCCAACGGTACATCCTCTTGAAAAGCTGCATCGTCCTGTCTTCCTGGGTTAGCGGCTATTACGCGATGAAGCATCTGCCCCTGACGATCGTCGGACCCGTCAATGCGACCCGTCCGGTCCTGGTCCTGATCGGGGCGATGGTCCTTTTCGGGGAACGGCTCAACCCGTACCAATGGACCGGCGTCATCCTGGCGGTCCTTTCTTTCCTGCTCCTGAGCCGGAGCGGACGGAAAGAAGGGATCGACTTCCGGACGGACCGGTGGGTCTGGTGCCTGATCCTCTCCGCGGTGACCGGCGCCCTCAGCGGCTTGTACGACCGGTTCCTGATGTCGCCCGCAGGGGCGGGACTGGACCGAATCCAGGTCCTCTCCTGGTACAACATCTACCAGTGCGGCATGATGGCGGCGATGGCGGCCCTGATCCGGTCCCCCCGGCGGAGGGAAGGGACACCGTTCCGGTGGAGATGGACCATCCCCTGCATCAGCCTGTTCCTCTGCGGAGCGGATTATGTCTATATGACCGCCCTTTCGGATCCGGACGCTCTCGTTTCGGTCGTGTCCATGATCCGGCGCGGCAGCGTCGTGGTGAGTTTCCTGTTCGGTGCCCTGGCCTTCAAGGAGAAGAACCTCCGCTCGAAAGCCTTCGACCTCGCCCTGGTCCTTCTCGGGATGGTCTTCCTGTACCTGGGGTCCCGGTGAATTTGGAGTTCCCGGGGGAAAAGCGTAAATTAGCGGATTATGAAACCGATCCGGCAGTCTGTCATCATCCATTCCTTCGCCCTGCTGCACGCCCTCGTCACGATCCTGTGCTCGCTGGGCGGGATTCCGGACACGCTGCTGCTGACCCTCCTGACGATGGCTATGACCGTCATCATCTGCCTGCGGAGGAATCTCTCCGTCGAGTTTACTGCGATCAGCGTCATCCTCTTCAATATCGGCGGACTGATCATCGGGACCCTCGGGGCGGAGTTCTTCGGGCTCTTCCTCCGGAACGACATGCTTATCCATGCCCTGTCGACCTTTACGACGACGGAAATCCTCGGCTGGGTCCTCGACCTGACGGCCCGCCGGATCAACCCGGACAGCACCCGTCCCGTCCGGCAGCAATGGAACAAAAGCATGGGCTGGCTGGTATTCGCCGTCGTCACCGTTTTCGGCCTCAGGGTAGTCATCAATCTCGCCTCCGGCAGCCTGTTCGAGGGGGAATCGATGGTCGCCCTGCTGGGAGAATTCCTTTCCAACGCCCTTGTCCTGATCCTGCTGATCGGGATCACGGTCACCGCGGTCTATCTTTTCAGGTCCGCCAAATGGAACCGCTGGCTGATCTCGGCCGCCGCGGCGGGATTCTTCCTCGCCGTCGCCCTGGCAGCCGCCTTGATGGTCGGCCACGGACTCCCCTTCCATTTCCATAAAGAACTCTCATCCAGGGACTTCATACGTCTGTTCATCGTCGCGCTCCTTGCAGAAGTGACGATCTTCGCCATCGTCTATCTGATCTTTTATATGGTACGGGCGCACAACGAAGTCCTCAAGGAGCGGGAAAGGACCCACCAGGCCGAATTCCGCTACATGACCCTCAAGCAGCAGGTCAATCCCCACTTCCTTTTCAACTGCCTCAACATCCTCGATTCGCTGGTCATCGACGGAGAACGCGAGGACGCCAGCCGGTATATCCACAAACTGGCCGGAATCTACCGCTACATGCTCCAGCACGAAGGGGAAAACCTCGTCAGGGTCAGCGACGAACTCTATTTCGCCGGCATGTACTATGAACTGCTGCAGGTCCGGTTCCCGGAAGGGCTCCAGCTCGAAACCGACGTAAGGGAAGAAGACCGCGGCCGTTTCATCGTCCCCTGCACCCTCCAGCTGCTGATCGAGAATGCAACCAAGCACAATGCCATCTCGCCGGACAATCCCCTGAAAATCAGGATATCCTCCGACGGGAACTATCTCAGCATCGAGAACAATCTCATCCCGAAAGCATCTCCGGTTCCCTCGACGGGACTCGGCATCAAATACATCACCCGGCAGTACCGGGACTCCGCCACGGACGTCCGCATCGAGAAAACCGCCGGGAAATACACCGTCCACCTGCCATTGCTATAAGACATGACCAGAGCATTCATCATAGAAGACGAGCCGAGGGCGAGGGCGTACCTCACCAAGCTCATCGAGACCAATTTCCCCGATATCCGGATCGTCGGTTCCGCCGGTTCCGTCCGGGAGTCCGTCGAATTCCTCGAGCGGAAGGGCGGTGAAACCGACCTCCTGTTCATGGACGTCGAACTCTCCGACGGGAACTGCTTCGACATCTTCCAGCGGACGGAGGTCCGTCCCGCCGTGATCATGACCACGGCCTACGACAACTACGCCGTCAAAGCCTTCGAGGTCAATTCCGTCGACTACCTGCTCAAGCCGATCGAGATGGAGGACCTCCGGAGAGCCGTCCTCAGGGCCGGGGAAAGGATCCGGGCGAAACAGGAAGGAACGGACTTTTCCAGGATCATGGACGCCCTGAAACTCCTCCGGGAGGGCGATGCCGGAGCCGCCGCCCCGAAAAAGGAAAAGTTCATCATCCGTCTCAACGACCGGATCGTCCCGGTCGGCGTCCGTGAGATCGCCTATTTCTACTCCGAGTCGAAAAACTCCTTCCTCGTTACCCTGGGCGACCTGTCCTATGTCATCGACGATTCCCTCGACGCGGTCGAAAACCAGCTCGATCCCGGCGCTTTCTTCCGGATCTCCCGAAGCTGCATCATCTCCTCCAACGCAATCGAAAGCGTTTCCAAACTGTTCGGCGGCCGCATGAAAATATCCCTTGTCAAGGGCGTCGGAAGCCGCACCGACCTGACCGTCAGCCGCGCCCGGGTCGTCCCTTTCATGAACTGGCTTGAAAGATAGTATGGTCCTGAATCGATTTTTTACCATCAGTCCTCCCTCCGGCAAGACCGTACCGCCGGAATCCGTACCGGGAGAATACAGGCGGCTGCGGAGGCGCACCTTCTGGGGCGTCACCGTCGCCTACAGTCTCTACTATGTCTGCCGGATGGCCCTCAGCGTCGTCAAGCAGCCGCTGATCGACGACGGCATCCTCTCCGCCGGAGAGCTCGGCCTCATCAGTTCCGCCTTCATGTTCGTCTATGCCGTCGGCAAGTTCATGAACGGGTTCATCGCCGACTACTGCAACATCCGCCGGTTCATGGCGACGGGCCTCCTCATCTCCGCCCTGATCAACCTGGTCCTGGGCGTCCTCGGATGGGTTGGAGGATCGTCCACGGCGCTGATATTCATTGTCTTCGCCGTCCTTTGGGGCGTGAACGGATGGGCCCAGTCCATGGGCGCGCCTCCCGGAGTCATCAGCCTGTCACGCTGGTTCCCGCTCGCCGAGAGGGGGACCTGGTACAGCATATTCAGTTCGACCCCCTACATCGGAAAGTCGCTCACGATGATCGTCGTCGGCGCCCTGATCGGGGTCCTCGGCTGGGAATCGGGATTCCTTCTCGCCGCCGTCTGCGGGCTCATCGGCGCCGCCATCGTCGTCATCTTCGTTTCGGACACCCCCGAAAGCCGCGGGCTCCCTTCGATCCAGGACCTTTCCGGTGAAAAGAAGACGGAAGTGGACACGCTCCCGACCCGCCAGCTGCACCGCTGGGTCCTGAAAAATCCGGGAATCTGGGTCATCGCCCTCTCCAGCGCCTTCATTTATATCACACAGTACGCGGTCAGCAACTGGGGGGTCCTCTTCCTCCAGAAATCCAAGGGGTTCTCGATCGAGAGCGGAGCGACGGTCATCGGCCTCTCCGAAGCCTTCGGCATCGCCGGGACCATCCTCGCCGGCTGGCTTTCCGACAAGGTATTCAAAGGGAACCGGGCGAGGCCCGTCATCATCTCCGGACTGGTCTGCTTCCTCTCCCTCGGCCTATTCCTCTTCACGAAAGGCGGAGCGGTCCTCAACACCCTCTATGTCTCGCTCTACAGCCTCTCCATCGGGGTCGTCTACTGCATCGTGGCCGGCCTGATGGCCCTCGACATCGTCCCGCGGAAGGCGACCGGTGCCGCCCTCGGCATCGTCGGAATCTCGAGTTATGTCGCCGCGGGCATCCAGGATATCGCGAGCGGATTCATCATCCAGGGCTCTGCGGCGGCCGGTTCGGCCGACTTCGACTTCACGGCCGTCAGTCTCTTCTGGCTTTCCGCCTGCCTGATTTCGTTCATCCTCCCGGTCATCGGGTGGAAACACCTCGCAGGCGGCCGTCCGTCGGACTTTTCCGGCCGCTCGTCGGGTAAAGAAACAAAAGAATCTGATAATTAGTATCTTTGTTGAGTTAAAACAGTAACCGACATGACCATTCAACTTTCTTTGCATTACCGTACTTCCTGGGGCGAAGAGATCAAGCTCCGCATCGGGAAGAAGACTTATGATATGGAATATCTGGCCGGAGACGTCTGGCAGAAAACGCTCTCCGGCAGGGAACTCCGCCGCGGAAGCGAATATACCTATCTTCTCGTCCGGGACGGGCGGATCCTCCGCCGCGAGTGGAGAAGCCACCTGTTCACGGCTCCGGAGAAGGCCGTAACCCTGACCGTCCGGGACTGCTGGTTCGACAGGCCGGCCGATTCCGCCTTCTGGTCCTCCGCCTTCAGCGAAGTCATCTTCCGCCGGGAAGACGGCCGTTCCTTCCGGAGCGGCAAGGCCGCGGCCCTGACGGGGAACGTTTCCTTCACCGTCCGTGCCGCCTCCGTCCGGAGCGGAGAGCGGGTCGCCCTCTTCTCGAGCCTGGACGGATGGGCCTCCCCCGTCATCCTCGACGACAGCCGTTTCCCGTACTGGACAGGATCGATCGAGACAGGCCGGCCGTTCGAGTATAAATTCGCCCTCGTCGACGCCGCCGGGAAGGCCGTCGTCTGGGAAAACGGCGGGAACCGATTCTTCGGGGAAACGCCCGCCAAGGGGGTCCATGTCGCCGTCAACGACATCGCCGCCTCCTTTCCGGTCCGTCCCTGGCGGGGCGCCGGAGTCGCAGTCCCCGTCTTCTCGCTGAAAACGGAAGAGAGTTTCGGCGTCGGTGAATTCAACGACCTCAAGAAACTCGTCGACTGGGCCGTCCGGACCGGGCAGAACATCATCCAGCTTCTCCCGATCAACGACACGACCATGACCCGGAAATGGCAGGATTCCTATCCCTACAACGCCGTCAGCTCCTTCGCCCTGCACCCGCAGTTCCTGCATCTGCCGGACGCCGGAGTCAGGAACGACAAGGCCTACAGGGCCCTCCGGGACGAACTGAACGCCCTTCCGAAGATCGATTACGAAAGGGTCAACGACGAGAAGGACCGTCTCCTCCGGAAAGCATTCGCGACCCGCGGCAAGAAAGACCTCGGCAGCGCCTCCTATGCCTCCTTTGTCAAGGAAAACGAAGCCTGGCTCCTCCCTTACGCCGCTTTCTGCGTCCTCAGGGACAGCTTCGGAACGGCCGATTTCCAGACCTGGGGTTCCTTCGCCAGCTATTCTCCCGCTGCCGTCGGCGCCTTCGCCGAGGAGCACCGGGATGAGATTGACTTCTATTTCTGGGAA
>JAEEGL011991384.1_pt1 | contig 11016 bp, 10 predicted proteins | sample 9134231 | NCBI WGS metagenome assembly JAEEGL01 (sample SAMN16246548, study PRJNA631951) | gut metagenome | biome: gut microbiome; feature: rumen; material: fiber-attached | host: Bos | place: Iran: Karaj | collected 2018-10
ACGCCATGTCTTCGCTCGGCATCCTGTCCCTTGCCGACCGCTGCTACCGCGATCTGTCGGGCGGTCAGCAGCAGCGCGTGCTCCTGGCGCGGGCGCTCTGCGCCTCGCGTAAACTCCTCATCCTCGACGAGCCGACCGCCGGTCTGGACGCGCCCGCCACCAAAGAGATGTACGAAGTGCTGAAAAAACTGAACGCGGAGGGGATCGCCATCGTGATGGTCTCGCACGACATCCGCGAGTCTCTTTCACTCGCCAAACACATCCTGCACCTGCACCGGGACACGGTCTTCTTCGGCGACACGGGACATTATCTGGAATGCGACGCCTGTAAAAAAATGATGGACTCGCTCCCGCCCGAACACGCGCACGACCATTCCCGTCACGGCGGCGGGACGGAAGGGGGGGAGAGGGAATGATCGCGTTTTTCGCGGAGATGTTCTCTTATCCTTTCATGCGCAACGCGCTGGCGGTCGGGCTGGCCGTTTCGGTCGTCTCCGCCCTGCTGGGCATCCACCTGGTCCTGAAACGCTATTCGATGATCGGGGACGGGCTGAGCCACGTCGGGTTCGGCGCGCTGGCGATCGGCAGTCTGCTCGGCGTTTCGCCTCTGCTGGTCGCCGTCCCCGTGGTGACGGCCTCTTCTTTCCTGATCTTGCGGATGTCTTCGAACGCGCGCGTCAAGGGCGACGCCTCGGTCGCCCTCCTTTCGACAGGCGCGCTGGCGGTCGGCGTCAGCGCCCTCTCGCTTTTCGGCCCGACCAACGTCGATCTGAACGGTTATCTGTTCGGCAGTCTGTTCGCCGTGTCGGGGGTCGACGTCGTCACGGGACTGGCCTTCTGCCTGGTCTGCCTGATCCTGTATATCGTCTTTTTCCCGCGGATCTTCGCGGTCACGTTCGACGAGACCTTCGCCGCGGCGAACGGCCTGCGCGCCGGGGCCGTCAATTCCCTGCTCGCCGTGATGACCTCGCTGACCGTGGTCATCGGGATGCGGATGATGGGAACGCTGCTCATCTCGGCGCTGATCATCTTCCCGCCGCTGACCGCGATGCGTCTCTGCAAGACCTTCCGCGCCACGGTGATCGTCTCGGTCTGCGTGGCGGTCTTCAGTTTTCTGAGCGGCCTGCTTTTGACCTATCTTTTCCCGCTTCAGCCGGGAAGCTGCATGGTCTGCGTGAATCTGGCCGTTTTCGGACTTTTCACGCTGGCCGGAAAACTGACGAAACGTTCATAAAACGCGAACGCGAACGAAAAGGAGAGGAGAAAAGAATGACGGCAAAAGAAGCGATAGAGAGCGGCAAAACGGCTCTGGGGATGGAGTTCGGATCGACGCGGATCAAATCGGTGCTGACCGACTTTGACGGCAACGTTCTGGCGAAGGGCGTTTTCGACTGGGAAAACCGGCTGGAAAACGGGATTTGGACCTACGATCTCTCCGAGGCGGAAAAGGGGATGCGAAAATGCTACGCCGTTCTCCGGCGCGACGCGATCGAAAAAACGGGAACGTCCCCGGAAAAGATCGGCGCGATCGGGATCAGCGGGATGATGCACGGTTATCTGGCGCTCGACGGAGAGGGGAACCTCCTTTCCCCCTTCCAGACCTGGCGCAACACCAATACGGGAGAGGCGTCCGCCGAACTGACGCGGCTGCTGGACTTCCGCGTGCCGCAGCGCTGGTCGATCGCGCATCTCGGCCAGAGGATCCTTGACGGGGAAAAGCACGTCGCCCGCGTCTCTTCCCTCTTTACGCTGGCGTCGTATCTGCACTTCCGGCTGACGGGGAAAAAGGTCGCCGGGGTGGGAGAGGCCTCCGGGATGTTCCCGATCGATACCGCGAAAAAAGATTACGACGGGGAAAAGATCGCCCTTTTTGAAAATTGGGCGGAGAAAAAAGGCGTAAAGATCTCCCTGAGGTCGATCCTCCCGTCCGTTCTGACGGCGGGGGAAAACGCCGGTTTTTTGAGCGCGGAAGGCGCGAAAATGCTGGACGAAAGCGGAGACCTCAAGCCCGGGATCCCCTTCTGTCCGCCCGAGGGCGACGCGGGGACGGGGATGGTCGCCGCGAACGCCGTTTTGCCCGGCACTGGAAATCTTTCCGCCGGGACGAGCACCTTCGCCATGGTGGTGACCGGGCGCGACCTGAAAAAGACGCACAAAGAGATCGACACCGTGACCACCCCCGACGGGCAGACCTGCGTGATGGCGCACGCGCGGAACGGCTCGACCGACTTTGACGCGTGGGCCGGGCTTTTCCGCGAGTTCTGCGGACTGGCCGGGATCGATATGCCGGACGATAAGCTCTATTCCCTGCTCTGCGAAGCTTCTCTGCGGGGCGAGCCCGACTGCGGCGGGCTGATGAGCTACGGGTATTACGCCGGGGAAAACGTCGCCTCGCTCGACGAAGGGCGGCCGCTTTTCGTCCGCACGCCGGGCGCGCGGTTCGACCTGGCCAACTTTTTCCGCGCGCACCTTTACGCCGCGCTGGGCGCGGTGAAGCCGGGGCTGGACATCCTGAGAAACGAGGAGGGCCTGCGGATCCGGCGGCTGACCGGGCACGGCGGCCTTTTCAAGACGCCGGGGGTGATGCAGAAGTATCTGGCCGCGGCGGTGAACGCCCCCGTGACCGTCATGGACAACGCGTCGGAGGGCGGAGCGTGGGGGATCGCGCTTCTGGCCGTCTACGCGGCGGACGGGAAAAAGGACGGGAGATTGGGGGATTTTCTGGAAAAACGGATCTTCGCCGGACGGGCGGGGATGACGCTCGAACCCGAAGAAGAGGACGTCGCCGGGTTCGAGGCGTTCGAAAAGCGCTATCTGCGGGCTCTGGCGGTCGAAAGAGCGGCCGTCGAGCATACCGGCCCGTGAACCGAAAAACATTTTTTAGTATCATAAAAGGACAATGAAAGGAAGAACACGATGGAACTGCCGAAAACCATGAAAGCTCTTGTCGCCTACGGCAAGGGGGATTACCGATTCGAGCCGAACTATCCCGTCCCGGAATGCGGGGAGGACGACGTCATCATCAAGACCGAGGGGTGCGGCGTCTGCGCGGGGGATCTGAAGTGCATGCACGGCGCGGGCCGGTTCTGGGGGGACGGGGACGCCCCGTCCTGGGTGAGACCGCCTTTTATCCCCGGCCATGAGTTTCTGGGCCGGATCGTCAAAATCGGGAAAAACGTGAAGGAGTACCGCGTGGGCGAGCGCGTGACGGCCGATCAGATCGTCCCCTGCGGGGAGTGCCGCTTCTGCCGGTCCGGGCGGTACTGGATGTGCCAGCCGCACGCCACCTTCGGGTTTCAGAAGGAGAACAACGGCGGCATGGCCGAATACGTGCGCTATCCGAAAACGGCGGTGATCCACCGCGTCCCGGAGGATCTGCCGCTCGAAAAAGCGCTGCTCGTCGAGCCCTATGCCTGCTCCAAGCACTGCGTGGACCGCGCGCAGATCACCAACGAGGATATCGTGGTCGTGTCGGGGGCGGGGACGCTCGGGCTCGGCATGATCACCTACGCCCGGATGAAGAACCCCGCGAAACTGATCTCGCTCGACCTTTCGGACGAACGGCTGGCAAAAGCGAAGGAATTCGGCGCGGACCTTGCCTGGAACCCCAAAAAGACCGACGTCGTCTCCGAGATCATAAAACTGACCGGAGGATACGGCTGCGACATCTATATCGAGGCGACCGGGCATCCCTCTTCGGTGACGCAGGGGATGGAGATGATCCGCAAACTCGGGCGGTTCGTGGAGTTTTCGGTCTTCGGAGAGGAGACGAAACTCGACTGGTCGGTCATAGGCGACGGGAAAGAACTGGACGTGCTCGGCTCGCATCTTTCGCCCTACTGCTTTCCCTTCGTCATCGAGCACATCGCCGACGGAACGCTGAAGACCGACGGGATGATCCGCAGTTTCTTCCAACTGGAAGATTGGGAAAAAGCGTTCGAATACGCGACCGGGAAATACGGGGACTTCAAAGTCGCTTTCCGGTTCTGATCCGTCAAGGCGCGAAAAAGCCGGAAAGAATAACAAAAACCGCGGCGAAAACGAAAGTTTTCGCCGCGGTCTGTTTTTACCGCGGAAAAAAAGCTACGAACGTTTCCGGGCAACGGTCAGCCGCCCGCCTTTTTTTCGAGCAGCAGGTCGCTGACCTTGCAGATATCCCCCGCCCCCATGACGACGATGACGTCGCCCTCTCCCGCCTCGGCGGAAAGGGTGGAGGCGATCTCCCGGAAATCGGGGATATAGAGTGACCCGCCGACCCTTTTCTGCAGGTCGCGGGAACTGATCCCGAAAACGTCTTTCTCGCGCGCGGCGAAAATGTCCGAAAAGATCACTTTGCCCGCGTCGGCGAAAGAGGAAGCGAACCCGTCGAGCAGCGTCAGGGTGCGCGAGTAGGTGTGCGGCTGGAAAACGCAAAAGATCCGCTTTCCCATCTGCTTAAAGCCGGCGAGGGAGGCCGCGATCTCGGAGGGATGGTGCGCGTAGTCGTCGAATACCAGCGCCCCGGAGGCCGTTTTCCCGCGGTATTCCGCCCTCCGTTTCGTCCCGCGGAAGGTTTTCAGGGCATCCGCGCCCACGGCCGGGTCGAGCCCGTCGGCGTAAAAGGCGGCCAGCGCGGCGAGCGCGTCTTCGGCGTAATGCCTCCCGCAGAGAGGGAGCGAGACGCGCGCGATCTTCTCCCGCCCCGAAAAGAGGTCAAAGGCCGTTTCGTCCGGGAGGAAGGTCATATTCCGCGCCGTCAGGTCCGCCCCGTCCCCGGAGAGGGAAAAAGAGACCGACCTGCCCCCGTACCCATCGATCGCCTTCCGCAAAGCCGGCGAACCGGCGTTCCAGACGACGGCGGGGGAGGAGAACAGATAAGCGCGGAAGGTCGAGACGACCGACTCGAGGTCGGGATAAAAATCGACGTGATCGTGCTCGACGTTCAGGCAGACGGCCAGATCGGTGGGAAAAGAGAGAAAAGCCGCCTTGTATTCGTCCGACTCGAAGATCACGCGCTCCGGAGAGCCGACGCGGTACGCGGCGGAAAGAGAGGTCATCTCCGCGCCCCCGATGACCGTGGGATCGAGCCCGGAAGACAGATAGAGATGCGAGAGCATCGAGGTGGTGGTGCTTTTCCCGTGCATGCCGCAGACGCCGATCTTCGTTTTGTAGCGCGAAAGGATCCCGCCCAGAAAGACCGCCCGCCCGACCAGAGGGATCCCCCTCTCCTTCGCCGCGATCCATTCGGGGTTGTCCTCCCCGACGGCGGCGGTGTAGACCACCATGTCGGCGTCCCCGATATGCGAGGCGTCGTGCCCGCGGTGAACGGTGATCCCGTTCTCCCGCAGAAGAGAAACGTTTTTTCCCTCGCTGCAGTCGCTGCCCGAAACGTTGTAGCCGCAGCTCTTCGAAAGAAGGGCAAGGGAGGTCATGCTCACTCCGCCGACGCCGATGAAAAAGAGGTTTTTGACGTCCGCGGGCAGATCGACAGGACGGTCTTTCATCATTTTTTCCTCGCAAAAGATCGAAAGAATGCAGGTTTTTTCCCCTCAGATCCCGCCGCGCGGGTCTGAAAAAAGCAAAAAAACGCGAAAAAAGTGAAGGAGAAGAGAAAGGACTGCTTATTGATGATATTTTGGCAGATCTCTAATAAAAAGAAACAACAAATTAACAAAATAAACGTGGTTGATATTTTTCTTCTTCACAAAAACATGAGAAAATGACACTGTCCAAAAACTCAAAAAAGGAGAATATTATGGAAATCACCGACGTCAAAGTCAGGAAACTTTTTGAGAACGGGCCGATGAAAGCCATCGTATCGGTCACTTTTGACAACGAGCTTGCCGTGCACGATATCAAGATCATCCACGCGAGAGAAAAAGCCTTCATCGTCATGCCCAGCCGCAAAAACCCCGACGGGACCTACCGGGATATCCTTCACCCCATCAGCGCGCCCTTCCGCGCGAAACTCGAAAAGGCCGTCATGGAGGCCTACGAGATCGCCCTGGTCACCGGAGAAGCCGAAAAACAGACGGAGGCAGGTCCGCAGGAGTGATCTTTCGCCGGGATCTTCCCGGAAAGGCGAAACGTTCAAAAAAACCGCCGCGATCCCGCGCCCTTTTGAGGCGCCGTTGCGGCGGCTTTTTGTTTGCGTCAGCCCTTTTTCGCCGCGATCGCCTTTCTGGCGTTCTCGGCGATATTGTAGGAGGTCAGCCCGTAATAGACCAGCAGTTCGTTGACTTTGCCCGAGCGGCCGAACTTGTCGGCGACGCCGACGCGGCGGACCGGGACGGGGGCGCGTTCGGCCAGGAGCTCGCAGACCGCGCTCCCGAGCCAGCCGAGGATATTGTGCTCCGCGGCGGTGACGACCGCGCCGGTCTCCCTCGCCGCTTTTTCAAGCAGGTCGACGTCGATCGGCTTGATGGTAGGCATATTGATGACCCTTGCCGAGATCCCCTCCGCGGCGAGCTGTTCTCTCGCCTCGAGGGCGAGAGAGGTCATCAGCCCGGTCGAAACGAGCGTGACGTCGCTCCCGTCGGCCATCACGATCCCTTTGCCGATGGTGAAGGAATATTCCCCTTCTTTGAACAGCACCGGGACGGGGGCGCGGCCGAAGCGCAGATAGACCGGCCCGTCGTGCAGGATGGCGGCCTCGACGGCGGCCTTCGCCTCGACGGCGTCCGCCGGGCAGATCACGGTCATGCCGGGGATGACGCGCATGGTGGCGATGTCCTCGTTGCACTGGTGGGTGGCGCCGTCCTCGCCGACGCTGATGCCGGCGTGCGTCGCGCCGATCTTGACGTTGAGATGCGGGTAGCCGATCGCGTTGCGGATCTGCTCGAAAGCCCTGCCCGCCGTGAACATGGCGAAAGAACTGACGAAGGGGATCTTCCCCGCCGCCGCCATGCCGGCCGCGACGCTGACCATGTTCCCTTCCGCGATGCCGCAGTTGAAGTGGCGGTCGGGAAAGGCCTTTTTGAATATGTCGGTCTTGGTGGCGCCCGAAAGGTCGGCGTCAAAGACGACCACGTCCTTGTATTTTTCTCCGAAAAACGCGAGCGCCTTGCCGTACGCTTCGCGGGTGGCGATCATTTCTGCCATACCGGTCTCCCCCTTATTTCGCCATGGAGGCGATGATCTCGCCCACGGCCTGATCGTACTGTTCTTTGTTCGGCGCCTTGCCGTGCCAGCCGGCCTGGTTCTCCATAAAGGAAACGCCCTTGCCCTTGGTGGTGGCGGCGATGATCGCCGTCGGGCGGCCCTTGCATTTTTTGGCGGCGGTAACGGCCTCGTCGATCTCGTCGAGATCGTTGCCGTTGATGCAGATGACGTTCCAGCCGAAGGCCTCGAACTTTTTGTCGATCGGGGTGGGATCGATGACGTCCGTGATCTTCCCGTCGATCTGCAGACCGTTGAAGTCGACGAAGACGGTCAGGTTGTCGAGTTCGTAATGGTGCGCGAACATCGCGGCCTCCCAGACCTGGCCCTCTTCCATCTCGCCGTCGCCGCAGAGCGCGTAGACGCGGTAGCTCTTTCCGGAGATCTTCCCGGCGAGCGCCATGCCGCAGGCGGCCGAGATGCCGATGCCGAGCGATCCGGTGGTCATGTCGACTCCCGGAGTCCCCTTTTTGTCGGGATGGCCCTGCAGGTGGCTGGTCGTCTGGCGGAAGGACTTGAGATCGTCTTTGGGGAAGAATCCCTTTTCCGCGAGCGCGCCGTAGAGCAGGGGCGAGGCGTGTCCCTTGGAGAGGACGAACCGGTCGCGGTCGGGATCGGAGGGATTTTTCGGGTCGACGTTCATCTCTTTGAAATAGAGATAAGCGAGGATGTCGGCGGAGGAGAGCGAGCCGCCCGGATGCCCGGACGACGCGCGGAATACCTGCTCGATGATATCCAGTCTGATATAGGCGGCCTTCTCTTTGAGAAGCGCCCTGGTTTCCTGGTTCAACATATTTTTTCACCTTTCCTTTCCCGCCCGGGGGCGGGAAACGGTCTATTTCGGGTCTCGAGAGATTATACTCTTTTTGACGGGTCTTGTCAAGAAAGCCGGCTCAGCCCTCTATGTCCCTCCGCCCCTGCAGGGCGCGGAAAAGGGTGACCTCGTCGGTATATTCGACCTCGCTCCCCGCTGGCAGCCCGTAGGCGAGACGGCTGGTCCGTATCCCAAGCGGGGAAAGCAGTTTCGCGAGGTACATCGCCGTGGTCTCTCCCTCGACGGTCGGATTGGTGGCGAGGATGACTTCCTCCACTCCCTCTTCCCCGACGCGTTTGAGGAGCGCGTCGATCCGCAGCTGCTCCGGGCCGACCCCCTCCATGGGGGAGATGACCCCGCCGAGCACGTGATACAGCCCCCGGTATTCCTTGACCCTCTCGATGGAGGTCAGGGCGCGCACGTCCTCGACCACGCAGAGCAGGTCGCGCCGGCGCGTTTCGTCGCGGCAGACGGCGCAAAGCCCTCCCTCGGAGATATTGCCGCAGACCGGGCAGAAGGTGATGTCGCGCTTGGCGGAAAGGATGGCGTCCGAAAAAGCCTTCGCTTTTTCCATGTCCCCGTCGACGATCGAAAAGGCGAGGCGCACCGCCGTCTTTTTTCCGACCCCGGGGAGACGGGCGAACTGCTCGATCAGCCGCTCAAGGGGAAGGATGTATTCGCTCATCAGAACATCCCCGGCAGGGAGAGGTTCCCCGTGATCTTTCCCATTTCCTCGTTCGCGGTCGACTCGACCTTTTTGACGGCCTCGTTGAAGGCGGCGGTCAGCACGTCGGAGAGCGTCTCGACGTCGTCGGGATCGACCAGTTCGGGGGAGATGGTCAGAGAGGTGATCTCCTTCTTCCCGTTGATGACGATCCGCACCGCGCCGCCGCCCGAAGCGATCTCGTACTCGCGCGCCTCGAGAGCTGCCTGGGTCTGTTCCATCTGTTCCTGCATTTTGCGGGCCTGCTGCATCATGGCCTGCATGTTCTGCGGGCCGCCGCCCATGCCCTGCGGGAGTCTGGCTTTCATATCATTTCATTCCTTTCGGCTCTATCCGATCCCGTCGACCGGTCTATAATTCGTCGAGGAGCGAGATCTCCCCGCTCCCGCCCTCTTTACAGGCGAAAGAGACTTTGCCGGGGGAGAAGACCTCCCCGGTGACGCTGCCCGCGAGCAGGGCGATCTGTTCGCGGATGTGCGGCTTGTCGACCATGTCTTTGACAAAGGCGTTGGCGCAGAAGACGGTCAACCTGCCGCTCCCGCGGTCGATCCGCGCCGTGCAGCCGGAAAGCAGGGGACCTGTCTGCACGTCCCGCTCGGAGAAGAGTCTGGCGACGTCCTGCCACTCCCCGAACTCCTCGCTCTGCCCGTCCCCGCCGCTTCCCGCGGCGAAAGCGGTCTTTTCTTTCGCGGGCGGGGGAGGAGAAGAGGACGGTCTTTCGGGTCCTTTACCCGTTTCTTTTACGGCGTCTTTTTCTTTTTCAACAGGCCCAACGGAGCAGACCGTTTCTTTTACGGGCGTTTCTTCTTCCGCGGGCGGGGACGTCCGCCCGTCGGCGGGGGCGAGCGAAAGGGAATTCACCTTCCGCTCGAGTTCGGCGATGCGGGCCAGAAGCCCGTCGGTCGAGTTGTCGAGATGCCTGTCGCAGAGGCGGAGCAGTTCGGTCTCGGCGATGACCCGCCGCGAGGCGTCGGGCTTCTGGAGACGGAAAAGGGCGTTTTCGATCGACCGGATCTGGGAAAGGAGCCGTTCGGGGGTGAAGCCGGCCGCCAGGCGGACGACCTCGGCCGCTTCGGTCTCGGTCAGGTCGAGGTAGGAACGGTAGTCCTTCATCACCTTGCTGACCAGCATGTCGCGGTAAAAGCCGAGCAGGTCGCCGAAAAACGTCGAGAGATCGAGAGAGGAGAGATAGAGTTTTTCGACCAGAGCGAAAACGGCGCCCCCGTCGCGGGAAAGGATGGCGTTGACCGCTTCGATCACGCCCTCTCTGCCGACGACGCCGACCGCGTCGTTGACGCTTTCCTCGGTGACCGTCCGCCCGGAGGATTCTCCCGAGCAGAGGTCGAGCATGCTCAGCGCGTCGCGCATCCCGCCCTGGGCAAGGCGCGCGATCAGCGCCGCGGCGCCGCCGGTCAGCGCGATCCCCTCTTCTTTCGCCACGTACGCAAGCCGCTCACAGATGACCTGCGAGGCGATGCGGCGGAAGTCGAACCGCTGACAGCGGGAGACGACCGTGACCGGGACTTTCTGAAGCTCGGTGGTGGCCAGGATGAAGATGACGTTTTCGGGCGGCTCTTCGAGCGTTTTGAGCAGGGCGTTGAACGCCGAGATCGAGAGCATGTGGACTTCGTCGATGATATAGACGCGGTATTTGGCGGAGGCGGGCGAATAGGCGACTTCCTCGCGGATGTCGCGGATGTATTCGACGCCGGTGTTGCTGGCGGCGTCCATCTCGACGACGTCGGTCGAAAAACCGCCGTCGATCGAAAGGCAGGATCCGCACTTGCCGCAGGGGTTGCCGTTTTCGGGATGTTCGCAGTTGACCGCTTTCGCCAGGATCTTGGCGCAGGTCGTTTTTCCCGTTCCCCTCGAGCCGCAGAACAGGTAGGCGTGCGAGGGCTTGCCTTGTAAGACCTCGTACCGCAGGACGTTGACGATCGGGTCCTGTCCCCGCACGTCGTCGAACGTCCGCGGTCTCCATTTTCTGTAGAGCGCCTGATGCATGAGCCGGCCTCCTCTGATCCTTACTTTCAAAAAAAGACGGGGGACGCGACAAGGTCATACACCCCTGATTCGAACCGAAGGCGATACGCGCCCTCGCTTCCCGCCGCTCAGAACAGGCGCTCCCGCGGCACACCGGATGAACTGCTGAATGCTGCTCGGTTCCCCGCCTGACATGGTTCACAGATTCCGGTTGCGCGAGACCCGTTCCTCAACGCGTCGGAAAGCGCCGCTGACCGTACCGGTCCGGCCCTCCGAGGGGAAACCACCCCTGCTGTAGCGGATTGCAGGTACAGGGCACCGCTGACTCCCCGGCCGGTATGACCTTGTCGCGTCTCCC
>JAEEGL012014126.1_pt1 | contig 11016 bp, 10 predicted proteins | sample 9134231 | NCBI WGS metagenome assembly JAEEGL01 (sample SAMN16246548, study PRJNA631951) | gut metagenome | biome: gut microbiome; feature: rumen; material: fiber-attached | host: Bos | place: Iran: Karaj | collected 2018-10
AACAGGACCATCCATTCGAGGATGAGGGAATATCTTTACCGTCTCACCAATACAGAGGAGTTTATTACGAGTATTTTTCCCATCGCGGACGGGATAACTGTTAGTATTAGGAGAGGAAATCATTCAGTCAGCGAAGCTGACTGAATCGGAACAAGCTGAAGCTTGTCCCGAAGCGCACGATTCCTTTGGAATCGGCGTAGATAAGGAAATTATTCAGTCAGCAAAGCTGACTGAATCGGAACAAACTGAAGTTTGTTCCGAAGCGCACGATTCCTGCGGAATCGGCGCAGAAAGGTTGGGTATTTGGGTCAGAACAGCAGAAACAGAAGCATAGAGCTCCTGCTGCCGGCGGGAAGCCCCGAGGTATTGAAGGTGGCCGTGCTTTACGGGGCAGACGCGGTATATATCGGCGGCGAAGCCTTCAGCCTGAGGGCAAAGGCAAAGAATTTCTCGATTTCCGATATGGAGGAGGGGATAAGCTTTGCCCATGAGCATGGGGCAAAGGTCTATGTTACGGCGAATATCTTTGCCCATAACAGGGATCTTTCCGAAGCCCGGGATTATTTCAGGGAGCTGAACAGGGTAAAGCCCGATGCGGTGCTTATTTCCGATCCCGGAATGATCAGCCTTTTCAAGGAGGAGTGCAGAGGGATAGACCTTCATATCAGCACCCAGTCCAATAATACGAATTATCTTACATTCAGGTTCTGGCATGAACAGGGCGCAAAAAGAGTGGTCTGCGCCAGAGAGCTGTCCCTTGAAGAGATAAGGGAGATAAGGGACAATATACCCGAAGAAATGGAGATAGAGGCCTTTGTTCACGGAGCCATGTGTATCTCCTACTCCGGAAGGTGCCTTCTAAGCAACTATCTTACCGGAAGAGACGCCAATCAGGGAGAGTGTACCCACCCCTGCAGGTGGAAATATTCGCTGATGGAGGAGACGAGGCCGGGGGAGTATTTTCCTGTCATGGAGAATGAGAGGGGAACCTTTATATTCAACTCAAAGGATCTCTGTATGATAGAGCATATCCCGGAGCTTATCGAAGCAGGGATAGACAGCTTTAAGGTTGAGGGCAGGATGAAGACCGCTCTCTATGTGGCGGTGGCGGCAAGAACCTACCGGGAAGCGATAGATGATCATCTTAAGGATCCGGCCCTTTTCAGGAATAATCTCAACAGATATCTAGAGGAGATATCAAAGTGCACCTACAGGCAGTTCTGCACCGGATTTTTCTTCGGAAAGCCTTCGGAAGAGGATCAGATATATGACAGCAGTACCTACGTGAGCGAGTATACCTATCTGGGCCTGGTTTCCGGGGTACTGGACGGAAGGGCCGTGATAACGCAGAAGAACAAATTCTGTGTCGGCGACCGTATAGAGATAATGAAGCCCGACGGAAGAAATACGGAAACGACCGTGATTTCCATAAGGAATGAAGAGGGAGGGGAAATGGAATCGGCGCCCCACCCGGGACAGAAGCTTTTTGTGAAGATGGATGCGGACTGCGAGCCTTATGATATTTTAAGGACTCCGAAGGCCCGGCCCTGAGAACAGGATTGGTGAACGGATCATGAGCCTTTTATCTGTGATCGTGCCCTGCTATAACGAGGAACAGGCGATCCCGCTTTTTTATGAAGAGATGTTAAAAGCCATAAGGAGCTTTAAGGAAGAGTTTCCGGAAACTGACTTTGAGCTCCTTTTTATAGATGACGGCTCTAAGGACAGAACCCTTTCCGTGCTCAGAGAGCTTAAACAGAAGGACGAAAGGGTCAGGTATGTTTCCTTTTCGAGAAATTTCGGAAAGGAAGCGGGTATCTATGCGGGCCTTAAGCATGCGGCCGGGGATTATGCCGTGATCATGGACGCGGATCTTCAGGATCCCCCTGCTCTCCTTAAGGATATGTACAGGGCGGTTACAAAGGAAGGGTATGATTCGGCGGCAACGAGAAGGGTTACCAGAAAGGGTGAGCCACCCTTAAGATCCTTTTTTGCAAGGTGCTTCTATAAGGTGATCAACAGGCTGTCAAGGACTGAGATAGTGGACGGAGCCAGAGATTACAGGATGATGTCCAGAAGGATGATAGATGCCATATTGTCCATGAAGGAATACAACCGCTTTACCAAGGGGATCTACGGCTGGGTCGGTTTTGAGACCAAATGGTTTGAGTATGAGAATATAGAGAGGGTGGCAGGGGAGACCAAGTGGTCCTTCTGGAAGCTGTTGGCATATTCAATAGAGGGGATAGTTGCGTTTTCCACGATGCCGTTAGCCTTTGCTGCTCTTATAGGGCTGATCTTTACTATCGTGGCCTTTATCATGATCATTGTTATCATAGTAAAGACGCTGGTTGTCGGGGATCCTACCAGCGGCTGGCCTTCCATGGTATGTATCATGGTATTTCTCGGAGGGATCCAGCTCTTCTGCATGGGGGTTATCGGGGAATATCTTGCCAAGGCATATATGGAGACGAAGGGACGGCCGATCTACATTGTAAAAGAGGAATCGCAGAGCGATCCCTATATGCAGAATTTGCAGGCAAATTCTGCGCGGCCCATCGAAGATGGGGACCGCAAGGAAGAGGGATAAGAGGGAGTATATGAAGCTTATTATACAGATACCCTGCCTTAACGAGGCGGAAACGCTTGAGATAGCGCTCAACGATCTGCCGAAGTCCATCGAAGGGATAGACAAGATAGAATATCTGATAATAAATGACGGAAGCGTTGACAACACCGTCGAGGTGGCCAGAAACTGGGGAGTCGACTATATCGTCAGTTTTAAGCGCAACAAGGGGCTCGCGAAGGGATTCATGGCCGGGATCGATGCCTGCTTAAGAAACGGCGCCGATATCATTGTCAATACCGATGCCGACAATCAGTATTGCGGCGCTGATATCGAAAAGCTCATAAAACCCATCATGGACGGAAAAGCCGAGGTGGTCATCGGAGAAAGACCGATAGACTCCACGGAACATTTTTCGCCCCTAAAAAAGAAGCTCCAGCATTTCGGGAGCCTGGTGGTGCGCATCGCCTCAAACACGGATATACCTGATGCCCCAAGCGGATTCAGGGCCTTTTCCAGAGATGCCGCAATGCACTTAAATGTAATGAACAATTACACCTATACCCTTGAAACCATAGTTCAGGCGGGAAGGACTAACATGGCCATAACCTCCGTGCCCGTAAGGACCAACGGAGAGCTTCGCAAATCCAGGCTTTTTCACAGTATGAGCGCCTATGTCAAACGCTCTATGATAACCATAATCAGGGCCTTTATGATGTACCGCTCCCTTACCTTCTTTTCTATTCTCGGAATGATCCCGTTTTTGACCGGAATAGTCATAATGATCAGATTCCTGGTCTATTTCTTCATGGGTGCCGGCAACGGACATATACAGTCGCTGATCTTCGGAAGTACCTTTATCATGCTCGGATTTATGACCTTTGTCGTAGGTCTGCAGGCTGATGTTATCGCAAACAACAGAAAGCTGCTTGAGGATATCCAGTACAGGGTCAGGAGGATGGACTATAAAGAAGAATCGCACGGCGATTCTTTTATGCAGAATTTGCAGGCAGATTCTGCCAGATCCGTCGAGGACGGGAAGTGCAAGGAAGAATCGCATGGCGACGGGAGCGCAGAAAGCAATGGGTAAGCGGATCGTTCTGGTCGGTCCGGTATACCCTTATAAGGGAGGAATATCCCATTATACGGGACTTTTGTATCGGGCGCTGTGTGAAAAGTATGAAACAAGGATGATCTCCTACAGCATGCAGTACCCGAAGCTTTTGTTTAAAAAGGAGCAGAAGGATTTTTCAAACGATGCGTTCAGGGCGGATGGCACGGAGTATCTTATCAACACGGCAAATCCCGTAAATATCCTAAGGGCTGCGGGCAGGATAGCGGAGTATGAGCCCGATGCGGTATTGATACAGTGGTGGCATCCTTATTTTGCGCCCTGCTACAGACTGCTTACCGGAAGGCTTAAGAAGGCGGGGATAAAGATACTGTTCACCTGTCACAATGTATTTCCGCATGAGAGGTTTGTGTTTGACAGATTTTTAACAAAGCTGACCCTTTCGCGGGGAGACGGCTTCGTTCTTCATTCCGGCGAGGAGGCAAAGGAGCTTCTGTCAATAAAGAGGGACGCGGACTACAGGATAAATCCTCATCCCACCTATGAGGCCTTTGCGATGGAGGGGCTTGACAGGGAGAGGGCGAGAGAGCTGCTGGGGCTTTCCGGAAACATGAGGGTTCCTCTTTTTTTTGGCTTTATAAGGGAATACAAGGGACTTAAGCATCTGATAAGGGCTCTGGGGATCCTGAAAAAGAGAGGCAGCAGGCTTCTTGATGAAAGCTTTGTCCTCTATGTTGTGGGGGATTTCGGATCGCAGGAGAAAAAAAATGAGTATCTTTTACTGATAGAGGAGCAGGGCGTTTCTTCCTATATAAGAGTGGTTGACGGCTACGTGCCGGACCGGGAGGTGGAGCGATATTTTGCCGCCTGCGATGTGGTGGTGCTGCCCTACGAATCAGCCACCCAGAGCGGGATCGTACAGATCGCCTACGGCTTTGACAGACCCGTTATCGCCACGAGGACGGGAGGGCTTGCCGAAGCGGTAAGGGATAAGGAGACCGGGATCCTTACCGAACCCTTTGATGAGGAGGGGCTGGCAGAGGCTCTTGAGAGCTTCTTTTTTGAGGATCGTTTTTGCGAATACAGCGAGAACATAAAAAAGGATGAGTATACCTTTTCCTGGGAACGCATGGTCGATACTATAGGAGAGCTTTTATGAACTATAATGAAGATACGCCGATCCTGTCCGTGATAACGGTCTGTTTCAATGCGGGACGCTCGATCATAAGAACCCTGGAGTCAGTGCTGGCTCAGGAATATAAGGATTTTGAATATATAGTAAAGGACGGGGGATCCGTCGATGAAACGCTTGAGATACTCTCGGGATATGAAGATCGCTTCAGGCAGGCAGGGATCCCTTTCAGGATAGAGTCTGAGAAGGACGGCGGGATCTACGATGCCATGAACAGGGCGGTAAGGCTCAGCAGGGGAAAATGGATCAACTTTATGAACGCCGGGGACTGTTTTTACAGTAAGGAGGTTCTTGCCCTTATATTCAAAAAAAGCAATTACGTCAATGACGGGATACTGTACGGTGATGCGATAGAGTATGAATACGGGCATTATTACAGGTTCAGGAAATCCTTTAAGGACATAGAGTATACCATGCCCTTTTCCCATCAGTCGGCCTTTGTGAACAGGGAGCTTCTGATACGGTACCCCTTTAAGACCGAATACCCCATAGCCGCCGATTACGATTTCCTTCTTTCCATGTATAAAAAGGGCTATCATTTCAGGGATACCGGGGTCATCGTATGCATAATCTCAAAGGACGGGGTATCCTCCTTAAAGCTCTACGATACCTTTTACGAAACCCTTAAGATACAGCGGTCTCACGATGTAGCCCTGCCTTCCGAGGAAAAGCTGAAGAGAAGCCTTAAGGTCAGCGAGCTTAAGCAGTACGTCATGGATCATTTTCCGGATATCGTAAAGAAGCAGATAAGGCGGCTGCAGTGGGCTCTCAGAGGGCAGAATATCCATGTGGAGCTGCCGGAGTGGGTGGAAAACAACGCCCTACAGTAGCGCCTTCAGTACCTCAAAGCCCTCGGCATAAGCGCAGCCGTTGCCGTATCCCCATATCTCGTTCTGCTTAAGGCAGATATCGAAGAGCCGGCCGTTGTTGTTCTGCTCCTTCTGGTCGTCCTCGTAGATCTTTAACATTTCCCGCTTTTTATCAGCAAACGCGCTTATATCCACGAAAAGGGAGGGAGAAAAGCTCCGGTCCTTGATATAGCCGTTGCTCTGGAACATGAAGACATTTCTGCAGTGCCTTGAAGCTGTCTTACAGATATCATAGGCTGCGATGTGGTCATGATGCATATCATGGCTCATATGCATGAAAACCGTGTCTATCTCCCTTTTTATGATCAGGGTCTCAAGCTCGTGCATGAGTGAACCGTCTCCGTAGGCGAGCCTTCCGTAGCCTGACTGGGATACCGTAAGCTCCTCGATACCTGCGAAGGCGCAAATCTTATGGCTGCTTTCTGCCGTCTTGTCCTTTGAAATGCTGTAGCTGGCGTTTTCATCAGTAAAGCCGTTGTCCGTCAGCGTGATCTTGTAAACCTTTTTTCCCTCGCTCACAAGGCGGCATGCGGTACCGCCGCATCCCAGCTCCACATCGTCATAGTGTGCTCCTATCATCAAAGCCTTATTGATCATGATATTCTCCTTTTCCGCGCCGATCTGTTTACAGATCGTGCGCTTAGGTGCGAACTTTAGTTCGCAAGCGCTTATTCAAAGTACTTTGTATACAATTCCCTGTGCGCTGTCATCCATTCGTACATATCATCCAGCATCTGCTCATAGCCCGGAATATCTATCCAGCTTAAGGACCTCGTATTATACAGGGACTTGTCGCTTTCTATCGTATCGCTGGAATAGATCTTTACGCTTCCGTTTCGAAACCTTTTGTTGAACAGCCTGAGCAGCTCATACTTACTGATCTTTTCGTTATTTACGATGTGATAGAGACCGCCCTTCTGATCCTTTTCGTCTACCAGGGCAGCTATGGTCTTTGCAAGCTGGATGGTGGTGACTCCCGTCCAGTACACCTTGGCAAAGCCGTCCACCACGTTGTTTTTCATAAACCAGTTGAAAAGCCCTATTCCGCCTTCCCTTATCTCCGGCCCCACGAGAGAGGTGCGAAGAGTAAAGAGGTTGTCTCCCGTGACCTCGCCGAGAGACTTGCTGATACCGTAGATCGAGATCGCGTTCTTCTCGGAGTTTTCGGTATAAAACCCGTTCTGATTGCCCCTGAAGACACAGTCTGTGCTTATGTGTATGAGCTTTGTGGATGAATTCTCTATAAGAAGGGCAAGATAATGGGGCAGAACGCTGTTGATATAAATACCGTGGTACATATCGGCCTCGACGTTTCGGTTAAGAGTGCCCGCGCAGTTGATGATATGGTCGTAGCCGCCTTCCGAGATCATGCTCCTTACGGCTTCCTGATCAGTAACGTCACAGAGGATATCACTTCCCGGAACGCCTTCCTTTCTTGTGGCCCCGGTCACATCGTGCCCCTTTTCCTTAAGAGTAAGATAAACAACGTGCCCGGCCATGCCGTTAGCCCCAAGTACCAGTACCTTAGCCATAATCCTCCCATCTCAGGCCATAGATTTAAGCCCGTGGTCGCAAAACAGTTGCGCGATCCGTTCACAAACAATACCATAGTATATCAAATATGGGGATTTCCTGCAAGTGAAGGGTCAGCGTATATTCCTTAAGGGATTCAGTTTATCCTTGCCGGATTCGAATGCGTTCTGAAGAGAGGAATGCAGTTTTTTTGTAATGCTGTCCCAGCTGAAATAACGCCTTATGTACCTTATCTCCTCGGCTCTGAGCTGGTCGCTGTCCGCCGGAGTGTTATAGAGGCGGCAAAAGGCTTCGGATAGAGCCTCAGCGTCATCGGTTTTTACAATGGTACCGTATTTTCCGTTTTTGGTGATGTCCATGGCGGCGCAGCAGGCTTCGGAGGCAATGATGTAGCAGCCCTCAGAGGCCGCTTCCAGCAGGACTATGCCGAATGATTCGCTGCGGGAAGGAAGCACAAAGAAACGGGCGCCCTGATAATGAGCCCTCAGCTCTTCTCTGTCGGTGATGGGACCGGTAAAGGTGACTCTTTTTTCAAGCTCGGGATACTCCTCATAAAATTTCCTGATCTCAGGCTCGAAGGAGGGAGCAACAGGACCGATCAGTTTGAGGGAAAGATCGTGCTTTAGAGCGCTTGCGGCAAAGGCCTTAAGCAGGACATCCGTTGCTTTTTCAACTGTGCCCAGGTTTCCCACCGTGAGGATAACGGGATATTTCTGCGGAGGAGTTATGCTCCCGCCCTCCTTCCCTTCAGAGGCTTCATCCGGTTTTTCGGATGTATTTTCAACAAAACAGCCGTTAGGGATGAAGACGATCCTGTCCTTGAAGCGCTTCGAAAGCCCTTCATGCATGGCGGTGTTTTCCACCGAGACGATATCTGCCCCGCGGATGGTGGCTCTTTTGATAAAGCCTTTTGGATCGTAACGGAAAACATCCCTGTAGCCCTTTTCATTCATATCCAGCTTAAGATATATCTTTCCCATGGGGTTGAATCTGCGATATACCCGTTCGTAAAGAAAGGATGCGAGATTGAGATGATAGATATTCAGTATATCAATGGAGGCAGCCTCATATTTTAAGAAGTGCATTCCGTCATAGATACGGCCGAATATGGACTTTTTAACAAAAAAAAGCTCCAGTCCCTTTACCTCATTTTCAAGATAAGGATAGGAGCCGTTCTGCCACGTGGCTATAGAGCTGTGATAGCCGTAGTTTGTATGAAGCTTATAGGGTATCATTCCCACATCTTTTATAAGATGAACATTTTCCGTGGGAAGATAGAGGGTTACAAATCTCATCTCAGTTTTCCTTAATGAGGGATGTGGTCATAGATAACCCTCTCGAGAAGAGCCAGAAAATAAGCAGCTTCAAAAATCAGATTCTGGAGAGGGCCGGTATGCAGATAGTATTTATTGTAGATCCTGTAGCTTCTGTGAAAATGACGGAAGGCTTTGGCCTTGGAGTTATTATTCAGCTTTTTGATCGTAGTGGAATGAAGGTGGTCGTATCTCTCCTTCGGCAGGACACCTACGTAATAGCCCTGAAGCATGAGACGGTAGGACAATATCATCTCTTCACAATACAGGAAGGTCCTTTCATCCATTCCCCCCGCCTGCTTATAGGCTTTTGCGGACATAACAAAGAAGGAGCCGTCCACCACTCCTACTCTTTTTATGGTCTTCTTTGATCTTACCAGCCTGTCTTTGATAGCCTTTTTATGGAGATTGTAGATGATCAGGAACATGCTCTCTATAAGGCCGGAAAAACCGGGCAGATCCCAGACGTTATAGCCCTGATTGACGATGGGCGCAACCAGACCGTATTCCGGGTGCTTTTTGATCGCATCAAGGCAGGCAAGAGCAGTTTCGTCGGTAAAGTAAGCATCGGGATTTGCCACGAAGATATAATCGGAATGAAAATGCTTAAGCGCATAGCGGATCCCGAAATTATTGCCTTTTGCATAACCGCCGTTATCTGGCGCCGAAATGACAGTGATCTTATCGGGAGCGGTCTCTCTGGCCTTTTGCATAAGCTCAAGGGTGTTATCGGTGGAGCCGTTATTTACAAGCACTATATGGTCGAAGGCCTTATGATCCTTAACCTTTTTGGCGAGCTCCGAAGAAAGATCACCGTCATTATAGGAGATGATTATCAAAGAAGTATTAGTATTCATATGTTTCAGAAGAACAGATCCCTGTACCATTTCAGTGAAGTCACGTATGCCTCGTATATCTTGTCATAGGGGAGATTATCCACCACCACAAGCCTGTCAATCTCGAACCAGTCGGCGTTTTCGTAAAGCAGCAGGAAATTATATACTTTGGCCAGCTCACCGGTGTTATTGATCAGGGCATCTGAAATATCGCGTGATACGTTAAGGATGGACAGCGCTTCGGCCATTGGCTTGTTAAGGATTATATCAAGACAGGAGAACAGGCCGAGCATGAAGAGCTCCTGATCCCGCATTGCCATTGAGAAGATGGGCGCAAGCTGCTCGGCAAACTTTGCCCGCAGCATTGAAAGCCTTGCAACCTCACTGGGCTTGTCCTCACACAGCTGCCTGGTGACCGCGGTAGAAACCCATTTCTTAAGCTCCTTCTGACCGAGGAGAGCGGTCGCCTGACGGATATTGGATATCTTTGAATTGACCGTTATTTTATTGACCATCTCCAGAAGGGAAATGGTAAGAGCGGCGTCTCTGGATATTACGTCCGCAGCCTTTGTAAGCTCAAAGTCACTGTTATTTATTACATTAAGAAGCTCCAGGTAATTGATCTTAACGGGAGCGATCTGAGAGTCACCCTTGGTGATGGGAGTACGGTAAAACTCACCTTCGTACAGCTGATAGCCGCCTTCCTTCTTAAGAGTATCGAAGATCTCCTGGGTGGCTATGTTTCCGGCTACGAGCTTGATATTGGGATAGAGCTTTGAAAAGAAGATCCTGGCCTTGGATATCACTATCTTTTTATGGTCGAGGATCAGATAATCCATAAGAGAAAGGATTCCTTTATATTCTTCAAAATCGGGAACGTCAAGCTTTCGCATGGCAAACTGGTACCCGACATCCTTAAGAGCCTTGATCCTTTCTATATTTAAGGGTTGAGGCTTGATCGAGTTATCTATAAGAAGGGCAATCCTGTGAGGAGGCGCCATGCACTGATCCTCTATATCGGCAAAGAGCGAGATCGGAGAGAGCGGCACGAAGATGTCGCTTTCGGAAGCCAGGCTGTCGATACCGACACTGTTTACAATCTCGAGCCCGGTGATGACCCCGGCTCCGTCGTTGATGCCTGTACCCAGGAAACTGGGATTCTGAAGGTAATTTTTCTTCTGTGAGAACAGAGAATAAGCCTTGACCTCCATTTGATCGTTAAATAATGGTATAAGAGTAGCTAACATACAGATTTCCTTCCTGACTGTAAGTGATTTACACGACAGATGAAAGCCTTTGCCGGTCACGTCCTCTCACGCCTCTGTATAACGGTAAAAAAAGGCTTCTTTCAGCTGCTGTGGAATAGTCTGATACCTGAAATTAGTTTACAACAAAAACGAAAGATTAACAACTGTTTTCCGCAAAAACAACTGTTTTCTTACGATTTTGCCTTGACATCATGTATTAAAACATTTATATATATTATAAGCACGGGATACAGTGCTTTTTGCTTGTGTGGTGCTTTTTGCCTGCACAGAGACTCATTCATATATTAGGAGGAATTATTGTAATGAACAAAACAGAGTTAGTTGCAGCTATGGCTGAGGAAGCTCAATTATCTAAGAAGGATGCAGA